>ERZ1673960.35-NODE-35-length-59652-cov-29.712569_pt1 | contig 59652 bp, 60 predicted proteins | sample MGYA00580190_ERZ1673960 | MGnify/ENA primary metagenome ERZ1673960 (study PRJEB41334, sample SAMN05608106) | rock metagenome | biome: terrestrial subsurface; feature: shale formation; material: shale | place: USA: Pennsylvania ...
TCAACCGGCCAGGATAATTGCCGGAAAACCGGCCAAGGTAATTGACGCTACATACCCCTTCTCGATGTAGACCACCGAGCCAATGAAATGTGCTGATATACCATCGTTGGTGCCGGCTCGCATAATGTCGTCCCACAGTTGGCGACATTGCTGTTCAGACCAGGAATACGTTCTCTGGTAAATCGGAATGACAAATTGTGGCGACTTCTTCAGGAAGTCGAGCAACTTGGCTTCTGTAGCTTTCATAACGGACGTTATCCCTTTTTTGTTCTGTTACTGTGATTCAACGCTGGTTTTGACCTGGTTATACACAGCCCGCATCAGGTACTGAGAAGCGATATTGCGGAAGGATTCGTCGTTCATCAAGCGTATGAAGATGTCTTCGTTGCCGTCCATTCGCTCTACAAACAAATTCTCAAGCTGCTTGTTAAATACCGGTTCGAAATTCTCCAGGCTGTTGGCCATGACGGCCTGCCGTAGCTGTTCGTTGGCAACAGCGGTTCCCTTCACCTGATCGAAGAACAGCTGATCCGCCGGGGTAAATTCAGTACCAAATCGCTCGTTGAGCTTGTCGACCAGCGTCGATAACTGCACCTCTTCCTCTCCCTGGCCGGTGCCGACCTCGATCGGGCCTTAAGTTGTCCTTATCGCTTGAAAGCGTACTTACGCTCTCGCTCTTCGAATGCAAGTTGCCCCCCCTCTAGAACCTCGCAAATATGCTCTCTAATGCCGAATTTCTTAAGCAATGAAGGCGCATCTGGTTCGAAAAACGTGCACTCCATGGCGCCGGAAACATATTCGAATCTAAATTGCTCGTTTTCCATATCATGCTGCTGGCCAGCCTGATTCGCGACGATAACACATTCGGAATCCGTGGATACAACCATATTAGCGTTGTGAGTGACCATGATGATTTGTCTTTTCTCTTTCCTTTCCCTAATAAAGTCGCGGAGTTCATTATAAACTGTTCGGTTATCTAAATTATCTTCAGGCTGATCTATAAGTATAGGGTGAGAGGAATTGCTCAAGTGTAGTATGAGATGGAGAAGCACCAGTCCTCGCTTACCGGGCGACATGCTGATAATGTCGTCATTTTTATAAAGCAAGTTAAAAGATATGTAAAAGCAATCCTGAAGTAGATTTCTAAGGATTAGTTCCTCGTTCGCACTCTTTCGAACTTTATGGGCGATCTGGGAGAAATCTCGAACCTTCTCGCTCAGGGTGAATATAGAGTCTAAATGCGTGTCTTTTGAGTAAATATAATTGTTTTCACTATCAATCGAGTCGCCTAGAATACTTGCAAGGCTTCCTCTGGCATCAAAACAGTTTATGAAAGAATCGAAACTATTGTGATCGAATTCTAGGCTAGCTTGAAGCGTTATATTTTCATTGTCTATCTTCGCAGCACCATTGAAAAGCGCCTCTATTTCACCATATGTGTCAAACAACTGCTCATACAGGGCTTTAAGCTGATCAGAAGCTGCTTTTCCTTGTTCGAGAGTGCTTTTGACCTTCTTGCCTGCTTCTTGAATAGCTCTAAGCTTAGCTTCTTCCCGTTTTTGCGCCTCTAGAAGTCCTTTCAATTCGTTTTGGCTTTTTACTTTAGACGAGAATTTTTCAAGACTTTCCGTGGTATTTATAATTCTTTCATCTAGCGAGCCTATCAAGCTATTAGCGCGGCGAATGTTCTTTCCCGCTTCTATTGGCAGGTCATCAATAATTTTCTGAATCTTAGCCAGTGTTATCTGAACAAGGCGGCTTCCAGTGTGAAACCGTTTTTTTTCTGACTCTTCAGAATTCGTCATAAGAGCTACGTTTCTAAACGAGTCTTCCATCTCTCTTACTAATTCATTTTTTAGCTCAGTGTGTATTTCAATATATCTTAAAAGAGACGAACGCCTTTTTTCACTAACTGACAATCTGTCGCTAAGCTTTTTATAAATCTTGCTTTCTTCAGGAGTAAAACCTGATGATTTTTTTATTTTTTCTATTTTTTCTTTTATTTTTTCTCTTTCATTATTTACCGAATTCTCAGCTCCTATTTTTTCCTTTTCGCTCTTTTCTTTTGCATACTTGTGTCTGAGGGATACAAGTTTTGTAACCTGTGTACTGATGCTCTCATTCAACGAATCACATTTTTTAAAAAGCTCTTCAGCATCTAGCTTTATTTCCCTGTCTTGATATAGAATTTCGAGTACAAGCTCATTGAGTTGATCTCGACCACTTTCCTCGGCTAATTTATTTATATATAGCTGAGGTATATAGGTTATTGGTCGTTGGTCGTTTGTTTCTCTAAAGCTTTGTTTAGTGTTGTCGTTCCAAGTGATTTCAAAGTCGAAATTTGATTCATTTTCAAATTCTGGATAAGTACTTGCCTTTGCTAGATCACACTTCTTTACGGTTTCCTCTTTGTTTGCCGTCCTTGAAATATGATAGAGTAAAAGCGATTTCCCTGAGGATTTGCCACCAATAATCGAATTTAAATCCGAATTTAATTCTATTTTATATTCAGGAAAAATATTTTTCCCACTGGAATCTTTGAATCGAACAGAGTCTATAACTTCATAGCTTACCTTATCGCCAGGGCAGGTATCTTGAATAGCAACCCGTGACCTCGGCTCAAATACTACCTGCTTGAGGCCCTCAAAAGTAAGATCAGCCTTTATCCAAGTGTTATTTTCTTCGTCAGGCTCAAAAAGTGTGTCGTATGCATGTGCATCAGAACCCCATATACAAGCTTTAGGTAAGCCAAATTCTTTTCTGAAAGAGGTAGGATTATCGTGATAATCTCCGAGCAAGAAGCTTCTCGTACGCTTGTTAGATGAGAATATCAGTTGGCTCTGTTGAATAAGTGTCTTCCGAGTACCGTGACCGGCCGAGTTCCAACTTACTCTGCTGAGGTCTTCGTCACACGGCAAAGCTAACAAGTAGTTTTTTTTGAATCTTCCATCTTCGGTGAGCAGTTCTGCTATTTCGCTTGTATTGACCGAGGCATTGCAGATCCCTACCGCAAGGGCAGATTGGCCTCTAAACTCGGGGTGTTCTTCAATTAGTCTTTCACCATATTCTATCAAGTTTTCTTTGGTTAAGGCTCTTCTCTCTGCTTTAAGCCCTGTTTCAGCGTGAGTTTCAAACTGTATTCTAGATAAAAACTCTCTTTGGATTAATGTGGGAGACAATTCATTGGAAAGGATAACGTGGAAGTTGGTCCGCCTATTCCATTTTAAGTCGACCTCTTTGCCTACTACGAGTTTGTCCAAGCGAAACTCGAGATTTGGGAAAATAGCAATATTCTTAATTTTCCTGATTTCATCCTCATCAAATAGCTCAGATAGTTTATCATCGTTGAGAATATAGTCTTCGACTACTTTTTTATAGCCGTCAAGAAGGCAATAGTCGGTCAGGCCAATGGCACTTACATTATGATCTATTGCTGACCGAAAGAGTTTTCTGACGTAATTGTCAAAGTCGTCGCCGAACTGGTTGTTCAGAATTGAAAATGGGGTATGGACATGGAGGTCCCACTTTCTCCAAATTGATCCTTTTGAGCAGTTTTTCACATATCCCTCGCAGTCAACCGTAAGAATTGCTTTTTATTGTCAAACTATCGTATACACAGGTCGGTGCGAATACAAAAAAATCTAGGTCTTTCGACAAATCTTGTACCCAGAGGATTACGTAGTTCAAGCCAAATACTGTTTGTAATCATCCACTAAAATAGATGCATAAAGCCCGTCGGAAAGGGACGGGCCTGAACGATTTTTTGTTTAGGATTCCGGGGGCTGAAGGCCATCGAAGTGCGCCTCCAGACTGTCCAGCTGCTTCAGGTTTGCCCTGACGAGACGGCGCATGTGAGTGAGGTTTGCATTCATGATACGCACTATCTCAAACCCGGCTTCGGTCTCCTCAATGATGGGCCTCTCCCAGTCGTGAGCGCGGTTAAATGCGGGTTTTGAGTACCGGTGTTTCAGGGCTCGGCGGATGTGTTCACTGAAAACCGCATGCCCCTTACCGTTTTTCACTCTTACGAAGGTGTTGTAGTACCAGTGCATTTCCAAGCTGCCGTGCAGCATTCTCACCCGGCAGCCGTGATGGCCAGGATAGCCTCTCGTTTCTTTGGTTCGATGAGCCTCATTATGCGCCCAGAAATGGTCCGACAGTCGCTGAGCGAGATAGCGAAGGCGCGCTCGCTCCATATCCAGGCTTTTGGAAAGTGATTGTAGATACTGTCTGCATTGACCAAGTGCCATTCGGCGCCCCTGATGATGGTCAAACTCCCCGGCGCGCGCCACCTCATGCCACTTATCGGTGATTTCCTGAATGGTTTTGGGTTTGCTCATTAGCATTCTCCTGTTGGTTGATGTTCAAGAGAAATGCTACTGGCCGCAGAGACAAACCCACGGGTCTGTAATTTGCCAATTTGGGCAAAAGTAGCCGTTTACCCCAGATTATCTGGAATTTTTATCGATCTGGCGGCGTGCTTTAAGCTTCCGGTTGAGAAATGCTTCCAGCTTGTCAGCATTCAGGTATGTGATGCCGCAGATCGCCAGGATAACGGCGACAAAGCCGAGGAAAGCAATGAGTGTGACGAACATATCGATCATGTGAGTTCTCCTGTTTTCGTTCTTTGATTGCAAATTGCAGCCTATGCTGCACCTGACTGCTTTTGTTCCTTTGCGACAGAGGCAATCAGATGGCGCGAACAACCCAGGATGTCCTGGATTTCGTTATAGCTATGGCCAGTGCGCAGTAAACTGGCGATGTGTTGCCGCCTCTTCAGATCAGGTTGACGCCCCTGATACTTACCCTCGCTGCGAGCCTTGTTGATCCCTTGATTCTGTCGGCGACGTCTGTCCTCATAGTCTTTCCGGGCTACCGCTGCCAACATGTCGAGCATCATGCTGTTGACCGCCTGCAAGATAGATTCGGTAAAGCCGGTGTCGTCTTTCTTGTCCAGAGCCAGCCAACTCGTTGGTAACTCGGGCGAGACAATCGCCAACCGCTTGGCTGCCAGCTTCTGTTTGAGCGTATCCCAGTCCTGCTGTTTAAGGCGGGCAAGCCGGTCTATCTGCTCTACCAGCACAATGTCACCTTCACCAGATTCGGCAATCAGTCGCATCAGTTCGGGACGATGCAATGTGGCACCGGAGACGTTCTCGGTATAAAAGGCAGCAATGCGCTGACCGTGTTGCTCGGCAAACTGGATTAGCGATGCTTTGGCCCGCTCGGCATTTTGTTCCTGGGTCGATGCTCTCAAATAGGCGCGTATAAACATTCATGCCTCCTCAGTCTGTTATAAGTGGTTCCGTTTGGCCGGTCTGTTTTAAATGGTTACTTGTCATGGTAAGCGGCCTGAGCAGTTGGTTCCCCTGATGTGTACCCATCAGGAACCACCTCAAGAGTCGAAAAACTCCCCGAACGGATCATCCTCTCGGAGGATCGGATTGACTCTGAAGTCATCGAAGAGATCGCCTGCGCCTTCTTGACTCCCGGTATCGGAGGTTGTCGTGCTGCTTGGACCGTTTTCTTCCCTACCACCGCCTCGACTAAACGACGCCATCTTTTTCTCGAATTCAGGAAACGTCATTTGCCCATCGAGTCCCTTGGCGAAAACCGTCTTGTAAGCATCGACTGCGGCCATTGCGAAACGAATAAGCAGTACGACCACCCAGAGCAAGAACAATAGATACCATGCGTAAAGCGCTGCATCGACGCCACTAAAGACGAGCTCCACAAAGCCGATCCCGGCGAGCCCCACTACTACTATTTTTGTTACTCTCACCATGGTTTCAGCCCCCGATAGCTCTTTACTTCGAAGCTACCAGAACCTGAGAAAATGCAAGTTTTGCCCGGCGTCAGGCCGCAGCGGCTTGCCCGGCTAGCCATGGCAGTTTCACCTTGCTGTAGGCATCATTTGTCATCGCCCTCAAATCCTCCGTGTCCAGGCGTGAAACCAGCCACGCAGTGCCTTGGTATCGAACTCTGGGGTAGCTGGATGGCTGGAATACACCGTGAGGGAGGTCGTCCTCATCGCCCAGCCACTGTCTGAGCCGGAGATCGATACACCAGCCCTGTTCGAGCTCGATCCAGCAATGGGGAGCGGTGGCCATTCGGCTCAGTCGGTCCTCTGCGTATCCGATACGACATTGATGGAAGATGCCTTGCTCACTCAGAGCATTGCTGATCACAGAGGTCATGCAGTTGCTATCGATTTTGGCGTCTTCAAGCGGCAACAGCGCGAACTCAAGTTCATCATGCCAGTCACTCATGATCTGGCTCCTTGAACATCAGTCGCTGGCCCTGCTCGTAAAGCACTGGGTACGGCAGCGGTTCGCCATCCTGGACGACGGTGCCGGGAGGAAAATACATCACCATCCAGGATGGTAAGGCACCACTGACCGTGCGGTAGAACTCGTCCACAGGGAAGCTTTGTTGTTCACCTGACTGCCGGAAAATGAGGCGAGAGTAATTCTCTGGATGATTGGCCGCGATGTTGAAGCTTTCAGGTCCAGTACCTTCCACGTAGAGCGGTGACTTCCAGCGATTCGGAGTTTTGATGTTGTAGGCAACCACACATTGATTCACACCACATCCATGCTCAGCGCTTTCAATCGACCAAAGCACCAGTGGATGGCCGTCAATCTCGGGCGTCTCCACGTTACTGAGTTTGGTGGCCCTCAACGCCATATCATTGGCAGCTACTCGGATGGCCTGGTCCACCAGATCCACATACTGCTCATAGGCCTGAGCCTCCGAACTGGCCATAGACGCTGGCATCCATCCCATCAGGCTTGGTCTCGCCGACGGATTGTCTGGAGTCATCATGATGTCAGTCGCGTTGAACAAAAACGTCTGGCTACCTGAGAGATGTCGAAGCGGTGCATCAAATGAAGTCGCCAGGCTGGCGAGATCCAGTAATGGCACCAACATGCCTTTACTGTAGGAGCGAGTGCCATCCCCAGAATCCCGCAAGTCCATATCGTAGATGCCACCGGCTCTCGCCAGGTTTAAAGCCCGAGACTCTTCCTGATTGTAAACTCGTGGGGTGGCCGCGCAGCCAGCCAGGGCAGCGGCCAATATTGCCGTAGTTAAGGGTGCTAATCTTTTCATTATGTCCTCCTGCTTTTATTAAATATTCTCATGAAGTTGAGAATATGCAAGAGGAAAAACAAAAATAATCTTTATAAATCAATAGTTTGTACTTATAGAACAAAGTTCAAATTCGGACGTAGCGAAAAGTTGGCGGGGCATGCATATCATTGGCTATAAAAGAAAATGGTATTTTTGATCAGCAGAGGTTACCTATGGAAAGCGTCGCCGCAATTACTCTGACGGCGGTAGCAGGTGCTATTCTGGATGACCCGGAACCAAGGTCGCGGGGCCATTCTTATTGACTCCGGCTGTTTACTGGTAAGAAAACGCGGTCATTTGTTTTACTGATTAGAAATCTATATCTGATAGGATCAGTCAAATATTCAAAGAAAGATTATTGTGGTTGACTGATTTAGCGTTGGGAGGCATTTATCCAAGTAGAAGAAGAGCTTGCGGCCATTGCATTGAGGTTATCTGAGCTTGAGAAGGAAAAAGTAGCCTTACTTTCCCGGAGGAACGAGCTTCAGCGAGCTGCACAATCACCCACATCAATGCAATTGACTCCCAATCAAAAAGCTGAGTTATTTCGGGAGCTCTTTCGCGGCCGACAGGATGTCTATGCGGTTCGCTGGGAAAGTAGCTCGAATGGACGTTCCGGTTATGCTGTCGCCTGTGCAAATGAGTGGGTACAGGGCATCTGTCAGAAACCCCGGATCAAATGTAGCGAGTGCCCTCACAAAAAGTTCAAGCCTCTGGATTTCAGTGCAGTGTATGACCACCTGTCCGGCAAGCATGTAGCAGGGTTATACCCATTGTTGCCGGACAGTTCCTGTTATCTGCTGGCTGTAGATTTTGATAAGGAGGACTGGAGAGCAGATGTTCGTGCGCTGGCCCAGGCTTGTCGTGATGAAGGTGTCCCTTATCTTGTAGAGATCTCCCGGTCCGGTGCGGGTGCCCACCTATGGGTCTTCTTTTCGGACGCTGTTCCAGCCTGGTCCGCGAGGGCTTTGGGGTTCAAGCTGCTGGACAAAGCCATGGAACGTCACCCGGGCCTGTCCTTCGATTCGTATGACCGGCTATTCCCCAACCAGGATACGATGCCCGATGGTGGATTTGGCAATTTGATTGCCCTTCCGCTTCAGCATGAGGCGCGAAGTCGTGGATGTACTGTATTCGTCGACGATAAGCTAACCCCGTATCCGGATCAGTGGGCGCTACTTAGTCAGCAAAAGACCGTTTCGCCGGCTCAGCTTCGAGATATCGTTGGAAATGAGCCTGATTCCGATGCGATAGCAGAAGTTGCGTTGCCGTGGGAACAAGCTTTACCGGTCGATACAGGGATAATTTCAGGATGTCCCGAGAGCATCACGCTTACCCTGGCCAATCACATTTATATGAAGTTGTCAGACATACCAGGGACACTGGCGGCACGAATAAAGCGCATGGCGAGCTTTGCCAATCCAGTATTTTTCAAAACCCAGGCACTTCGATTTTCAACTCATGGCATCCCTCGTTACATATCATGTGCCCGGATTGAGCAAGGTTATATCTCGGTACCGAGAGGCTGTTTTGATGATCTTCAGGCATTGTTGCACGAACAGGGAATAACAGTAGAAATCGATGACCGCAGAATGCCCGGCCAGTTGCTGCCGGAAGTCAGCCTGAAAGCAACGCTGCGTCGTGATCAGAAAAAGGCTGTGACGGCGCTTGCCGATCACGATACCGGAATACTTCATGCTCCGACCGCTTTCGGCAAAACCGTAACCGCTATTGGCATTGTCGCCAAGCGGCAGGTAAACACGCTGATCCTCACTCACAGTCGTCAGTTACTGGATCAATGGAAGGAGCGCCTGGAGACCTTTATTGAGGGTGCCTCCGTAGGTGTGATTGGCGGCGGCAAAAAGAAACCTACCGGTCAGATCGACGTTGCCACCTATCAAAGCCTGATCAACAAGAAAGATAATACGGTCTCAAGCAAGATCCGAGAATACGGGCAAGTCATCATCGATGAATGCCATCACATTTCAGCTCCCCGTTATGAAATGCTGCTTAACGAAGTCAGCGCCCGATATGTTGTAGGCCTCACCGCAACGCCTGACCGTCAGGATGGCCACCAAAAAATCATGTTTATGGTCGCGGGACCCGTTCGTCACAAAGTCAGGGCTGACCATGGGTCTAAGTTTGTCCAGCGTGTCATTGTTCGAGAACGTCATGAAACGCCACCGACGGACATCTTTCAGAATAATGGTGAACGACCACACATAGCATCGGTTTACCGTTGGCTCTCCCAGAGCACAGCCCGGAATCAGGATATTGTTCAGGATGTCGTACGCTGCGTTCAAAACGAGGCCAACTGTCTTTTGCTGACCGAACGACGAGAGCATGCCGAGACGCTGGCAACATTGTTGGAAGCTGCGTCGATATCGTCGGTTGTTTTGCGCGGCGGGATGCGAGTCAAGGAACGCCGGGCTGCCGAATCGCAGCTACACGAAGCCCAGGTTATTGTTGCAACCGGGAAATACATTGGTGAAGGCTTTGACTTGCCTCGGCTCGACACTTTGTTTCTGGCCCTGCCCATAGCCTGGAAAGGAACACTGTCGCAGTATGCTGGCAGGATTCACCGGGATGCCGACGGCAAGCAGAAAGTCACTGTCTACGACTACCTGGACAACAGCCTGCCAATGCTTGAACGCATGTTCCGAAAGCGCGAGAAAGGTTATAAGGCGATGGGATACCAGTTTGTCCAATCCGAGCCGCAAACCCGGCTGCTGTAACGTTCCAAAGAAAGGGGAAACATGGCTGAAACGAAAAGTGCTTCAGGCCTGCTTCATCGGCAGAACGTGAGACTTTACACGTTTCACATTTTTCGCTTCCTGCTCATAGGCACGATGACGAACATCCCATAACTCAACCGCGTGCTGAATATTCAGCCAGAACTCCGGCGTATTCCCCAAAGCCGCTGCGAGTTTGATTGCCATGGGTGCTGTCAGCGTGCCTTTGTCATGCGCAATCCGACTGAGTGTATTTCTGTGCACACCCATTGCTTCGGCAAGTTCACTGATTTCTATGTTCATCGGCTCCAGAAACTCGGTGATTAGCATTTCGCCAACGGTCACTGGACGATGTTTTGTGTTCCTCATTACCATAACCTCCTCTAGCCCTTGTAAACATGCGGGTCTAGATATGTATCTTGGGCGGTGCCATCTTCCCAGCGAAAAATCAGGCGATACTGTTTGTTAACCCGAATAGAACACCATCCCGACAGGTTTCCCTGCAAATGTTCAAAACGGTTACCCGGCGGAATCCTCAAGTCTGACTCCTGCGTCGCGGCATCCAGAATCTGAATCTTTCTGAACAGAGCGCCTTCAATAGTGCTGGGTATTTTCTTGTGGCTTTGGTCTTCGTCGTAGAACGCCTCCAGCCATATATCCCTGAATTCAACCGCCATAGTTATCTGATCGCTTTTCAATCATTTTATGCACAACAATGTTGTGCGTCAAGTCCATTCAAAATGAGAACGGATCCGTTTAGAAAACGATGTTACTATAATTTGGTGTGACCGAAAGGGACTAACGAGCGATTTCAAGGCGCTGATTTAATAGAGATTACTGCGCATACAAGACTCCCAGTTTCCCACTTATCCCAGTTTAAAATGGGTCGTCAGGAGCCGATGCAGAGGGAATTTGCCAATAGTTACACTTTTTTTCGTAAATTTCAGCACTCCAATGGTGCTCCGAGAATTTCATAAACTTTTGTTTTTAAAGTATTTTATATATTCTGCATTGGTAAATAGGCTTTATGGAGCTAGTGAGGCAGCCGCTTGCTAAACTCGGTTTTGACTATATTCGCTTCCGCTTTGGATTGCGGACTGCGTTGGCTGCCTGCTTATCATTGATCATAGCCTGGGCATTAGGATTAGAACACCCACAGTGGGCCGCTATGACCGTATGGGCTGTTTCGCAACCTACTCGCGGTCTGCTGTTAGAAAAAGGCGCATATCGCGCGCTAGGCACTCTAATCGGAACCTTGTTTGGTATGATTTTAGTGGTGACAGCGGATCATCAAATACTGCCTGTCGCGATGGGTCTTACACTTTGGGTCGCTCTCTGTGTTTATCTTGGTAATCTAATTCATGGCTTAGTGTCTTATGGCACTATTTTGGCGGGTTATTCTGCTTCCATGGTTGCTTTGCTAAGCCGCAGCCCTGATGCGCTCTTGCCTTTGGGGATCGACCGGTTATTAACGGTATTTGTTGGTGTCATGATGGCACTGGTTGTAGGTTGGTTATTCACCTACAAACGCGCGGAGCAAAGCCTTATCAACCAAATGCGACGCGAAACCATTATTTCTCTAGAAAATGTAGCACAATTATTCAGTAAGCAAGACAAAACACTCCTTAATTTTGATGACCGGCTATCGAAACTAGCACAAATTGAAGCACAATTGCTCGAACATGGTACGGGTTCTCCTGCAGCACATGAATCCGCTCGACTGGTAAGAAAGGTTATTAATAGCCAACTTGAGTGGTTGGCTCAGATTTATTTCTTGCCACTTGAAGCAAACCAAGAGATAAGTAAGCACTTACTTAATGCAGCAAGTTTACTCCGGCAAAATGCGAAACGCTCAGATATTTTAGCCGCATTAAAGAACGCCTCTTTGAGCGTTAGACAGTCACCATTACGCAGTGCATTTGATGAATTTATTGAGGCCTGTGACGAGCGTCTTTCATTTCGTGATTCCGGTCGCGCGGCGTCCTCGACACGCCGCTCGCTATCGTTGCTTCACCGTGACTGGATAGGCGCACGCGAGGCCAGTATTCGAACCATGGTCATCATGGGATTAATCAGTGCTTTATGGTGGTATACCGAGTGGTTCCAAGTCGCCTTTTTGTTGTTGGGCGCAAGCATCATGCTAACGCTGTTTTCCACCACAGATAACCCTGCTAAGACAATGAAAACAGTATTCATCGGTCAATGTGCAGGGGCATTACTCTCGATAGTCATTCATGCGGCAATATGGCCTTATCTAGAAAGTACCGGCGCCATGGTAATGTCACTCCTACCTATAATGTTTATCGCCGCGTTTCCTTTATCCCATCACCGTACGATTAACGGGAGCATGGACTTTATTCTGGTCTTTCTATTGTTGATGCAGCCGGTAATACCGTACAGTTTTGAGGTATTTAATTCGGTGAGTATTGCGCTTGCTGTTGTGTTAGCCCCTATCACAGCGATGCTTGGTTACAAACTGCTCTATCCAACCAATCTCGCTCGTCGTGAACATGCGTTAACTATCGCAATTGCCCATGAACTTGAAGCCTTTGACCAAACACCGGCATCCGCCTCTCGACGGCGTCGCTATCGGGCGCGATTTTACCACCGACTATTCAAACTCATACAAATTGCTGACAAAACTCACGCATCATATAAAAGCGTGATAAGTTGGTTATTACGTTATCAACAAGTCATGGTGTCTCATGAGCGATCAATGGATAAAGATTTACCGCGCCAGTAGCCCGATAGAGGCCGAATTACTCGGCGGGTTATTGCGTGCTGAGGGAATTCAGGTTCACGTTCCCAATAATCCCAGTGCCGGCGGCGTTGGCGAGTTACCTGCTGACGCTATCGAAACGGTCATCTACGTCATGCCAGAAGCTTACGATGCCGCGAAACATATTCTCAGTCTCTATGAACAAAATAGCGCTAATAACGCAGAATGGTGTTGTCCTGCATGTGGTGAGCTTAATCCTGCCTCATTTGAAGAATGTTGGCAGTGTCAAAAAGAACGACCGGTTACAGACTAATTAATTTTCGTTTATCTGCACGCGAGAGTTGTTTCAATTGAGCTTCGAGCTGACAGGCACGAGTTTTAGAAAAAGGCCCCTGACGCCAACTCAACACGACTGGTCGGCGACTCTGTGTATAGCGAGCCCCACCACTTAACTCGCCGTTATGTTGACGAATGCGTCGTTCTAAACACGTAGTGACACCGGTGTAAAGTGATCGATCACCGCATTCAACCATGTATACATACCAACGAGCTTCGGGCTCTGGCTTGAAATTTAATGTCTTATTCCCAATTTCTATTGATTCACACATTGTTGTCTTAGGAGCATTCCATGAGTCGTCATTTTGACCAAGCTAAGGGGCTATCAGAACATCACGATCCCGCAACCCACAAATTTGTTTTCAATCAGACGATGTTTCGTATTAAAGATCCCGAGCGTACTTTAAAGTTCTATTCAGAGGTACTCGGCATGACGCTTATCAAGCGTTTGGACTTCCCTGAGATGAAGTTCACGCTCTATTTCATGGCCTCAATCTCGCCCGAAGAACGCAGTCATTGGTCAACCGATCACGATGAACGCATCGTTCAAACCTTTGGCCGACCCGCCATGCTAGAACTTACGCATAACTGGGGAGATGAGAACGATGACAACGTGTCGTATCACAGCGGTAACCAAGAGCCAAAGGGGTTTGGTCATATCGGCTTTGCCGTGCCCGACATTGACTCCGCCTGCGAGCGCTTTGAAGAGCTCGGCGTTGAATTCCAGAAAAAACCTAATGATGGCAACATGAAAGGCATTGCTTTTATTAAAGATCCCGATGGCTACTGGATCGAGATCTTTACTCCGAATCGCCAACCAGATTTATTGCGCGAGCATCTCTGATACCGTCTTTTCGAGCGAGGTTAATCCTCGCTCACGCCCTATTTTGAGCGCTAGGTCTTTTTCCTTTCCATCGAGCCACGCTGCACGCAGTGCAAACAAAGCACCCACTCGATTACCCGATGCGCAATGCACGAGCACATTTTTATCTTTATGCTCAAGTAACACTTTATCCAACAAGCGCACCTTTGCGAGTGTCAAACCGTCAGCGCCTGGAATTGCAACATGGTAAAACGCCATGCCGTTTTCTGTTACCCATGTCGATTCAGCTGTTTGTGATTGTTCTGGTACAGACAACAGACTGATTACGATATCGCCGCCTTGCTCGGCGAAACGTTCAATATCGGCTTCAGCGGGCATTCCCATCACCCACAAATTCTGTTCAACTTGCTTTGCAGTCTCAATACCTTTGGCCGTGGAAAATATAGGCAAACTCAATATGACAACTGCGAATAGATAAATTGCACGCATGGTTTTTCACTCCTGTACAATACGAGTATCTGTCACAACTATTTAAGCATTTTACGATGACGAATACGATACATATATTGGTAGGCACCACGTCGGGCAACACTGAAGCGTTAGCCGACCACGTTCAACAAATTCTAGAAAGTCATGATCTTTCTACCCAGATGCATTACGAACCCACTTTCGATGATTTACCCAAATCAGGTATTTGGCTGATCTTCCTAGCCACTCACGGAGCAGGCGACTATGCCGATTCAATGCTTGATTTCTATGATGTCATCGCTTCTACGAATGTCCCTTTATTGCCTGATCTTAGCTATGCGGTCTGTGCCATCGGTGAATCTTGTTATGACACTTTTTGTGAAGCCGGTCGACATTGCGATAAAAAGCTCAGCGTTTTGAATGCCACACGACTATTTGAACGATTAGAGATCGACATGATGGAAGATGATCCTGAAGACAAAGCATCAAAATGGGTTACTGAATTGATCGATAAATTGCGATCATACCCACAAGATTGATCGCGTATTTTATGGGGTTTGCAACACGATCACGTGATCGTATCCACAGTTCTATACACAAATTTTTTTACTTGTGATCAAAATAAGGATAAGCAGACATAAGCGCTGTCATTGAATTGGGTATAACTGTGGGGATAACTCAAGCTGTGTATAAACACCCTAGTTATCCACGATCTATGATCGCAGTTTAAGGGATCTTTTTCACATGTTTTGATCGCTCTAAAAAGCAGTAAAAATAAGCCTTGTAGCGATCTATTCACAGAAAACGCGATCCTAATAGAAACAATAATAAAGATCTAAATAAAGATCCTTTACTGATCTTTATTGATCGAGCATAGCTTTACAGTCTGAATAAAAAATAACCGTTTCGATCACAGCCAAAACGCGTTAAAATACGCGGTTCACTGATGATGATCAGTTTTATCTTTATCTCCTTTCATCGAGGTTGTTCTGAATGTTGAAAAATAACGCCCAAACCTATGACGTCATCGTCGTCGGTGGTGGACATGCAGGTACCGAAGCAGCGCTAGCCGCAGCACGCATGGGATCGCGTACTTTATTGCTAACCCATAACATTGATACGTTGGGACAAATGTCATGTAACCCAGCGATCGGTGGTATTGGTAAAGGGCATTTGGTCAAAGAGATCGATGCACTCGGCGGTATCATGGCAAAAGCCGCTGACAAAGCAGGTATTCAATTCAGAACATTGAACTCGTCGAAAGGCCCTGCGGTGCGCGCTACGCGAGCGCAAGCCGATCGTCAACTATATAAGCAAGCAATCCGTTATGCGTTGGAGACCCAACCTAACTTAACGTTATTTCAGCAAGGCTGTGACGATCTGATCGTAGAGAATGATCAGGTGACGGGTGTAGTGACCCAAATGGGGCTCAAATTCCATGCTCGATCAGTCGTACTTACAGTGGGCACTTTCCTTGGTGGTCGGATCCATATTGGTTTAGATAATTACCAAGGCGGTCGTGCAGGAGATCCACCAGCAAATGCCCTATCGCAACGTTTACGTGCGTTACCACTTCGTGTTGATCGCTTGAAGACAGGTACCCCACCTCGTATTGCAAGTCATTCAATTGATTTTTCAGTCATGCAAGAACAACCCGGTGACACACCAACACCTGTGTTCTCGTACTTAGGAAGTCGCGCTGATCATCCTCAACAGATCCCTTGCTATATTACGCATACCAATGAGCAAACTCATGATGTGATTCGTTCAGGACTTGATCGTTCACCCATGTATTCGGGCGAGATTGAAGGTGTTGGACCGCGTTACTGCCCTTCAATAGAGGACAAAATTGTCCGTTTTGCGGACAAAACTTCGCATCAAATATTTGTAGAGCCTGAGGGTCTCAATACGTTTGAAGTGTATCCCAACGGGATCTCAACGAGTTTGCCTTTTGACGTTCAACAGCAATTGGTTCAGTCAATTCGTGGTTTCGAGAATGCTGTGATTACACGTCCTGGTTATGCGATCGAGTATGATTATTTTGATCCACGAGATCTCAAGCAGTCACTGGAAACTAAAGTGATTAATGGTTTGTTTTTTGCTGGTCAAATCAATGGCACCACTGGTTATGAAGAAGCAGGTGCACAAGGTTTGATAGCTGGCCTAAATGCAGCACGTTTAGCTCAAGATAAAGAAACGTGGTCTCCTCGTCGTGATCAAGCTTACATGGGCGTACTCATTGATGATCTGTCGACTTTGGGTACGCAAGAGCCCTATCGTATGTTTACATCACGAGCAGAATATAGACTATTATTGCGTGAAGATAATGCGGATATTCGCTTAACTGAAACAGGTCGTGAACTTGGTTTGGTTGATGATGAACGTTGGCAAGCGTTTAATTTAAAAATGGAAGCTATCGAGCAAGAAAAGCAGCGCTTGCGTAGCACTTGGGTTCATAAAGATCACCCAGAAATTGATAGTATTAACGCCTTTGTGAAAAGTCCGATAACAAAAGAGGTCAGTGGTGAGGAGCTACTACGTCGACCAGAAGTAAACTATCAGCAGTTGGTTAAAACACCGTTCTTTGCGCCGGGTTTAAGTGATTCAGCTGCAGCCGAACAGGTTGAGATCCAAACTAAATATGCAGGCTATATTTCACGGCAGCAAGATGAGATTGCGAAACAACAACGCCATGAAAATACGCGTTTACCGAATCAGTTTGATTATACGAGCATTAAAGGTCTCTCTAACGAGGTGATTGCTAAATTGAACCAACACCAACCTGAAACCGTTGGTAAAGCTGCTCGAATTTCAGGTATTACGCCCGCGGCGATATCAATGCTGCTCGTACATCTTAAGAAGCAAGGTTTGCTCAGAAAAAGCGCGTAAGGGATGAGTTTGAAAGAAAAATTAGAGAGGTTACTTGCACAAACGGATGATTCTGTCCGTGGCACAGTGTTAGATGAACAAGTGGTTAAACTTGTGCAACTGGTTGAATTGCTGGATAAATGGAATAAAGCGTATAATCTGACATCAGTCCGTGATCCAAATGAAATGCTTACTAAGCATATCATTGATAGCCTTGTGGTAATGCCACATTTAAAAGGTGAGCAATTTATTGATGTAGGCACAGGTCCGGGCTTACCTGGCTTGCCATTGGCTATTTGTATGCCACACTGTGAATTCGTATTGTTAGATAGCTTAGGTAAACGAATTCGCTTTATCAGGCAAGTTTGTCATGAACTTAATATCGAGAATGTAACGGCCGTACAAAGCCGAGTAGAAGCTTATGATAGTCGCTTACACGATTTTGACGGTGTGTTGAGTAGAGCCTTTGCCTCGCTTAATGATATGCTTTCATGGTGTCATCATTTACCAAAGCCGTCAGGGCGATTTTATGCGCTCAAAGGTATGTATCCAGAGCAAGAGATAGCTGACCTTGACACCCAATACGGTATTGATGAAATCAACCGATTGATGGTGCCCGGCTTGGAAGGCGAGCGGCACATGGTTATTATCCGTCCAATTAACGCCCATTAATAATAAGAGGTGATGCACCCGTGGCTACAACTATTGCGATAGCTAATCAAAAAGGCGGCGTGGGCAAAACGACCACCGCAGTGAATTTGGCTGCATCCATGGCTGCAACCAAGCGTAAAGTTCTACTCATTGATTTAGATCCTCAAGGTAATGCGACTATGGGTAGCGGTGTTGATAAGTATGAAGTCGATAGCACCGTGTATGAATTGTTAGTGGACGAAAAACCCATTAAAGAAGTGGTTGTTACCGATACTAACGGCAAATATCATCTTATCGCTGCAAACTCTGATGTCACAGCCGCAGAAATCAAATTAATGGAATTTTTTGCGCGCGAAGTACGGCTTCGAAACGCACTTAAGAGCGTGCAAGACGATTATGACTTTATTTTTATCGACTGCCCTCCTTCCTTAAATATGTTGACCGTTAATGCGATGGCAGCAGCCGATTCTATTCTTGTACCGATGCAGTGCGAGTATTATGCATTAGAGGGACTGACTGCGTTAATGGAGACAATCCGACAGCTTGCTGAAGTGGTTAATCCAAGCCTGACAATTGAAGGCATTCTGCGTACGATGTACGACCCGCGTAATCGCTTAGCTAATGATGTATCAGAACAGCTTAAGCAACATTTTGGTGAAAAAGTTTATCGCACGGTTATTCCACGTAACGTACGGTTGGCTGAGGCCCCTTCGTTTGGTGCTCCGGCCATGTATTATGATAAGTCATCAACTGGTGCAAAAGCTTATTTATCACTTGCTGGAGAGATCATCCGGCGAGCTGAAAAGCTGGAAAAAGAGCAGCAATCGGTTAATTCATAAAAACGAGTAGTAGGGTTTGAGGAAATAAATATATGTCGCCGAAAAAACGTGGTTTAGGTCGTGGATTAGACGCTTTATTGACAAGCAATTCGGCGAGTCAACAACGCCAAGATGGTCAACAGCCACCCGTGGAAGATGAACAACATACGTTGGTTAAAGGTGAACTTCAAAAGCTACCTATCGAGCAACTGCAACCTGGACGTTATCAACCGCGTAAAGATATGTCTCCTGAGGCACTTGAAGATCTCGCTGCTTCGGTAAAAGCACAGGGTATAATTCAGCCTATCGTGGTACGTATCATCGCAGACGATGAATATGAAATCATTGCTGGTGAGCGCCGCTGGCGAGCCGCGCAATTAGCTAAGCTTGAATTGGTTCCCTGCTTGGTAAAAGACGTGCCAGACGAAGCTGCCGTGGCGATTGCTTTAATTGAAAACATCCAGCGCGAAGATCTTAATGCGATGGAGGAGGCAACGGCACTCCAACGATTACTTGATGAATTTAATATGACACATCAAGACGTCGCGCAAGCGGTTGGTAAATCTCGCACTACGGTGACTAATCTTTTGCGCCTCAATAATTTAGAGGCGAGCGTTAAGTTGCTACTTGAACGTGGCGACATTGAACTCGGGCACGCTAAATTATTATTAGCGCTCGAAGGTGAACAGCAAGCGAGCGTTGCTCAGCATATTGCTGCAAAAGATATGACGGTGCGCGAAGCTGAAAAATTAGTTCGCAAAACCATTGAACCTCCCAAACAACAAGACAAACCTCAACCTGATGCTGATATCGAACGCCTTGAGGCATCCTTATCAGAGCGCTTGGGCGCAAAAGTTGCTATCAATCATGGCCGAAAAGGTAAAGGAAAAGTCGTTATCAATTACACTAACTTAGATGAGTTAGATGGCATATTAGCGCACATAAAATAAGACCCTTGTCACATTTGTAACGGGTATGTTAAGTAGCATTAAACTCAAAGGCTGTAGGCAAATTTGTTTGCATTTAGCGGGCAGATCTTTATACTAGCGCGAGTTTATTTGTGCCTGTTTAAAAATAGGTCAACACCCAAATTTTGAAGAAAGGTTCAATAGTGACTCAGCCCCTTGCTTTGGCAGGAAAAAAACTAGCACGAAAAACGGTTTTGAGTCAGTTAGTTGTGTCGTTGTGCACTGCTTTATTGGCCTTTCTTGTGAGCCAAACAGATGCTGCATTAGCCGCTTTATTGGGGAGTTTTTCGGCACTGATTCCCAACGCGCTGTTTGGCTGGATAGCGTTTAGATATGCGGGCGCGCGTGCCAACCAACAAGTGGTCAAAAGTTTTTTTGTTGGTGAGGGCGTCAAGCTAGTACTTACAGCAGTACTACTGAGTTTAGTTTTACTGCTTACAAATTCTAATGCATTGTGGTTATTAACCGGCTTTATTCTAGCCGTTGTTGCACAGTGGATTGCACCGATTTTGTTTTTAAAATCAACGTAACTGGGAAACAACATGGTAAGTGGAGAGCAAACTCCGACTCAGTATATCCAACACCACCTTCAAAACTGGACGGTTGGTGAAGGATTCTGGGCGGTAAATGTCGATACTATCTTCTGGTCCGTGTTACTAGGTGTGCTATTTCTGTGGAGTTTCCGCAGAGTAGCCAAAAAATCCTCTGCGGGGGTACCTGGTAAGTGGCAATGCTTTGTCGAAATGGTTGTCGAGTTTGTCGATAACAGCGTCAAAGAGTCATTCCACGGCAAAGATAAACTCATTGCACCTTTAGCGTTAACCATCTTCGTCTGGATCTTCCTGATGAACTTGATGGACTTAATACCTGTTGATTGGTTGCCTACGGCAGCTATGTACACGGGCTATTGGCTAGGGTTTGTTAATGATCCTCATGACGTGTATTTCAAAGTGGTGCCAACCACCGACTTGAATACTACATTCGCACTGAGCTTAAGTGTTTTTGCTTTGATCATTATCTATTCGATCAAATACAAAGGCATCAAGGGCTTTGCCAAAGAAATGACGTTTACGCCATTTAATCACTGGGCGCTTGTCCCTGTGAACTTTGTGCTCGAGAGTATCACGCTACTCGCTAAGCCGGCGTCGCTGGCACTGCGTTTGTTTGGTAACCTCTACGCGGGTGAATTGATCTTTATTCTTATTGCGATGATTGGATTCTTCCAGTTGCCAGCGCACTTCGCCTGGGCTGTATTCCATATCCTCGTTATCGTGTTACAAGCGTTTATTTTCATGATGTTGACCATTGTTTATCTGAGCATGGCATCATCTGAACACTAAGTTTGGTTTTACTTTTATTTTTTAACTTTAATCTACTGAAAATTGGAGATATCAATGGAAACTGTAGTTGCTTTTACCGCTATCGCTGTATCAATCATGATCGGTCTTGCTGCGTTGGGTACAGCGCTTGGCTTCGGTATGTTGGGTGGCAAATTCTTGGAAGCGGCCGCTCGTCAACCAGAACTAGCGCCTCAATTACAAGTTAAAATGTTCATCGTTGCGGGCCTTATCGATGCTATCGCTATGATCGGTGTTGCGGTTGCTTTGCTATTCACATTCGCAAACCCGTTCTTAACTCAGGTAGCAGGCTAAGCGCGATTCGACGGTCACCAAATAAAGGAGGTCCGTTGTGGATATCAACGCTACTATAATTGGACAAACGATCGCGTTCGCCGTGTTCGTGTGGTTCTGCATGAAGTTCGTGTGGCCACCGATCATCAAGGCAATTGAAGAACGTCAGAAGAAAATTGCTGACGGGCTTAGTGCTGGTGAACGTGCTCAAAAAGATTTAGAAAAAGCCCAGGAAGACATCGCTGAACAGCTTAAAGAGGCGAAGCAGCAAGCGGCTGAAATCATTGAGCAGGCTAAGAAACGTGGCGCAAAAATCGTTGAGGACGAAACTCAGCGTGGTCACGAAGAACGCGAGAAAATCGTCGCGTCTGGTCATGAGGAAGTCGAAGCTGAACGCCATCGTGCTCGTGAAGAGTTGCGTAAGCAAGTCGCTGTTCTAGCTGTGACTGGTGCTCAGAAAATTATCGAGCGTGAAATTGATGAGAACGCTCATCGCGACATCGTTGAAAAACTGGTCGCTGAACTTTAATCAAGGGGTTTGAGCTTATGTCAGAACTGACTACTGTCGCTCGCCCCTACGCAAAAGCAGCTTTTGATTTTGCTTTGCAACAAGGAGCGCTCGATAAGTGGGCCGATATGTTGTCTTTTGCCGCTTCAGTGGCGCAAGATGACCGTATGGCGAGCTTTTTGAGTAGCTCTGCTACCGTTGGTCGCACGAGTGAGGTGTTTATCGGAGTATGCGGTGACGCATTAACCGAACAAGCACAGAATCTTATCAAGGTGATGGCAGAAAACGAACGTTTAACTGCCCTGCCAGCGGTGTTGGAACAATTTAACGTGCTCCGTGCTGATTACGAAAAGGAAATTGTCGTAGATGTAACGGGTGCGGTCGAAATGTCGGATGCTCAGCAAGCTGAGCTTTCTAAGGCACTCGAAGCACGTTTGCAACGCAAAATTAAGCTGAACTGCAGTGTAGATGCGTCAATGATTGGCGGATTAACCATTCAAGCAGGCGATACCGTGATTGACGGTTCACTGCGTGGCAAGCTAGAACGTCTTGCCTATGCACTGCAATCCTAATTGGGGACTTGAGCATGCAACTGAATTCAAATGAAATCGCAGAACTAATCAAAGAGCGTATTGAGAAGTTCGAAGTCACCAGCGAAGCGCGCAACGAAGGTACTATCATGTCTGTACAAGACGGTATCATTCGCGTTCACGGCCTTGCAGACTGCTTGCAAGGTGAGATGATCGAGCTTCCTGGAAACCGCTACGCTATCGCACTGAACCTTGAGCGTGACTCTGTTGGTGCGGTTGTAATGGGCCCTTATGCTGACTTGCAAGAGGGTGTAAAAGTTAAATCTACGGGTCGTATTCTTGAAGTACCTGTTGGTAACAAGTTGCTTGGCCGTGTAGTTAACACGCTTGGTCAACCTATCGACGGTAAAGGTCCTATCGAAGCGGAAGCTTACGAGCCTGTCGAAAAAATTGCACCGGGTGTTATCGATCGTCAATCTGTTGATGAGCCAGTACAAACCGGCTACAAATCAATCGACTCGATGATCCCAGTCGGTCGTGGTCAACGTGAGTTGATCATTGGTGACCGTCAAACCGGTAAAACGGCTTTAGCAGTTGACGCAATCATCAACCAGAAAAACTCTGGAATTAAATGTGTTTACGTCGCAATCGGCCAGAAAAACTCAACGATTTCTGCAGTTGTTCGTAAGCTGGAAGAGCACGGCGCATTGGAAAACACCATTGTTGTAGCCGCTTCTGCTTCTGAATCTGCGGCGCTTCAGTACTTGTCAGCATACTCTGGCTGTACTATGGGTGAGTTCTTCCGTGACCGCGGTGAAGACGCATTAATTATTTATGATGATTTGTCGAAGCAAGCAGTTGCTTATCGTCAAATTTCATTGCTACTGCGTCGTCCTCCAGGTCGTGAAGCATTCCCTGGTGACGTTTTCTATCTACATTCGCGTCTACTTGAGCGCGCTGCTCGCGTCAACGCTGACTATGTAGAAAAGCACACCAACGGTGAAGTGAAAGGTAAAACAGGTTCTTTGACCGCATTACCTATCATTGAAACACAAGCGGGTGACGTATCTGCGTTCGTACCGACTAACGTGATTTCAATCACTGACGGTCAGATCTTCCTTGAAACTGACCTGTTCAACTCAGGTATTCGCCCAGCGGTTAACGCGGGTATCTCAGTTTCTCGTGTTGGTGGTGCTGCACAGACTAAGATCATCAAGAAATTGGGCGGCGGTATCCGTCTAGCCTTGGCTCAGTACCGTGAATTGGCAGCCTTTGCTCAGTTCGCATCTGACCTTGATGAATCGACTCGTGCTCAACTTGAGCACGGCCAGCGCGTCACCGAGTTGATGAAGCAGAAGCAATATAAGCCTATGAGCGTGGCTCAAATGGCTGTATCAATTTACGCCGTTGAGAAAGGCTTCCTGAAAGATGTGGCTATCGACAAAATCATGGATTTTGAAGAGTCTCTACAATCATTCATGGCGAGCGAATACTCTGAGCTGATGGCTGAAATTGATAAAACCGGAAACTATAACGACGACATCGATAGCCAATTGAAAGCGGCACTTGAGAAATTCAAGCAAACGCAATCATGGTAATTGGCGGTGGCCGCTAGTAAGCGGCCATTTGTCGTTGAGTTAAAGGAGAATCATCATGGCCAGCGGTAAAGAGATAAAGACACAGATCTCGAGTATCGGTAATACTCAGAAGATCACTAGCGCTATGGAGATGGTAGCTGCGTCAAAAATGAAAAAGGCGCAGGAACGTATGGATGAAAGTCGTCCATACGCGGACACCATTCGCAAAGTGATTGGTCATGTCGCACGCGGAAACATTGAGTACCGTCATCCATTTATGGAAGAACGCGAAGTGAAGCGTGTGGGCTACATTGTGATTTCTACCGACCGTGGTTTATGTGGTGGTCTTAACTCTAACGAGTTTAAAGCCGTCGTAAAACACGCAAACGAGTGGAAAGAACAAGGCATTGAGGCTGATTTTGCAGCCATCGGAAGTAAAGCAACCGGCTTTTTCAAACGTTTTGGTGGTAAGTTGCAAGCCCAAGTATCGGGTTTAGGTGACAAGCCAGAACTTAAAGAAATTACGGGTTCTGTCCAAATTATGTTGGACGCTTTTGAAGAAGGCAAAATCGACCGCTTGTACGTGGTGTACAACAAGTTCGTTAACACCATGACACAAGAGCCGACCATTCACCAATTGCTGCCATTGCCGCAAGCGGAAAAGGACGAAAATGTCCAAACGGGTAGCTGGGACTACTTGTACGAGCCAAACCCTGAAAGCATTCTCGACACGCTTATTCGTCGATATGTTGAGACCCAGGTGTATCAGGGTGTTGTAGATAACTTCGCCAGTGAGCAAGCTGCTCGTATGATTGCGATGAAAGCTGCAACTGACAATGCTGAAGACCTTATTGATAAGCTTCAGCTGCAGTACAACAAAGCTCGTCAGGCAGCGATTACGCAAGAAATATCGGAAATCGTCTCCGGCGCCGAAGCGGTATAACGCGGCAACGGTAAAAGAATTGAAGAGTTAGAGGAATAGTCATGAGTCAAGGTAAAGTCGTACAGATTATCGGCGCCGTTGTGGACTTTGAGTTTCCACAAGACGCAGTGCCAAAAGTATACGACGCATTGAAAGTGACCGAAGGTAACCTTGAAGGCCTAGTGCTAGAAGTTCAGCAGCAGCTAGGTGGTGGTATTGTTCGTGCCATCGCAATGGGTACTACCGACGGTTTGCGTCGCGGCATCATCGCTGAAAACACCGGTGAGCCGATCATGGTTCCAGTGGGTAAGAAAACCCTGGGCCGTATTATGAACGTATTAGGTCAGCCTATCGATGAAGCGGGCCCTATCGGTGAAGAAGAACGTATGTCGATTCACCGTGCAGCACCTACGTACGAAGAGCAGTCAAACACCAGCGATTTGCTTGAGACAGGTATCAAAGTTATCGACTTGATCTGTCCTTTCGCAAAAGGTGGTAAAGTTGGCTTGTTCGGTGGTGCGGGTGTTGGTAAAACCGTAAACATGATGGAGCTTATCCGTAACATCGCTATCGAGCACAGCGGCTACTCAGTATTCGCAGGTGTTGGTGAGCGTACTCGTGAGGGTAATGACTTCTATCACGAAATGAACGATTCAAACGTTCTCGACAAAGTATCATTGGTTTATGGTCAGATGAACGAGCCACCGGGCAACCGTTTACGTGTTGCATTGACCGGTTTGACCATCGCGGAGAAATTCCGTGACGAAGGTCGCGATGTATTGTTCTTCGTTGATAACATCTACCGTTACACCCTAGCCGGTACGGAAGTATCTGCATTGTTGGGTCGTATGCCATCAGCAGTAGGTTATCAGCCTACATTGGCTGAGGAGATGGGCGTACTTCAGGAACGTATTACGTCAACCAAAACAGGCTCAATCACCTCGGTTCAAGCCGTATACGTACCTGCGGATGACTTGACGGATCCATCACCAGCAACAACCTTTGCTCACTTGGACGCAACTGTTGTACTTAACCGTGATATCGCATCATTGGGTATCTACCCTGCGGTTGACCCATTGGATTCAACCTCGCGTCAGCTCGACCCACTGGTTATCGGTGAAGAGCACTACGACACAGCGATGGGTGTGCAAGAAGTACTTCAACGCTATAAAGAGTTGAAAGACATCATTGCTATCTTGGGTATGGATGAGTTATCTGAAGAAGATAAGCGTACCGTTGCTCGTGCACGTAAGATCCAGCGTTTCTTATCACAGCCGTTCTTCGTAGCAGAAGTATTTACAGGAGCACCTGGTAAGTACGTATCGCTCAAAGATACTATCGCTGGCTTCAAGGGCATCCTTGAAGGTGATTACGATGATCTTCCAGAGCAAGCTTTCTACATGGTAGGTACCATCGAAGAAGCGATTGAAAAAGCCAAAAACCTGTAACCAACTGGGAGGTTTAAATGGCGACACAAACGTTAAATCTGGAAATCGTGAGTGCAGAACGTCGGTTGTTTACCGGCGTTGTGCAGACGGTCCAGGTGTCGGGTAGCGAAGGTGAACTGGGTATTTACCCAGGACACGCACCCTTACTGACCAAAATCAAACCAGGAATGGTTCGTTTTTTGAGTGAGGAAGGTCAAGAAGAACTGCTGTATGTTGCCGGCGGTGTTCTTGAAGTGCAACCAGGTCAAGTGATTGTTCTTGCTGATGTTGCTGTACGTGGTCATGAGCTAGATGAGCAAGAAGCTGAAGCAGCGCGTAAGCGTGCGGAAGAAGCGATTGCGGATTCAGGTTCTGACTTGTCGTATGCTGAAGCAATTGCAGAATTATCACGCGCGATGGCGCAACTTGAAGTTATTCGTAAGCTTAGACGTTAAAAATTAGAAAAAAATTACGCAAAAGGCCTTGTTGTTGGTACAACAAGGCCTTTTTTGTATGTAGAATATGTCCGTTTTCAACAAATCGATAACACTAAGGATGTAAAAGATATGAAACTTCGCGTAATCATCTTGGCTGCGGGAAAAGGAACACGGATGCGTTCGAGCCTGCCCAAAGTGTTACACAAGGTTGCTCACAAGCCGATGGTGCAGCACGTAATTGACTGTGCAAAGGTGTTAAAGCCTCACGCTATAAATTTAGTTTATGGCCATGGAGGGGAGCAATTAAAAGCGCATGTTTCGGATTCATCCTTGATGTGGAACGAACAAAAGGAGCAGCTAGGAACCGGGCATGCTGTTCAACAAGTAATGGATGAGCTCCTGCCTGACGAAAAAGTCGCAATCTTATATGGCGATGTTCCCCTGTTAACGCCGGAAACTCTATCTAAACTACTCGACGTTGCTACACGCACCGACTTAGGTCTTCTTACAATGAAGTTAGATGACCCATCTGGTTATGGGCGTATCATTCGTGACAAGGCTACACAGCGTATCGTTGGTATTGTTGAACAGAAAGATGCGACCGACGAAGAGCTTCAGGTGAACGAAGTAAACACCGGTATCATGGTAGCAAGCGGTGATGCGCTTAAGCGCTGGCTGAGCGCATTAGATAATAATAATGCCCAGCAAGAGTATTATTTAACTGACATTGTTGCTATGGCAGCTAGTGAAGGCGTCGATATCGCTTCAACTCAACCAGGTGAAACAAACGAAGTTGAGGGAGCGAACAACCGTATTCAACTTGCCAGCTTAGAGCGAGCTTACCAGCAACGAGTTGCGCGCGACTTGATGACCCAAGGCGCTACGTTGATGGATCCGATGCGTTTCGATGTTCGCGGTTCGGTTGTTGTTGGCGAAGATGTGGTAATAGATGTAAATGTTGTGTTTGAAGGGCATGTTGAACTTGGTAATGGTGTCGTTATTGAGCCAAACTGTGTTATTCGAAACGCTAAAATTGGTGCAAACACAGTTATAAAGGCGAACAGCCATATTGAGGATGCTCGCATAGAGACCGATTGCCAAGTCGGTCCCTTTGCGCGACTACGTCCAGGCGCGATTATGGAGCGAGGAGCCCTTGTTGGCAATTTCGTAGAGATGAAAAAAACTCGTCTCGGCGAGGGCTCAAAAGCGAATCACTTAACTTACTTAGGTGATACAGAGATCGGTAAACAAGCAAACATCGGTGCAGGTACTATTACTTGTAATTACGATGGTGTGAACAAATCCAAAACCGAAATCGGTGATGGCGCATTTATTGGCTCTAATAGTTCACTAGTCGCACCTGTGAAAATTGGCAAAGAAGCGACTATTGGTGCAGGTTCTGTCGTCACTCGAGATGTTGAAGATCAGCAACTAGCCGTTGCGCGCGGTAAGCAAAGAAACATAGATGGTTGGGAAAGACCAAAGAAAAGGGAACAGTAATTATGTGCGGTATTGTAGGAGCAACGTCTGAGCGACGTGTCAGCGGAATTTTATTAGAAGGTCTTAAACGTCTCGAATATCGAGGTTATGACTCAGCTGGTATTGCTGTTATCGATAAATCTCAACACTTACAAACGATTAAGCGTACAGGTAAAGTGCAAGCGTTAGCAGACGCTATTGATGAGAGTCCAGTTGATGGCACCATAGGTATCGCACATACTCGGTGGGCCACACACGGTGGCGTGACAGAGAGAAATGCCCACCCTCACCTATCGGAACATGAAATTGCCGTTGTGCATAATGGCATCATCGAAAACCATGAAACTTTGCGTGAGCAACTGCAAACGTTAGGCTATGAATTTGTGAGTCAGACCGATACCGAAGTAATTGCTCACCTTATCCATCATGAACGTAAAACCCATGATGACTTACTTGATGCGTTGAAAGCGGCTGTAAGACAATTAGAGGGCGCCTACGGAACGGTCGTAATGGATACCAATGATCCTGAACGTTTGGTTGTTGCTCGCTCTGGAAGTCCCCTAGTGATTGGCGTAGGTATTGGTGAAAACTTTGTCGCCTCTGATCAGTTGGCGCTATTACCTGTAACACGCAAGTTTATTTATCTCGAAGAAGGTGACGTTGCCGATATCAACCGTAACGACATCAAAATTTATGATAGCGCTGACGAAGCTGTTGAGCGCGAAGTCGTTGATTCAGATGTCAATTACGATGCAGGCGGTAAAGGTCAGTATCGCCATTTCATGTTGAAAGAAATTCACGAGCAACCTATCGCGGTGCGAAATGCGTTGGAAGGTCGATTATCCGAAACGACCGTGCTTGATGATGCGTTTGGTGAAGGTGCAGCCGAGTTATTTAAGACGGTTGAGCATGTCCAAATCATTGCTTGTGGTACCAGTTACCATGCGGGCATGGTGGCAAAATACTGGCTTGAATCAATGGCAAACATCTCGTGTAATGTAGAGATAGCCTCTGAGTTCAGGTATCGCCAGTCGTTTGTGCGCCCTAACAGTCTGCTTGTGACTATCTCGCAAAGTGGCGAAACGGCGGATACGCTCGCAGCGCTTCGTCTCTCAAAAGAAATGGGCTATCGAGGCAGTCTGACGATTTGTAACGTCGCAACCTCGTCCATGGTACGTGAGTCAGATCTTGCTTTTATGACGCGTGCTGGCGCAGAAATCGGCGTCGCATCAACGAAAGCATTTACTACCCAGCTTACGGGGTTATTAATGCTCACCGTTGCGATTGGTAAGTACCGTAGCATGAACGAACAACAGCAATCCGCTATTGTTAAAGCGTTACAAACCTTACCTGCTAAACTCGAAGAAGCGGTTGAACTTGATGCTGAAATTGAAGCGTTGGCGCCCGACTTTGCAAGCAAGGATCATAGTCTATTCCTTGGACGTGGTAATCAATACCCAATAGCCATGGAAGGTGCGTTAAAGCTCAAAGAGATCTCGTATATTCACGCGGAAGCGTACGCAGCTGGAGAGCTTAAGCATGGCCCATTAGCGTTAATCGACGAAGAGATGCCGGTCATTGTTGTTGCACCTAACAACGAGCTGCTCGAGAAGCTTAAATCAAACGTTGAAGAAGTGCGCGCTCGTGGCGGCATTATGTATGTGTTCTCTGATAAGAACGCACGCTTCACCAGTGATGACACGATGAATGTATTAAATGTCTGTCACTGCGATGAGGTCATTGCGCCTATCGTGTACACCATTCCTCTGCAGTTGTTGTCGTACTACGTGGCTATCATTAAAGGCACCGATGTCGACCAACCAAGAAACCTTGCGAAGTCAGTGACGGTTGAATAACCGTCACTGCGTTTTAAACAACGGCTAATAAGGACATAAAATGTATCTTTTGAGTAACATTAGATGTCCTTTTTTTGCTGGATGACACTAAACTTTCACCTCTAAGTTACCCTGTTCCGTTATATCTACTTTTGTTTTTAAATACTCATAATCTTTTTCAGAAAGGTAAAATCCTGACGGTATTCTGTAACGCTTGTCATTATAGTAAAATAGCATATATGGTGCGCCAAAAAGCCTTGTCCATAAGGGTTTCCGAAGCACATAAACCATTTTACTAAGTGGAACCTCTTTAGTTTTTCCAAACTTTTTTATGAAAAGACTATTATTTTCTAACCAATACGAAAAAAACGGTTCAGTAATCATTCGAAATGGCATATAAATAAAAACTGCAAAAATCATAAGTGTCATACCAATGGTCGCTTTTGCTTCAAACAGAGTGCCGTCGCCCGTCTTATAAAAATTGATGACTAGATCTTTGTCTGGCCAAAAAAAATAGAGGCTACTTAAAAAAAACAACAAAAGAAAAACAAACCAAAAATGATTGAACTTAAATTTAATCACTTGCACAACCTACTTCAATTTTTTAATTAGATTAAAACGATAGTCATTAGGCTTGATATAAAACCCCGAATTTTCCCACTGATAACCTTTATAACGCTAACCGTATTTTATTAAAGAGAAACCAAAATCCGCCGCATAATATTGTATAAAGAGGAGGCCAAATAAAGAAAACTATGTTTGAAAGACCGTCCGGTTGGCTGTTACTGATTATCCAATAAAAATAAGTAAAGGATAGAATTAAGGTGATAAGCATCGGCACCCACCCATACTTTAATTTTTATACAGATTAGCGTGATAAGAGCTATGATCGCAACGTGGACTAGTATTAAGGTCATAATGTAGCCTCTGGTAAATTCAACTCTTGAACAATTTGTTGCCGTCAGACGAAAGATAGAAGCCTTTCGGAATCCTATAGCTAGCGGCTATCAACGGTATCAGCTCCATCCGACATCAAGCTACAGGTTGCGCCTAAAATCAATCTGCGAGTTTTATCTTGCGCATCATAAATGTATGCGCATAGATGTGGATTATCGGGATTAACATTAGCTGCAAGTCTAGGCTCTTTCTGTGTTTGTCGAATTGTTTGAGGTGTTTGATAGCTATTCATTGCCACAACAGCACATGGCGACACTTCTCCGCCAAAGTCTTCGAAAAGACTCAGGCTCTTGTTGCCTAGACGTGTTAACGACTCAGTAGGATTAATAGTCAGCGTATCGCCCTTTAATGTCAGGAGGAAGGTTGCTTTCGCAGAGTTTTTGGGGTCCTCCGGATCGGCAAAATTTAAGGATATTGTCGAATTATGAAACGGCTTTCGCTTAATCAAGTAAATAGAAGACTGATTGAGAGTGCCCTTAATAAACCGAGACTGGTTGGCTACCTCGATCGTCGATGGTTCACTGTTGAAGTCGATTTCGCTGAACAGTTGGCTTGCTTGTTGTTGTAACTGTTTACGCGCATCAACTGAAAAGAAAGACTTTAATCCAAGATATTGAGGGTTATTTGTGCAGACGTGGTTATTAGCTTGCGTGTTATTTGAGTTAAGCCATTGCTGATACTCATCCGTAGCTTTAAACGAGCGGCTTAATTGGTCGCCGATATAATCTAATTGTTTATCGATTTGCTTTGCATAGGCAAACAGCTGCTTCGCGAGGTAGGTTTCAGTGTTTGTATGAGAGGTCTGTGAGACGTTAAAGGTTTCTGGTTTAATATCGCCTTGCATTAAGCGTGTTACGGGCGCGATCACTTTAAACGCGTCGTACCGAGATGACTCAGGTCGATGTACGATGATGCGATATTCTGAGTAGATGCGTTGATGTTCTTTTTCCGGGTTTTTATTTGTATTAAGAACGATCGTGTTGAAGAACCAGTCACGGAGTTGACCGGTTGTACAATCTTGGCATTGAATGAGAAAAGTAGGTGTTTCAAATGTTTTGCCAAGGGTGTTGAAGCTCGTTAAAAGCAATCCAAGTATAAGAAGTTTTCGCACTGTGTTCTCTCATTTTGATAACATTATTTTTACAATAATATAATAGTACTGTGTTGTCAGCCCAAAATGACGAAGTCAGTGCGACATAAATCGCGATATGCTTCGCATATACGTTTTATCGTGTCATAGTAGTTACTAAACCAACACACACTCTGTTGTCCGTCTCACTGAGTTAACAAGTGGAGTTTATGAGTCACGATCACCATCATCATCATCACCACGATATGTCTTCGAACCGGATTGGTTGGGCATTTTTTCTCAACTTGGCTTTCACCATCATTGAGTTTATTGGTGGTGTTTTAACGAACAGTACAGCGATCCTTGCAGATGCGGTGCACGATCTAGGCGATAGCTTATCTATAGGCCTAGCCTGGTTACTCAACAAGTTCAGTAAGCGGGATCCATCTCGCACCTTCACGTACGGGTATCAGCGGCTTTCATTGGTCGGGGCTTTTATTAATGCGGTGATTCTAATTGCCGGTTCGGTCTGGGTGCTTTATACCGCCATCCCTCGCTTATTTGATCCCGTGATGCCCGTTGCTGAAGGAATGATCGGACTGGCGGTTTTTGGTGTCGCCGTTAATGGCTATGCGGCGTTTAAATTAAGCGCAGGTGAGACGCTTAATGAACGCGTATTAAATTGGCACCTGATCGAAGACGTGTTGGGCTGGGTCGCGGTATTGATAGTCTCAATCGTGTTGTATTTTGTCGACTGGCCTATTCTTGACCCTTTGTTATCTATCGGTTTTACCTTATTTATTTTACTTAATGTTATTCGCACTTTGGCCTCTACAGTGAAACTGTTTGTGCAAGCAGCGCCCAGCGAAGAGGCCTATATCGCTATTCAAGAAAAACTGATAAAACTAGATGATGTGCAAGATGCTCATCATATTCACTTTTGGTCGCTTGATGGTGAGCGTCATGTATTAACCGCGCATATTGTGGTTGCGCGTGAGCTGACTGCGGAGCAGCGGGGCCGGCTCAAACTTAATATTTCCGATGCGCTACAAGGCTTTAATTTAGCGCATACTACAATTGAACTTGAGTATCCCGACGAGCCCTGTCGAGACCATTAATAGGAGAGCGGTTTATGGAACTGTTTGGTAGTTATACTTCACCGTATGTACGGCACTGTCGTATTGCCTTTAAAGAAACGGGGTTAGCGTATTCGTTTACCGAGACTGATCACGATATGAGTGCAAAGCTGAGTCCTGCTAAAAAGGTGCCTTTTTTACATCATAACGATCTGCGCTTTTTTGATTCTTCGAGCATATTAAAATATGTGCGTGAAAAGAACGGCGAGCGTTTTTTCGCAGACACCACTGACTTTGACCAGTATTGTTTGGTGAATACAGCGATGGACGCCACCATTAATCTGTTCTTATTGAGTAAGGAAGGTGTGACGCCAGACAACAATGGTTACATGAAGCGCCAGCATGAGCGCGTACATGAAATTCTCGCTTTAATGGAGAGCCGTGACCATGCTGTTGCTTATGAGGGACCGCATCCGTTCAGCGATGGTGAACTGCGCTTAGGTTGTTTCCTGAGCTGGGGACTCTTTCGTTCACTGATTTCGTTAAACGAATTCCCCAAGCTGCAGGCATTTTTAGACAAAATTAACGACTATCCTATCTTTGCAGATACGCATCCAAGCCTTAAAGATTAGGCTTGGATCGCTTTTGCGCGTTTAGGAATTTCTTCGTTGAGTAATTCAACATTGCGTGAGTAATCAACGGGAACGTCGATGATGTGCACGCCACCTTTCTCCATGCAGTCACGCATCAGTGGCTGCAATTCTTCTGTTGCTTCTAACCGGTAGCCGTTAGCACCGTAAGCTTCCGCGTACTTGATAAAGTCAGGGTTCTTAAAGTCCAAGCCAAAGTCGTGCAAACCCATGTGCTCTTGTTTCCACTTAATCATACCGTAAGCGCTGTCGTTAAGAATAAGCACAACCAAATCGAGATTCATACGAACAGCGGTTTCGATTTCTTGCGAATTCATCATAAAGCCGCCGTCGCCGCAGATAGAAACTACCTTGCGGTTTGGGTGGACCAGTTTAGCAGCCATGGCAGATGGTAAACCGGCGCCCATCGAGGCCAGTGCATTATCGAGCAACACGGTGTTTGGCTGGCGTGCAGGATAATTGCGAGCAAACCAAATTTTATAAATACCGTTGTCCAACGCAATGATGCCGTCGTCTGGCATAACTTCTCTCACTTCCTCTACTAGGCGCTGAGGTAGCATAGGGAAAGCCTCGTCATGTGCGCCTTCGTCGGTGTGGTCACGCATGTGTTCGCGGACTTTCAGCATAAATTCAAAATCCCAATGAGACTGCGGCTCGATACCTTCTTTAAGCTGCCAAATGCTGTTGCCTATATCGCCAATCATACTGGCGTGTGGGAAATAAACAGAATCGACTTGGGCGCCTTGGAAGTTAATATGAACCACCTTGCGTTGATCAGGTTTCATCATGAATGGCGGTTTCTCAACGACATCGTGGCCGACATTGAGGATTAAGTCAGCTTGTTCTATGGCACGATGTGGGTAATCGCCATCAGATACCGCAGCATTCCCTAACCAACGTGGGTGATCTTCATTAATGACACCTTTACCCATTTGCGTTGTGATAAATGGAATTCCTGTTTTATCGACGAACGCACGAAGCATTTTTGCCGTAATTTTACGGTTGGCTGCGGCACCAATTACGATGAGCGGATGCTTAGCTTCCTTAAGCAGTTTCAAAACGTAATCGACAGACTTATGCTCAGTAATTGGACGACGCGAGTAACTCGGTGTAATTGGGGTAGCATCCACTTCTTCAGCTGCAATATCGTCTGATAGCTCAAGGTGCGCTGCACCTGGTCGTTCATCTTCGGCACGACGGAAAGCCTCCCGCACGTGTGAAGGTATCGTCTTTGCACTGATAATCGGTTGAGTGTACTTGGTGATAGGCGTCATCATATCGATGACATCAATGATCTGGAATTGACCTTGCGGCCGATCTTTTATTGGCTTCTGTCCCGTGATCACGACCATTGGCATCGCACCGAGTTGTGCATAAGCAACGGATGTCACTAAATTGGTCGCTCCAGGCCCAAGTGTTGATAAACAAACCCCCGGCTTTCCTGTTAACCGCCCATAGGTCGCCGCCATAAAGCCCGCAGCTTGCTCATGGCGCGTTAACACCAGTTCAATTGATGAGTTTGAGAGAGATTCAAGTAAATCGAGATTCTCTTCTCCTGGGATACCGAACACATATTGTACACCCTCATTTTCGAGAGCTTTTACCATGAGGTCTGCTGCTTTCACTAAGACACTCCTTTTAAATTCGTGTGAATATTAAATGCTACGTTGTGGAGGTCAATTATGATCAAAAAAGGGCGGTACTATGACCGCCCTTTGAATTAACGTTAACATCGATGCTTACGAGTTACCTTCACCTGAAGTCATTTCTTTAAGGCGAGAACGCAACTCTTTATCGCTTTGAGCGCGTTGAATGATCATGTTGTACTGTTGTGGTGAAAGACCAGAATCTTTCACTGCTGCGATCATCTCTTTCTGCGCTTCTTGCTGGATGCTACGCGCTTCTTCTTGATTTTCAGCATTTTGAAATTTGTCGCGATATTTCGTCGTTACTTTTTGAACGTCTTCCATTGCAGCGACAAACTTGACCAGCATGCCTTCAGTAATTTTTTGCTGAGCTTGCTGTTGTGCCATTTGATTTTGTGCTGCGTTGTCTTGAGTTTGCGCAGCGGCTGCAGTAGTCGCTAATGTCATTGCTGATGCGATTGCAATCATTGTCTTTTTCATCGTGAACTCCTGTTGTTCAAGAAATTTAATCACTTTAGATAAAGCGAATACTGTGCCAAGTTTTTAACGTCATGAAAAATAAGGAAAAAATAAATACCTGTAATCAAACAAGGAAAATTTACGATTTCTTATGTATCCTTTTGATACACACAAAGGAGGTAATGTGACAAAAAGATACACTTTACCGCTCTCGAGTATTCAGCGCCGTTTATTGCTTTATGTGGTTATTCCAATGCTATTAATTTCTGGGGCTGCGATAACGTTTGGATTGAATATAGCGGGTCAGCAAGAAGAGGAACGTCTTAAGACCGATCTTAAATTGATTGGGCGGGCGATTAGTTTGCCGATCAGTGATGCGCTTTTAAACAATGACTTGGCGACTGTGCAAGCGAACTTAGATTCGGTTTTTAATATTGGACGCGTTTATGGCGCTTCAGTTTATGACGTAAATGGTCAGCAAGTAGCAGAGGCAGGTGTTACAGAGACTGACTTATCCGATAGTTGGTTAGCTCGACAAACTGTACAAACCGGCGTCTCTCAAGATGACTACCGTCAAGTTGAGGGGCGTGAGGTGTTTTCCCAGTTCCTTCCTATTGTTGATCGTGGCGGCCGTATTATTGGCCTTCTGCAAATTAATCGACGCGCCAGCGATTTTGATGAACGGTTTGAGCAACTAAGCCAAGTAGCGTGGATTAGTTGGTTTATTTTTGCCGTGGTGACGATTGCCGTTTTAGTTTTTGGTCATTATCGCGGCGTTGGGCGCCATGTTTTGTATCTTCGCAATATTATGCAACAGGTCGCTGAAGGACGGCGCGATGTTCGGGTTGATACCCATGGACCGAGCGAGATCGTCGCGATAAGCCAAGGTCTTAACGAGATGCTAGAAGCGGTCACTCGTGCCGAGCAAGAGATCCGGGATAGACGTCAAGAAGAGCAGCGTCTAAATGAAGCCTTACGTGAACAAGAAAAAATGGCGGCTATCGGTTCGGTTTCGAGTGGTGTCGCTCACGAGCTAGGTGCACCGCTTACGGTGATTGATAATCGTGCTAAAAAGCTTTTACGGCATACCGACACTGAAGATGACAGGCGTCAGTTACAAGCCATTCGAGGGCAAGTGCATCGCTTAACAAGATTGGTCAATCAACTACTCGCCTTTTCTCGCACGCCTGTGAGCGAACGCCAACAAGTGGCAATAAAAGTGCTGATAGAGCGTGCATGCACCAGTGTGGGGTTTGAGCTAGAGAATGATGATATCCAGTGTGTTGTTGAGTATCAGGGCGATGATGTTTGTACGGTTGATGTCTCGCGTATGGAGCTTGCGTTTGTGAATGTACTACGAAACGCGTATCAAGCGGCTAAATCAGAGGTGCGTATTGCTGTGAGTCAAACACCTAGCTCGACCGAAATCATGATTATGGATGATGGCGACGGACTCACTCAGCGCGCTCAAGCACATGCCACCTCGCCTTTTTACAGTAGCAAAACAACCGGTGAAGGCACGGGGCTGGGATTGACTATTGTGCAGCACATCATGAGCGATCACGAGGGTGAGTTGAAGCTTGAGAACCGCCCTGAAGGTGGTTGTTGCGTTATTTTGTCACTTCCTCAAAAGGTACTAAAGACAGGAGGTTCGAATGACAGCGAGTAAAGCGCAAATCGCCGTTATTGAAGATGATTCAGCGCTACGTGAGCTACTTGTTGAGGAGCTTGAAGCAGAGGACTATAAAGTTTTTGCCTTTCCATCAACCGAGGACTATCAAGCTGAGCTGCCTTCGGTTGATGTCGTTGTCAGTGATATTCGCTTACCCGGTTCTTCAGGTTTGTCACTACTTGAGCATGTCAGAGAGGCGGGCGCTCCTGCACTTATTCTTATTACTGCGTTTGCCACTGTCGACCAGGCGGTTGATGCGCTAAAACAAGGGGCAGCTGACTTTTTGACTAAGCCACTTGATGTTGAGCACCTGCTTCTGAGTGTTCAACGTGTGTTGGAACACCGCTTATTAAAGCAAGAGTTGACTCGTTTTAAGTCACAGCAAAAAGGACCCGCGGGCCTTATCGGGCAAAGTCCCGCAATGCGCAAGTTGTATCATCAAATTGAGCGGCTCGGCACAGCCGGAGGTAGTGTACTTATTACGGGCGAATCCGGCACTGGTAAAGAGCTGGTTGCGCGCGCAATCCATGAGCTTAGCGAGCGGCGTGATAAGTCTTTTCAAGCGGTCAATTGTGCGGGTATACCCTCAGAACTTATGGAAAGTGAGTTTTTTGGTCATACGCAAGGGGCGTTCACCGGCGCTCAGGGTAAACGCTTGGGGCTGTTCAAACAGGTTGATGGTGGCACTCTATTGCTTGATGAAATCGGTGAAATGCCGTTAGCACTTCAAGCTAAACTGCTCCGGGTGTTACAAGAAGGTACGCTGCGCGCGGTAGGCAGTGATGACGAAGAAAAAGTTGATGTACGTATTATTGCTGCAACCCATCAAAACTTAGAGCAGCGTGTGCGGGATGGCGAGTTTCGTGAAGATTTATTTTACCGACTAGAAACCTTCAGTGTGAAAGTCCCCGCGTTGCGGGAGCGAGGTGAGGACGTTGAGCGTTTAGCGCATCACTTTATTAGTGTGTATGCAGAAAAGGCAGGCAAGCGTATCACTGACATTGATACCGATGCTTTGGATATACTCTATCGTTATCGTTTTCCTGGCAACGTACGAGAACTACAAAACGCGATTGAGCGCGCGGTGACTTTCGCGCAGTCGCACCATTTACAAGTCGATGATTTACCCGAGCGCATGCTGGAAGTGCGTGATCCGACAGCCGATAAGCAACCACACTGGCATACATTGCAAGCCCATCAAGATGCATATATTCAGGACGTTATGAATCATGTGGGTGGCAATAAGAAGAAAGCGGCGGAGATTTTAGGGGTCACGCGGCGCACGCTTTATCGTTGGCTTGAAGGTCAAACTGATCAATCTGAAAGCTGAAAACGTATTAAGGGCACGAGTACAAACGCTAAGGAGTAAACCGTGAAGATTTTAATGGTTATGACGTCTCACGATGAGTTAGGTGATACGGGTAATAAAACAGGGTTTTGGTTAGAGGAATTTGCTGCACCGTTTTACACGTTTGTCGATGCTGGCGCGGATGTGACAATTGCTTCGCCTAAAGGCGGGCAACCACCGATTGATCCGAATAGTGAAGCGGAAGATGCTCAAACAGAGGCGACGAAACGCTTTAATGAAGATCAGGAAGCGCAGAACAAGCTCAGTAGTACATGCAAGCTCGATGAAGTCTGTGTTGATGATTTTGATGCTATCTTTTACCCAGGTGGACATGGTCCATTGTGGGATCTCACTAACGATGAACAATCGATTGATTTGATTGAAAAGTTTTGGTCGAAAGGTAAGCCTGTCGCGGCAGTATGTCATGCCCCTGCGGTACTGCTTAATGCAAAAACACCGGGCGGAGACCCTTTAGTCCAAGGTCGCACGGTTACTGGATTTAGTAACTCCGAAGAGGACGGCGTCGGTTTATCAGACGTGGTTCCTTTCCTCCTGGAGGATGAGTTATCAGCAAAAGGCGGTCACTATCGTAAGGTTGACGACTGGCAGTCTTATGCTGTGCAGGATGGTATGCTGATTACGGGTCAAAACCCGGCATCATCTGAGCAAACGGCTGAGCGTTTGCTCGATGTGTTACGGGCAATGTTGTAATCGTATGATAATAGAGCTGGCATCAAAATAGATGATGCCAGCTAATCCCAATACTTGCCGAACGACCGATTCCGGGTTCAAATGAACGACCACTGCCCTGATTAACAACGACTGCTCCTACGTAGTTTCTATCCAACAAATTATCCACTCGAAGCCAAGCTTCAAACTCGTTCTCGGCTATCTGCCACTGCTGGGTTATTGCCAAATCCCATTTTACGTAGCTCGGTGCTTTTACTGCATTACTATCGTCGGCATAAGTTTCACCGCGATACTGGCCGAGTAATTGAACTTGAGTGGCTTGTGTGGGCTGCCAAGTGAGTCGTGTAAACCATTGGCTGTCAGCGACCCCAGGCAGTTGCTTACCGTTATAAAGACCTCCTTGATAGTTGGCATCGATATAACTGTAGGATACAAAGCTATCTAATTGCTCAGTTAGCTGGACGTTAAGCTGCCACTCGATACCTTGACGCTCAGTCTCACCTGCGTTGCGGTAGGTCGTGCGTCCGTCGTTCGATTGATCAATAACAATGTCGTCCTCAGACTGAATATCGAACATTGCCAATTGCGAGGAAAACCGTCCTGCTGAATTAAATTTTAAGCCCCATTCGGTTTGTCGATATTGACTGGGCGATAGTTCGGTATTGAGGCCACTGCCATTATTACGATAAGCCAACTCAGTCAAGGTGGGTGTTTCGAAGCCTGACCCTAGGCTGATATAGGTTGACCAACGCGGCGCAAACGCCCATGTAAGACCGACCGCTCCGGAGTTATCACTCAGCTCATTTTGACCGCTGTCATCGGGATCGCCTGGCATAATAAACTGGTCGTCTACCGAGAAGTCAAAGCGGCTGTGTCGAGCGCCAGCGGTTATTCGCCATTGTTCATTAAATCGATGCGTTAAACGAGTATAAACGGCTTGCTTTCTAACATAGTTAAAATCGCTGCGACGCAAGTCACCCTTTTCACCTTCATCGTTCACAAAACCGAACCGATGGTCTTGCTGGCGCTCGTATCGCAAACCAAAACCTATATCTGTTTGCGCTGTGGCTTGCCACTCTACATAAGCTGAGCTGCCTTCGAACTGGCGCGACAAATCGATCACGGCGCCCGAGCTACCAATGGCGTCTCCTGCAAAGGGTAAGAACTGGACAACGTCGCGATCACCCTGCCAAGCCGCAATACGTGCGCGATAACCATCGGCGTCGAGCTTCCATGTCAGAGAACCTTGCCGATGATGAATGGATTTTCGGGTATTGAAATCAATGGCTCGACCGACGGTTTGGTCGGGGTTTTGGCGCCAAGCACTGGGGGTTAGCGCACTTGGATCTTCTAACAATGGGGCGTTGTTGTTGTCGTACCGTAGGATAAGTTGTTGTTGGTCGTTGATATCAAAGTAGTACCTCAACCCTTGTTGCTGACGCTTTGCCGTATTGTGAGGGCGAGGTCCTGCGGTGTACAAGTCGGTGGCGATGAAGCGCAATTTGTGAGCATCATTGACCCAGTCAAATTGGCCTTTGGCGCGGGTAAGATCGTTGGCACCTGCGGCTACAGCAATCTCACTCGTGGTTCGCTGTGGTGCACGCGTGTTCCATTCGACCACGCCTCCGCCCGTGTTACCGTATAGAACAGCGAGTGGACCGCGGAACACTTCGACTGTTTCTGCTTCGTCTAAAATGATACTTGAGGTTTGCGCTTGGCCATCAGGCATGGACAGAGGTACACCATCGACATTCAACTGCAAGCCTCGCACACCGAATGCTGCGCGTGCACCGAATCCACGCACGACGAGACGCGTGTCCTGGGCATAGTTGTAGCGTGTATCCGCCTGAATACCCGGAATGGCGCGAAGTGTATCTCCCGCATCAATATTCAAAGATGGCAGTTGCTGGTTGATATCGATAAGGTCAACGCTACCGGGGCTCATGCGCCATTCGCTACCGGACTGCTGCGCATTCACCTCGATGATTTCATTAATTTCTTGGCTAAAACAAAGGGCTGGCGCAAGAGCCAGCCCTGTTATTGTGCGTAAATACTTCATAATTATTTTACGGGTGACAGTTTAATAAGTTGGCCACTATCGGCATCGGTCAGAATATACAAGAACCCTTCAGGACCTTGTTCAATATCACGGATACGGAAGCTGGTTGCGTCTTCTAACATCCGTTCTTCGTGCAGAACACGACCTTCTTCAAGATCTAACCGTGCAATTGTTTGTCCGCGTAAGGCAGTCACCAGTAAATCGCCTTTCCACTTTGGAAATTTATCGCCGGTATAGAAAATTGAGCCAGCCGTGGCAATTGAAGGAAGCCAGTAGTAAAACGGTTGCTCCATGCCTTCCTTATGTGTGCCAATACCGATTTCACCGCCACCGTAGTCTTCGCCATATGTGATGGTCGGCCAGCCATAGTTCTTACCTGCTTTGGGAATATTAACTTCATCACCGCCCTGTGGGCCATGTTCAATCGTCCATAGCTCGCCCGTATCAGGATGAATAGCGGCACCTTGGACGTTGCGGTGTCCATAAGACCAGATTTCGTCAAGTGCACCGTCATTGCCGACAAAGGGATTATCTTTAGGGATTGAGCCATCGGGCCAAATACGCACAATTTTTCCGTGATGATTATCTAACGTTTGTGCATCTTGCATTCTGGAATAACGCTCGCCTAAAGTAATAAATAGATGCCCTTCGGGAGAGAATACAAGACGGGACCCGAAGTGAGCGTTACTTTCATACTTTGGCGCTTGGCGAAAAATAACCTCGCCTTGAGTCCATTTATCTCCGTCAATTTTACCTCGCATAACGGCGGTGCTATTGCCATTACCTCCTTTGGGGTCTTTTTCTGAATAACTGATATAGACCCAGCCATTATCTGCGTAGTCGGGATCGATGTTAACGTCTAGTAGACCGCCTTGGCTTTTTGCAACCACCTCAGGCGTACCTTGTATGGGTGTTTTCTGACCGTCTTGAGTAATAATATTTAGCGTACCTGAACGCTCGGTAACCAGCATATCGCCCGATGGTAAAAAGGCGATTCCCCAAGGGTGGTTAAGTCCTTCGCTAATGGTCTCTAGCGACAGCGTGTGACGTTCCGTCTCAACTTCTTGCGCGAGTACCGAGGTACTCATCGTCGCTGACAAAAGCGCAGCTGCTACTGCAGTGAGGTTGCTTTTCATGGAGCCTCCATAATTAACTTGTATAGTTTTTAATATTTTTAGTATACGTATTAATTTAAGATTTTGATGACTTTTCTTGATCTCTTTATAAATCACAGCCTTACTTAATAATGTTGTTAACTATTAATTACAAAACTAAAGGAAAGCTTATGAAATCCAAGTCATTGTTAAAGGCGGCCGTGAGTGTCACACTGATTTTGCACTTAACTGCGTGCGGAACTTTGTTATATCCGGAGCGTAAAGGTCAAACAGGTGGACGTATTGATGCTGGCGTCGCAGCTCTGAACGGTGTTGGCTTATTATTATTCGTTATTCCTGGTCTTATTGCTTACGCTGTGGACTTTAACAACGGTACAATTTATTTGCCGGACTCTGCGAATGCAGAAAATAACGAGGGTGATGGCTTATATACCATCAAAGTAGATGGTCCTCTCACCAAGGATGAAAGCCGTCGATTAATTGAGGAACACGTCGGTGGACCTGTCGATTGGAGTCAATTGCAAACGCATTCAATGGATCGTGTTAATGCGGATTCAATCACAGCTTCACTGAATAAGGTACAAGAAGCTCGATAATGCAAAGTCAATCTTGGTTTGATAATTCAGCGCTACTAACCGTTGCTCAGTGGTTAGTAGCGCTTTTTGTTTTAGGCATCATTACGCTCGTCGTTAGTGTCGGTGTGATGTATGTTGTTGATAAAATACAAACGCGTCATACGATCAGGCGTAACTACCCTGTAGTTGGTCGCTTTCGTTATATATTTGAACGTATGGGCGAATTTATGCGGCAATATTTTTTCGCCATGGATCGCGAGGAAATGCCTTTTAACCGAGCGCAACGAAGTTGGGTATATCGCGCCGCTAAAAACGCCGATCGTAATGTTGCTTTTGGCTCGACCCGAGATTTGACTCGCACAGGGACGATTATTTTTAGTAATGCGCCCTATCCGCCACTAGCCGAACAATCGGTGAGCCCGCAGCCCGTAAAAATTGGTCCGTATTGCGAAAAGCCCTACTCGCCGACGTCATATTTTCATATTTCCGGCATGAGTTATGGCGCGTTATCGCCGGTTGCCGTTAAAGCGTTATCTGCAGGAGCAAAGAAGGCCGGTTGCTGGCTTAACACCGGGGAAGGTGGCTTATCGCCCTATCATTTATCGGGTCACTGCGATGTGGTTTTTCAGATGGGTACAGCAAAGTTTGGTGTGCGCACGAAAGACGGCAAACTCGATGAGTCACGTCTAGCTGAATTAGGGCGACATGATTCGGTTAAAATGTTTGAAATTAAATTAAGCCAAGGTGCCAAACCAGGGAAAGGCGGTATTCTACCTGGCATTAAGGTCAATCAAGAAATTGCCGAAATTCGTGGTATTAAGGTGGGCGAAGATGCGATTAGCCCTAACCGCCACCCTGAAATTAGCAATAATGAAGAGCTACTCGATTTCATCGATAAAGTACGCACGATTACCGGCAAACCCACGGGCTTTAAGTTTGTCATGGGTGACCCAAGTTGGATAGACGAGTTAGTCGATAGCATACTCAGTCGCGGTGAAGAAGCGGCCCCAGATTTTATTACGCTCGATAGTGCCGATGGTGGTACAGGCGCCGCACCACAGCCACTCATTGATTATGTCGGGCTAAAGCTTTCAGAGAGCCTGCCTATCTTGGTCGATAAGTTAACAGAAGCCGGTTTACACAAACGTATTCGTATTATTTGCTCTGGCAAAATGATCTCGCCTGCGGATGTTGCTTGGGCGATTGCGATGGGAGCCGACTTTGTTGTCTCAGCCCGTGGTTTTATGTTTTCGCTCGGTTGTATTCAAGCCATGCAGTGTAATAAAAACACTTGCCCGACCGGTGTGACGACCGATGACCCGAAATTGCAACGTGGTTTAGATCCACAAGATAAATCGGAACGCGTCGCCAATTACCACAAATACCTTGAATACGGCGTTAATATAATTGCTCATTCGTGTGGGGTGACCGATCCGCGTCAGCTTAACCGCCGCCATGCGCGTGTCATTAAACCGGATGGTGAAAGTATCAGTCTGGCGGAGCGTTATCCGCTTCCGCCAGCACGTAGGCGATAGACTCAGTTCAGCGTATTCACTGGCAGTAACGGCGCGATGAGTTCTGCCAGTTTACGAAAAGTTTGGCGCCGACTTGTGGTGGGTCGATAAACCATACCGATATCACGGAACGCTTCCTGACCTGCTGGTTTCAAAGGCTTGAGGTCGGTGTTATCAAGGATGCCGCGGTCAATCGCCATTTGTGACATAAAAGTGGCACCTTTCTTAGCGTCGGCCATCTGAACGAGGCTGTGTAAGCTTGTCGCCGTAAACGGATTGACTTTAACCGTATCGGTTAATTGGCATGCCGATACCGCATGTCCCGTTAAACAGTGCTCTTTCTCGAGCAAGAAAATACTACCATCGGGTAGCTTATCGTAGTCAACGGGCTCTCCAAGCTGATCAGCTATTTCTTTGTGCGCAACCAATTTGAACGGATCGCGCCCGAGTAACCACTTCTGGTTGCCATGAATATCCATCGGTAGCGCTAACAGCAATATATCCAGCTCACCGTCGCGTAGAGCACTCAATAAATTGGCCGTGGTGTCTTCAGAAATCTGTAGATCGAGTTTGGTAAACTTGGCCTGAACGCGACGACTCAGTTCAGCGACGACGAAAGGCGCGATGGTAGGGATAATACCTAGGCGTACAGGGCCTTCCATAATATTGCCATGGCCTTTGGCATAGTGCATCAGCTCTTCGGTCGAGGTGATAATCTTTCTCGCTTGTTCAACGACCTCTTCACCGAGCGCGGTAAACAAAAATGACTTATGGTCACGCTCGATCAATTGGCAGCCCAATTGCTCTTCTAGGTTCTGAATGCCGCTACTTAGCGTCGACTGACTGACGTTACAGGCGGCTGCGGCGCGATTAAAGTTTTGCTGCTGATGTAATGCAATCAGGTAGTTCAGATTTTTCAAACTCGGTAATTTGCTCATTGTTCACCTGTGGTTATCGCTTTTTCGATTATCTTAATAGGTTTTATTCGTTTTATCCAATCAATAAATTTCCCTACTATGCTCCTCGAAACGTTAAGACACGACTCAATGATTAGGAGATAACATTATGTTGACAGTAGGCGATAAATTACCAGATTTCAGTGTAGTTGCTGCGAAGCCAAAATTTAATATGCCAGAGGAAAATGGCGAGAGCGCATTCGAAACAGTGACGCAAGACAGCTTTACAGGTAAATGGAAAATTATTTTCTTTTATCCAAAAGATTTCACCTTTGTATGCCCCACTGAAATTGTTGAATTCGCTAAGTTGAACGAAGAATTTGCTGACCGCGATGCTGTGGTTTTAGGTGGCAGCACGGATAATGAGTTCGTTAAGTTGGCATGGCGTCGAGAGCATCCTGACCTTGACCGTTTGAACCAGTATTCATTCGCTGACAATGGTTCACTCGTTGATGGTTTAGGTGTGCGTGATAAAGCAGAGAATGTGGCACTACGTGCAACCTTTGTTGTAGACCCACACAACGTTATTCAACATGTGTCAGTCAACAACTTAAATGTCGGTCGTAACCCTGCTGAGATCCTCCGTATCTTAGATGGTTTGCAAACTGACGAGCTGTGCCCATGCAACCGCGCTGTCGGTGGTGACACTCTGTAAGTGATGATTGGTTGGGGATTCATTCGAGTCCCCTTGATGAATGACTCGTCGAAGTAGAGGTAATGATGGCGATTGCAGATTACAAACAGTTGTTAGGCGACCACGGCAAAGATACTAAGCTGAATTTGTCGAGTCTGTTTAACAGCGTCGATACATCCGGTCTAACGACAGACCAATTCTATGGCACTGCTTTATCCTTGGTTTACAGCTTAGGCGATGAAGAACTCATTCAGGCGATTGAGAACGAGACTGGTGATAAAGTCGAAGATAACGTGAAGCAAGCGGCAAAGTTAGCGGCAACGCTCATGGCGATGAACAACGTCTATTATCGTTTTCTTCACTTATCGAGTGATAAACAATTTTCTAAGATGCCAGCGGGTCTGCGGATGAATGCGATGGCAAATCCCGGTGTCGATAAAGCGGATTTTGAGTTGTTCTCGCTCGCTGTTTCAGCGTTAAATGGTTGTGGTTTATGTATTGATTCGCACGTGAAGACACTCGTTCAACATGATGTCACAGCACAAGCGATTCAAACATCAATTAAGTTGGCGGCGGTACTTAATGCAGCATTGACTGCACGTAAACTGTCGTAATCCCCCTAGGAGCTGTGCTCCGATCCCTGTCTAGAGCAGCCCCAACTGCTCACAACGCTTTGCCCACCGCTTGTCGGTGGGCTTTTTTTATCTTTTCAAAGATGTGTCCTAAGCTTATTAATACAATGAGCGGAGGAACTATGAATATCAATGCTGAACGTCTGAAATCTACGTTACGAGAGCTTTCTCAAATTGGTTACAACGAGTCGGACCACGGTGTTTATCGGTGGGGCTTCACCGATGCTGACATGGAGGCTCGTCGGTGGTTTCTAAACTTGGCCGAACAAGAAGGCTTTAAATGTCACATGGATGGTGCGGGTAATGTGTTCGCGGGCATCGGCGATTACCATGAGACCCCTGCCGTTTTAACAGGATCTCATCTTGATACAGTGCCTGCAGGCGGTATGTTTGATGGTGCGCTCGGGGTACTAGCTGGACTTGAAGTATTGCGCACGTTGAAAGAAAACGATGTAAAGCTGAAACATCCTGTATGGGTCGTTGGTACGGCAGAAGAGGAAGGTCGTTTCGGTGGTATGATGGGTTCGCAAGCACTGGCTGGCGTAGTCAATATGGATTGGTTGATGTCTGCGCATGACGCTGATGGGGTGTACCTGAAAGATGCGATGGCAAAGCATGACTTGGATGTCATGGATGTACTCGACGCTGCATGGCCGCCGAGTCGCTTAAAAGCGTTTTACGAGCTACACATCGAGCAAGGTCCTGTGCTCTTTAATGAAGAGGTGAGTATCGGCGCAGTTGAAGGGATTTCAGGCGTGTTTAAATGGATTGTGCATTTGAAGGGTAAGGCTGATCATGCGGGTACCGCGCCGATGAATATGCGTAGCGATGCGTTTATGGGATTAGCTGATTTTGCACATGAAATTGAGCGTATTATTGCCGAGGATGGCACCGATAAAACGCGCATCACTGTAGGTAAGGTTGAGCTCAAACCTGGTAGTCCACATACTGTGCCGGGTGAGGCCATATTTACGATTGTCGGCCGTGATATGAGTAATGAGGTGATGAATGATCTTGCTGATGCGTGTCGGAAAGCCTTGTCAGCTATTGCTCGGAAGCATCGGTTGATGTTTGAGTATGAACAAGTCAGTTGGTTAAAGCCTCAATCCTGTTCAGATAAGTTGACGCAGATCATAGAAAAAAGCGCCAAAGCGCGTAACTTAAGCTGCATCAGAATGCCTAGTGGTGCGGGTCACGATACGCAGTTTTTTTCAGAGATTACGCAGGCTGGACTCATCTTTATTCCCTCGGTCAATGGTGTGAGCCATGCTCCTGATGAATGGTCTCACTGGCATGATGTGGAGGCGGGTGCAAACATACTTTTGGATTGCATCTTAAATTCAGCAGAGTAATGCGGCTTTATACGATAACTGTTATACTGCTCGCACAATGACCTGTTTCTAGTGGTAATGTCATGGAACAAAAAGTCACAGTTCAATCGGCCGATAAGGTCAAAATCCAGCGTCCTTCCAAAAAAGGCGGCTCAGACACGGCTCGCAATCGTATCTATGTTCGTGACGTCAAAGGCGGGATGGAATACTTTCGGCGTTCTTGGGGCTTTATTTTACTTGCTGTTTTTGCCCTCATCCCTTGGTTAACTTATAACGGTCAGCAAGCCGTATTGCTGGATATCATGGAGCAACGCTTCCGGATCTATGGTCTTACATTATGGCCACAAGACTTCACGGTGTTGGCGTGGTTCGCGATTGTTGCAGCTGTAGCGTTGTTTTTTGTGACCACAATATGGGGACGTGTCTGGTGTGGTTTTATGTGCCCACAAACCACCTGGACCTTTATTTTTATGTGGTTTGAGAAGAAGTTTGAAGGGCCGCGTAATAAGCGTATTAAGCTGGACGAACGCAAAATGGACTTTGACAAGTTCTGGCGTAAGACCGGTAAACAACTGGGTTGGATTTCAGTTGCGCTACTCACTTCATTGACCTTTGTCGGTTACTTCACCGATGTACGCCAACTTTTTGCTGACTTTTTTACCTTAGACGCCGGTTTCTGGGCAACATTTTCTGTGTTGTTCTTCGCGTTTTGTACCTACGGTAATGCAGGCTACATGCGCGAGATCATGTGTACTCACATGTGCCCGTATGCGCGTTTCCAGTCAGCGATGTTCGATAAAGATACCTATACGGTCAGTTACGATGCAAACCGCGGAGAGCCACGCGGACCACGATCGCGTAAAGCAGATCCTGAGGAAAAGGGCCTTGGGCATTGTATCGACTGTTACATGTGTGTTCAGGTCTGCCCAACAGGGATTGATATTCGTAACGGACTACAATATGAGTGCATCGATTGCGGTGCGTGTATTGATGCCTGTAACGATGTGATGGATAAGATGAATTATCCTCGTGGTTTAATTCGGTTTACCACTGAACGCAACCTCAACACGACGGATAAATCTAAGAAAACCAATCCGTGGCGAATGAAAACAATTGGCTACTTCGTCATCATGTTAGTTGTCACTTCGGTGATGATTTGGGATGTCGCAACACGGGTTCCGCTTGAGGTGGATGTATTGCGTGACCGTAACTCTCTGTATCAAGAAAATATTCAGGGCGAGATAGAAAACGTGTATACCCTGAAAATTGTCAACAAGTCGCAGATCGATCAAACGTACAAGATTGATGTAGAAGGCTTGTCGCAGTATCGTTTGATTGGCAGTGCTGAGAAATCAGTGGGTGCAGGAGAAGTGGGTAGTTTACCTATAACTCTGGCGGTACCACCAACCGAATTGAGTGACTCAATTACCGAATTTAACTTTGTTGTGACCTCGGAGACATCGGAAGGTGTTACTATAAAGCAAGAATCTCGCTTTATTTATCAATAGGTCACTATGGTTAATGACAAGGACTTTGCATTCGCAGGTCTGTTGCCCGATGTAGTTATCAATGCTATCGAGAGCTTGGGTATTTACCCAAGCTCCGGTTTGCTTCCCCTCAATAGTTACGAAAATAGGGTCTACCAATTTCGCTGTGACGAGGGCATGCGCTATGTCGCTAAGTTTTATCGCCCTTACCGTTGGAGCAATGCTCAAATAGAAGAAGAGCATCTGTTTTCTCAACAACTACTCGATGACGAAGTCCCCGTTGTAGCGCCGCTAAAGGTGTCAGGTCAATCTTTGCATGAATATGAAGGTTACCGCTTTGCGGTGTTTCCAAGCATTGGTGGGCGTGCTTTTGAGCCGAACGATTTAGATGACTTGGAGCGACTCGGACGGCAAATAGGTCGTTTGCATCAAGTTGGAAAGAAAGACGCATTTAAGGCACGTGAATCATTAGACATTCAACGACTGCTGTCGGAATCCATTGATGAATTGCGGCAGTCACAACTATTACCTCGAGAGTTAGAAGCCGCGTTCTGGGCCATTTTGTCGCCGTTAGCAGAGACACTACAAACTTTTGCATGGGATAGTTTGACCTATCAAAGATTACACGGCGACTGTCACATTGGTAACGTATTGCAGTATGATACAGAACTAACCTTCGTCGACTTAGATGATTGCCGTATGGGTCCGGCAATACAGGACCTTTGGATGATGCTCAATGGCTCTCGTGAAGATCAAACGTGTCAGCTCGATGCGTTAGTTGAGGGCTACCAAGATTTCTGCAATTTTGATAAAAAAGAAATTGCGTTTATTGAACCTTTACGCGGGTTTAGACTCATTCATTACATGGCATGGCTTTCTAAACGTTGGCAGGACAGTGCTTTTCAACGTGCGTTTCCATGGTTTAGCGAAGCTCGCTACTGGGAGTCACAAATATTAGCGCTTAAAGAACAGCGGGCTGCATTAGACGAAGCACCCATTAAACTCGGTTATTAATAAAGCGAATTAAATAGGTAAGAGCATATGAAAAACTGGTTGTTAGGATTAGCGAGCGCGTTACTGTTGGTAACGGGCATGGTGCAAGCTCAAGAGTTTGAGGAAGGCACCCATTACGAAGTGATTTCTGATGCAGCGACAAGTGACGCACAAATACTCGAGTTTTTCTCGTTTTATTGTGTTCATTGCTATCGCTTTGAACCTATTGCGGAGCGCCTGAAAAAGGAATACCCAGACGCTTTTGAGAAAATGCATGTGTCATTTTTAAGTCCCAAAGATGATGTGGGTGAAACGATGACAAAAGCGTTTGTTGTTGCTCAAAAACTCGGTATTGAAGAAAAAATTATTCCAGCCGTATTCGATTACAATTTTGCTCAGCGCAATATGCTGACCAGCGAGGATGATATCCGTAATGTATTCATCTTAAATGGTGTTTCTGGCGAAGAGTTTGATAAAGCTATGTCGAGCTTCGCGGTGCGTGCAGCGGCGAGTAAAATGGACCGTAAAGCGACAGATATGGACGTGCGTGCAACACCAACGTTTATCGTAAACGGTAAATATAAAATGTTGCCTCAGGGCTTCCGCGATAGCGATGACTTTGCTGCGGACTTCAGTAAGCTTGCAGGTTACTTACTTAATAAGTCTTAAAAAGAGTCAGAATGAGAGCCCCGCCCAAATGGCGGGGCTTTTTTCTATCTATTGATCGTCTTTATCATTACCATCCTTGCCATTTTCGTCATCATTAGGTTCTGTTTGTTGCTCAGAAGGCTGCTTTTTGATGGTCTGTGTTTTGGGGAAGTACTGATAGTAGCTCAGTTTAAAGTCACCCATAATAGTGTATAGGTATTCGAATAGAATGGACTGGATTTGCTCGTAGTCTGCCCAACTTGTTTGCTTAGAGAAAGCATAAATCTCAAGTGGCAATCCAGAGGCAGTAGGCTCAAGTAAGCGTACCATCAATGTCATATCCTCATGAATTTGTTCATGACCACTTACATAGTCTTGCACGTAACATCTAAACGCCGTTAAGTTGGAAACAGGATTCTGAATCTGATGGCGGTTGAGCCACTCATCGAGTGATTCATTAAAGTAGCTTGATGCCAACGACTCAAGGGTATCGTCATCAAGTATCTGGGCACTGTCGAGATCGAGCATCAGCGATCGTTTGATGCGACGACCTCCGGAGTTAATCATCCCCTGCCAGTTTTTAAATGATTGATGAATGAGCACATAGGTGGGTAAGTAAACCGTTGTTTTATCCCAGTTTTCCACTTTTACAGTGATAAGACCGACTTCTTGAACGGTACCGTCGACGTCCGAGTCGGGGACTTGAATCCAGTCGCCAATACCAACCATACGGTTAGTTGCAAGTTGTACCCCTGCAACAAATCCCATTAAGGTGTCACGAAAGACCACCATCAGTATCGCCGTCATGGCGCCAAAGCCACTCAATAAGTACATAGGGGATTTATTCATCACAATAGCAACTGAGATGATAATTGCCATGAGTACTAATATGAGCTTGGCGACTTGAATGACGCCGGTAATGGGGACCTCTTTGGCCTTGCTTGAATACTCGTAAGCAATTGAAACGACGTTCGCTAGCGCCAATAAAATACTGGTGATCACCCACGTTAAATAGATACCAACGGCGGTTTGTAGAGGACCTTGCCATTTTTCGAAGTCATCAACGAAGACTACGGGAATAAATAGATTAATAAGTAGAACAGGGGCGAGATTGGCGCACCGCTTAAAAAAACCACTGTTTACGAGAGAGTTATACCATCGCTCAGGGGCCTTTCTGAGCATGCGATGAATGGTTTTATTGATGATTAAGCGGGTGACTTGATAAATAATATAACCCGCGATGATGACGAGTACGGATTGTATGCCGAGCACTGCGTAGGTCAGTAAATCACCTTCAAGTCCGAGCTGGCTCAACCATTCGTTGATGAAGTTTAAATCCATACTGTTTGTCCTTATTGGTTATCTTGCTCCGCCTTTGTTTTTAAGCGACTGATAGTGGCATCTTTCTCCTGCCAACGTTCATTGAGCCAAGTTTGAAACGACGCCTTAAACTCGGGATCATTTTGATAGTCACCGATTAATTCAGGTGTAATAGGTCGTGTTTTTATATCAACGTACACATCACGGAGTTGGCCACTCAGTAAGTGCCAAACGACCGGGCGATCATCGTTACCAGGGTATACGATGGTTATATCAAGAATAGCCTCAAATTGATCACCCATGATTTGTAAAGCAAAGGCAGTACCACCTGCTTTGGGTGTGAGTAAATGTTGGTAAGGGCTCGACTTTTTGGCGTGTTTTTCAGGTGTAAAGCGTGTGCCTTCACAGAAATTCACTACCGTGGTGGGGATATGTTTAAACTTTGCACAAGAGCGCGCGGTGGTTTCGATATCCTTGCCTTTTAAGTGCGGTTTTTTTTGTAGTTTTTCTTTTGAGTAGCGACGCATAAACGGCATATCAAGCGTCCAACAACCCATGCCTACAATCGGAACCCACAGTAACTGATACTTTAAGAAAAACCGAGGCATAGGTACGTTGCGGCGCGTTAGATGCATGAGTACCAGAATATCAACCCAGCTCATATGGTTGGCCATAATTAAATACCAACCTTTTTTGTGAATATTTAAGTCCCCCTCGATATGCCAAGTCATTCGCTGAGTGAGTTGAAAGGTGACTGACATACAGTAGCCCCAGATACGAAATACTGAGTTGGCTAGGTGAGAGAAAAACCGAGTGAGTGGCGGAATAGGAAGTAACAGTTTAAATACTCCCACCAAGATCACCATTAACCCGACAATCGCCGTCGTCAGTGCTGCCCACGTGAAGTTGATAAGGACGCGAAACGGAATTAAGAGTGTACGGATCATGATGGTGGCATTCCCTTCCCTTTGTTTAAAACAACAATCATAACGGAACAAATAAAGGTTGTCTGTTGCGAAATTCACCATTTTTAATATACTGTACATATATACAGTATTGCGAGGGTGACACAATGCAACCGAAATTAAAGCAATTGGTGAATAAAGGACTGCTCTGGCAAGGACGGCAAACACATTACCAAGAGCAGCGTTTTCTCAGTACAGGACATCCGTCATTAAATGAGTTGTTAGGTGGTGGTTGGCAGTTTGATGCGGTGCATGAGTGGCAGCTCGACTCTCCTTTTATAGAGCAAAAGTTACTTTGGCCGTTACTCGAACAATTACACGAGATGAACCAGCCTATATTTTGGTTAAACCCCCCAGCTTTACTATCGGCTGCGGGTTTACGCTGGCGCTTGAAGCAGGCTGATAGCTTGCATATTGTACTGAACACCTCGGCTAACGAGGCGGCGTGGGCTTTTGAACAAATTCTACAAAGCGGCGCGGGTGTTGCGTTTTTATGGCAACCCGAGTCCGAAAATCAGTCGAGTTATGTTCGGCGTTGGCAAAAGGCAGTGCAGCAGGGCCATCAAATGGGCTTTGTCTTAACAGCACTTGAGAAAACAGTGGAAGCGCGTGCCTATACTAACCGGCTGCATTTGCATCCAAATCACACAGTGGATGTTGTTAAGCGTCGTTATGGTTGGCCAGTTAATAATATCAGTTTATGAAACTGTGGCTTTATTTACATTTTCCTCGGCTATTGCTCGACAACATACAGCGTTTGCAACCGCAGATTCAGCCGTTGCCCGTCGCGCTGGTTTATCAGGAGCATCAAAAAGAGTGGCTTTTACAGTGTAATGAGACTGCGCTTAGCCAAGGTTTAGAAGTGGGTCACAGTGCGGTTTTAGCCCATACATTAGTCAACGATGTCGTACTTATGCCCTACTCTGAAGAAAAAGAGTCGCGGGTGTTAACGCGACTGGCTGAGCGATTATATTTATCTGTTGATAAACAAGTACTGTTTAAGCCGCAAGGTATTGCTATCGAGCTTGATAGCCTACTGAAGCTCTATCAAGGTACTCAACCTTTAATCGATCACTTAAAAGAAGAGCTCGATACACTAGGGGTGAGTTATCAGATGAGTTTAGGGTTTAGTGCCCGCTCGGCACAATGTTTGGCGTGTGCAGGTATTGAACAACTCAGTACGGATCGATGTGTGATTGAACATGAGCTGGGGCACTTACCTATCAAGCAGTTGTTACTTTCTTCTCAAATTGAAAAGCGTCTGCTCAGCACCGGTATTCATCAACTTAAACAGCTTTGGTCATTATCTGCAGCCGATATCGGTAAGCGCTTTGGCGCAGGTATGGTGGATGATATTCAGCGTTTAAAAGGCAATGAGTCACAAGCGTTTGACTTTTTCCGTCCCCGCGATGCGTTTATTACGCAGTTGGATTTAGTAACAGAAATACAGCACTGGCAAGGTATGCTGTTTCCTCTCAAGCGGCTCTTACAAGAGTTAGAGCAATTTTTATATCAGCGGCAAAAAGTGATTCGTCAGTTAACCATTGAGTTACAGCACCGTGATATGGAACCAACATCTGTACCGCTTAAGTTAGCCTCGGATAGTTGGCGGGCATCAGAGTTTCTTAATTTATTGCAGTTACAAATGAATCGCTACCCGCTTACGGCGCCGGTCATCGCTATTGAGATGAGAGCGCTTGAGTTATTTGAATTGACGCGTGACTCTGGGTCCTTATTAACAAAGGGTGTTGCACATCAGCAAACAGTCACAGAATTAGTCAGCCGATTACAAGCTCGACTCGGCGAAAAGGCCGTTTATAGTCCGCAGCTATCGAGTGATCCCCGCCCTTTAATCAATGAACAGCGCGCCGCTCAAATGACGACACTCACAGTTCAGCGGCATGCGCCGCGACGGCCACTTTGGTTATTAACGGAACCCGAGTTAGTACAAATTGAGCATTGGCAGTTATTAGAAGGGCCCGAGCGAATCCAGTCGGGTTGGTGGTCAACGTCTGAAGTCTGCAGAGATTACTGGCTCGCTAAAGATGAGCAACAACGACTAGGCTGGCTTTTCTTTGAAAAGAGTCACTGGTTTTTACAGGGGTGGTTTAGCTGATGCGTTATGCAGAACTGCACTGTTTGTCGAACTATAGTTTTTTGCGTTCAGCCTCTCACCCTAGTGAGTTTGTTGATCGAGCAACAGAGCTCGGTTACGAGGCGATTGCAGTAACCGATGAATGCTCAGTCGCTGGTGTGGTACGCGCCTATGAAGCGGCTCGCGAGCGGTCTATTAAACTCATTGTAGGGAGTGAGTTTATGGTGCCTGGAGCAGGTGTTTTTGTGGTGCTGTGCTCTACTCGCAGCGCTTATGCAGGCTTGTGTGAGAAAATCACTTTATTTCGACAACGTTCCGAGAAAGGTTCATACGCCGCTCAGCTGGATGACTTTTTGCATGGGTTCGATGAAGCGCTTTTGCTATGGTGGCCACAGTGCGACACCGAGGGTCTTTCTTACGCTAAAGCTTTAAACTTGGGGCATCAACTCAAGCGTCACTGGCGCGATCGTTTATGGCTACTCTACGAAAGACACTACCAACATAATGACAAAGCCTTATTTCGGATGGTCTGTCGCTTAAGTCAACAGGTTAAATTACCTGTTACAGCATCTAATGGCGCGGTTATGCATGACGAAAATCGGCAGCCATTACTGGATATTTTGAGTGCGACTAACGCTAACCAGTCGCTGGTACAGCATCCGGAGGTCTGTGCGTTAAACAGCGAACGTCGGTTACGTGATCTAAAGGCATTACAGGCGTGTTACCCAGCCAACTGGTTAACGGAGTCTGCAAAAATAGCTGACCGCTGCACTTTTTGTTTGTCAGAGTTACGTTACGAATACCCTGCCGAATTGGTGCCTAAAGGTATGACGGCACAGCAGTATTTACGGCACCTTACAGAACAGGGTGCTCAGCAACGTTATCCAGAAGGCGTTCCAGAGTCAGTTGTGAGTCAGTATGAGAAAGAGCTGAAGCTGATAGCCGAGCAACACTATGAGTATTTCTTTCTTACCATTTATGACCTAGTCGAGTTTGCTCAGTCTGAGGGGATTTTCTATCAAGGGCGAGGCTCTGCGGCAAACTCGGTGGTTTGTTACTGCCTTAAGATTACCGCGGTTAACCCCGCTCAGTTCGACGTGTTGTTTGAGCGTTTTATATCCAAAGAGCGAGATGAACCCCCCGATATTGATGTGGACTTTGAGCATGAGCGACGTGAGGAGGTAATTCAGTATATCTACAAGAAGTACGGTCGTAAGCGTGCAGCTTTAGCGGCAACCGTTATTCGCTATCGTTTTAAAAGTGCTTTTAGAGATGTAGGTAAAGCACTCGGTTTTAGCGAACAACAACTACAAACGTATCGACAAAACCTTGATCGTCGGGATAAAACACAGAACTGGAAGGAGCAACTTGCTGAGCAATACCCTGCTCTCGTTCAGTCTAAACGAGGACAGCACTTATTATCTTTAACTGAGCAGCTAATGGGATTTCCACGGCATCTTTCTCAACATGTGGGTGGTTTTGTTATCGCTGCCAATGAACTGACTCAACTCGTACCCATTGAAAATGCCAGTATGCGTGATCGTACTGTTATCCAGTGGGATAAGGACGACCTGGAGGTACTCAAGCTATTAAAGGTAGACGTGCTGGCGCTAGGTATGTTGACTGCATTACGTAAGTCGCTTGGGTTATTAAAAGAAAAACGCGATCTAACGCTTGGGTTGGCCGATATTCCTCAAGAAGACCCCGTTGTTTATCGGGCCTTGCAGCAAGGTGATTCGGTGGGTGTGTTTCAAATTGAATCTCGCGCGCAAATGAACATGTTACCGCGCCTTAAGCCCAACACTTTTTATGATTTAGTCATACAAATTGCGATTGTCCGGCCAGGACCTATTCAAGGCGACATGGTGCATCCCTATTTACGCCGAAGAGCCGGTAAAGAAAAAGTGGATTATCCCAGCGACGAAGTGAGACAAGTTCTGCAACGGACGCTGGGTGTGCCTATCTTTCAAGAGCAAGCAATTAAGTTGGCGATGGTAGCGGCAGGCTTTAGTGGGGGTGAAGCCGATCAGTTAAGACGTGCTATGGCAGCTTGGAAGAGTACTGGTAAATTGCAGCAGTTTGAGCATAAGCTGATTTCCGGTATGCGAGCGCGAGGTTACAGTGAATCCTTTGCGCAACGGCTGTTTCACCAGATTTGTGGCTTTGGTCAGTATGGCTTTCCAGAATCACACTCGGCGAGCTTTGCTAATTTAGCGTATGCCTCGGCTTGGCTAAAAGTGCACTATCCGGCGGCATTTTTTGTAGGCTTATTAAATAGCTTACCCATGGGTTTTTATTCACCGTCCCAATTAATTCAAGACGCAAAGCGCCATGGTGTTCGGTTTCTACCTGCGGATGTTAATTATAGTCAGTGGGATTACCAGTGGCTTGCTGACCAAGGGAACTGTGTGCGTATTGGCTTACGCCAGATCTTCGGACTATCTCGCTCACGAACCGAGTTGTTGTTGAACTCGCGTGCAGACGCTTTGTTTGCTAACACTGAGCAGTTACGTCGAGGGGGCTTACATGAATCAGATATTCAAGCCCTAGCAAAAGCTGATGCACTCACATCTTTATCAGGACATCGTTATCAAGCCCAATGGGATGCTTTGTCACTCAGCGACCAGCAAATGCCACTTTTTAATGAAGTGGCTGATAATAAGAGTGAAATCTCAATTAAGCCGTCTGAGACTGAGGATATAAAAGCAGACTATGTGAGTACCGGACTTAGCTTACGTCGACATCCGATGGCGCTTATACGCAACCACCCTGAAGTGACTAAGAGTATTACTGCCGAGACTCTAGCAGGCTGTCGCTCTGGGCAGATAATTGAGGTTATCGGTCTTGTGACTTGTCGACAAAGACCGGGAACTAAAAGTGGTGTCACTTTTTTAACCTTAGAAGATGAAACGGGCAATATGAATGTTGTAGTTTGGGCCAATACAGCGACTCTATATAGAAAGGCTTTTTTATCGGCCCAACTATTATGGGTTAAGGGCGTTATTGAGATGAGTGAAGGTGTGATTCATGTTGTAGCAGGTCGCTTAGAAGATAAAAGTGACCTGCTACAACTGAACAAGTTCGCCTCTCGGCGCTTTCATTAATTGCGAGTGTGATTCATGATATTGGCTTAACGTCGATCAGATACTCATCTTTTAAGCGAACATAGTTTTCTGCTGATGCACTTAGGAATGACATTTCTTTATCGTTCAATGGTCTCTTCTTTTCTACTGGGCTACCAACATAAAGAAAGCCGGACTCTAATACTTTACCCGGCGGAACTAAACTACCCGCACCGATGATGACGTCATCTTGTACTTCTACGCCGTCCATAACGATAGCGGACATTCCTACTAATACACGGTTACCAATACGACAACCATGTAACATGCATTGATGTCCTACAGTGACGTCTTCTCCTATAATGAGTGGATCGCCATCGGGTTTACCAGCGCTTGCGCGACTCACGTGAAGAATAGAACCGTCTTGTACATTGGTACGAGCGCCAATATGGATATAGTTAACGTCGCCACGGGCTGCGACGAGTGGCCAGATGCTTGCATCATCGCCAATAATAACTTCACCTACGATGACTGAGCTATCATCTATATAGACGCGCTCGCCTAATTGCGGCTCCTTTTCATGGTAGCTACGGATATCAGCCATAACCCTACTCCTATCATCTTTTGTCTTTTCGAATTGTGCATTTAACTATAGCTGTTTTGCTTAAAAGCGCATAGTTTGTACAGTCTACTGGGAAAATTGGTCATAAAAGAAACGAACTGATTTAACTTTGACCGAACAGCAAAAAAATCAATTAAAATTGAAAAATAGCCCTTGACCCGCGGAGATAAATGTCTAAAATACGCCCCACGTTTGAGGCAGACAACGAAGTCGCCGA
>ERZ1673960.36-NODE-36-length-57373-cov-26.784937_pt1 | contig 57373 bp, 51 predicted proteins | sample MGYA00580190_ERZ1673960 | MGnify/ENA primary metagenome ERZ1673960 (study PRJEB41334, sample SAMN05608106) | rock metagenome | biome: terrestrial subsurface; feature: shale formation; material: shale | place: USA: Pennsylvania ...
CTCCTTCCGACCTATCCCATTACATGAGTGTTGCGGTTATTATCTGAATTCAGGATTACCAACTGTATTTTCGCTATCATTTCAACGGTGATGGGAACGCATTCAGACCGCCGAACCCACCATCGCGTTACGTTGATTTTTAATTTCATTAAAAAATGTGGGCTGCGATTACAGCAATGAGATAAGCTAAAATGCCGTAGCCTGCATATAACCCCCACGCGATTCGACTTTTACCCGTTTCAGCACGTAGCATCGCGACCGTTGCAACACATTGCAACGCAACAACATAAAATAGCAGCAAGCCAATGCCGGCACCTAAGGTCAATCCATCAGCCTGGATCTGCGCCGCTAAGCCGGCAATATTTTCCTCGGCACCCGACATACCAAACATCGTGCCCAGCGCACCGACAAACACTTCACGCGCTAAAAACGACATGATCATCGCCACGCCATAGCGCCAATCTAAACCCAGCGGTTCAAAGATAGGCTCAATAAAATGACCAATTTTACCCAGTAGTGAGTTTTCTAGACCTGCCCCTTGAGGAAAATAGCCCAACGTCCATAAGCATAAGGAAATAACAAAAATAACCGGCGCCGCGCGTTTGATGAATTGCAAGCCGCTGTTAATAACGCGTTGAAATAGCGGTTTCCAATGCGGTAAGCGATACGAAGGCAGTTCCAATATAAACGGCATGTCTTTGAGTTCTTTGCTTTTGCGCGTAAACACGTTCATCAAGGTACTCACGACGAGTGCCATCAGAATCCCGAAGAAATACAGCCCAAAAAAGGCAGCACCCTGCAGGTCAAACACGCCTAAAAACGTTGCATCTTTTGGAATAAGCACGGCTATCAGTAAGGCATATACTGGCAATCGCGCTGAGCACGACATCAGAGGAATGGTGAGCATCGTAATCAGGCGTTTGCGTGGCGACTCAATGGTACGTGCCGCCATAATTGCAGGGATAGCACACGCATGCCCCGTTAAATAGGGGATAAAGCTACGCCCAGACAAACCAAATAAACTCAATGGCTTATGGCATATGAGCGCGGCTCGCGCCAAATAGCCGCTATCCTCTAATACACCAATAATAAGCGTCAAAACCATGATTTGCGGAACAAACACTAAAAACGCGCCGACGCCGCCAAATATAGCATCATTTAAAAAGTCAGAAACGATACCTGGTCCTATCACTCCCGTTAGTGTGCTGGCGATCCAACCTATTGCCGCCTCGGTACCATCCATGAGTGGCTGCGCCCAAGTAAAAATACTTTGAAATAAGAAAAACATAATCGCTAGAAACGCAATACCACCCAGCACATTATTCAGCAGAAAGGTATCAATACGGTTCTGATTTTTTAGCACCACATCGGAGCGAATACCATACTCCGCGTTAATCTCACGCGCGCGCTCGATGAATTTTCTTTGCTCCCCAAGCTGAATGTTTAGCTCAGTAGGCGCTTGTGCTTGTTTCGCCAAGCTTGGCAAAGCCTCCTTAAAGGCGGCAACGCCCTTAAGCGTTTTTGCAGAGAGCGCGTAGACCGGCGCACCAAGTTCCTTTTGCAACGCTTTGATATCAATATTCAAACCATAACGCTCAACCTCATCGATCATATTCAGCACAAAAACGACGGCTTTGTTATTTTTACGCGCCAAAGCTTGAACTTGAAGTGCAAAGACTAAACTACGCTCAAGTCGCGCCGCGTCTAAGACACATACGACGAGTTGCGTATCATCATCGTCTACAGCGAGGTTTAACTTTTCGACAGCGATTTCTTCGTCTTTTGATAGGCTATGTAGTGAATAAGTACCAGGAAAGTCGACCACTTCAAACTGATCAAACTGACCCGTCTTCAGCTCGACGGTGACACCGGGAAAATTTGCGACCTTTTGTCGTAAGCCGGTTAATTGGTTGAACAACAAGCTCTTACCACAGTTGGGTTTCCCCACTAAGACAATGCGTTCCATATACGACCCAAGTTGTTTTAAATGATAGGCTTAACTGGCCAAGGCAAGATTAATTTTTTCAGCAACCGCTTGTTCGAGTGAGTAAACACAATCACCGACTTGCACCACCAAAGGACCTTTAAAGGGCGAGCGGCGGACGCACACGACTTGTTGTCCCTCACTGAATCCCATTTCTTGCAATCGGCTAATAACCGATACTGTCAGCTGCGAGTTAATTGTTTCAACGACAGCCGCTTGCTTAGCTTTTAATTCCCAAAGTGTTTTCATACGCCCTCCCGAATGAGAACTATTATCATAAATATTAAGATTATCTTCAATAGATTGCTTGATCCAAAGCAAGTTCCTACCTAATGTGGTAAAACGCAGTCTGGCAGGGCTTATTAGGCGAGTCGTAAAGCCAAACGTACAACTTAGCAAGCTAACTAATTGGAGTGTAGAATGAGAGGAGTCGTACTCGACGCAGCCAGCTTAGGTAACGATGTTGATTGGCAACCCATCGCTGCACAATTGGATGACTGGCAAGTATTCAATGAGACTACTGCTGGGCAAGTAGTTGAACGTATCCAGGGTGCCGATATCGTATTCAGCAATAAAGTCGTACTTGATAACGAAACGCTACGCTCTGCGACTCAACTCAAATGGATAGGCATTTTAGCCACGGGCACCAACAATATCGATCAGGACACGGCTAACGCACGCGGCATTAAGGTCGCTAATGTTGAAGCGTACGGAACCGCCAGTGTGGCTCAACACACGCTCACTTTAATGCTTAACCTTGCGACGCAAGCACAGCGATATCATCAGCTCGTTGCCCAAGGTGCGTGGCAAACGGCTTCTCGTTTCTGCTTAGATGACTTCCCGGTGGTTCAGTTAGCCGGCAAACACCTGGTTATAGTCGGTCATGGTGAGTTAGGAAAAGCCGTGGAATCCTTAGCAAAAGCTTTTGGCATGAAAGTATCGATAGCGGCTCGTCCCGGCAAGAAAAACGATCCACGTCCCAGCCTCGATCATTTATTGCCCGAAGCGGACGTCATTTCGTTTCATTGCCCATTAACCAATGATACGAGAGACCTATTAAACAGCAACAATTTAGCGCACTGCAAACCGGGATTACTCATCGTGAACGCCGCTCGGGGTGGGATCGTTAATGAACACGATGCGGTTGAGGCTTTAAGAAACGGTATCATTGCTGGTTTAGCAGTCGACGTACTGTCAGAGGAGCCACCCCGCAACGGCAATCCCCTGCTCGATGCGATTAACGAACCACTTAATTTAATCGTCACGCCTCACTCCGCGTGGTTAGCGCCAGAGGCACGCCAAGCAATTATCAATATTAGTGCCAATAACTTGCGTCAGTTTCTTCAGGATGATGGGCAATAACATCCGCGAGCCACGGTATTCACCCAACCAGAGTCGAGCGGCGCAGTCGCCGTTCCAACGCGCTTTATGAGCGGTTCAATAAAGCTGTTTTCGGTATTACAAAACGCGCCGTCTGCGTAGGGTCCTAAGTAAACTAACTCACTATTGGCATCGAAAATGATCACGGCAGGCGTTGCGGGCAAAAAGTGCCTAAGCATCGGCAACTCGTTAAGCGACAGTTCGACATTGGTGCCATTACTGTCATTCACTTTACGCTTAACGACTTGCTTGTGGGCTTCTGTTCGCCAATTACACATACAGTGGGTATCCATCACATGAAAGACGCGTGAGTCTGTTTTATATCCCTTCTGACGAAGCCACTGACCGAGGCGTTCGCCGACTTGTCCCTGCGCGACTTGTGCCTGCAACTGCCCAGATTGATCGAACCACATTAACGGCTGATACAGCAAATAACTACTCAACGCGATGACCAGCACCAGCGCGCTGACGGCTATGGCAGTGAGTTTAACTCGTGTTTTATTCAAACCTACACGCCCGACGATAAGAAATCGTTCTATTTTGGCATAATTTGTACTTATCACGAAGCCAAATAATGGCTTATAGTGTTGATGTAAATTACAAAAAATCAACAAGGGACTGAGTTATGAAAGAGCTCAAATGGGGTATTATTTTTAGTATCGCAATGCTGCTCTGGTTGACGGTTGAGCGACTCGCTGGCTTGCACCATCAAAATATCGAGTACCATTTCTTTCTCACCAATATCTTCGCAATTATCGCCATCGCCATTTACGTTCTCGCCCTACGCGATAAAAAGCAGAGTTTACCCGATCAGAAAATGACTTGGCTGACCGGCTTTATCAGCGGCGTTAAGCTTACCCTCGTAGTGGCTATCTTAGCGCCCTTAGTGCAGTTAATCTTTCATACCACGATATCGCCCGAGTTTTTTGACAATATGCGTCATCACGCGGTCGCCTCAGGCATGATGAGTGATATGAGAGCTGAAGAATATTTTACCCTCACCGCCTATATCTTCCAGTCTATTGTTGGTGCAATCGGCTTAGGGTTAATCACCAGTGCGATCGTTGCTTTCTTTTTACGTTCAAAAGACACGTAACGCACGCAACTAAACCTTCAAAAAAGCGTCTTACCTCTGACAAATAGTTTTGCCATCGTAATGCGCCTGTTGATCCTTTAGGACTCAGGCGCGTAACCATAGCTCAGTTGTATTGCAGTAGAGGTAAAGATGTCATCAATTAAGTCAAATTTCATCGCTAAAGATTTTGCGCGTCGCGTTAAACAACGCCGCAAGACACTGATGCTTCCAATGACTCAACTCGCTAAGAAGTTGGGCGTAAGCGAACCTGAATATACCCAAATCGAATCAGGAACACGTCCGCCTTCGCGCAAGCTACTAACGCAGATCTCGATAGAACTGCGCACCTCTGAGAAATGGCTTGTCGAGGGTGGTTATTAAACACCCTCTCGATTCAATTTTGCCAGTTCTCGTTCGGTTTTTAGTCCTAGCACGCGGTTAAAAAAGATCGCGGCAGGACAGAACCCGGTAAATGATTGCTGTAATAAATTAGCCCCGACAAACACCGTCAACCACACGAATCCTGAATGGACCCATACCGTTAGTGCCACAGATAATAAAATTATGATGCCAGCAAATGCTGTAACCGCTTTTTCAACACTCATGGTAACACCCCATAAATATACAATATGTTTTTATATATAATATCAATTGAGCCAGTTTACAAGTAAAATAAGCGCCATAAATCTTCTTATCCTAAGTGCGCTCGAATGCTCGCAGGCTATCTACTCCACCAAGGCTTTATGCAGACTCGCTTAAAAGTCTATAAAGCAAATCTGATAACGGCTGAAGCGATCTTTCGGAAATTCGACCGTTGGACCTTACTTTTTGCCTGGCTACCGATTATTGGTGATCCATTAACACTGTTTGCTGGTTTATCTAGGGTTAATTTTGGTTTATTTTTGCTGTTAGTGTCTGTGGGAAAAGTGGCGCGCTATGCCGTAATAGCCACCAGCGTTTAGGGATAAATATGATTGGAATCATTCAGCAAGTGCTGCTCGAGCTACTCGAAGAGAAAGGTGGCGAAGAACTTAAACAACGTGTTTTAAAAAGAGCCCACGTTGACCCATCGGTAAATTATCGTATTGACAAAAACTACAGTGATGACGAATGTCTTCGATTAATTGCAGCGTCTGTCGAAGAGACAGGTTTTACCGAAAACGAAGTCTATGCCCTTTACGCCTCGGCATTTCTTAAAAAGGTGCGGTCTTTGTTTCCTCGATTTTTTGAAATTGCAGACGATTCAGAAGGTTTCTTGCTACGGCAAGCGCGCATTCACGCTGTTATGGCTTCCGGATTAAAACAACAGGATGAACGACAGCATGTCAATGATAAGTTTTCTGCCTCGCCAATTGAGCCCGGTGTAGTCAGGGTCATTTACCGATCCCCTAATGGTCTCTGTCGATTGTATAAAGCCCTAGCATTTGAAGTCGCCTCACTGTATGGCGATGAAATTGAATTCAACGAACCCTGTTGCATGCATAAAGGCGCGGTACATTGTGAATTTATAATAACGTGGCCACATAAACGTCAGGAGGTGGCTCATGACTGATGCTGATCATCCGTCGCTACGCCAAGTCATTACTCAAATCGCCGACCAGTTATGCGACACCATCGATAACAACTTCGATATTCACGTAAGCGTTGATACGCAAGATACTGAAGGTCAAAAACTTGCGCTACTCGTCAACTTTTTATTGGAGAACGTACGCCGCTCGCTGACTGATATGCAGTCACTTAATGAGCAACTCGAAGACAAAGTGAAAGAACGTACCTCTTTACTTGACCTCATTTTAGCGGGCTCAAATGATGGTGTGTGGATTTGGGACATCGCGAAAGATGAACTGACATTGTCAGGTCGTTGGTACTCAATGCTCGAACTCCCCCACGACGCTAATACCCAATCGCCTGAGTTTTGGTATCAACAAATTCATCCTGCTGATCGCGAACGCTTCAGCAATGCTATTCGTGGCTTACGCAAAGGCGAATCTGAACATCTCAATGTCGAATATCGCGTCAAAACCACGCGCCACGGATATCGGTGGATGCTGTGCCGCGGCGTTTGTCAAAAAGATAATGAACAGCAATGTTCAATCGTCGCAGGCACACAGACAGATATATCCGCTATGCGTATCTTTGACCAAGAGTCTGGCATGCCCAATGAGCGCTATTTACGTGAACGTGTCGAAGATGCGCTTGATGAGCAACAACCACTGTTTTTGATTTATGTAACGGTTGAAAATATCGATGCGATACTCAATGCAAGCGAGCATGCCAGTAATGCTCGCTTGTATCCAGTAATTCAAGAACGACTGAACCAAGTCAATGGTGTACATCTCGTAGCAAGTAAACTCAGCGCCATCACCTTTGCTGTCATGGGCTTTGAATCGGAGTTGACCCAGAGCGGTTTAACCATTGAGGACGTATGTCAGCAGATACGTGATAACTGTGCCAATACTCACAATACGTTTAAAGAGGATGCTCGCTTTGAGGTGGCGGTCGGTGCGGTCGCTTCCTCCATGCTAAAAATTGACCAGTCACAGCAGCTCATCAACTATGCTTGGTCAGCATTGCGACGCGCACGCCAGTTAGGGCAAACGTGTATCTTTACTGAGACCCATATTACTCAGGATAGTCGCCGTATTCGCGTAGAGCAGGAGTTGCGACGTAGCCTAATGCAAAATGCACTGGCACCGGATTATCAAGCAATTTACGCAGGAAAAACCAAACAACTTATTGGGTTCGAGGCGCTTGCGCGATTTCGGCACCCCGAGCTCGGCATTGTATCACCGGGGGAGTTTATTCCCATCGCTGAAGACTCGGGACTGATGCGAGAATTGGGCTATGCAATCTTAGACCGCACCATCGAGACCATTCAAACATGGCAGAATAACGCACTGCGCAATCATCCGTTTTATATCGCCGTCAACGTCTCAGCGATACAGCTTGAAGATCCCTACTTCGCCGATAATGTATTAGCTAAACTTGAAGGTGCAGGTGTCGACCCGCAGCGATTAAAACTCGAAGTAACCGAATCAACGCTGGTCGAGAGTTTTAAAAGTGCTGCCTTGCAACTCGATAAACTCCGCCACAATGGCGTAAGAATTGCCTTGGATGATTTTGGTACCGGTTACTCATCATTGAGTTATTTACGTAGTTTATCCATCGACACGCTCAAAATTGATCGGAGTTTTGTCGCTAAGTTGCATGAAAATGAACAAAAAGCCGCAATCATAAAGACAGTCTATGAGTTAGCCACACAGCTCAGACTGTCCGTCGTCGCTGAAGGCGTTGAGGAAGTCGAAGAGCTCAACTTCCTCAATAATATCGGTGATATGGCGATTCAAGGCTTTTTACTTGCTCGCCCGATGCCCGCAAAGCAGGCTATCGCTCAAGTATCACAACATCGCAACTAGTCGAGTACCGTCTGCAGTGGGACTAACTTTAAGTTTTGTCCCGCTTCGGGCATCCGATTGCGCCCATCTTGAACAACTAACGCGCCCTGCTCAAACCCTTTTCCAAGAGACTGTGTGGTGACCTCAAGCCCATCCGTTTCAGACGCGCCGTCAACCCCTAACTCAACATTCGTTCGAATTCGGAAGTGATGACGCAACGTGTAAGGCGCTTCAGCATCAAAAATCACATAGCTATCACTGCCCTGGCTCGACACAAACAGCAGCGTCTCGTTATTGTATTGCGCAAACGCTAAACCTTCGATGTCAGGCACAATTTCGGCGACATCAGTGGCCTTGATGATTAACTCGCCCTGTTCAGCACTATTAATGGCCGCATCAAATAGCCAGATGCCAACATCCTCTTCCCCAACGAACAGCCGTTGTGTTTTATCGTCAACCACACACCCTTCCGGCTGAGAAGGAACAGACATTTCGCGGACCTTTTTAACGTCATCAGCGCCCTTGATCCAAAACTGTTGAATGCGACCTGACTTGCCGTTTACATAAACTGATAGTCTATCGGTGTGCTCTTCATAGCCCATACACAGACCGTATATCTCATCCAGATCAGTACTCACCTGTTGCGCCATGCTGACTTCGCCAGCTTGACTAATATCGAAGAACTGAAGACTGTTGTTGTCGCGCAGCGAAGCGACTGCCACGTTGCCTCTGACATCCACGTTATTCAAACGACCGACGGCTAAGTGCTGCACTATTTCACCGTTCATTGAATAAACGTAGAGTCCAGTCCGTTTATCGGTTGCTAAAATGAGACTTTCCTCGGCCGCACTAGGTGATACCCAAATGGCTGGGTCATCAATCGCGTCGCCACGACGCGGTGACGGTTCAGTTTCAAGCGTTGCTGCCACTTGCGCGATGGGTTTCACCGGGGTATGCCGTTCGGCATCGCCTTGCACGACTCCAACTTCAACCATATGGTCGCCCGCCTCTCGTGTCAGCAATACACGTGCATCCGGCAACAGAGAAATATCCTGATATTCGTGCGTGGTAGAAATGAGCTGTGCCTCGGTTTCGCCTAGCGTATCTTCTTGAGTCGAAATCTTAAGTAACCGCGCAGGTGCCTCCTCCAGCGCCAGTAAACGGCCATCCTGCATAACGCTGAGTGCTTTTATTTCACCTTGAATATGTCCAAAAGGGGCACGTACCGCTTTTAGGTGACGTTTTTCCTCTGCTTCGGGTTCAGCATTATAAGCCCAAACCGACTGATCGGATTCAGCGACATAGAGCACTCCACGCTGCGAGTCGACCGCACAGGCAGTTGAATCGTAGGGCACGTTTAAATCACGAATCGTAATCGGCTCTTTCAACCAAGTTTCATCTTGTCTTAACAAACGTTGTTCTGCGCCACCGCGGCCTCCAATCAAGAACAGCGATAACTGACTGTTCTCGGCACTGTCATAGAAGCACAGATCTTCGACCACTCGTGTTTCAATCTCACCTTTATATAAAGGCAGTAAACGTCCCTGATGATAACGCCATACAAACAGCTCTTGGGTATCGCCTTCCATCGCTGCCAATATCGACTCACGCTCACCTAAGACATAATGTTTCAAATGATAAAAATCGCCTGCAATCAGCTGTTGTTCGCCGCGAGTAATGCCCTTACTGGTCACCTTTAAAACCGAGTTGTCGGGTAAAATCTCACGGTGTCGTTCGTTAGCTTTAGCGCTGCCAGTGTGAAAAGCCAATAACATGGATGCACTGAGTACTGCTACTTTAAATAAATTCATTTTTAATCTCTCTAATCTGGTTGCTTACCAATTAACCCACTGCACACCCAAGGTGTAACTGCGACCATAAGATTCATACTGCGCGTTGTAGCGCTTGTCGCCGGTGTAAACAAAGTACGCTTCGTCAGTGATATTATTGACGGCAAAATTAATACTGATCTGGTCACTGATCAGCCATTTGCTCGAGAAGTCCAAAGTGAGATTGTCGTCTTCGTAAATGTCATAGCGGCTATCTTCAACATCGCCCAGTTCTGCGAGGTACTTCGATTTATAGTTCGCCGCCAACCGCAGACTCAGCTGTTGTGTTTCATAGCCAATCGCAACGTTTGCCGTGGTATCCGACTGACTCGGCAACGGAATATCACGCTCCATAAGTTCGCCATCATCCAGCCAATCAACCGTTGCTTCAGAATCGGTAAAAGTCAGGTTGGTATTAATCAGAAAGTTATCTAACCAGTTATTAAAACCGCTGAACTGGTGCACTAAGTTAAACTCTAAACCAGCGACGTAAGCGTCATCGCCATTAATGTAAGTCACCGCCTCGTCAAATGATTCATAACCAGGACGACCCGCAATATCCGCTTCATAAACAAAGTTTTTAATCGATTTATAAAACGCGGTGGCAGAGATAACACCCAAGGTTTCATCGTAGTGTTCAATCCCCAGATCGAGGTTGCGTGAAGTCAAGGGTTCGAGTGCAGGGTTACCAAATTCAGCTTTAATATCACCGTCGTCATTTTCAACAAAATAGCTCGGACGGATTTGTTCAAAGCTAGGACGCACCAAACCCGTGCTATAAGCCATGCGTACAATTGTCGAGTTGCTCAGCTCATAACGGCCAATTAAACTCGGTAGCCACTGAGCATCGCTGAATTCGGCATACTCTGGCGAGAACTCATTCAACTCATCATTATAACGAGTTCCGCGCGCATCACGTTGCTCGTGTTCATAGCGTGCTCCAGCGATCACCTGCCATGGACCCGAATTCACATCAGCCATAAAATACGCGGCATTAATATCTTCATCGATCTGATACTGTGCAATACGTGACTCCACCTCATCACGGAAGTCAGTCAACACTAACGTATTTAATGTTCCCCACAGCGCAGCCGCGGAAATACCCGGACCAAATCGGTCAAAGCCATAGTCAACGTTGCTAGTTGCATAATCTGCAAGGGTAAGTGCCGAAACCCCTAAATCATCAAAATCTTCAACAATGAAGATATCCTCACGAGCGGTTTTCTCGCGCCGACTGATACGCATACCGCCTTTGAACGTGACTTGGTAACTCGGTTGTAGCCAGTCGTAAGCCAAATCAACTTTCAGGCTATCTGCATTCTCTTCGGTATACGCATCACTGACTTCAACTTCATCGATGTTATACCCCTCAGCTTGATAAGCCCTATCAGGGGCGAGTAATTGTAGTTGTTCAACACCTCGATAGCCCAAGCCGTCATCAAACGATTGCACAAACTGAGCCCCACCAATCGCAAACGGTTGCGATTCACTCGCTTCACTGGTACCGAGCTCTATTGTCAATTGCCAATCTTGCCACGTTTGCTCAGTACCTATCATGTAGGCCTGTATTTCCTGCGTCTCTTTGCGATCTTTAAGCTCACGGGTGACTTCACCAGCGCTTGCAGTATTCTCAGCGAGCGGATCTTCAAACTCAGTGATAATCCCTTGGCGAATTTCAGTATCTGCAAACTTGCTATACAGCGAACGTAGGTAATATTGCGACGTATCACTTGGTCGGTAATCAAGATTTAATGCCAAGCCCGTTCGCTCTCGTGTAACTTGATAAGCACGCTGTTCGAACTCTTCTAAACCGGGCTCATCAAAATCCCAATTGCCACCTGTTTCAACATTATCCGTGCTAAATGAACGATCTTGATAGCTACCTGCGATAGCGATACCCAAACTGTCTTGTTTGTCGCCGATGTCAAAGGTATTACTGGCTACTGCTGAGAATTTCGGGTTGGTCTCGCTCGCTTGTGCGTTATAACCCAGCTCCGATGAAAGCGAGTAAAAAGCACCCTCGCGATCAAACGCCGTCATACTCTTAAGTTCAATATTTCCACCTAAGCTACCTGCAGGAATATCCGGCGTCAGCGTTTTACTGACAACAACCGATTCAAGCAAGTCAGATGGGATCACATCCAGCGCAACTGCGCGACGGCCCGCTTCGGGTGCCGCTAATGAGGTGCCATTGTAAGACACAGAGTTCAGATCCGGCGCCAAACCACGAATACGGATAAACCGCCCTTCACCCTGGTCGCGCTCTACCGACAAACCCGGCATACGCTGCAGAGCGTCACTCACGCTGTCGTCTTGCAATTTGCCCATATCATCTTTTTTTAGAACGTTGATGATACCGCCTGCATCACGTTGTTGCTGAACGGCCTGTTTAACGGACTCGCGGTAGCCAATCGTGAGTACCTCTTCAATGGGTGCGTCTTGTGCTTGCTGTTTTGATGTATTGGATTCCGTCTGCTGAGTTTGTGCAGCTGCATAAGTACCACTAAGCGCAGCAGCGACACAATAAACGAGGTAAGTTTTTTCATCATGTTCATGCCCTGGTGGTGAATGGTCGGCACATACTCTAGGTGGCTAACATGTCATTTTATGTGCCACGAACAGGTTGCGATGAGCTGTTCGGATTGCAGTCCGAACAGCTCAATTAAGTGACGTTTCTGTCATGTAAATGTCATGCTGCTCCTGTAACTTAAACATGTGCATAGGCACTGCATGGAGCTCAGGTATGTCGCGCAATACGCTTTTATCTCGCATGGTTTATGACTGGCGCCTGCCTTTCATGATGTGCATACTCGCGGTCTCACTGTTGCTTGCCAGTCAAGTCGGCTCCCTCAAACCCCGTTCCGCTATCGATCCGCTTGACATTATCGGTGAGTTTTCGACCTTATTGATTGTCTTGGTCGGCTTGGTTCTGATTGTGACGCAGCGACTCGATGGGGCTGTCACCCGACTGTTTTTTTGGGGCGGCTGTGTACTGACTTTTTCACTATCACTGGATCTGCTGGATGAGTTTTTCAGCTATCCAGAAGCGCTGCGGCTCATGAGTTGGCTAGAATCATTACCACAACCTTTCGGTTTAGTGATTCTCGGATTTGGTGCCGCTGAGTGGATAAAAGAGCAGCGCCAAGTGCGTCGTCAACTCAGTGTCCGAGAGAAACACTTACGTGCCCATGAGTGGGTTGACCCACTCACGACGTTATACACACTCCCCTACTTTGAAAAAGTGCTTGAGCGTGAGCTTGCACTGCACAAACACAATCGCCAACACGTGGTGATGGCGAGTATCAACTTACAGGCATTCGCTCGTTACAATGAAGAGATGGGCATGCAGGCCGGCGACCTTCTACTGAACAAAGTGAGTGAGCTGACCGCTTTGTACTTGCGTCCCGGCGACTGCCTATGTCGCTACCACAGTGATCAGTTTCTTATACTATTACCGGCAACCGACTGTCCTGAAGCGCTCAGCCTGATTCGACTATTGGCAGAAATGCTGCGGGAACAACTTGCCTTACCCCATTATATGGCGATAAAAACACGTGTAAGACGTGTTAATGAGGTGTCTCCGAAACACGCGATGAAACAATTATTGCAGCAACCAGAAGCGATTATTGCCGATGCGTCGCGAGCCCATCATTAAATCACGCGAGCTCATTGCTCGACCGCTGCTTAAAGCACTACTGCCTATCGCCGAGCGGCGCGGTGTGAGTCCTCATCAACTGCTTAAAGGCACGCACGTGTTTGATGCTGAAATCAAGCCTTCAGCAGGACGCTGTAGTGAGCAGGATCTGGCGTATATTATTACAGCGGCAGAACAGCTGATCGGCGATGCGCAGCTCTGGCCCCTAGTCGTTCAATCCCTGCACCAGCAAAGGCTGTGTCCCGCGTTTGATTGCATTCGCTACGCCAACACATTTAGCGCTGCACTACTATACTCTCTGCGCTATCAAACGTTGTTGCACCCTTTTATACTGGTACGCCCTAAGCGGTTACAGCAACGCCTTCACATAGACTGGCTTCCCGTTTCGGGGCTGTCCGGTAAACACAATAAAACATTCCGTGACGCATGCGACAAATTGATGTTGGCGTTGGTAATACATATAGCTCGGAATTGCCAAGTTAATTTGTCCGATTGGCGAATCGGCGTACATAATCCCGATAGCCTCCCCGTCAGCTGGCAAACGTGGATAGGCACTATCGACTCGCGCCCTATTCCATGTCTTTCGTTGCCCATGCATCACTTACCGACAAATAATCCAACAGCCTCTGCCAATAACTTTCAACAGGCGCGATCATTTGCCGAACTGCAACATGAAACCCTAAACACCCAGGCCCCCCTAACTGAAGCGCTCTCCTGGATGTTAAAGAAAGCAAAGCAGGGGGATGAATCATCACTGGAGGAACTGTCCAGCGCCCTCAACATGAGTGCTTCGACGTGTAAGCGACTACTCGCCTCACAAGGCATGAACTTTAAACGACTAGCAGACTATGCGCGGCTGAAATATTTCCTCTACCACTCAGAGGCTAAACCGCACACGCAAGCGGAACTCGCCGCTAAACTTGGCTACAGCCACGCAAACAACCTCAGGCGAGCCCGCCGACGCTGGCTCGCCAGTTTTTAAGCGTTTAGTCCACCTCACTGACACGGTATCCGGTTTCCTCAAGCAGCGTCAGTACGCCCTCATCACCCACTAGATGACCCGCACCGACCGCGATAAACGCGCTATCGCTTTGGTTATCTGTGGCGAGTTTAGCGATCCATTCGCGGTTACGTTTATAGAGCAGTTCTTCAGCCATTTGCGGAGGCATTGAGTCGTTTAATAGCTTGCCGAGTGCGGTTAAGTCGCCCTGCTGCCAACTAGCGATAATGCCATCTAGAACCTCATTAACCTGGTCAATTTCAGTCAACGTTTGCTCAATAATCTCTTGCTCACCTACATCACTTTGCGCCTGCACCAACGCATTGATCTGACGCTCAACTGTTTCCAAACTTTTAATAGGCACGCTGTTGGCATCTGCAAATTGCTCAATTTTACTTTCGACGCCCGCCTCTTGCGCATAGCCTGCGTGGTTAACTGCAGTAGCAACTAACACAATTTGTGCGAACCAGGCATTGAGTGGGTTGAGGTTTTGCTCTGGGATGCCATATTGTTGAGCGACCTGTGTAAACGCCTGCCAAGTTTCACTATCAACGTTCTCTTCTAGCGTGCCTTGTGAGCGCATCGCATGAGCCATAAACGCCGCTTGTGCATTCTTTAATTTTTCTGGTGCTACTTCCATCCAGATCACTTCACTTTGAGCCAGTGCATCTTGTGCCTGGTCAGAAAGTGCAAAACCGTCTCCCTTCGCGGCATGCACCGTACCCATGATCCAAAGTGTCTTGTCGCCCTGCACGGCCTTATAAAAGACCTCCGCCGAGCTGAGCGTACTCCAGAGCAATGCTAATAACGTAACGATGACGATTTTTAATTTCATGATATGTATCCTTTATTTTTATTCTTTGCGATCAGCGTTGGGTAATGAATAAGATTAATGCCACACCAATAAACATTCCCACCACCAAAGTCACCAAGAGTGGCAGCGCATCGAGCCAGGTTGGTCGCTGTGTATGATTGGTTTGTTCGGTGGAAGGTTCACTCCGCACACTGTTGTCGGCATCCTCGACCAACTCCTCGCGTGCGAGTTGGCATACCGCACACAGTGCCTGCACGGTGTCTTTTGAGCCAATACCGTCGCGCTCGACCCGCTGGATTGTACGCAAGCTGACACCACATGCGTCGGCGAGTTGTTGTTGCGTCCAGTCCCATTGTGAGCGACAGGCGATTACTTTGTCTTGATTGATACGCATAACCTACCCCAGCAACCAAAGCGCCAGCTTTGCGCTCAAAAAGCCAGCCGCCAAACCAATCACAAAGAACGATAAAATCAGTTTCCATGAGCCTTTTTGGCCCTTTAACGACGATTGCGACTCGGTTCGAACCACATCGTCACCCAACAATAAGTCGCAACGAATGGTTGATAATAAAAAGCCACCTACATCAAAATGTACTTTAAATGTCTCGTCCTCAATCAAAAATTCGTGAGTGCTTGATAAGCCAAAATTGCGTCGACTACTTACGCACTCGCCATCAACAAATACTTCTTCTTTCGCTGAAATCCCACTGGCACGTGCTTCAATAACATGCCCTTCGTACTCAAACTTAAATTCAAAATTTAAGTGTAATTTTTTTAGTAATGACCCTTTCATGTGAAATATCCTTTAATCGCCTTATTGCAGGAAGAACACTAGCAGTCGAATGCAGAAGTGCCTACGCCAGGCGCGTGGCAGTCATATGTCAGGCATACGACAGGCCACTGTCACCTTGCTGACACATGCTCATCAAGCACGATGACTTTGGCTTTGAGCGGCATCACTTCAAGCATATTCAAGAAGCGTGTTAGCGCTGAATGAGAAGACACATCGCCCATTCCCCAACTGGCATTACCATAGCCCCACGGAATCATAACTTGGCACTCGAGTTCATTGGCAGCAGTAATGGCATCCTCAGGCGTCATATGCACATAGCGATACCACTTAGGGCTGGTCGGCGAATAATAGGAAGCAATCGGGAGTAAGCAAACGTCGATTGCACCATAGCGCTCGTGGATATCACGAAAGTGCTCAGAATAGCCGGTGTCACCCGCATAAAATAATGTTTTACCTTGACTCTCGATCAACCAACCATTCCATGAAACGCGCTCATTATCTTCATATATAAATGGAACGTAGGTACGACTACTAAAATGATGAGCGGGTAACGCGGTAATAGTCGTACCCCGCGTTTGATTACTCAATGTGTCCTCAGAAAACCAACCCATTTCGGTAATGTGTGCCCCTATTGCAGGGAATTTTTCCCCCATACGCAATGGCACACGATAGCTAGGATGGTCACCTATGGACTCGACATCCGATTTATTAAAATGATCATAATGCAGGTGGGAGTATAAAACAGCGTCGGCTTGACTTACCTGTTCAACCGATAAATTCGGCAGATGAGAACGGTACTGACCATTAAACCAAGCGTGCAACCAATTAATGGGCCAATCAAATTCATCAAAAACTGGATCGGTGATTATCGTCGCATCACTCGGTGTTTCAATTTGAAAAAGCGCATGCCCGAACCACGTTACCTTGAAGGCTTCATCATATGAAGATTGTAAATAAGGTCCCGTGTAACGGCAGGCTTCATCAGTGCATTGAATATCGGCACGCTCACGGTAGCAGTCCGTTTCACACGTAGCAGGATACTGTTTTTCACCGGGATCTAGGTTTTCAAAACGATGGTCATTCGGATGCTCTATTTGTTGTTCCGAATTAATCACTTGAATAGTATTCGAGGTACACCCGGTAACGAATAAAACAATAAAAGAAAAAACAAATAAAACGCGGCTCATAGCTGATTATCTGATGATTATTATGCGTTGTATCATCGCACATCACATAATGTTGAGTCATTGTTAAAATGTAACTAAATACGATGTGTACGTTCAGATAGAAAGGCCACGACACAGCCCACTAGCAAACCCCAAAACGCACTACTGATACTAAAAAATGACACATCAGCCACAGTAACAATGAACGCGATTGCCGCCGCATAAGCACCTGATGTACTGCTAAAGGCGCGTTGCAGATTCTGCGTAATCACCGGCAATAATGCTAAGCCAGCCAGCGTGGCCGTTGCCGCTTGCGGCATCATCATGAATAGGCTCACGATAAGTGATCCTGCAAGCCCCATCAGAATATAAAATCCTCCGGCAGCCACTGCCGCTTTATAGCGCTGCGCCGGATCGGGGTCTGCATCCTCTGTTTGGCAAATCGCCGCGGTAATTGCCGCGAGGTTTATCGCAAAAGCGCCCAGCGGCGCCAGTAGCAACCCCGCTAAACCGGTGGTTGTGATAAGTGGCGATGTCGGCGGTGCGTAACCATTGGCACGCAGCATCATCACGCCGGGAACGTTTTGTGAAACCATCGTGACGACAAATAACGGAATGCCAACGCCAATGAGCGCAGGCCAGCTGAAGTCGGGCCACACCCAAATCCACTGCGGTGCTTCCACCATTAGCGATTGCTCATTAAGCTTGCCCGTAAAAAACGGTAATGTGATAGCCGCCAGCAGTAACCACAAAAAGACCCATCGCGGTGTATACGCACGGCAGATAAAGTAAATGATGATGAGACCACCCGCGATAATGGGAAACGAAATAAGCGCCGGCAGAATTGCACTCACAAACTTAAGTAGTATGCCTGCCAAAATAGCCGCCGCAACATGACTAGGCACCCATTTCATCATCCGGTCAGCAAGACCACTAACTCCAAACACAACAATCAAACTAGAGGAAAAAACAAAAACCCCGACCGCCTCAGCCACCGTTAAACCACTGAGTGAGCCAATCAGCAGCGCGATGCCCGGTGTTGACCAAGCCGTCAGTACGGGAGCTTTGTAATATAACGACAAAGCGATCGTTGAAATGCCCATCGCCAGCCCAACGGCTAGCAACCAGGCACTTTGTAGTGCGGGCGATGAGTCCAGTTGCGATGCTGCTTCGAGTATGAGTACAACAGCACTGCTATAACCTACAAAGACAGCAGTCGCGCCTGCTGATACTTGGCTCAGTAAACGAATCATGGTGTTTCTTAATGCCCCATAGTGCGTTATAACGTACAAAGTTAATCATAAGATAACAGCGTGCGTTATAGCGCACAAACACTAAACCATAAACATTTGATAAATCATGCAAAATAATCATCACACTGTGGCGCGCCGATTAAAAAAACTGCGCAAAGATAAGGGTTGGAGCTTAACAGCCTGCGCCGAACACACCGGTGTCAGCAAGGCCATGCTCGGACAAATCGAGCGGCAAGAATCCTCGCCCACACTCGCGACGCTTTGGAAGTTGGCTACTGGTTTCAATGTATCTCTGTCATGGTTACTCAACGATGAGCAGCAGCCCATGACATTTGATTTTGCGCATGAGCGTATTCAAGTCGAGCGTCTGCTAGCATTTGATCCTCAGACCCAGCAAGAGGTGTACAAATTGTGCATGGCTGAGGGCGCACAGAGCCATTCCGATGCACACCGACGCGGTACCTTCGAAATGTTGTATGTACAGTCAGGCGTACTCGATATTGTAGTAGGCGAAACACAGGTAACCATCAAAGCAGGTGACGCGTATCGCTTTGACGCCGCCCAACCGCACAGTTACATCAATCGTTATTCGGGTAAAACTGAGTTTGTGGCGGTCATAAATTATAGATAGTCGGCTTGCCTCAACCCTGGCATGCCGTATGATAACGAGAGAAAGAACAAGGAGTGATTTATGCCCAAGGCACCGGATGATGCATCGTTAAAATTAGATAACCAACTGTGCTTTGCGCTTTACTCCACGTCCCTAGCCATGAATAAGCTGTATAAGCCGCTGCTCGATAAAGTCGATCTGACGTACGTCCAGTATCTCATTATGCTGCTGTTGTGGGAGCAAGATGGCATCACCGTGACCCAAGTGAGCCGCAAGCTGTTTCAAGAAAAAGGTGCTCTGAGTCCAGTCGTCAAACGCCTTGAACAGCGTGGGTTATTAACTCGACAAGCGAGTGACTCCGATGAACGTCAAAAACACCTCTACCTCACGACAGAGGGTAAACAACTGAAAGATAAAGTTCAGGGGATTCCTGAGCAAGTTTTTTGCGCATCGCGTTTAGATGCTGATGACGCCCTAACACTCAAACAAACCCTCGAATCATTGCGCAAGCAACTTCATAAGCTTACTTAGTCACGCAATCGATAAGTTAGATTACTACGTTCTAATTATTATGTTATCGCAATAACTGTTACTGCGATAACATAATCCTGCAGTCACAGTTAAGCCAACAATAAGAGGGTTTCATTATGGATATTCTTTACACAGCACGTGCTTCATCGACAGGTGGCCGCGACGGTCAATCAAAATCAGATGATGGACGCTTAGCCGTTAAGCTTTCTACACCTAAAGCGCTAGGCGGCGCAGGTGGCGAAGGCACTAATCCAGAGCAACTGTTTGCAGCCGGTTACTCTGCTTGCTTTATCGGTGCATTAAAATTTGTGAGTGGCCAAGAAAAGGTCAAACTTCCCGAGGACACACAAGTGGATGCCGAAGTCGGTATTGGTCAAATCGAGGGGGGTTTTGGTATCGCGGTGACCCTTAATGTCGACTTACCGGGACTTGAGCTCGCGCAAGCCGAGCGCATCGTAGAAAAAGCGCATCAAGTCTGTCCTTACTCTAATGCAACACGCGGCAATATCAGCGTTGATTTAAATGTAACAGTCTAAAATACACAGCTCAGGTCACACTCAATGACCTGAGCTGTTTAAACTTTCCCGCCAAAAACACGTAAGAGAGTACAAGACTCTTTTGTGCGTGCGAGCATCATGAAAACTCAACTATTTACTGGTTATCTGCGATGTATCATCGGACTACTCTTAATCACGCTGTCCATGAGTACCAAGGCTATCTCATCAACCTTTGACCATAGCCACGCGCTACTCAATCAAGTGTTAAATCGCCACGTTGTCGTATTCGATAATCAACGTAAATCGGCGGTTGATTACCAAGCCATTGCTAAACAACCGAAACGCCTTGATGACTATTTAGCCCAGTTATCGGCGGTCACGCCAACGCAGTACGCATCTTGGGATTCCGATCAACAATTGGCGTTTTTAATTAATGCCTACAACGCGTTTACCATAAAATTAATTACCGACAATATGCAGGCGTTTAATCGGGGGGAAGCACAGTCTATCCGTGATTTGGGTAGCTTTTTTACGAGTCCGTGGGAGCAGTCGTTTTTTAAATTACTCGGCAAACAACGTAGCTTGGATTGGCTAGAGCACGAAAAAATTCGCGTCGATTTCAATGAGCCACGCATTCATTTTGCGCTCGTCTGCGCGGCTGTCAGTTGTCCCAAGTTACGCAGTGAGGCCTATCAGGCTAGTCAATTAAACGAGCAACTCGAAAACCAAACCCGACTGTTTTTAAGTGATCGCGATAAAAATGGTATTGATGAAGCAGGGATCTATTTGTCCAAAATATTCAAATGGTACGGGGATGACATCAACGGTATACACACGTTTTTACGTCATTATTCTGATGCACTCACGGACTCTGCGTCTGATGCGAAATCATTGGCGCATTCAAAATTACCGATTCGGTATACCGACTACAATTGGACGTTGAACACAACCGGTGTCAATTGACGTCACAAACTTGGTATCACTTTATCTTTTATGATAAAACATACAGTTATAGAATGGTCATTATAATTTAAGAGCAAGCAATGTATTTTATTTTTTCAGATTCGGCGTCCGACAGGTTTGAGCGTCTTTGCAACCATACCCTTAACCTGACAGTTAAACCGCTGCAGCTTGACTCTGTTGAAAGTCAGCCAAATGCGTGTTTGATCCTCGAACTGAAAAACTCCATGACTCTTTTGCTCGATATTTGTGAACACCTCAAGGAGCAGAAATTTCAAGGCTTAGTTTATGTTCTCTCAGAGGCTTTCGACAAACGACAAGATACTCTGATGCACAAAGTATTGACCTCCTATGGGCTCGATGCCTACATCGTGAACGGGCGCGAGAGTACCGAACAAGCACTTGAATGGGTTTGTCGACATAGTACAGACTCACGTCAGCGCTCCAATAAGCCAGATGCTTGTTATGATCAAGATTTGATAGAGGAGCTCGTCACTTCGGGAAAAATGACCGTCTATTATCAAGCTCAGTTTCGAAGTGACTCACTTGAACTGGTTGCCTTTGAAGCATTAGCCCGATTAATTCACGACGATAAGCCCATTCCACTCAACGAAGTGTTCGACGTGATTCATGAACGTGGGCTTTGGACGCATTTAACCCGCTCAACCTTAAGCAACTCATTACAAAATCATCATGCGCTTTTTGCTCGTTACTCCGAGGCTAACCTCGCAGTCAACTTGTCAGCAAAGGAGCTTAGCGAAGCCAGTTTTTCTGAGCAATTTAAGGCATTCATGAACGACGCCCCTATCGCTCATCCAAGGCTGATGTTTGAACTTACCGAAAATGAGCTCTATTCGACTCGCTCGAGTGTTTCAAGAAACCTACTACTCATTAAGGGTAAAGGTGCGCGACTTTCGATAGACGATTATGGAACAGGACTCTCTAATGCTGCGAGGCTCACCACTGCGCCTTTTGATGAGGTAAAACTCGACAAATCATTTATTCAGAATATTCACGATATCAGCGAACATTCATTTGCTAAGTCGACCGCTGAAATAGCCCGTACTTTACACATGAAAACGGTTGCTGAAGGTGTTGAAGATCAACGCACACTCGACTGTATTCGTGAGTTAGGTATCGATCAAGTTCAAGGCTTTTTGTTACACAAACCACAGAGCTTTGAACAGCTTATGGAGACCGATATACGCCTTGCCTAATGATTAAGCAAGACGTGTTCGAAACCTTTTGATAGGCTAGTCCCATAATTTAAAACACGCAGCGGTAACTCTTTCGTATGCAAACAATTTTGGGCGCCAGTGGTCAAATCGGTATTGAGTTGGCACGAGCACTTCATCGTGATTACACCACTGATATTCGTATCGTCAGTCGCAATCCAAGTAAAGTGAATCGAACCGATAGCATCATGAGCGCAAATCTGTTGAATGCAGAGCAGACTGCCCATGCCGTCAAGGGCTCAGATATCGTCTATCTCACAGTCGGTTTGCCAATGGACACGGAACGTTGGGCGCAAGAGTGGCCGGTAATCATGCGCAACGTCATTGATGCTTGTAAGGTGCACAACGCGAAACTGGTGTTTTTTGACAATACTTATATGTATCCGCAAACGGCCGAGCCCCAAACTGAGGACATCCTCTTTGAGCCTCACGGTAGAAAGGGTCAAGTACGCACAGACATCGCCCAAGAGTTGATCTGTGCGCAAACAGAGAAAGATATCGTTGCGCTGATTGCACGCGCACCGGAATTCTACGGACCCGAGAAAACTCAAAGTATCACTCAGTCGACTCTAATTGAGCCGCTCAAACGCGGTAAAAAAGCACGGGTCTTTTTAAGGGATGACACACAACGCACCCTTATCTACACGCCAGACGCCAGTCGCGCCTTGGCACTACTGGGAAACACCCCCGATGCCTTTGATCAAACCTGGCACTTACCTTGTGACGATAACCGCTTAACCTATCGCGGCATGGTTGAAACGATTGAAACGATCACACAAAAGCCCTCCCGCTACTCAATAGTGAAACCTTGGCAACTAAAATTGGCGAGCGTTTTTAGCAAAACGCTGCGCGACGCACAAGAATTAATGCCGCGCTATCAAGTCGATAACGTTTTTATATCCGATAAATTCAAGGCGCGATTTCCGGAGTTTTCAGTCACCTCTTATCAGGAGGGTCTTAAAGCTTGTTTCGACTAACTCGCCACTAAAATGGCAAAGGTAGTTTTGCCGTTCGCCCTCCATCCACACGATGCGTCAAATGACTCAGGAAGAGAAAAATTCCCCAGCACTTGGCTGGGGAGAACATTAGCCAGGGAGAGAGTTTAGGCCAATGCCGCCATGTTAATGCAAATGATTTTTATTTGCAAATTTAATTTGGACACAAAAAAAGGAGCTCGAAAGCTCCCTTTTGGATAATAGGTACTACTCAGCAGTCGTTACAGTGCAACGATGTTTTCTGCTTGAGGACCTTTAGGGCCTTGAGTGATCGCGAACGATACACGTTGACCTTCATTAAGTGTTTTGAAGCCATCGCCAGTGATTGCACTGAAATGAGCAAACACGTCAGCGCCGCCTTGCTGCTCGATGAAACCAAAACCTTTTGCTTCGTTAAACCATTTAACTGTGCCGTTTACTGTATTAGACATAATCGTAATCCTGATAAAAATAATATATTAAGCCGCCACGACCAATGCCATGAGCGGATGGTGCGGGTAAAAACGGAAATTTAAAACTACAGGACGAAGATTGACTACAAGTAATGCGACGTAGAGGAGGTTTAACTAACTTTCTTATCCAACGCCGCCTACAATACGCGAGTTTAAATATTAGTCAACGATTATTTTTAATTTATTTTTAATGAGCAAGAACGGCAATGTCCGTCCTTGCTCACTAGCGTATTAAAACCAAACTCTAGCACCTACAACGATGCCCGTTTCATGGGTTTGCCGCCCTTCTCGCTGTAATCGATCTGCGGTGTTACCGAGCGCTTGATTCCAATAGACGCCGATATACGGCGCAAATTCTCGACTGATTTCTTGTCGATAGCGCAACCCCACTCTTAGGTTACTTAGCCCCGATTCACGCCGGTATTTTTCCGAGTCGGTGACATTGGCGGTGATTTCTACTCGTGGTTGCAAATAGGCGGTTTGACTTAATCTCCACTCATACTCCGTTTCCGAGCGCAACTGTATATCACCTTCCTCATTCACCATGAGTGAGTTATCCATTTCAAACCAGTAAGGTGCCAAGCCCGAAAAACTTAACACGGCATAATGCTCAAACGAGCTATCGGATGAAAGCTCGCCACGGGCACCAACTCCCGCCTGAATGGACCAAAATGGAGACACTAAATAGCCATAGAGTAGTTCTGCTTTTTCGATATCGGTCGGTGCGCCATCATTTTGTACATTTTCACCCTCGGTTTTAAACACAAGTCGATGATAGTCTCCACCATACCAAGCCATCATATCCCAAACAGCTGATTGTTCATGCTGATTGGTTCGCGCGATTTCCAATCGGTCAAAAAGAACGCGTCCAGTATAGTGCTCGCTTACAGGCTCTGGCCAATCATCCTTGGCATGTCCTGCTGACGCAATAAGAGGAAAAAGACCGCCTAACAATAATAGAAAGTTTTTCATCATCCGCTCCTTAAGAAACATTTACTACGCGAAACATACCCGCCTTCATGTGATAAAGAAGGTGACAATGAAAGGCCCAACTGCCGTGAGCATCCGCTGAGATGAGCAGTGATACCTTTTCGCTTGGCTTTACGCTGATGGTGTGCTTACGCGGGCGAGGATAATGACCATTTTCTAACTCCATCCACATACCATGCAGATGAATCGGGTGGTCCATCATCGTGTCATTAACCAACACGAGACGAAGCCTTTCCCCCTCATTAAACTGAATGGGTCCGTCTACTTCAGTAAACTTTTTCCCATCAAAAGACCACATGTAACGTTCCATGTTACCGGTCAAATGCAACTGTATGGTGCGCTCAGGTTCACGCGTGTCAGGCCATTCGTGAGCTCCTTTTAAGTCCGAATAAACGAGAACACGATGATCGACATTCTCAAGCCCGAGCCCCGGTTCGTCCAAGCGACTTACTGGATTTTTAGCAATCATAGCAGCACCGGGTCCGTGGCCACCATTAGCATGGCCAATTTGTATACTGTCGACAGGTAATGGTTGCTTAGTGGACATATCAGATTTCATGGAAGACATAGACCCTTCCGTCATGCCTTCCATCTTCATGTTAGCCATTCCCATAGCCGCCATACCACGTTCAGGTACGGCCCGTAACTCCGGTATGGGCGCTTCAAGTCCTAATTCGGGCGTTAATGTACCGCGCACAAACCCACTTCTATCGAAGCTCTCAGCAAACAGCGTGTACGCTTTACTTTCCCTGGGTTGTACAATGACATCGTACGCTTCGGCGACACCAATGCGGAACTCATCTATTGTGACAGGCTGAACAGGTTGGCCATCGGCGGCAACCACCGTCATCTCCAAGCCAGGAATTCGGACATCGAAAAAGCTCATCGCTGAACCGTTTATAATACGAAGGCGCACTTTTTCTCCGGGCTTAAAAAGCCCAGACCAGTTCATCCGCGAATCGCGGCCATTCATCAAATACGTGTAAGTACTACCAGTAACATCGGCTATGTCGCGAGGACTCATGCGCATCCGCCCCCACATTTCACGCTCTTGCCAGGTTTTTTCCAACCCTTGCTGACGAATATCATCAAAGGTGTCAAAGAGTGTGCGCTTATGGTAATTATAATAGCCTTCAGCGACTTTCAGCTTGCGAAAAACATCATTAGGATCAGAAAAGGTCCAGTCGGTTAGAATCACCGTATGCTCTCGATCGGCACCGATATCACCATCTTTGGAGTCAATAATAAGCGGACCTAGGTGACCGAGCTGCTCTTGCAACCCCGAGTGACTGTGATACCAATAGGTACCGCTTTGCTGCACATCATAGCGATATTTAAATGTTCGACCTGGTTTTATGCCCTCATATGATACGCCAGGAACGCCATCCATATTTTCAGGCAAAATGATTCCATGCCAATGAACAGACGTATCCTCCATCAGTTTATTGGTGACATTTAGCTTTGCGGGTTGGCCCTCTCGTAGACGGATCAAGGGTCCGGGCATTTGTCCATTTATGGTAATCGGACGACCCACCTTCTGACCGATGAGTAGCGGTTTTCGTGCAATCGTTAAGTTCACCTCGTCGGTGGCTAAAACGGAATCTTTAAAATGTCTACCCTGCGGGGACGCCCAGACGGGTGCCACTTTGGCAAGCGCAAGAGCGGAAGCCGCTGTCAGTGCTGATTTAACAAACTGTCGACGCGACGGATCAATAGAATTATTCATACAAAACTCCACAAAAATAAATTGTGTATTAATAACTGTGTGGCATTGCTGCCATGTAGAAATTAGCAGTAGAGTTTTGTGTAAATCGGAGGGCGAAATAGCTCGCTACCATGCTTTGGTCGAGTTTCTGTAACCGCACGGCTTTTTGCGCTTTCGGCTAAAACCGTTGCCGGAGTTTCAATCGAAGCATCACACTCAACATAGGCAATAGAGAGCCCTGTACAGTGAACTCTTAGAAGGTCATCGCAACAGTCATGCATCACCGAGTTATCGTGTTCACACGCATGAGCATTTTCTTGCTGGCACACACGCTCTGCGCTTGCCCATTGAGGCAACAGTAAAGTCGATGAAAAAATAACTAAAACGAAAAATGCTCTAAGTGACATTTGATATCCATACAGCATGTCGATTGCGACCTATCCACATTGGAATACCTCTAACTTTTTGTCAAATACCAACGAAAAGTGTCGAGAAACACAGTGTAAAGATAATATTGAAAATATATTCAACTTTTCGAATTTTATGTTACTTTCCCTTCAAGCACTTCGTTCTTTAGGGGGAACACCATGCTAGGATTCAACAACAGGCTAGAGCAATTGAGTCAACAGCAAGCCAGTGAAATCGTTGCATATAAAGCGATGCGGGAAGCGATGAAAGATGCCATGATTTATTTTGCGCTGGATGATCATGGTCGAATTGTAGAGGCTGACGAGTCATTCAAAGCATGTTTAGGACTCGATAGTTCTAAATTATTGAATCAACCGTTATCAGCTTTTATTGCACCAACGGCTAAAAATAAGCCCCACATTCAGCAAATGACGCGTGCCATTAAAACGCAGTCACATTGGCACGGTGCTATTCAATTTATTCATGATCAAGGCCACGAGATCTGGATACGCGTGATTCTAGAGCCCGAAAAACTAGGAAACGACTCGCAATTAGCATTTGCGGCCTACGGTTGTGAGCTCACGAATACCATTACAAAGTCGCGCGAGACAGAGGATTTACTCAAAGCCCTCAACCGCTCATCGGCTGTCATCGAGTTTACGCTTGATGGTCATGTCATCGCCGCAAATGAAAACTTTCTTGATGCTTTGAATTATCGGCTAGACGATATCGTTGATCAGCACCACCGTGTCTTTTGCAGTGAAGAAGAAGTTCAATCTAAGGATTACAGTCGATTCTGGCAAAAGCTAGCGGCTGGTGAGTTTTTCTCTGGACGTTTCCAGCGTATTGATAGCTTTGGTAATCCCGTTTGGTTAGAGGCAACCTACAACCCCGTGCATAACGAGGCAGGTGAACTCTACAAAGTGGTTAAGTTCGCGTCGGTGATCACCGATCAAGTTAAGCGCGAACAAGCCATCGTCGAAACATCCGATATTGCTCATGACGTCTCGACTCAAACAGATAAGCATGCGCAACAAGGTATGGCTGTTATTCGAGAAACCATTGACGCTATGCGCGTGTTAGCACAAAAAATTGAGCAAACCAGTCACCACATCGCTGAACTTAACACTCAATCAACGAAAGTCACTGAGTTAGTCGACAGTATCCAAGGCATTGCCGCCCAAACCAACCTCTTGGCACTCAACGCAGCCATTGAAGCAGCACGCGCCGGAGAGCAAGGACGCGGTTTCGCTGTAGTAGCCGACGAAGTACGTTCATTGGCATCACGCACCAGCACGACCAGCGAAAAAATTATTGATGTGGTGGGTAAAAATAAAAACCTAACTGAAACGGCCGTCCAGCAAATACAACAAAGTCTGGATGAAGTCGAAAACTCGCTGAGCCTATCGACTCAAGCGAGTAAAGTGATGGAAGATATTCAATCAGGTGCCAAACACGTACTCGATGCCGTCAGTCAATTTAAGAGCAAAGTTACTTAGCACGAGGTTGATGAACACGAAGCGGTGCTCGCGGCGGTGATGGCTGGCATAATAGCAGCCACCATGACCGCAGCCTCAATAGCGGCCACCGCTTGTTTTGCCGCGGCCGACACCATTTCACCCTTTTCTAGCTGCTCAATGCGCTTTTTGCGCTGTTTCAGTTCTTGCTTGGTGAACACTTGCGGCAACAGCTTAGCGCTGTTGGCTAAAGCGACTAAAATCGCCACACGCGGTTCAACCTCATCATCACTCATCACAGCACTGCGCATTGCTTCACGTATTTGCTGTTCGGGTTCTGGGTTAAGCTCGGGATAAACGCGTCGCTCAAACAGCCATAAAACCTTTTCCTTTTCTGCTGCAACGATATGAGCATCCGCCAAACTCTGGGCAACTTTGTGTTTTAAATCTTTAAGTTGGCCTAGCTTTTGTACCCAATCCTGTAGCTTGCGTTGTCGCTTAGCTACTTTAATTTGGTCCAGCGCTTCATCTAATAACGCATCATCGGTACTGGAATCATCCATAACCAACACTTTATTTTTATTATCCGTTTCAATCGCAATACGCTCATGCATCAAAAGCTCTGACAAAAGCGCGGCTGCGGTTGCATATTCTACATAGGCACCGTTCATGGTGCCGCGCTCTTCACTCAACGCGAGTAACATAACGGCTTGGTACAGACGAATTGTATTTGCCATAAGCGACCTTAATAATTTTTGTTATTGATAATAGCCCCATAAATTCACATTGAGCAAATTTCGACTCGTGTCGACTAAAACTCTTTCTTGCGCAGCGCCTTCTTTTGTCCCTGTTGCTTTTTACTTTTCAGGCGTTTCTCTTTTGCCGATCGACTCGGTTTAGTCGCGATACGCTTTTTCTGCACATATGACACACTGCGGATTAAGCCAATCAGTTGCTCAAGCGCCAGTTCTCTGTTGCGCGCTTGGCTGCGCGTTTCCTGCGACTTGATGATCACTTTCCCACTTTGGGTAATGCGATGATCGGACAACTTAAGTAAACGCTGCTTATAAAAATCCGGCAGTGAAGATGCCTGAATATCAAAGATCAACTGTGCCGCGGTAGCGACTTTATTGACATTTTGGCCACCTGCACCGCTTGAGCGAATAAATTGCCACTCGATTTCATGGTCAGGGATTTCAACCCGTTGAGATATCTTTATCATTAACTTCTTCAGTGTTTTGTCAGAAGTATAAGGTTAAGCGTCTTAAACCGTAGGCACAAGTTAAGCGGTAACGACACAGTTTTTACCCGCTCTTTTAGCCGCGTAGAGTTGTTTATCAGCACGTCGAATCGCACTGCGGCTATCGTCATCGCACTGGATAGGCGCAGCTCCCATGCTTAAACTCAAACATGAACGATCCGTCTTGGTGTACTGATGTGGAATATTCAACTCAATCACCTTTTCACGCAACTCATTAAGTTTGCTTTCGAGGTCACACGCAGAAGGAACAATCATTGCCAGCTCTTCGCCACCATAGCGATACACTTTGAGCGGTGTATTACTGCGTAGGCACTCTGCTATCTCCTTGATTGCGCTATCGCCCGCCTCATGACCGTAGTTATCGTTATAGGCTTTAAACTCATCAATATCTGCAATCATCAAATGATACGGCTTACCGGATGAGATAGCCGCGTCCAAATCACGATCAAACGCCCGGCGATTAAATAGCCCCGTTAAACCATCCATATGGGCTAAGGCATCAAGCTTTCGATTCGCTTCAGCTAACTCCGCTGTGCGCGATTCCACTTCACGTTCCAGTTCGTCTTGCGCGGCAATAAAGCGTGATGCCATGGTTTGAAATGCCTTCAACGCCTGTTTTACTTCGCCTCGCGCCTTAATTTTAGTCGTTTTATGGGTTTGTGCTTCTCGGTAATTGCGCTGCCCCATCAAAGAAGCGACTTTGGCAACTTCTTGCAACGGTCGGCTGACTTCGCGTTGAATGAGCCAGTAACTCATCAGTAAAATCAGAATCACCAGCCCCACGCCGGCACCAACAAGCTGTAACGGCAACACGATCGCCTGGTTACGCACCTCCGCGAGCGGGTACGTGGTAATGTGCCACCAGCCTGGGCCCGGCAGCTTATTGACGAATAGTAACTGACCTTCCACTTCGCCACTCAAAATAGTGGGTGTCTCTGAAAAGCCTCTATCAACCACCAGCTGACTCAACTGCTGATACAAAGGTTCGCTGTAGGTTTCTGAGGTGAGTGTCGAACGCGAAATAATAGCGTCTTGCGTGACATTAGATGCAGCAATCAAGTCGCCATTATCATTTAAGACCACATGCTCTGCGTTAGGCCGTTTCTTTTTCGTTAAATCGCTCACTAAACTACTGAGCACCACATCAAAACTCGCATTTGCGAGGTGTTTACCTGCCAGATCGACAGGCTTTTGATACGTAATGGTCAGTACATCGGCTGAAATATCATAATAAAGCCCGGTCCAGTTAGGTTTTCGCTCGGGGTTATTGACCTGCAATGTCGACCGCACCACCGAATAATCCGTCATCACCAAGTCTTTGTCTGCAAGCAGTCCCCACGGTGATTCAGTTGAATACATTAATAAAATATTTTCGGGCATCGAAAAGTGTGAATTCGACACCTCATTTTGCCAAGCGGGCCCGAGTTCATTAAGTGTATATTGAGCCGCAATCACGCGTGACTTGAGTTCGTCATCTAACGCAACGTCACGCTTACCTAAAAAAGCGCTCAAGTGTTCAAAGTACCTACCGCCCGCGGTAACGCCCCGGTCAAAACTCGGTTTAAGCCTCAAGACGCCGGGCGAGGTTTCTTCATACCAATCGTTAAACTGCTCAATAGGGCGCGACTCATTACGCATCAGTTTGTAATTCGATAGAAACTGCTGTGCCAGAATGTCACCGTTTTCTTCTACGTGATTAAAAAAAGCTTCGTTACGCTCAAGCGCAGGTGCCAAATCTTGCTCCAACAGTCCAATGACACGTTGTCTTGCATCATCATAAGCGACTTGAAATGTAATTGCCGACGCAATAACAACAATCGAAATTGCCCAAATACTGATTTTAAACAGCAAGGCATTGGTGAGTTTTTCGCGTTTTTTGATACGTCGATGTTTTGTTCTTCTTTCCAAAATCATTCGCTTTTTTAATTATAATTGGGCGTGCATGTTTAAACTTTATAATATTTTTTAAGAGCGTTTACTACTGTATCCGTCTGTCTATTTTTGTTCACCCATTCATTATTGAATCATCAAATACAATGCGTTGTTGGTCTCAGTGATGTAGAATGCGTCCTTCTTATCCCTTGTTTAGGTTGCCAATTTATACATGACTTTTTCTGATCTCGGACTTTGCCCTGAAATTCTTAACGCCCTTACACGCCAGGGTTATACTGAACCCACTCCTATACAAGCACAAGCAATCCCAGCCGTCATGGCCGGTAATGATGTGATGGCAGCGGCTCAAACGGGCACCGGCAAAACTGCAGGCTTTACCTTACCGATTTTAGAAATGCTCAAAGGCAATGAGCGTGCAAAAGCCAATACCGCGCGCGTGTTGATCCTCACGCCCACCCGCGAATTGGCCGCGCAAGTGGGTGAAAGCGTTGCCAACTACGGTAAAGACTTACCGTTAAGTTACGCCGTTGTCTTTGGGGGAGTAAAAATCAACCCGCAAATGATGAAGCTACGTAAAGGTGTGGATATTCTCGTCGCAACGCCTGGGCGTTTGCTCGACCTTTACCAGCAAAATGCGATTCGCTTTCCGCAGCTCGAAACGTTGGTATTAGATGAAGCCGACCGTATGCTCGATATGGGCTTCATCCATGACATCAAGAAAATCATCAAGTTACTCCCCGCAAAGCGCCAAAACTTGATGTTCTCTGCAACATTTTCGGATGAGATTCGTAAACTCGCCAAAAGCTTAGTGAACAACCCCGTAGAAATTTCGGTCGCAGCGCCGAATGCCACCGCTGAACGGATTGAACAAACCCTATATGCTGCCGAGAAAACGCATAAACCGCGTATGCTGATGCAGATCTTACGCAATCTCAACTTGCCACAAGTGATTGTATTCTCGCGCACCAAACATGGCGCCAACCGGCTGGTTAAACAACTCGATAAAGACGGCTTTTTAGCTGCCGCGATACACGGCAACAAGAGCCAAGGCGCGCGTACCAAGGCATTAAGCGATTTTAAATCAGGTGCGGTGCAAGTATTGGTGGCAACCGATATCGCCGCGCGTGGTTTAGATATCGAAAAGCTACCCTATGTCATTAACTACGACTTGCCTCAAGTGGCAGAGGATTACGTTCATCGTATCGGTCGAACAGGCCGCGCGGGACAAGTCGGTCACGCCATTTCCTTGGTGATGGACGAAGAATTTAGAACACTCAAAGCCATCGAAAAACTGATCGGTCAGCCCATTGAGCGTCGCACGCTTGACGGGTTTGATGAAGTCGAACTGACCGGCAAAACACCTCCACCGAAGCGCGAGCAGCGTCCACCACGTAAGTCACGTAGTGCGCCGAGTGGCAAACAAAAAAGCCCTGGCCGTGCTAAGCACCGACGCCAGGGCTCGAACAAGTCGAGTCAACGCTAGTTAGAATTGATAACTGACCGATGCCGAGTAGTTAGCCGGTGCGCCGTAGAAACCCTGCGCCCAGTACAAGCTATTTAAATACTTCTCATCGGTCACGTTATAACCGTTGACACGCACAGCAAGTTTATCCGTCACCTGCCAGCTTGCCATCAACCCAAGTAAGCCATAAGACGGCTGGTGCGTCACGATAGTCTCACCTGCATTGTCATAGGCAGGACCGACAGTGCCTTGCACACGTGAGGTCGCATCTTTCCACTGATAAGTCGCGCCAACACGCACGTCTGGCAAGCTTTGGAACTGATAGGTCAGCGACGTTCTGAACATCTTTTCAGCCGTGTAATCCTCAACCAATTGATCGCCATCAACATCAAATACGGTTGCCGACACTTGACCTTGCAGACCCGTGAAAAGTTCGCCAGCGAGTTCAAGCTCCACACCTTCGCTGGTAATACCCTCAGCCGCACGATAGACCGGTTCAAGTACGCCTGTCGACGGGTTTTCAGCGTCACCATCACCCACCGCGAGGTTCTCTTGTTTAACGTGGAAATAAGCGGCACTCAGGAGTGCTTTACCACCAAACAGGTCGGCTTTAATACCAATTTCTGAGTTCTTACCTGTCAGCGGTTCCAAACGTTCGAAGTTACGATCCACTTCAGACTGTGCGAGGAACGTTTCGGTGTAAGAGGCATAGGTTGTAATGGAGTCATTCACTGCATACGTCACCCCGACATACGGAATAAACTGCGCGTCATCACGCGACTGGTCGACGCCATAGCCAACACCATCGGTCTGAAAGTCATTATAGCGACCGCCGAGCAGTACTTTTAAGTCGCTCGTCAACGCCAATCGTGCCTGCGCGTAAACGGCTTTTTGTGTGTTATCGATAACACTTCCATCCCGTCCATCAGTAAACTCAGGGAACGGTGTATTACCATCCCAGTCGGCAAGTGAAGGCATCGCAGGGAAGCCATTACCGGTGTGGAAGTCGTACAGAGAAACATCAACATAATCTAAGCGCGAGTAGTTAACGCCAACAACGACCTCGTGCAATTGGCCCCAAGCCTCAAAAGTACCATTGGCGTAAACATCAAAGGTATCTTGCTTGTCGTCTAAGTCGTACTCACTGCCATACCCGACGAGACCAAGCCCCGTTTCAGGATCCAACCCGAGCTCAGCATCGCCAAGATAGGTGTAAAACAACAGGCTATCTTCATCGGTACGAACGCGGTTATACACTGCACGCAAGTTCCAGTTGTCGGATAATGCTGTTTCAACATCAACAAAGCTGCGGCTTTCGCTTACTTTCCACTGCGACCAATCCGCCGCAACGTTGGTAGATTCATCATAATTTGTCGGCGTGCCATCACCGTAATAAAGCGTCAATGCGCCCCACATGTTGCCATCGGTATGGCTCTTATGCTCGCTATGACCCACGGTCAACATGGTGTCGTCGGTTAGAGCAAAATCAAAAACACCGTAAAAGACCTTGGTGTCGTTTTCGTAACGGTCAAGATACGACTCGCCATTATCCGCCGCTGCAACCACACGACCACGCACACGATCCGACAACTTGCCAGACGCGTCGATTTCTAAACGTTTGTTACTCCAAGAGCCCAGGCTACCCTCGACACTAATTTGTGTTTCCGAAGTTGGGCGTTTGCGCACCATGTTGACGGTGGCTGCGGGGCTACCGACACCGGTCATAATCCCGTTCGCGCCATGGATCACTTCAACGCGCTCGTATAAAGCCGTATCAATTCGTCCATGGGTGTTACTGTTCACGAGCGGCAAGCCAACGCCATCAATCTGAAAGTTATTCAGTTCAAAACCACGCGAGGTGTAGTAAATACGATCGGTTTCGACATTCTCAACGTTAACCGCTGAAGCACTGTTCAATACGGAGTTGATATCATTCAGACCAAAATCTTTGATTTGCTGCTGGTTAATAACCGTAATCGACTGCGGTGTTTCTTTTATCGTCAAACCGAGCTTAGTCGCACCTTCCGCTGAAGAAGACTTATAGCCCTCCTGCTTTTCACCAGTGATCTTTAGACGCTCAATCACCTGTTCAGTCTGTTGCGGTTCTTCCGCTACGGCATAGGCGCTTGTTAATGCACTCATCACGCACACAGCTAACAAAGATTTTTGCATTTTCATGGGGTTCCTCAAAATCAGCCTCGTTTAAGTGCGCACATCATAAATGAAAACGATTCGCGTTTAAAGTTTAATTTAAGTCTTATGCTGTAACGCTTTAAATAGCCAGGTTCCGCCTCAAAATGCTATCGTTAGACCAAAATCACATTTGAATCACGCCTGCTATATGACAATCGATGACTTGCCTTACTCACAAGCATGTGAAAACAACAAACAGCCTATTCTTGAGATATTGAACAGTGCTTTAGCCAACAGCCAGCGCGTTCTTGAAGTCGGCAGCGGCACGGGTCAACACGCGGTGTACTTTGCCCAACACCTGCCCCACTGCACTTGGCAGCCGACGGATCAAGCGCATTATCTGACAGGACTGAATCAACGGCTCGATAAACAAGCCCCTTCTAATGTTTTGCCCCCGCAAGTCTTTAATGTATTTGAGGATCTGCCAACCGGTGAGTTTGACGCCCTGTTTACTGCGAACACCTGCCATATTATGCCCGCGGCCGGCGTAGAGCGTTTATTTGCATTGCTTAGTGCTGAGTTAAGCAGTATTCAAACCGTCTGTATTTACGGCCCATTCAACGAAGGTGGCGAGTTTACTTCACAGAGCAATCGCGCATTTGATGAAAAGCTAAGGACGCGCGACCCCGAGATGGGCATTCGTGACAAAGAATGGATTCAAGATCTAGCTAGGCAGGCGGGCTTTACCCATGCGCAAAGCCACACCATGCCTGCTAATAATCAACTTTTGGAATTTCACAGAGGTAACCTAAACTAATTAACCATTAAATATTTTACTTTGCCCATTGAAAATAAGAATGATTATCAAATACAATACAAAGCATAATCATTCTTATTTACCGCTTATTTAACTAGTAGGGCAAAATATCTAATGAACATGTTTACTAAAAGCAGTATCGCTTTAGCCATTGCGAGCATGACACTCTCCTCTACTGCTTTCGCGCAACAAGACACTGAAACGAAAAACTCAGATCCATCAGAAGACGTTTCTGAACATATTGAAATTACGGGTAGCCCGCTTGATCGCGCAACCACTGCAACCGGTTTACCACTCACATTGCGACAAACGCCTCAGTCAATCTCAATTATCGATCGCACCTTTATCGATGGTTTTGCGTTAGACACCGTAGCCGATGTCATGCAGTTTGCACCGGGCATACAAGCACAGCAGGCCGAGACTGATCGCTTTTTCTTCCGCTCGCGAGGCCGTGATGTAACTAACTTCCAGTTTGATGGTGTGCCTATCGCTTATAACAGCTTCTTTAGCGAAGCGCTCGCAGACTCGGTTATTTTCGAACGTGTTGAAATCGTTCGTGGAGCAACCGGTCTACTGACTGGTGCAGGCGAACCCTCCGCGGCTATCAACCTGATTCGTAAGCGTCCAAAAGCTGAAGATGGCGGCTATGCCAGCTTGGGGATTGGTTCATGGAGCAATTACCGCTTTGAGGCCGATCATTCGCAGACCTTGTCAGAAACGGGTAATGTCAAAGCGCGTGTCGCGATGGCTTACGAGGAAGGCGACAGCTATGTTGACCTATCAGAAAAAGAAAACGCACAAATTTATGCGGTAGTAACCGCTGATTTAACCACTCAAACACGTTTAACCGCCGGTGCAGATTATAGTGAACGCAACCCGAAAGGTAGTATGTGGGGCGCACTACCTTTATTTTATTCGGATGGCACCCAAGCGGACGATCTGCCAGTAAGCACCACCACAGCATCCCCTTGGAACCGTTGGGATCGTCAAAGCACAAACGCGTTCGTACAAGTCGAACACGCCTTTGATAACGGCTGGGATGTTCAGTTTGATGTTGAGCGTCGAGAAGGAGAAATGGATGGCTACCTGCTCTACTTCTCGGGTTTTCCCGACAAAGAAGCCGGCACAGGTTTAGGTACCTCGCCTAACCACTATGTCGCCGACCGTGAACAAACATCTGTACGCTTCTTAGTATCGGGGCCATTTGAGCTGTTTGGACGTGAACACCAGCTCACTGCCGGCGCCTTGCACTCAAAACAAACCGTTGATTCAGTATCATACGGCACTAATGACCCTATTACGGTGCCGAGTATCTTTGACTGGGGTAACGGTGTAGAGCCCGTTGACTTTAACCAAACACCGAATTACAGCACCTTTGAGTCGTACAAGCAGCAGGGTATCTACGCGGCTGCACAACTGAGTCTGACTGATGAACTCACGACCATCATTGGCAATCGTTTAACGACTTACGAAACAACCGTAGAGTCACCCTTCTCACCGAGTGACTTTAAGAACTCGGGCGTGAACACCCCGTACTTCGGCATCGTTTATGATATCTCGGATATTATTTCGACTTACGCAAGTTATACGGAGATCTTTAAGCCTCAAAGCGCCATTGATGCAAACTTTGAGCTGGTCGGCCCCGTCGAGGGCTCCAACACAGAAATCGGTATAAAGGGTGACTTCTTTAACGAAGCACTTACCGCTAGTTTCGCAGTCTACAAGGTTAAAGAGGATAACTTAGCCATCACTGATCCCGATGCTGCAGAACCATTACCGGGCACCAACATTTATCCGTCAATAGGTGTTGCTGGTGCAGAAAGTGAAGGTTATGAGCTTGAACTAAACGGTAAACCCAATGACGCGTTAAACATCTTTGTAAGCTATACGCACAATGAGTCAACGGATCGTGACGGTTCGGACTATGCCCCGTTCTTGCCCGAAAACATGGTCAAAACCAGCGTGCTATTTCAAGCGTCTGATGCGTTAAAAGTGGGTGTTAACGCGAATTGGCAAAGTGATATCTCGAACCCTGGCATTGGTCCTAATGGTGAAACATTTACTCAAGACAGCTACACCGTGGTTAATGCAATGGCAAGCTACCAACTGACACCTCAGTGGGACTTGAGCTTCAACGTCAATAATCTCTTTGACGAAAAATATTACTCAAGCATCGATTTTTATAATCAAGGCTTCTTCGGTGCGGAACGTAATTTTGAACTATCTGTGAAGTACGCTTGGTAAATTGTCGCTAACGTAAACACCGCGCAGTGCGCATGGGCACTGCACGGTGTTGGATTAGTCAGCAACGAGTTAAAACGCTAAACAAATCTTGCCAAAGTGCTTGCCCGACTCTTCGTAACGGAATGCGTCAGCCAATTCTTCAAGACCAAAGGTCTTATCGATAACAGGTTTCACGCCATTGGCTTCGAGCGCGCGCACAAAGTCTTTTTGATCATCGCAACTGCCCACGATAAGTCCTTGTAAACGCGCTTGCTTGGCCATCAACTTAGCCGTTGGGACTTCCCCCGCACTACCGGTTAACACGCCAATCAACGCGATATGGCCGGCAATGGCAACGGCGTTAATTGACTGCGGTAACGTACCGGGGCCGCCCACCTCAATAACGTGGTCAACACCGCGTCCATCCGTCAGCTTGCGCACCGTTTTACCCCAGTCAGGATCGTCTTTGTAGTTAATAAGATGATCGGCACCTAATGCTTTATATTTCTCGAGTTTCTCGTTCGATGATGAGGTCGCAAACACCGTCGCGCCCAGGCTCTTCGCGAGCTGGCACGCAAATACCGAAACACCGCCACTACCCAGTACCAACACCGAGTTGCCTAGTTTAATGCCGCCGTCGACGACCAACGCGCGCCAGGCGGTAAGACCCGCCGTAGTTAGCGTTGCCGATTCAGCATGGCTATAGCCTTTAGGTTGGTGAGTAAAAAAATGAGCCGGGCGCACGACCACTTCACGGGCATACCCATCGATACCATCACCGGGCGTTTGCTTAAAGTCGCCCACAGGCGCTGGACCACTTTGCCAGTAGGGAAAGAACGTTGAAACCACAGGGTCACCCACAGCAAACTCTTCAACACCCTCGCCCACGGCCTCGACAACGCCCGCACCATCTGACATCGGAATGCGACCATCTTCGGTAGGAATGAAGCCAGCGGCGACACCGTAGTCATGAAAGTTCAATGAGCTGGCTTTAACCCGCACACGGATTTCTCCCGCCGCAGGCTGACCGGGATCATCCAATTCCGTCACTTCGATATTATCTAAACCAAAAGGGTCTTTGAGTTTTAGCGCCTTAATCTTGTCTGTCATGTTCGTGATCCTTTAACTGGGAGTCGTTCTCCATTGTAGTTTTCATCAACTGTATTGGATCACGAAAAATCGCTCAAGCGAGTGACAAATACGTTGTTCGGATTTAGAAGCTCGAACCCGGCTGCTGAAGAAATACCAACTCCTCAGCGGTTGAAGAACGTCCGAGCACCTCATTGCGATGCGGATACCGGCCAAACCTATCAATGATTTCTTTATGTTTTAACTCAAATTTGTAGTTGTTTTCTAATCCTGGCTGGTCAAACAACGCCACGGCTTGTTCGTGAATTAGCGGAGATTCGCTGTGCATATAAGGCATATACAAAAACGCTTTTTGATCATTAGTTAACAGATCATCAGCTCCTTGAGCGACCGCCTCTTGGGCTAAAACCAGCGCCATTGCATCTTGACTAAATGCCCGCGCCGAATCACGAAAAATATTACGTGAAAACTGATCCAACATAATAATCTCGGCGAGGCGCCCTTCTGCGCTCTCGCGCCAGCGCCAGCATTCTCCCTGTGCTGCGGCTTTTAGCGTATCGCCAAAGCGTTGCTTGATAGTATTGTCCAACGTATCACTTTTAGTGAACCAGTCTTTAGGCGTCAGTTCCGAAAACCAAAAGTCGATGACGGTCTGTGGGCTCATGGTTAAGCTCCTCATTTAATGGGCAAATACACGTCGGTGATCATTTCACTCTCTGGGACGTCAGGGAAAAAACTTATCCGTTCAAAGTAAATCGGAAAATCTCTGATTTCATAACCTGAATCCGCTAGCCATTGCGTGTACAAAAAATTCACCACAATACCTATCGCGTCATCGCTACCCGTATGTCTCACTCGCGCACATTTGCCTGCAGGAATAACACTATCGACAACACCATAGTCATTGGGGTCAGCGGACTGCTCTGCGGAGCAACACAGATCAAATCGGTAGTCTTCCGGCGCCGTCGTATTGGGGTCATCATACACCAAGTTGAACGTTCGACTCTTACTCGGTGGAAGTCGATTCAGCTTGCGCCACTCAATAAACTTTTGAATCGTTTGTCCCAACCGATTTGGGGCGCCACGATGTGGCATCACAGCAATTGCAATTTCATCAACCTCAACCACATCGACATTAAAGTTATCGGTGTTACTCATTATGTTGTTCCTTAGCATTAATATGGGGTCGTATTGAGCGTGCCAAGGAGCCCAGTTCGGTGTGTCCCGAAAATCGGATGGGCTTTTGTCAAAATACTTTTTAAACGCCCGCGAAAATGCCTCGTGACTCTCGTAGCCGTTCGCCAGTGCGATATCCAAAATACTGCCATGATCTCTATAAGCGAGCTGATAAGCCGCCCGTTTAAGTCGCAGTAGCCGCACGAGCTTAATCACAGACATCCCAAAGAATGCCGAGCACTGGCGATGAAAATGGTATTTAGACAAATAGGCGTGCTGACATAACGCATTAACGTCAAGATCGGTATCAAGGTGTGTTTCTATGTAGTTGATCACTTCCAAAAACCGACGTTGATAGTTCGTCATACCGCACATTCCCCCTCAGCAGGTCATCATTAAAACCCAACTGAGGTTGTCAGGCTTGATTAAAATTGCTCAATTCACAACGTTCGATTAACACGCTGTTGCCACAGAAGGTTGCCATCTAAATCGTGCAGCGTGACACGGTATTCACCCTCATCAAGGTACAGTGGTCTTTTCTTATTGGCTTCCGATAAGACTCGATCAGCCACCACATCAGTACCCGCATAATAGGCTTGTAAAATGACGGCCGTACTCGGCGGCCAGCTATCCGTATCTGGGAGAAATGCCTCGCCTAGCAATCGGCGAAAGTAACTCGGGTTATCAGCGGGTGCCATAGGTACGCGGATTTGGCTATCGACCGGTTGCACGCTGCCAACATTCAGTACGTTACCATCATTTAAATACGTGTAGGTTGTGGTCGGGCTTTCATCAACCGGTTCAAAAGCACAAGCGGTGGTATCAACGCTAAAGGTTTCATAGCCATAGGTGTTATTCAAAAAATCACCCAGCACACGATAAGTTGTTGAGTCAGGTCCTCGCAGCGGCGCTTCCCCGACATGCCCCCAGCCAGCAAACAGCACAAACTTAGCATCCTTGGGCGCTTTCTTAATTTCAGCGACAACATGCTCGGCTTGTTGCTTATCCCTAAACTCAAAACGCTCTACAAAGCCGGCATCTTCAGGGACTGACTTCTCTGCCTCATAACCGAACACCTCAAAACCCAATTTCTGGGCAGTTTTAATCAAGTTAGACATCATCGGCTCTTGAGAATAAAAGCCGTCTTTACTCCTCTCGTTAGGCTCTAACGCCTCAAAACCAATATGAGTGAAACCTTGTGCTTTGAGCCACGGTAACCATGTCATCGTAAGCGTTCGTGATGCTGGATTAAAGTGGTTCTCGTTGATCATAAAAATCGATTCGTCAGCGAGCATCGACTTTACCCTCGCTTCGCCGGAGATTTTTTCATAACCGCCAACGTCATTACAAAATGGCGCGTTAGAAAAACGCTGTATCAAGTCATAGGCTTTATCAGGACGTCCCATAATCGAGTAGACCTGCGCCAACATTTGAGGTTGCTCAGAAAACTGCGACAAGATGCCGTTCACCTCACCCTTTCTTAACTGCTCAGGAAATTGGTCGAGCGACACCTCGTTGGCGTTTATTGATGCCGTTAATAAAAAAGGTATGAGAGCCAGAAGTAGCGCTAATTTATTCATGGTAAAGCCTAGTTTTTTGTTCTAATCACTATAAACGTATCACGTATCAACTAAACCCAAACATCATTCGCCGCCGTTTTACTATCCTCTTCGTCGCCAGTATTTACCACGCCACGAGGTTCAATTAATAACACGTGAGCTTCATGCTCAGCATAGGGTTTGTGCTCGACGCCTTTGGGTACGACGTACATTTCACCCTCGGATAACTCAACATGACCATCTCTAAAGTCAATACGCAGCTTACCCGCAAGCACAATAAAAGTCTCATCAGTATCTTTATGATCATGCCAAACAAAGTCGCCCTGCAGCTTGACCACTTTAAATTGATAGTCGTTCATCTCTGCAATGACCTTAGGCGACCACTGTTCGTTAAACAGACCTAGTTTTTCTTTAAAGTTGATAGCGTTGTGTGGCATTTGATTTCCTTATTAGTGTGCTTCATTGACTATGCCAGCCGAGACCCATTGGGTACATCCCTATCCACGGTCGACAGAACGACAAAGCCATCAGCTCGATGCAGTCCGGTCACTAAACACTCCGACATAAACGGACCGATTTGCTTTGGTGGAAAGTTGACGACCACTAACACCTGCTTACCGAGTAGCTCATCCGGTGTGTATAAGTCAGTGATTTGCGCGCTCGACTTTTTAATGCCAATTTTGTCACCGAGGTCGACCTGTAACTTATAAGCAGGTCTACGCGCCTCCGGAAAAGCTTGAACATCGACAATCGTACCAACACGAATATCGACTTTTTCAAAATCAGCCCAATTAATAGGTTCCATAAGTCGCCCTCAGTGATTTTTCCAATTACGCATTAATGAGTAGAGTTAATTACGCATCATTCTCTGCATTTACCAAATATAGCTTTAAACCACCCGTGTATTTAACAACGTAGTTGTACAGCAAAAACACGACTGCAAATGATAGGTAGGCGAGAATAAACATCAGTATCGGGGATAACAGCAGTAGGCCGATTTTCCAAACTAAACCTTGCACGGAAATTGAAATGATATAATCAAAAGAGACGGTCGTCTGAATGCCAAACACGAGAGCAATAAAACCAAATACTGATATAAATAAATTGATTATAAATGCGACAGCAGCAAGTACTTTTGCGTTTTGTTTAACGTCGATTTTTTTGAGCTCATACTCCATTATAATAAACCTTTATATTAATGACCTGCTTTCCAAACTATCTGTTTATGCATACTTTGACCAGTTAAAAATCGATAGCTCCTTCCTCGCGCCAAAGGCGCGAGCTACCTCTATGGGGCAGTCACAAGATTGACACACTCGCTTTATGGCTACATAATTTACTCATCCGATATATGGAATATAAAAATGTAAATTTTTTTGATCGGACTTTCAACTTAATAGGGATATAAAATGAAAAAACTAGCTTTAACCGCCACACTATTAGCTACTCTCGCCATGACAGGATGTGCTCAACGAATCGCTGACTTTACCTTGGCATCGACTAAAAACGTCGATCTCAATAACGGCCAATTTGCTAAAGGCGAGCGTGTAGAAGGGATCGACACAAAGTATATTGTTCTCGTTCCTTTAGGTGTACCAAGCGTGAAAGAAGCAGCCGACAGAGCAATTGAAACCAACCCTTGTGCTGTCGCATTGACTGATGTCACCGCGGACTCCGAAGCATTTGCATTTCTTTTCGGTTATGTGCAGTACAAAGTCGAAGGCGATCTCGTAATTGATACGAGCCGCAATGGTTGTAACGTTAATTAAAAGCAGCTCGTTCCTTGAGAGCCATCTTATTTACGATGGCTCTATTAGTTAACCTGTTCGTCACTGGCTTCCAAAAAGCCCAGTAATTACGCCAGCTTTAAGCACCTGCCTTGTGAAGTTTTCTGAGACAACCCTAAGTACTAGGGTACTTTATAGTCAATGCTGTAAGTGCAGCTGCACCCAAAAGGTCTCTCGTACATGCTAAAAATTATTTTATTAGTTATTGCTCTTTCACCGTTAACTGCGATGGGCTGCTCGTGTGTCAGCACAGCAAAAAGTATTAACGATGTCATTAACGAACATGATGCCATTTTCATGGGTGTTGCGCTTAAAACCGAAAAAACACCAGGTGACTGGCATACCTCATTTTACAAGACAAAAATAAAAGTAGAACAAATCTGGAAAGGTAATGGCATGCCTGCATCTGTTTTCATCAAAACTAACATCGAGACGTACTCGTGCGGCGGGCCTGCTCCTCAGGTTGGCAACCGATTTCTGATTTTTGCCCACAAAACTCAAGATAACTTGTATTTAACAGGAGGTTGCTCAACATTTATGGATCTCAACCAAGTCGAAAAAGATCTCGATTCTCTCAGTTCAGAACAACTGGCTGAGTGGCAATCGATGTTCTCAGAAATGTTTATAGCAATGGCGAGTGCAGAGAAATAAACAAGCAATGCCACGAGCTATAAATGTTGAATCCATCCTGGCGCCTAAGGCGCGAGCTACCCAAAATACTGAGGCAAAACGCCAATACCCAGCTCCTTGTGCACGGCCTTGTGACGTTGCGCGATTTTCATCACTAAAAAAGCGTCCTTATACAGTTACTGGGACCTCCAATCTGACGCGATAAAGGCGCCAGCGACAATTATCTTGGTCGCTCGCGCAGTTTACAGGACGCTTACGAATTTAGCTCCGCGAATCAGTCCAAGTATTCGGCAAGCTGCTTGGGCGTTTTTAAAGTTAATGCTGATAGGCGTCCGTTCGTCCCCCTTCTAGTTTTGTAACACCTCATTCAATGTAATAATTGTAAGCCAATTGCCCGAATGCCGCATTTCTAAGTGTTCGTTTACTTTCATAGAGGTATCTACTTGCAATGTAGAATCGCCTTCGAAAGGGAACTGACGCGCTGCATAACTTGTGCTGAAAGCTTTCCAGTAGCCAAAACCTTGATCAAATATCACTTCGATGGTTCGCCCGGAAGCCCATTTCAATTCAAGTTTGCGAGAATGTTGCAGCTCCTGCGGATTATCTTTCAGTGTAATTGTTGTGCAATTTGCACTTGGGCAAGTTCTGCTGATTAGCTGTTCCATAAATTCTCGCTGCTCGTAATCAAGGCTCCAGTCGTGGAATACCAAATGACCTACTATGTTCGCTTCAGATTTTAATGCTGTAATAGAAATTGATTTCGGCTCGCACCTATTGAACAACTTAATAAAACTCATAAGCATCATCACTGCCCATGGGCTTTTCAAATAGCGATCGGAATAGCTTATAGAAAGCAATGTGTCGTTTTTTATTAACTCTAATAATAACGGGAACTCGCGTTGAAGTAAGCCAACCATGCGGAGTGGCAACTGCAATAAAGCGCCATCAAGCTCCTGCTTAACATATACGATTTTCGTAGTAACTGCGCCTTCGTAATTACCCCAATCAGATGTATTACAAGGTGCTAGCTGTAATGTTGGAAACTCACTTGAACTAACCCAAACTGCATCATCATCGGTTAACCAATCGCCATTAATTTCAGTTGTACATTCCGAGTTACTTAACAAGCTGAATGTTTTGTCGCCTGCTATTAACTGAAAACCCAGGGCGACGCCTTTGGACAGACCAGTTTTCTCTCCATAACTTATTTCTACACCTAAATACTCAAGGTTTTTTAAAGTGCGTTTCAAATCATTAGCCAATACCTGCCTGCCATTCAAAGCTAAAGTTACACTAACCTTATCGATGGTAATTAGATTTAAAATAAAGGAACGAAACGTATCTGCACTGAGATCCCAGCGCTCAGTATCGCCATTCATTGGTAAAATGACGCGAATGGATTCGTTCGTGTGTTTGGCGCGATTTTTCAACATATGGAACGCACGTAAGACACCAGATGAGCAAAACGCTGCATCAGGAATTTGCTTAAATTCTTGTGGTAACTCAAGGTGTTCAAGAATTTGACTCTCGTCAAGCCAAGCGATAGCTGCCCGACGGTCTAGTTCAAAACGCTCGACACTTGAGTCATTGCCGGCTAAACAATGAGAACAGACCGTGTCACACTGGCTTGGACATTCAAGCTGCTTTTGGGTTGCGCGTAATAAGCCGACCAAGTCATCTATGGCAGTAATGACGAAACCAGCACCACCGCTTGCTTCATCAAACAATTGAATTACCATTCGTGGCGCACCATTCTCTAAATCCAGTTCTTCGCGCGTAGAAAAGCCAATTTCTGTTGGCGAAATACCTAATTGCTCAGCCAGCACCTCGCGCATTGCAATCGCCAACGTATCGGCCACCACATGGTGCTCATCACTCGTTGTTAACCACTGTTGTTGAAGCGGATTACGCAAGCATACTTCAAGCACGTCGGTGCGTACTTGATACCCAAGCGCAATATTTGATTTAACATGCCCACCCGAGCAAGATTCCTTAAAATCACCGGCAACAGCCCCACCTAATGGACGGTGATCTTTCAACACATCCAGTTCACTAGGAATCGTATCTGCCGCGGTCATTGATGCTGCACGACCACATGCTAAACATACTGCAAAGCCATAGCCATATTCACCTTTGGTGTGATGGAAAATTTGCCCATTGTGGCCGAACCTTACAAAGCCGCAATCTTTGTTAGGCAACGTAACCTGTTCGCCTACTAGGCTAACTCGAGGTTCAGCCACCGGAATAAACTTCTGAGTAAGAATATCGTTGCTTGTTGGCTTCCAAAAGTCGGTTAAAAACCCTGTGGGACGTAGGGTGCTCACCTTTTCACGCTCGGGAATTAGCGCGCGACATTGCGGATTCGAACAGCACAGATCGCGACTATTGGCATAAGCATTTTCACGAACACCTGTAGTACCGCACTTTTCACAACGCCAAGCTACCGCAAAATGAATGTCATCATTATTACCTGGATTCGTGAAATCTTTTATCACAATACCCTCTGAACGATAAGCGCGCCCATCAATAACTAACGTTGCGCCAGGTGCATATTCACGTAACGCAATATTGAGGCTGCGCGAAGGTTTTTCTTTGTTTACAAACACATTGTCTTCGCGTTCTTTGAATTCTTTTTGTCGTTTGCTTTCTTTAAAGTCTTCAATGTTTTTGTGATCCAGTTCGACCACATTCGTTGGGAACCCATGTCCGGGTAAAAACGTGCTGCTAATCAGCCCCTTCAATAAAAACTGACTGTTATGTGCGCTTAATTCAAACGCTAGTGCCCGCTTGTAGGGCTCATCCGTCGCGGTGTCATGCAAGGCTTGAATGCGCTGCCGCTCCTCCAACCATTCGGTTTGAATATCAGCTAATTTGTCTTTCGAGGCTAGAATTAATTGATTTAATGATTCACCTGCTAGGCTAGTTTGATTAATCACCGACTTAACGGCATCGGTAAACTCGTCGCGCGAATCATCCATCCATGCCAACATCGTTTCACATGCTGATGGTTCGCCACCAAAAAATGATTCTGCCGATAACCGCGTACGATCACCCTCATCAGGTAACGTTCTTAAGAACGCCGCTAACAGCACCGCATTAACGTGGCGCTGAACAATTGAGCGCGAACTCAGAATCACTTTTGGGGCAGGAATAGCTGTCACAAAAGGCCACATTGGGTTACGGAAAGCACGTTGGTTATGCGGGTCGGCTTTACACAAAGTATAAGCAATTGCCCGCGACTCTTTGCGTCGACCAGCACGGCCTGCTCGCTGCAAATAATTGGCTGGGTGCGGCGGCAAATTGTTCATCACAACGGCTGATACACCTCCAATATCGACGCCCATTTCCATGGTTGTTGAACAGTTTAAAACGTTGATATCACCTAACTTGAATAAATTTTCATAGTTTGACAATGTTTTTGCCGACTGCTGTGCCGAGTGTTCAGCTGTACGATAGTAGAAGCCCCCTTCTACAATACGATCACTTAGATTATTCCATACCCCTTTCACGCGCAATTCGCGCACTGTCGGATGAGTATGTAACTTCTCGCGTACTTCCCTAATTTTCGCAATACCAGACTCAAGAGAAGATAGCTCGGTAAAGTCGGGCATCGTAACCAGTTCACAGCGGTAATCAGCATCCGTAAGCTTGCGCGGGAGGTACGGCGTTAATCCTCTAAACGTGGTATCGATAAGCCTATATGTATTCGGACACAACCAAGCTTTACGTGGCAACGAAAAATTTAACGAAGATAATTCCAACTGGAACCCGTTACTGCCAGATTGCTTGAGTATTTGATGCTGCGTTAAATCCTTCCACGCCCGCATCAGCCATAAGTTAATTTTATCCTTGTCTTCAGCGCGATCGGCCGAAAGACCAGTTGCCAATTCAAGTAGTTTGACCAAGCGATTTTTATTCGCCGTTCGCACCTGCGGCCATTTTCTTATACGCGGGTTTTCTTGAATATCAGCGTTAGGCGAAAACAGAAACTTTTGCGTCGACAAGCTGCCCATCCAGTTCTGTAGATCATCGTCCATACGCATCATGCGGTTTTCTCGCACATAGAAATCCAATGCAACTTTTAGAAAGTTCTTCCAGTCATCGAGCGTAAGCTTGGAGCGCTCTCTCAAATTATCGGTTGCATTATGCGCATAGGTTTCTTCCCAGAATTGGGGGCAGCTGCGAACCTGCTCAAGACCCTCATAACCAACAGCAACTAACCCTAAGGTTTCGGTACTGATTTGCTTTTTTGGACGACGAGAAAATTCACGCATCATCAGCAACTGAGTAAGACGACGTGGTCCACCTTCATCCCCAAATAATCGCGGGTTTGCATACTTATTGTATTTTAACATGGCACTTTTAATGTCATGCTGCTCTATAAAGCGATTCTCCAAATCGGTATATAAAACATTTACCGTCTGAGGCTCTTGCTGTTCGTTAAGTAGTCGCTCGAGCTCTTGCTCTTTTTTACTTGCTTTGTCATGCTGCTTTGATTGCTTTGCGTACGCAATAACCATGCGAAGATCTTCAATTTTTTCGTTCACTTCAGCAGCTTTTTGTCCACCTATTAACTCTAGGTTCTTTTGTTGAAGTAATTGAAATACTAGACCACGAATACGCGAGCGTTCAGCCTCATGCTGCATGCGCACAGCCATTCGTGCTGTCCCTTGACGACTGTCAGTAAATGTAATGAGCTTCCTACCACGGCCTGGCAGCTCTTCTGGGCTGCGCTTGTTTGAATCTTTTTTGTCCGCATCAGGGCAAAACTCAAGAACGGTCGGCACCGCATTGGTTATGTAAAACGGTGCACCTAAATGTGCGCCACGATAAAAGTCACCTTTTGAATCCGTCTCACTAGCGCAAGCCGAACAGTTATCTATCTCGCCTACCCCTATTTTTATAGAAATGTACTCATCGTCAATAACAGCGAACTCGCTTGTTTGTCTATTAAGGCTTTGCAAACAATAATGTTCGTTTTCAGAGGTCACAGCACCAATCACAACATTGGAGCTTACGCCGCGTAAAATGCTTTCTTTTTCATCGTCGGCAGGAGTGTCATCACCATCATCTTGCTCAATGTTCAATGAAAACTCATCTACACCCCGAGAAACTCGATGAGTTAATTTTCCGCGTTGATCTGCTGCTAATAAATGCGGTTCACTGCACTCGTTACAAAATACGACTTCAAAAACTGGCGCTCCACAATCACAATGTGAGCGCTCTGTTACGTAAACGGTTCCAAACGGAAAACTATTGAGCTCGGCTGGCTTGACATTGCAGCTATGGTCAACGCAAGCCCATAAGCCATGCAGCATCCGTTGAAAAAAGTGTGCTCGAACCTTCAAAAACGGATCGCCTTGCTTATCGCCCTTCGTGCCTGTCATCACGTCTAACCAACTCAGAACTTCGACTTGTTGCTGTTGCAACGTTTTTCCTTCCAATAAAGGCGCTACACTCGCCACTAAGTCATCTAGTCGCTGAGGCTTGTCAGTATCAAGAATTGTCGCACGTAATTTACTCGCGATAGCGCTCGACGATAGAGCTTTGAAACGCGACGCAGATACCTCCTCAGCGCTGTCAATTGCATTGACGTCATCAAGTGTATACGGGGTTGACTGCTCTAGCCACCCACCGCTTAATTGAGGGGTAATTCGACGACCCGTAATGACCGAAACCTGCTCAATAGGAACACCGGCCAAGTCGGCCAAATAATGCTGAAGCTTTTCCTCTGCATTAGCATCAGCAATAGTTGCCGACGTCGCCACAAAGCGAATATCTTTCGACTGACGCCCAAACGCATTCACCACCCGCTTCAATAGCAGTGATAGCTCCGCTGCTTGCGAACCAACATAGGTGTGAGCTTCGTCCAATACAATCCAGCGTAGCGACTGCTGCTGCTTTGAAATTTCCAAAATAGGACTATCAACTTGACGTACCAGCATGTACTCAAGCATGGTAGAGTTAGTCATTAGAATCGGAGCAGGCTCTTTTCGTAGTAATTCACGCGATAGTATTTGGTTCTTCAATATCGCTTGGCGTTTACGCACTTCAGATTTGCTGGCCTTGTGCTCAGTTTTACCATTATATAAGCAAAAGCGAATATCGCCTTCAAACTGGCGTGTCCACGCATCGAGTCGCTCTTGCTGTGAGTTAATCAGCGCATTTAACGGATAAAGAAACAGTGCTCGAACACCAATTAATGCGCTCTGTGTTGCTTTTTGTTCGCGAATCAAGTCATCGAGAATGGGTACCATAAAGCATTCGGTTTTACCTGAGCCTGTCCCCGTAGTAATTACCGCTGAACGCGGTTTTTTATCGGTTAACACCTGCCAAGCTTCAACTTGGTGTTTATATGGTTTGATTGATTTATCGAACTCGTATTTAGGTGCTTCGTGCAACGTTTTAATTAATTGCGGATGCAATAATTCGGGGCTCAATTCGGCAAAACTCTTCTTTCCAGGCGTCCAGCCAAATGTATGTTCAAATACAGGATTGGCCAAAAAACTACCTTCTGCACCTAAACAATCGCTAAATTGCTTTTCAATATGCCGGCGAAGGCCTTCATTACGTATACCTAATACGCCCAACGTCGCTTCTTTAATCCGATTTTGAGATTGTTCAATTAATGCCTGGAAAAAATTCATGATTTACTCTTAATTTGGGTTATTATTATTAGCGATTAAATAAGCGGTGGTAGCTGCATGTACTGGCCTAAACCACATTTCACGACCAAAATCAGACAGATTTGTCACTGCAAATTTCAATTGCGATGTTGGCACACCTAAACTTTTCGGACTAGCTAGACCGGCTGTAATACAGGCAACAAACATCGGCAAATAAACCACCGCATCGGTGTAACCAATACTAGATACTTGCTTGAAGCCATCACCTAAACTCGACGCCATCACAAATGCTTTTAACTCATGTGACAAATCAATCGGCCAATTATCGTTTTCAGCAAAAAAACGCCGCAGTTCTTGATACCAGCATGGAATAATCCTCTCGTACGGATATTGACGAACGGCTTGTACATCACCGGTCTGTATATAGTCAGTCAAGTACTCAAACGCCGAGACGATATCTTTAAGTGCAACTTCGCGCTCTCGGACCGTAATGTCCGCGTAACTTTCAGGAACGCCTAACTTCATTATCGCATTAGCAAATAACGTTCGCGCTGATCGCCAAGTATCCACAGGAATAAATTCCCAGACAACCGCCAGCTCATCGCTAATGCGTTCACAAAACATTGAATCAAGTTCAAGCCGGAATACAGCTAAAGCAAGCGCATCACTATTGCACCCTAACGCGCGCCAGGCTTCGAAACTTGAGAGCGGAAGATGGCCGTATTTCCGCTTTAAAATACTTAAATAGTTCCAACCTGAGTGATTATAATCCACTGCCATTTTTTCGATCTGTTCGCGAATAAGGTTCGGGCGCTCTATTGGGTGAAAGAAATTACAAGCTGAGTGTAATGATGTTAAAGCGCCTAAATCAGCCGATTCCACCAAGGTTTCCACCTCGTCGCCCGGCTGAACATAGGGCCGAACTTTCAATTCAGCATCGGCATCTGAATGAACGATCCATGTTGTATTCGAACTGATCAGTTTATCCATTGCATAACGTCCAGTGGGTGTTTCAGCCGATAAAATTGGCTCAATAATTAGCGGATGCTGTTCAGGGTTAATTATATTAATTGCTCGTAAATTAATGGGAGCACGAATGTCATTACATTCATAGTCTTTAATAACAAGGTCATAGCCATCACGTTCCAAATACGCGTTATAACGCTGTATGATTACCCGCTTTAAAACCGTTTGACCTAGCTGAATAACTAACTGCACAGCCGCATCTTGATCGCTTAAATTACCAAGCAACTTGGTAATTTCTCGATGCATGCCAAACAAACTAATTTCAATCGGCAAATGATCAACAAATACGACATCATCTTTGACGTACTTAACCTGCCCTCTCGACATAACGTTTAAGGCAATATTAAAACGCTGTCTTTTGTCACTACTATTGGTTAATTGAATCCGATGCCCTAACAAGCCATCAAGCAGCAGTGATGTCCCCTCAAACGCGTCACCCATGGGGGTAATAATTCGTGCTCCAGCGACCGGAAATGGCACACGAAGTGTTACTGGTTTAGAACATTTGTCACTGCAAACATCCACGTTAAAAGAAACTGGAGCTTTGTTATCGCACGTGGTCAAACTGAATTTGCCGGCATCCAATTCATCAATGACAACATAGTTGGCTGCGCCATTGGCAACATTAGGCGTTACTTGGCAACGAGCCGAGGTCATAAACTGAATAAATGCTGGGGTTGCTGATCGAGCTGGCCGTGTACGAATCTTTAAATCGTGAGGAACGACACCGAAGGTCCGTCGAAATAGTGTTTTATCGAAATTGTCTTTTATAACCAACTGAACACGACCATAAATATTAGACAAATGGTTCAGGTTCAAAACACGCCTGTCATTGACGAATATGCGCAAATCTTCAAGTGCAAAGTTTGCGTCATCACTTAAGTTCAATTTAGGAAATTCAAAATAGGTGGTAATCGGTAAAGTCGACCAATTGGTTTCATGCCCTATCACTCGAATAAATGAACGTGGTTGCGCTTTACAAAGTTGGATCTCAAATTCATCATTATCGGCGTTTGTAATCAATGCATTCGACGACAATTCATACAATGTGCCGAAATCATAGACCTTAATCAAATTCGCAGCCGATTCACCTTTACCAAATTGGCACTGCTTCGGTAACCATAAACGGGCACTCGTTTCGGCGATAGAACAGGACTCAGAACCAGCGATGTACCAGCGATCAGCCTGCTCAGTAAGAACCAAAGGCGAAGCATCCAAATCAAGCAAACTATTTTCAATTGTGCGATTAAAAACAACACTACCATGTGAAACTAATTTAAAAGTAAGTGGCTCGGCACTGGCACTGCGCTTAACCTCAACTCGTGTTCGTTTGAAAGTTAACTGAATGCAGTCTTGCTTCTGATCGAGGCTAGCATATATCGGTGAGCCACGAAAAATAAGTCGGTTGCCTTCATAAATTAACGGCTCAAATCGAGTAGATATTATCTCTTGCTCACTGCGCTTAATTTTTAACTCCCGCGGGATAACCACTTCGGAAGTCACATCGACACCACGGTTTGATAATTGAAAATAATTGTCTGATGTGAATTCAGATAACAGCTCAGCTTGGCGCTTCTTCTCAAGTGCACTTTGATGACGGCTCTTCTCTGCTTGTATTAACCAATCGTTAATCAAGCGTCGCCCATTTTCAATATCTAACGGTATAGGAAAATCTTTATTCCACCCCTTAGCATGCTCATCCAAATATTCAGCTGGGTTTTTCACCTCTCGCAGCGGGTAAGCCTCAGTAAGCTTAGTTAAGCGTTCGACAATACCTGAGAGTAACTTAGCAGTATGAATAGTACGGAATACTTGCGGTAATTCTTCCTGATTATCTAACATCAATGACGTTAGCGACTTATCCATTGCGGCAATTTTATAATAAGCACCAATACCACGACGAATTGCCCGACCAAAACCATGAGTATCACTATTTAAGAGAGGCCATGGCAACCCTCCTTCAGCAAACAATGAACCTAAATACGATATCCGGTTCTCGGTTTTTATGGGCTCACGACGCCAAAAAGCTAATCCGCTTAGCGTGAGCTGAGCACGATTCTGTTGAGATATTTTCTGTGAAATCAAGTCTTCAATAGGCTTGGTTGAATATTCACCGGTGTACTGTCGACGATAATACTCCGCAACCAAAAGACAAAATGCTGCGCCCGTATAGTGTGGCAGTCCTTTCGGAGGGTGTTTAATGAGATTTGCATGAGTTAAAAGAGCGATAAGCTTCTGAAATTCGTCAGCTGTAACTTGGTAAGAATATAACGGATCGCCTTGCGGACCTTGAAATAGTTCTCGAGTAAAAAGGAACTCGTTCATCCATGCTTTGCAGTTATCCATGTTCTGATTATTATATTTTTGTAATTATGAAATAAATTTAAATTGAATCTTCTAGATGATCAACTCCAATTTATCACACATTATGTTTAAGTTATTATTTGAATTTAATTTCAATAAAGTACTCGCTTTCAACGAAGCTGGAGTTCGACCCATAAGTTCATACTGCTGGCAGTGACATTAGGTTTTTCCGTGGCATAATGACTGCAAATAATGGATAACAATAACGCTTACAATCAGGTTGTACGGGGACGTTAGAAAAAATGACAACGATTAGCCAGGACAGCATCAACAAAGCACTTTGGAACGCTTGTGACACCTTTCGCGGTACGATAAATGCCGGAACCTATCAAGACTTTCTTCTGACCATGCTTTTCCTTAAATACATCTCGGATGTGTGGCAGGACCATTACGACCAATACGTAGCCCAGCATGGTGATGAGCCTGAACTGATTGAAGAGATGATGAAGAGCGAACGCTTTGTGTTACCGCGTGATGCTAGCTTTTACGCGCTCTATGACCGTCGTTATGAGCCGGGTAATGGCGAGCGTATTGACCAGGCATTACACGCAATTGAAGAAGCCAACGGCACCAAGCTAAAAGACGCTGGTAAAAGTGTGTTCCAGGACATCAGCTTTAATACCGATAAGCTCGGTGAAGAAAAGCAGAAAAACGATATTCTGCGACACCTGCTCGAAGACTTCGCCAAGCCAGAGCTTAACTTAAAACCGAGCCGCGTTGGTTCACTGGATGTTATCGGTAACGCGTACGAGTATCTGATTAAACACTTTGCAGCCAGCGGTGGCCAAAAAGCCGGTGAGTTTTATACCCCACCCGAAATATCAGACTTAATTGCCGAGCTACTCGACCCGCAACCCGGAGACAGCATTTGTGACCCGGCTTGTGGCTCCGGCTCATTATTGATGAAGTGTGGTCGTAAAGTTGTCTCAAATCACGACAGTAAAGAGTATGCCCTGTTCGGTCAGGAAGCTATCGGCTCCACCTGGTCGTTAGCCAAAATGAACATGTTTCTGCATGGCGAGGACAACCACAAAATTGAATGGGGCGATACCATTCGCAATCCTAAGCTATTGGATAAAAACGGCGACCTGATGCTGTTTGATATCGTGACCGCCAACCCACCTTTTAGTCTGGATAAATGGGGTCATGATGACGCAGAGAACGACAAGTTCAGTCGCTTCCGTCGTGGCGTACCGCCAAAAACCAAGGGCGACTACGCGTTTATCCTGCACATGATAGAGACCCTAAAGCCCGGCAGTGGGCGTATGGGTGTCGTCGTACCACACGGTGTACTATTCCGAGGCTCCAAAGAAGGTAAAATTCGTCAGCAACTGATTGACGAAAATCTGTTAGACGCCGTTATCGGTCTACCGGAGAAGCTTTTCTACGGTACCGGCATCCCAGCCGCTATTCTGGTTTTCAAAAAATCAAAATCAGACGAGAGCGTCTTATTCATCGACGCTTCACGAGAATTCAAGTCAGGTAAAAACCAAAACCAGCTAAGCGACGACAACATTCAGAAAATCGTCGATACCTACCGCGACCGCGAAACCATCGACAAATACTCGTACCTGGCAACACTCGAAGAAATTCAGGAAAACGACTACAACCTGAATATCCCCCGCTACGTCGATACTTTCGAAGAGGAAGAAGAAATCGATTTGATGGCCGTGCGAGCTGAACGCCAAAATCTCAAAAGCGAACTTGATGAGTTGGAAAGCCAGATGGAGAAATATCTGGAGGAGTTGGGTTATGGTGCTTAAACCTTCTGACCTAGAAGAGTTACCAGAAGGCTGGAAAAATGTAGACTTAGGCTCGATTATGCAAGTCAGACAAGGTTTACAAATTCCAATATCTGAAAGGCTCAAAAAGCCTACGCCAACTGCTGTTGAGTATATAACGATTCAATCGATTAAAAATAAAAATCAAGAGCGCGAATACGTTGAGTCGCCCTCGAGAAGAGTTGTTTGTGAGGTCGATGACGTATTAATGACAAGAACAGGTAATACCGGAATAGTGATAACTGGTGTCGAAGGCGCTTTCCATAATAACTTTTTCTTGATGGACTTCGAACGCTCTCTAGTCAACCGGTTATTCCTAGTTAATTATCTGCGCTCTCCTAGGGTTCAGCATTTAATCTTAGTAAAAGCCGGAAGCAGTACGATTCCAGATTTAAATCACAGAGACTTCTACTCTATTCGTTTTCCTTTACCCCCGTTAGAAGAACAAAAGAAAATAGCCCAAATCCTCTCAACCTGGGATAAGGCCATCACCACCACCGAGCAACTGCTCGCCAACAGCCAGCAGCAGAAAAAAGCCCTTATGCAACAACTGCTCACCGGCAAAAAGCGCCTGCTGGATGAAAATGGTGTGCGTTTTAGTGGGGAGTGGAGTAGGTACAGGTTGAAGGACATTGGTAATACATTTTCTGGATTAGCCGGCAAATCAAAAGCAGACTTTGGAAAAGGTACGCCGTATATCCCTTACAAAAACATCTTCAAGAATTCCCGGGTCGACTTGAATGAGCTTGATTATGTTGAAGTGAATGAAGGAGAAAATCAGTCAGCCGTCAAATTTGGCGATATCTTCTTTACAACATCCTCTGAAATTATCGAAGAGGTAGGGATGTCTTCTGTACTTATAGACGATGTAGAAACTCTTTATCTAAACTCGTTCTGTTTCGGCTTTCGTTTAAATGACTTTGAAACACTAACCCCCCAGTTCGCACAACATTTATTTCGTAGCGAAAGCTCGAGGAGAAAAATTTCAAAGCTTGGTCAAGGGGCTACACGGTACAATTTATCCAAAAAGCAATTAACAACAAGATTCGAGTTCAAGGTGCCCCCAATCAATGAGCAAATTAAAATAGCATCAGTTCTATCAAACGCTGACAATGTGACAGCTCAATTAAGCAAACAGCTAGTGCGTCTTAAATATGAGAAGAAAGCTCTCATGCAACAATTGCTTACCGGAAAGCGCCGCGTAAAGTTAGATAAGGAGGCTACATGACAGTCACTCACGAACCAGAATTAACGTTCGAAGCAAGAGATGAATTTCGTCGTGAGCCCATCGCCTCACAGCTCATCAGGGGTTCTACCCCGTTTCTACGGACGGTTTAAAACGTTTGTAAACTTCCTGTCTTG
>ERZ1673960.37-NODE-37-length-55479-cov-28.497727_pt1 | contig 55479 bp, 48 predicted proteins | sample MGYA00580190_ERZ1673960 | MGnify/ENA primary metagenome ERZ1673960 (study PRJEB41334, sample SAMN05608106) | rock metagenome | biome: terrestrial subsurface; feature: shale formation; material: shale | place: USA: Pennsylvania ...
GAACAACACGCCCTGATGAGCGAGACTGACTTCACCGGGTTTAGGGGGTGAGCCACCACCGACCAATGCCGCTGCCGAGCATGTATGATGAGGCATACGCAAATTGCGTTGAGTCAGTTGTTGCGGCGCAAGATGTGTCTCAACCAATGACTTAATACATGCGATCTGCATACCTTCACTGTGAGTCGGGGTGGGTAGGATAGTTAGAAAACGTTGCGCGAGCATTGTTTTACCAGTCCCAGGCGGCCCGACAAAGAGCAAGTGATGGCGACCTGCTGCAGCAATAAGTAAAGCACGTTTCGCTTGTGTTTGTCCGATAATATCCGCGAGATCGCCAACATCGTTTTCTTGCGATAAATACGGTTTATCACTTTCTGCGGCGTTGAGTTGATTGTGTCCCTGCAAATGTTCGAACAGCGCAGCTAAATCGGGCACTAAAAAGTGATTTTGCTGCGCCGCATATCCCGCTTCGGCGACATTAGTAGAGGGAACGAAAACAGTGCGATCTGCACGCTTAGCCGCTATTAATGCCGGTATAAGGCCAGACACTGCTTGCGTGTTTCCTGCTAAAGCGAGCTCTCCATAAAATTCGAATTTAGCCAGTTGATCCGTATCAATCTGATCGGAGGCGGCAAGAATACCTACGGCTATCGCCAAGTCGAAACGAGCCCCCTGCTTGGGAATTTCAGCGGGAGCTAAGTTGACGATAATACGCGTTGCCGCGGGGAATTCGAGACCTACATTGAGAATCGCTGATTTAACACGATCCCTCGCTTCTCTTACCGATGTCGCAGGCATTCCAACAATCGTGAATGACGGTAATCCACGAGCGAGATCAACTTCTACGCGAACTTCAGGAGCCTCAATACCAATACTGGCGCGGGTGAAAACAGTTGCTGTGGCCATACTCTCTCTCGCAAATAGAGAGAGCATAGCCCTAAACAAGGTTCATCGATGTCAGCTTGTACCGACTTTCATGTCGGTGCAGCTATTACCAATAATTCTCGGAGGTTACTTGTCCGGGTTTACGGCGCGTATTTTTCTCTAAACCGAGCGCTTTTAACTGTTCACGCGATGCTTGTATCATATCGGGATTACCACATAGCATGACCTGACTACGTTCGTTAAAATGAACACCACAGGCCTCTTGTAATTCATTACTCGCGATTAAGTCCGGAATCCGACCGGCCAATGCTTCCGGAAGCGCCTCGCGAGATACGATCGGCTGGTACACGAGCTGCCCAGGATAACGTTGCTGACATTCATTAATAAATTCCCGATACGTCAGATCTTGCGCTTCGCGGACACCTTGCACTATTACGATGCGTTTAAACCGACGCCAAGGTTGCTCAGTACGCAACATTGAAATAAAAGGGCCAATGCCCGTGCCTGTTGAGAGCATCCACAGATCATCGCCATCGGGTACCTCATCCAGCGTAAAAAAGCCCCCTGCCGGCTGAGTGAGATTGACTTCATCGCCTGGCTTTAGCTCTGCTAATAGTGGGCTCAATAATCCACCTTCGACCTTTGCAATCACAAAATCGAGAATAGACTCTTGCGGTGCACTGGCGACCGAATACGCACGTAGAACCTGCTCGCCACCCACATTTAAGCCGAGTCGCACAAACTGACCGGCTTTAAAGTCAAATGATTCAGTGATTACGCGTAGGCTAAAAACACTGTCACTCCATTGAAAGTTCTCAACGACTTTACCGCTAATCCATTGAATCATCGTGCTCTTTACCCTTACTCTTGAGTGTCGTCTTGCTTATTCTGTTCAGCTAATTGCTGCTCTAACTGCTCTACACGCTCTCGCAGACGTAGCAACAATTGTTGCTGAACATCCATCTCTTCGCGAGTGACGAGATCGAGTTTAGAAAGTTGTGATTGCAAGGTTTGTTTAACACGCTGCTCAACATTACCGGCTAACTCTTTAACGCCAGATGGCATGCTTTCACTAATTTGTTTAGCAATGTTTTCAATGGTCTTGTTGTCCATAAGGGGTCCTTAATTAATTTAACCGTTTGGGCTCAGACAAAAGTACGCTAAAATCGCCGCTCTTGATTTATTGTACCACTCCTAACCGAGCCTTAATAATGTTAAACGATCGACAGCGACAAGCCGTTCACTATGTGCAAGGTCCTTTACTCGTTTTAGCGGGCGCAGGCAGTGGTAAAACGCGCGTAATTACAGAAAAAATCGCTTATCTTATTCGTGAAAATATTTACACTGCCCGTCAAATCGCTGCGGTTACGTTCACCAATAAAGCCGCGCGCGAAATGCGTGAGCGTGTCAACCAAACTATGGGGGCCGGTGGTGCACGCGGCTTAACAGTATCCACGTTTCACACGCTCGGTCTGAATATTATCCGACGCGAGCTCAGCGCACTCGGTCTCAAGCCCGGATTTTCTTTGTTCGATGATCAAGATACCTATGCACTGCTCAATGGTCTTACCGAAGATGCGTGGGAAGGCGATAAAGCCGTCATTCAAAAATGTCAGCACCGTATCGGTCAATGGAAAAACGCCATGATATCGCCAGAGCAAGCGTTGCAAGAGGCTTCGACGGAAGATGACCGACAATTTGCTACGGTCTTTGCGCAATACGAGAAACACTTGCTGGCATGCAATGCAGTAGATTTCGATGATCTAATTCGCTTACCGAGTCAATTATTACAACGCAACGAACACGTTCGCGCTCGCTGGCAAAAGAAATTTCGCTACTTACTCGTTGATGAGTACCAAGACACTAATACGAGCCAGTACCTTTTGGTCAAACTACTGGTCGGTGAGCGTGCGCGCTTTACTGTAGTTGGCGACGACGATCAATCAATTTACTCATGGCGCGGCGCACAACCACAAAACCTAGCGCTTTTGCAGCAAGACTTCCCTACTTTGAAGGTCGTTAAGTTGGAGCAAAATTACCGCTCTCACGGTCGTATTCTAAAAGCGGCGAATATTCTGATAGAAAATAACCCTCACGTATTTGAGAAAAAATTATTTTCAGATAAAGAGTACGGTGAATCCCTGCGGGTTATTTTTGGCCGCAACGAGGAACATGAGGCGGAGCGTGTAGTCGCCGAAATCGTAAAGCAACGCTTTTTAAGCAAAACACCTTATCATCATTTTGCGATTTTATATCGGGGCAACCATCAGTCTCGTTTGTTCGAAAAGGCACTGATGAACAACCGGATTCCTTACAAAATTACTGGTGGACAGTCGTTTTTTGCGCGGGTGGAAGTCAAAGATATTATGGCGTATCTACGCCTACTGGTTAACCCTGCTGATGATACTGCGTTCCTACGCATCATAAATGTGCCACGTCGAGGGATAGGTCCGCAGACGGTGCAACGCATCGGTGAGCTGTCTAAGCAGCTAGGCTGTAGCCTGCTAGAAGCCTGCGACTCGATTCACTTGAAGACCTTACTGAATACGCAGACCTTTAACGCGGTTGATACCTTTGCTCAGATGATTAAAAACGCTGCGCGGGAAGCCGATCATAACGACAGTGCTGCCGTCGCTGTGCGCACTCTGCTTGCGGAAATTGGCTACGATGACTGGTTATTCGAAACCAGCCCAAGCGCTAAGGCCGCGGAAATGCGCGTTAAAAACGTGTATGAGTTGCATAAGTGGGTGTCCGATATGTTAGCGGGCAACGACGAATACGAGCCAATATCACTGGAGCAAGCAGTCGCCAAGCTGTGTTTGCGCGACATGATGTCCCGCAATGAAGATGACGAGCAGTTTGATCAAGTACAGCTAATGACATTACACGCATCCAAGGGCTTGGAATTTCCTTTTGTTTTTCTGGTTGGCATGGAAGAAGGCTTGCTTCCCCATCAAAGTAGTATTGAGGGTGATGATATTGAGGAGGAACGTCGACTTGCGTATGTAGGAATTACCCGTGCTCAACATCGTTTAGTGTTTACTCTAGCAAAAGAGCGGCGTCAGTTTGGCGAGGTATTTCAACCTCAACCGAGCCGGTTTTTGTTGGAACTTCCGCAAGATGATATTTCTTGGGAGCACGACAAACATAAACCGAGCGAGGAAGAGCGTGAAACAACCCGGCAGCGCGGTTTAGAAATGCTTAAAAACGCACTCAACAAACCCTCTTAACTTAGCGTGCCGTTAGCCTTGCTAGGTGCCTTGGATTCCAGCGACCTGAGTCGTTTTGTGACATAGTTACCTTGGCCAAACTCTACGCCTAATTCACAGAGAATGTTCGCCAAAGATTCATTTTTTACGCCGGCTGCATAAAGTTCAATTTCTAACTCATCACACAGTGTGGCAACGTGACGCAACATTGCTCGAGCACGAGTACTCGTTTCAAGCCGCTGCACATAGTCTTGGTCGAGTTTAAGCTTAGAGAATGGGTAATTGTATAAAAATTGTAGTGGTCCGGCGCCCCGACCAAAGTGATCAATAACCAATTTGAAACCCGCCTGAGATAACCGTCGTAAACTCGCTACCGAGCGTTTATCGTTTTGGGTTAACGCTGTTTCTGAAAACTCTAAAACCAGCTGCGCTGGGTTGACCTTATAGCGCTCGACGATATTGAGCAACTGCCGTATGTAACCGGATTTAAGCAAGTGCCGCACAGAGAGATTTAAATGAATACGTTCAGCTTCAACCTCCGTATTCAATAAGTGCTCGCAGCAACGCTTTAACAGATATTGGTCTAACTTAACGATCAAACCTGTTTTTTCAGCGAGAGCGAGATAATCTGAAGTCTTTACTCGATTGTTTTCGATATTCCATCGCAGAAAAGCTTCTGATGCATGTTTGTGACGACCCGAAATATCTGCAATGGCTTCAAACTCAACGAAGAAATCTTGGTCGATTCGGGCATGACGCAACGCGCGCTCGCGTTTTACCGACTCAACCAATGTACGGTGCATGGTATTATCGAACACCACATAACGACCACGACCCTGTGATTTAGCTTCGTACATTGCCGCATCTGCATCTCTCAGCAAACGTTCAACAGAATCCTGAGAGTCATCGCAAATAGCAATGCCAATACTGGCGCCCGAATAATGTTCATGTCCGTTTAATATAAATGGAGCATTCAAACTCGAGATAATACGTTTAGCGATTTCACGCGCATCATCGACCGAAGACATCGTATCGAGTAAAATAACAAATTCGTCGCCCCCAAGTCGGGCAACTAAATCATTCTCTCGAACACAAGTTTGAATGCGTTTACTCACATCGAGTAAGAATTCATCACCTGCCGAGTGTCCCAGCGTATCATTGATATTTTTGAAGCGATCTAGGTCTAAAAATAAGACCGCAAAGAAGTGTTCTGGATGACGCCTCTGGTGAGCAAGCGCTTGTTGCAAACTCTCGGTAAATAAGGCGCGATTCGGTAATCCTGTTAAATTATCGTGGTGCGCATCATGAAACAGTCGGGCTTCGATTTTTTTACGGCGCTCGATCTCGGAAACAAGTTCTTCCGTGCGTTCCTCAACTTTTTTCTCGAGGAATTGATTAACCCGTTGGATTTCTTCGTTCGCTCGACGACGTTCGATTGCGACCGCGACATGTTGAGAGACAAAGTTAAGTAACTCAAGATCCTCGTGCTTATAGAAAAACTCCTCATCGTACGTTTGTACGGCAATCACGCCAAACACCTTGCCATCGAGGACTAACGGGCTTCCTAGCCACTGCTTTGCAACAATACCTGTATCTTCGGTTAAATTAATTTCGCCATTTTGGGTCAGCAGAGCACGTTGTTCTGCGTCAATGAATGCAGGCTCCGCCTTGCGCATGACGTACTCAGTCAGTCCTTTTCCGATTCGCCGCCGTTCGGCCTTATTGTCTCGTTCATCTTTATGGTAAGGAAAGCGAATATACTTTTTGTCTGTGGACACAAGCGCGACATAAAAATTGTCCGCATGAATCAGTGTCGCAATTTGCTTATGTAGCGCTTCGTAGAAAGTAACCATGTCTTCCGATGTGTTGGTCAGCTCTGAGATTGCAAATAACACTGAGGTTTGTTGCTCGACCTTTTCTCGAACGGTTATTTCTTTCATGAGGCTTTCATTGGCATGACGCAGCTCAGCCGTTTGATGGGCTATTTCCTTTTGTAAAATTTCCTTTTGTTTAAGCCGTTCAAGCGCATTAACAACATGTTGGGATACAAATGTAAGGAGATCTTTGTCACTCTCATCATAGCGGTGGTTATCGTGATAACTCTGTACAACCATCGCGCCAATCACGCTGTTACCGGATATCAGCGGGACGCCAAGCCAATCGATTGGGGCAGACCCCATTTCCTCAACTTCATTTTGCTGAATAAGTTCTTTAAATACTGCTGGAGGACAAAGAAGTGATTGACCCGTTCGCATTACATAGCCCGTTAAGCCGCGTGCCAAGGACTCCATAGGCATTTGTTCGATCACTTGCTTTTCGTCGAGTTCATCTACGAAGTAGGCAAAGTTGACAACCTTTTTATCGGGTTCATAAAAACAAACGTAGAAGTTGCGAGCGTACATTAGCTCGCCAATAATGGCATGCACAGATTGGTAGAAGTTATCCATGCTGCGTGCGGACGCAGCAAGCTCAGAAATACGAAAGAGCGCCTTCTGCACGACTTCTGCTGAGCGATAACTATACGTAAGCCGCTTTAGGCGTCCATTGACCTTAGTCAGCTTTTGATTTTCTTTAGCAAGCGCCGTTTGATTATCATTCGGGCTATTCGTTGCCGCCATGCTGCGGGGACTCCCTACCCATCACTTCTAATTATAGTTGTTTGTTGTTTTTCTTATTGGCTTGTTATAATTATTAACAAACGTAAAGTATAAACTATAACCAGTGGGTTGCAAGAAATTGCCGCTTATATATACAAAAAAGCCACCGCGACTTGCGATGGCTCATATTCTGCCTTTGAGGCACGCTGTAATAATCAGATTTCAGCTGTCATGTATTCAATAGCAGCTTTGATTTCATCTTCAGAACAATCAGCACACGTACCTTTCGGAGGCATCGCATTGTAACCATTAATCGCGTGTTTTAAGACAGTATCCATACCTTGCGCTAGACGCGGCTTCCAATCATCTGCGTTATTGATTTTTGGGGCGCCCATCACACCTGCCGTATGACACGCTGTGCAATACTGACCGAATACTGCTTCGCCTGAGCGAGGTCCACTCGCCGCGGCCTCGTTAGCTGCGCTTTCGCCTGCTACTCGGACTTTACCAATCGGCTCAATACGTTTTGCAATGGCGTCCTTAGACATGCCATCTTGAACAGCGGCAGAGGCACCAAAACTAATCATGGCGGCCAAGCCAAATGAAAGGCCTTTAAGTGCAAGTGTCGTCAATCGTTTCACGAGTGTCTCCTAAGAATCTGGCTGGTACACTATACCCAGTGCTAGGAGATTATACCCACAAAAGCTCAAAGGATAAACACTTGAAAGAAGTGACTCGTAAAATTGCGTTACTTGATCTTGACGCCTTCTTCGCGGCGGTTGAAGTGTTACGCGACCCAAGCCTACAAAATCGTCCCTTTGCTGTCGGTGGCGGGGGCGACCGTGGCGTGGTGGCTACGGCCAATTATATCGCCCGTCGCTTTGGCGTGCACAGCGCCATGTCGGGGCATCGAGCGCGCCAACTATGTCCTCAGCTTGTTTTTGTAAAACCCAACTTTGCCGAGTATAAAGCGCTATCCTATCAAGTCCGCGACATACTCGCTCGCTACACGCCGCTGGTTGAACCTGCATCAATCGATGAGTTTTATCTCGACCTGACTGAAAATGATGCTTTCAAGGGCAGCGCTAGTCTTACCGTTGAGGCGATTAGGAGAGAAATCAGTCAACTCGGAATTACCGGTTCTGCGGGCATTTCTAATCAAAAAATGGTTGCGAAAATTGCTAGTGACGACAATAAACCGAATGGGCAAAAGGTGGTGCCCCCAGAAAACGTATTTGATTATTTAGCCGTTTTGCCGCTTAAACGTGTCCCCGGCGTGGGACCGAAAAGCCAAGCAACCCTTGCGCGATATGGATTTACACACGGGCACCACATACAGGCCGCAAGCACTGAGCAGCTACAACAAATACTAGGGGAAAAAGCAGGTTGGTTGCTCTTTCAACGTTGCCAAGGTATCGACCCACGCCCTGTGACTGTCGACCGAATTCGTAAAAGCGTCGGCGTTGAACAAACGTTACCAGCCGATATACAGCAACTCCGTACTGTACAAGATTATATACAACAACAGTTACTGCCACAGTTAAAGAAACGACTCAAAATTGACCATTGGCGCGAACAGCCTATCAAGACTCAAACGCTGAAATTGAAGTTTTCAGATTTCAACCAGACGACCGTTTCAAAAGGGCACGGGTTTGTGTCACCCAGTTTGTATTATCAGTTGGCTGAAGAGGCATGGCAACGGGGCGCGGGAAAACATGTAAGGTTGATTGGAATCAGCGTAACGCTGCCTGATCCCAATCAACAAACTCAACTCGAGCTTGAGCTCGATTAGTCAGCTTTTACAGTGATGGTGATTTTTTTCGAAACAACAGCTGGGTTGTGGGGAACGTGATTCTTATCACCAAGAATAATTTGTAAAGTATGTTCACCCGGCTCAAGCGTTAGCGTTGTCTCTGTCTGACCGCCACCAAAATGGATGATATCACCGCCCATCGGCTGATCCATTGGTGGTAACGAATCCATATCCACTAACAAATGATGGTGTCCAGTATTCTTCACATCAACGCCAGCGGGCGCGACACCCATGCCTGATAAGCCAAATTTAACCTTAAAGGAAGAATTTACAACTTCTCCATCTTGTGGCGATATAATATAGGCGTGAGCATCTTTCGGTGCTTGGCTCTGCGCCATCTCTTGGGCTTGTGCCGTCGCAACGACAGTGCTACCGAACATTGCTAGAGCACCAATTAACCATGCGCGCTTCATAATCCTTCTCCTAAATTAGTTACGACAATTTAAACTTACTGACCAAGGACTCTAAACGATCAAATTCTCCTTTCAATGATTGACAAGCCTGATGCGTTTTCTTCAAGTTGTGCTGGCTACGCTCATTCATTTCATTGATATCAGTCACATCACGGTCCAGCGAGCGAATCACTTGGCTTTGCTGCTGTGTCGCAGAAGCAACAGAATGATTCATATCATCAATTTGTGCAATGACTTGATCAATTTCGCTCATGTGGCGTGTAGATTCATCGGCGCTTGCTACACAGGCCTCACTGGTTTCTTGACTATCATTAATGATATCGACCACTTTACGGGTACCCTCTCGGACTTGCGAGATCATCGTCTCAATTTCGCCAGCCGACTGCGACGTGCGCTGAGCTAAGCTACGTACTTCATCAGCAACAACAGCAAAGCCACGCCCTGCTTCTCCCGCTCGTGCAGCCTCTATGGCTGCATTCAGTGCAAGCAAATTGGTTTGCTCGGTTATACCCATGATAACTTCGACAATCTTACCAATATTTTGTGTGTTCTCGTCTAAGCTATGAATGGCATCAACCGACTCTTTCATCCGGCGCGAGAGCGTCGTAATCTGCTGCATATTAAACTTCAAAGCCTCTCGTGCCGAAACCGATATTTCTGTTGCTCTCGTTGCTTGCTCTGATGCACTGCCCGCGCTTGTGGATATTTCACTTGAACTGGCGCCTAATTCATTGATTGCAGTCACGACCGTATTGGTGCGCTCGGACTGTTCATCACCGAGTGATACTGAGTCTCTATTTGCTGACACCATTTGCTGAACATTAGTTTCCAGCTGATGGGACGCTTTACGAACATCCATAATCGCGTACTGAATTTTTTCGATAAATTCATTCATGCGAGACGCAACCACACCGAATTCATCGTGACTCGTCACCGAGATACGCTGGGTTAAATCACCCTCACCTCGTGCCAAGTCAGTTACTGCATAGTTGAGTTGACGTAACGGCTTCAGCAGAACCGATAACAACGCATTAAGAAGTAGGATGACGGCAACAATACCAATCACCAGATAGATCAGCGCTGACCATGCAAACGATTCAACGTCAGCGTACGCTTTCTCACTGTCTATTGCTACAGCAAGGTACCAATCTACGCCATCAATTCCTTCAACAGTCTGAAAAGTGAGCATGAATTCGCGATCGTTAATTTGATAATCAACGAGATCTTTAGTAATTCGCGCATCCTTACCTAAGTATTGCGTAATCGTCTTATCGACATTTTCAGTTACCGGATGACTTAAAATTTTACCCTCTTTATTCACCAAAAAGGCAAATCCCAAGCCCATAAAATCGGTGTTATTAACAATCCCAGATACAGTATCGAGCATCATATCGCCACCCGCTACCCCCACTAAACGCCCGTTCTCTTTCATTGGAACAACGGCAGAAATAGTCAGTTCGTTGGTGGTTACATCAATATAAGGTTGTGTATAAGTCGGCTGCTGTTGCTTAACCGCTAATTGATACCAAGGTCGTTGTCGCGCATCATAATCATCTGGTAAGTCAATTGTTGTGTCATCAAGAATAAACTGACCGTCCGTCAGACCATAATAAACATTTTTGAAATCGCCCGATCGCTTTGCTTGTTGGACTTTACGTAACGCTGCTTGCGTATCATCAGAAGCGTCATACGACTGCGCTGACGCTTGAATTATCCGCATGCGGTCATTCAGCCACTGAGCAATATTGTTTGATACCGAGTCGGACATTGCATTTATCTGGGTACGCAGGTCCTCGCGTATCTGACCTGACATCTGCCAAAAGTTTGTAGCCGTAAAAATACCGAGCACCAACACCAGTATTGCCGATGCAGCAATAATAACTTTTTGAGTAAACTTCAATGATTTCAACATGTTTTACTATCTCTCAACACCACTTCACGCTAACCGACCTGAATTGTGGTTTGTGGATAACGAATTCTTCTTTTATTTGGGGTCGTTAAAAAATAAACTAAAGTCAATGGTCCAACGCGTCCCGCAAACATCAAAAGCATAATAATGCATTGACTCAGCGGAGTTAGCTGATCAGTGACTCCTCTGGACAACCCAACGGTTGCAGAAGCCGATAAAACTTCAAACGCTATATCTATAAACGGCAGGTTGTTCAGAATCATTAGCACAAATATACCAATAAATAGCATTGCGATGGTTACCATCGTCACCGCGAGCGCTTTCATCACCGCTTCTTGAGCGATCGAACGTTCCATCAATGTGACATGCTCTCTACGGCGAATAAAGGTGTAGGTAGCAAGCATTAAAATAATGAAGGTCCCTAATTTTATGCCGCCCGCAGTACTCATGGAGCCGCCACCAATAAACATCAGCAAAAGCATATATACAGCGCTTGCATCAGTTAATGCACCAATATCCACACTATTAAAACCCGCGGTCCGTGGGGTCACGGCTTGAAACCAAGCAGCTGTCCACTGCCCAACGTTTGATAATCCCCCCAAGGTCTGAGGGTTATTATGTTCAAGCCCATAAATCACGAACATTGATACGAGGTTAATAACGAGCGTGGTAATCAGGATACTTTTTGTGTATACCGAAAAATTGCGCCAGCGTCTTCCTTCATACATGTTGGTAATGACCGAAAATCCGAGTCCGCCGACAATAAACAAGCATGAGATAATGAGGTTAATAGGCACATTGCTCGCATAAGGAATCAAGCTATCGGGTGAGAGCCCAAAACCCGCATTATTAAAGGCAGAGATCGCGTAGAAGAGACCATGCCCAAAGGCTTTCAAAAGTGGCATTTCAGGCCACCATAACAACGTCAAAGCAATAGCCGCTACCAACTCACAAATCACAGCGAGTATTAATACGGCTTTTGCCGTTTTAACGATATTCATAAGACTGGTTTGATTCATCGCTTCCTTGGCAAGCAAACGTTGCTGAATTGATATTTTTCCGCCGAGCGACGACACCGCCAGAATCGCAAAAGTCATAAAGCCAATGCCGCCTAATTGAATTAAGACTGCGATAACACTGGTACCGAAGAGCGTAAAATCGCCCCCCGTATCTGCTACAACCAAGCCTGTTACCGTTACCGCCGACGTTGCCGTAAACACCGCTTGTAACCAAGTAATAGGGACAACCGTAGCAAAGGGTAATTTGAGCGCAAGTGTGCCTAAGAGAATCAATACAGCAAAGCCCGAAGCAAGCACCACGGGCGGGCTTGCTTTAAACGCTTTGCTTTGGGTTCGCGCAGAAGTTTTATATAAAAAGGCGAGTGACGGCTTCCACAACTTCATATTATTTCAACTTCGGAGCCATTGATTTGAGCGCTTTTAAGCTACCCGCAATGACCATTGTCTCATTTCCCTGTAACTCACTCGTGAAGTCAGGACTTGCATGCACTTCATCACGACGTTTGAGTAGTAGGACATGAAAATTATCAACATCATCGGGTAGAATATCGTTGATTGTTTTACCCTCTAAGTTTTCGCTCACTGCGATCTCAACACAAAACCAGTTGTGACCCAGCGACATGTATTCGTTAACCATTGGATAGTTTAGCGATTGCGCGACACGAATACCCATTTCCTCTTCCGGGTGGACGATTCTTGAAACACCGAGCTTAGAAAGTATTTGGTGATGTTCTTTTGAGGTCGCTTTGGCCCAAATTGTCTCAACGCCGATGCTTTTCAAATGCAGGACGGTCAGCAAACTAGCTTGCAGATCTTCACCAATAGCAACCAATACCGTGTCACAGCTTTCCAGGTTTAATTCGCGCAACGCTTGTTCATCGGTGACATCGGCGATAGCGGCATGTGTTAATTGATCAGCCAACGCATCGACACGTTTCTCATCCGAATCAACACCGATGACTTCATGTCCTAAGTTAAGTAATTCTAAAGAGGTCCGTGCACCAAAACGCCCTAAACCGACCACACCAAACTGCGCCATTACGTTATCTCCTGCACCGTATTACGGACTTGGTTTCGTCCCATGTCTTTTGCATGATAAAGCAACTTATCAGCACGCTCTAGCCATGCCAGCCAATTCTCTTCACTCTCAAGTTCACTGACCCCAATCGATATCGTCATATTGACGGGGTCTTCTTTCAACTCAAAGTGATTTGCTGAAAATGTCGCACGCAACTTTTCCGCTGCTCGGGTGGCACCCTCGAGATCGGTATCTGGCATTAATATAACAAACTCCTCACCACCCACTCTGAATACTTTATCAGACGCCCTAAAACTTGATTTAATCAGCTGCGCTGCCTGGATTAGTAGCCTATCTCCATCAAAGTGACCGTATTTATCATTCACCTCTTTGAAGTAGTCAATATCACATAGTGCCGCTGAAATAGGTCGACCATGCCGCTTTTTTAGCGCCACGAGATGTTCAAGATCAGTTTGTAATTGCTTACGGTTATAGACTCCCGTTAAAGTATCCGTCACCGCCAACTCGGTAAAGTGACGTTGCATACGAGTCAATAATCTAACCAAGGTTAAGGTGAGGATCATCAGCACCAATAAAGAGACTAAAGCGCGCCAAGCAACATCAGGTTCTATGGTATAAATGCTGACAGCGGTCAACAGTGTGACGAATACCACGGTCACTACAATAGCTAATTTCCACGCAAGCAAAAAAGCAATCGAAGCCATCACCGGATACGCCCACAGTAGACCGTGGATACCATTAACGAGTGTCGAGTACATCACTGCGGCGCACAATAACGTAATAAAAATAATGTGGCGCCCACGGCGCTTACTCATTTTCTTTACACGCAATGCAGTAAAAGCTGTGTAACACAAGAAAGCACATAGCCATGCCAGCATGAGCCACTTACCCTCAAGTGCCTGAATAACCGTCAGTGGTAAAGTGACTAAGAACGCACCCCAATATATCCGATGGGCAACCTTCCCAGTAAATTGACTAACAACGTCCTCAGCTGAATCACTCGGCGTTTCACTGACCTTGTTTAAATCCATGCTAAAACATGTCCTCTATTAGTGCGTTTTTGCAGGCGCTAAAAACAAACTATTTGTCAAAATAGGTATCCAACCATCCATGTAAGCACGGTAAGTCGGTGATTGCGCATAGGCTATGAGCATTCCATCGCCCATGGGTTCAACCATTAACTGTGGCTTAAATGGAATCTGTCGCTTTATTTCCGGCCACAATAAACCGCTTGCAAGCACATCCTCTTGTTGAGCAAACCACGCTAAATTGCGTCCATCGTCGATACTCAAAGGAGCGAAGACCTGATCCCCAGTGAACGTTGCCACGAGATCGCGCTGAACGCCAGCGGTTAGCCAGTGATTCTGGTCAACCTTGACTCGCACCAGCGCACCGGGAACATAATCAGGGCGTTTATCGGACGCCTTCACTACTTCCTTCAGTTGGCTTTCTGATTCAATCAGCTGCGCTGCCTGCAGAGTCTCCTCTTCATTCATTGCTGGGGTAGCTGAGTCAGCCGCATACTCCATGTGGGTCGATAGTAAGTTCGCCTCTACCGCCCAGCCTGTGGCGCTCCCCAAGGTAATGAGAACACCTCCGTGCTCAACCCAACGACGTAATTTCTCCACACTAGCGGTTGAGAAGTAGCTTGAATAACTCGCTTGACTCTCCGGCATGACCAATACATCGATCCCGGCCAGATCAGACTGAACCAGTTGCGTTGTACGAATCGCCATCACGGGATAGCCGATTTGTCGCTCAATGACAAAGCGCGTGTGACCCGCGCTTAATGAAGAAACAGGCTCATCCCACGCCATAGCGATAGTTGGCGCTGCCAATGATTGCACATTCTCGGAGCCGAAATTGGGTCCCTTAACGATCCAGCTGCTATCGACTCCTACGATATCGACACCTGTCTCTCGAGCTAAACGCGTTAGCACCGACGGGAGATCGCTCCGCTGATTACCAGCGCGAGTTACAATCACACTGCCGGCAGCAAAAGTGCCTGCTTTTTCATGCGTAAATGACAATTCACTTTGTTTTAGGTTCACGCCTGCGCGGAGCGCTGAGGCGATAAATCGACTACTATTCGTATCTCCTGACCGCACCAAAAAGGCAACACGAGCCTCTAGATTATGGACAGTGCCCGGCTTAATCAGCTCAATTATTTCCTGAGCTGTTGGCACGCGCACGACCTCATCGCAAGCGCTGATATTGACGTTAAACATCAACGGCAACGACCAACCGGTGACATCATATATTTGATCAGCTAATAAGTTCGCCTTGCGCTGCTGTTGCTGCTCGATAAAATCGCCCGCCATATTAATCTGTTCGTCTAGCAAAACCCGAATGAGGCGATAATTCGGCTGTGCCATATCGATAAAGTAGCTTCCCTCTGGGTATTGATTACCACAGGCATCAATGGCGTTAGAGTTACGCGTGACCTCGATACCGTGCTCTTGCAATAATGACGCTAATCGCTGTTGTCCGGCAACGTTTTTGGAGTCTGCAATAATTAACGTACGTTGCTCACTTTCGCGCCCTTCATTCACGGCACTGACTCGATAGTCACGATATCTTCTTAACAATGCTTCACGACGCTCGCTCGCAGTTTGAATAGTAGCTAAGCTGCTTGTGAAATGGCGTTCAACACCGTCTAAATAAGTCAACGTAGTTCCGTCTTTGCGCGCGAACGTATGTCCTCGCGCTGATGCCATTTCGTAGGTCATCGCTACTGAACCGGAGTATAGCGGCCAACTCGCACCATACCCCGGATAAAAGGCATCAAAAATTTCTCGCGTGTAATAATCGTAACCAGCGTTATCAAACCAGTTCGCATTATTTCTTCCCACCCAATGTAAAATCTCACGTTGCGACTCGGTAATGTAGGGGTTGTAAGGTCGCGCCTCGGGCGTAAAGTAGTAGCTTGAGTCCCCCCCCATCTCATGCAAGTCGACAAAAAGTAGCGGTGGAAACTCTTTAAGCGCTGCAACTTGCCCTTTTATTTCTGGTTGCGTCAACGCAATCCAATCACGGTTGAGATCAAATAAGTAGTGGTTTGAGCGTCCTTGCGGCCAAGGTTCATTGTGTTCCGCGCTCCGTCGATCGGCATCATGAGTAAGCCCAACGGTGGCATAATAGCGACTCACAAAACGCGCTCTGCCGTCTGGGTTTTGTAGCGGATCGATAAATACCACAGTGTTCTCTAACCAATTTTTTGTTTCGTCTGATGTATCGGCTAAAAGATGATACAGCGTCATCATTGCGGCCTCAGGAGACGATATCTCGTTTCCATGTACGCCGTAAGATAACCAAACACTACTTGGGAGCTTATTCATTAACTGTTCTGCTTCACGAGCAGAGGTTTTGCGCGGATCACCGAACGCTGCCATTCGTTGGGAGTATTTATCTAACTGTGCAATATGGTGAGGTGCCGATACAGCAACGAAGTACAATGGACGATCTTCCCATGACCGGCCATATTCTATTAAGCGCACACGCTCGCTATAGCGCTCGCTTAGAGTTTGGAAATACTTATAAATAGCGTCAGGTGACGAAATTCTTGCGCCCATTTCGTAACCCAATGTGTCCTTGACAGTAGGCACAGACTGTTGATACTGATTGAACACTGGTTTTGCATTCAAAAACGCCGGCGTAGCGAATGAGCAGGCCCAAATTAGCGCGCATATTAAGGGTCGTTTAGGACGTGATAAGCGAATCAGTTTAAGCATTTTCCGTACCTTTTTTAAGCAATAAGCTTACCGACTTTTTTACGTATTGGATAGATATTTAATATCTCGTTTTCCAATCAGATGGACAAATTATGGATTATGAAAAATTAAGAGTGCTCAATCAGTTAAAAGACGAAGGTTCTATTTCAGAGGAAGAGTATCAGCGGCAACGTGAGAAGCTGAGTCGTGAGAGCGAACTCTCTTCCAAATCTGAATTCGATGATCTGCGAAAATTAACTGAAGATGAAAAAACCTACGCATTTTTTATGCACCTGTCTCAGTTCGCTACTTTTATTCTTCCACTAATCGGATTACTAGCCCCCATGATTATGTGGATAATGAAACGAGAAGATCCTTATATCGATGCTCACGGTAAGGTCATTTTCAACTGGCTGCTGAGTATTACTATATATACCAGCGCACTTTTAGTGCTTGCAGTGTTCACGTTAGGACTCACTTTTATTCCCATCGTCATTCTAGGGTTGCTTTCAATCATATTCGTCATTCTTGGCGCTAAAAATGCTAAAGAAGGCATTATCAAAGACTACCCATTGGCCATTCGTTTCATGAAGTAGCGCTACTGGTGTTAGTAGCCCCTTTTGCGTAAACTCGGGCTACCGTAAAAATAGAGCGTTTACCATGAAGTGGATGTACATCACAGTCTGGCGTTGTATTGCTATTTTATTTGTCTTGTTGGGCATCATCGGCCTTGCGTTGCCGGTCATGCCCACGGTGCCATTCCTTATTGTCGCTTTATGGGCCGCCAGTAAAGGCTGGCCACAACTGGAAACTTGGCTGTTAAACCATCCTAAATACGGCCCTGATCTGATTGCCTGGCGCGAACATCGACAAATACGGCGTCGCAATAAGATTATTGCCATCCTTATGATGGCAAGTGGATATCTTATTTCTTGGTTTATACCGTTACCCATGTGGCTACGCATTACTGTGGGAAGTATCTTACTTGTTGTTGCTGTATGGCTCGCGTGCCTTGATGAATATAAAGAGTCTAAAGAGCATGTTTGAACGTTTTTAAACCACCCTTGATGCAAATCAAGGGTGAGTCTAAACCCACCACACTTAACTGCTAAACTGCCATCGTATTGATAGAACGAGAGGTGCAGTATGCAACACTGGGAATGGAACTGGTTAAAAAAGTACAATATTAACGGACCGAGATATACGTCTTATCCAACCGCGTTAAGCTTTCATGAGTCCGTTAATACGGCGACTTGTCAAAACGTCGTTGCCGAGTATCAAAAGCCGATCTCGCTCTATATCCATCTACCGTTTTGTGCTTCACTTTGTTATTACTGTGGTTGTAATAAAGTGATTACTCGGCATCAATATAAAGCAGACGAATACCTTGATGCGCTTGGCACTGAGTTAGAATTATATCGCAGTGTGCTCGCTAAAAAGGATATCGCCAGTGTGCACTTGGGAGGCGGCACGCCAACCTTTTTGAACACGCCACAACTAAGACGTTTAATGGCGTTAATTAAAGACGTCAGTTCAAATCAAGCAATAGATGAACTGAGTATCGAAGTCGATCCACGCCAATGTGATAATGATAAGCTCAGTGTCTTAAGGGCGTTAGGTTTTAACCGCTTAAGCTTCGGCATTCAAGATTTCGATAATGATGTTCAAGTCGCTATCCATCGTACTCAGTCTTATGAGCTTGTTGCTGACCAAGTCAATCATGCTCGCTCACTCGGATTTGAGTCGATTAGCTTTGACCTAATCTATGGGCTGCCTCTGCAAACAGAAGCCCGTTTCGCACATACACTGGCTTTAGTTGAACGCCTAAGTCCCGACCGCATATCGCTTTTTAACTATGCTCACTTACCCGAGCGATTCGCAGCACAGCGCAAAATAAAAGAGAGCTGGTTACCCAAGGCAGCGCAAAAGTTAGGTTTATTTAAACAGGCCATCGAACACTTGACAGGACTGGATTATCAATTCATCGGTATGGACCATTTTGCAAAACCCAACGACAAACTGGCGATTGCGCAGCGAGAGGGAAGACTCACACGTAACTTCCAAGGGTATGTCACTAAGGATCAGAGTGCAGTACTTGGGCTCGGTGTATCTTCTATTTCTCATATTGATGGGCATTACTGGCAAAATGAAAAAGATTTAAAAAGCTACTATAATGCGCTTATCAAAAATAAGTTGCCCATCGTTAAAGGTTATCACTCGACCACTGAAGATAAAATTCGTGGTGATCTGATAAAACAATTACTGTGTGAGTTTGAAGTCAATCTTCAACAATTTTCGACTCGGTGGTCTTTAAATAGCTTTTCTCAACACTTTCACGACGAGCTTCAGCGCCTACAGCCATTTATTGATGACGGGCTAGTCAAGCTATCCGAAGAGCATTTGGTTATCACGAACCCAGGCAAATTACTTGTACGCACAATTGCTAGCTGCTTCGATGAGTATTTAAATATTCATCAAATGCGTTATTCTCGTGTAATATAATGATAGCGGATAATTTATAACCAACTTGATATAGATCAAGTTTTGCAAAGCAGGCTTTTGCTACGCTCTGCATCACGATTAATACTGATCTATATCAACACCAATAGGTGTTAAGGGGACGTCAGATGTGCCGCATGAATCACCGTCGAAGCGAGTTAGGTATGAGAAACCCAATCCAATGTAACCAATGCAGTATGCAATCTATATGCGTGCCTGCAGGTCTTGTCTCGAGCGAGATCGATAAATTGGATAAAAGCAGCCGTGAGCCTCACGTATATAGCAAGCGTGATATGGTATACAGCCCTGACCAACCGCTTAACTCACTATTTGCGGTAAAGAGTGGTTCCGTGAAATGCTACACCATCGATAGCGAAGGTAAGCAACAAATCACCAGTTTCCATTTAACCGGCGATATCATTGGCATGGAGTCTATTTCTAATGGTGCCGCGGTGACCTACTGCGAAGCGATGGAAACCTCGATGTTGTGCGAAATAAAGCTTAACCGGTTATTCGCACAAAACTTCACCGGTGTTGATAAAAATCTGTTGAGACTCCTCAGTCATCGCATTGGTCAACGTAACACGCATTATCTAAACGTGGTCAATACAACAGCTGAACAGCGGGTTGCTTCATTTATAATGGGTCTTTCAGACCACCTTTATGAACATGGCTTCTCCCGTCATGAGTTTAAACTTCCCATGACACGTACTGACATTGCGAACTACCTTGGTTTAGCAGTAGAAACTGTGAGCCGCGTATTTTCCTCGTTAAAACAAAAGGATATCATCGACACCAAACAGTCGATTCTATTTATCCAAGCGCCAGCTGAACTTAAACAAATGGCGAACTAAAACTTAAGAGAGGTATCATGCCACAACCTGCGTTTGATTGGTCAGATCCACTGAACTTACGCCATCAACTGACTGAAGAAGAGCTGTTAATACAGAAAACAGCTCATCAATATGCGCAGGCGAGGCTGATGCCTCGCGTTCAATCTGCATTTCGCGAAGAACGCTTTGATCGTGAGATCATGCAAGAACTCGGTCAGTTAGGCTTGCTCGGTGCGACCATTCCAGAAGCATACGGTGGTGCCGGTGTAAATCACGTCAGTTATGGCTTAATTGCTCGGGAAATCGAACGCGTCGATAGTGGTTACCGCAGTGCGATGAGCGTTCAATCCTCGCTCGTCATGCATCCTATTTACGCCTTCGGGAACGAACAACAACGTAAAAGATACCTCCCTAAACTGGCAACCGGCGAATGGATCGGAAGCTTTGGTTTGACGGAGCCTGACGCGGGCTCTGATCCTGCGAGTATGCGAACTAAGGCGATAAAAACCGAGGCGGGTTATCGCATAACGGGTTCAAAAATGTGGATTACTAATTCACCTATCGCTGATGTGTTTGTTATCTGGGCTAAACTCGAAAACGATATTGTCGGCTTCATTTTAGAACGAGGCATGAAAGGCTTATCTACACCGGAAATCGAGGGTAAGTTTTCATTACGCGCATCGATTACCGGTGAAATTGTAATGGATGAGGTCGAAGTCAGCGAAGAACAACGACTTCCTAATGTGCGCGGGCTGAAGGGACCGTTCAGCTGTCTCAATAAAGCACGATACGGTATCGCTTGGGGAGCCATGGGTGCTGCCGAATTTTGTTGGCATGCAGCGCGTCAATACACCTTGGACCGTGAGCAGTTTGGACGTCCGTTGGCAGCAAACCAACTTATCCAAAAAAAGTTAGCCGATATGCAAACGGAGATAAGCTTGGGCTTGCTTGCAGCGCTTCAGGCGGGTCGTCAACTCGATTTAGACGCACTTAACCCAACGGCTATTTCGCTTATTAAACGCAATAACTGTGGCAAAGCGCTGGATATCGCTCGACAAGCGCGTGATATGCATGGCGGGAACGGTATTTCCGATGAGTATCATGTGATACGTCACGTTATGAATCTCGAATCGGTTAATACCTACGAGGGAACCCACGATGTGCATGCACTGATCTTAGGTCGCAGTCAAACGGGTATCAGCGCTTTTTAACCACGTAGATAGATTGACGAGGGGTTAATGAACCCCTCGATCATTCAGGTGGGCTTGATAGGCTTTATCACTATGCTGAATGTGCTGCAATAGCCAACGCTTCACAAATTCGAGCAACTCACCGACCACTTGGTCGCCCCGCTCGATACGGTTACGAAAATCAACGACTTGCTGCACCAACTGCTGATGCTTGTGTTTATGTGCATCCAGGTCGGGGTAGTCGTGGCGCTCCATCAACAGTTCTTCGTAACTAAAATGAGTCGCAGTGTAGTTAATCAACGAGCTCAATAGCCGTTCGACCGCCTGACGGTCGCCACCTCGCTGCTGTATTCGGTACAACTCATTAGCAATGTAAATCAACCGCTGGTGCTGACGATTAATCTCCTCAATGCCTACGTCAAATTGCGACGACCATTCAATTAGCTTTTCCTGCTGCGCCAGACGTGATTCGATTATTTGCGCGTCGACTGAATAGCGGTCGCCTAATGATTGTATCTCACCGCCGAGCGTTGTTAACTGCGCAGCGCTTTCAAGCGCATGTTGAGAGTAGCTGTCGACCTCTTTCGCTGCATCGGTTGCAGTAGTAATCGCTTCTTTGATCGTCGCCGTCGTCATTGCCTGCTGCTCAGTCGCAGAAGCAACTTGAGTATTAAGGTCAGTAATCTGATGAGTGAAAGTGACTATCGTATCGAGTGCAGCTTCCGCCTCTTCAGCTGATAACTTAGCTCGCTCTGCTTGTTGCGCATTATTGTTGAGACTGCTCACCGCTTGCTGAGTATTTTGCTCCAAACGCTCCACCACACTTTGGATCTCGCCAGTTGATGTTTGTACTCGATGAGCAAGCTTACGCACTTCATCAGCGACTACCGCAAAGCCACGTCCTGTCTCCCCTGCTCGCGCTGCTTCGATAGCGGCGTTAAGAGCCAGTAAATTGGTTTGCTCGGCAATGTCATTGATAGTGGTTAAGATCGTGCCGATGGCTTTGCTATCCTCAGAGAGACTCTTGATAACCGATTGAGAATGAAGAATATCTTCGCTTAACGTAATGTTGTGTTGCGCTAACTGTTGAACACGTTCACGTCCTCCGCTAGCAGCATTAAGGCTCTCATGTGCACTGGTTGCTGCACGTTGTGTCGACTCTGATACCTCATTAATAGCAGCCGTCATTTGTTCTGCCGCTGCCGACACCTGATACATCGTGTCTGCCTGTTGCTTCGTTTTTTCTGCCAGCGCCTTGTTTGCATCGTAATTGGCCGTCCCGAGACGGTTTAAACCATCACTTGCAGTCCGGATCGCGTGTACGGAATAGCTTGTCTCAACAGAAATCGTGTTGAGTCGCTCGGTGAGTCGTGCTAGCTCGTCGCTCCCCTTGAGCTGGGCAGTATTATTAAGATCGCCGTTTGCCAGGGCATTTGAAATTCGATTCGCTTCAGCCAGAGAGCGCTTGATACCAGTATACATTGCTGTAAAGACAACCAACTGCACCAAGACCATCCCGGCCAGCATAACCGCGTTCCAAAGAATTACCTGCTTTGGGTCGCTGATATCCATTGCCTGTCCACTGATCGCCGCTTGTTGACGCTGATAAGAGTCCCACATCATGAGCAGGCTCAGCACGATCACGGGTAGAAATAATAATATTCCGGTAATGATAAACTTATTTCTAAAGCGCAGACTGTTAAAAAACAATTGAATTGGTTTAGTGACTGAGACAAGTACCTGCACAAGTCCTCCGCAAATTGACTCAAATAGCTGCCCGGACGGCAGTATTTCAGAAGGCACGTTATCCAATTTGCGTCGGAAATGATTTGATCCCGATCAAAAGTTAACCAAAGATTTGATCTGAACCCGTGGCTTGGGTTAGTTAAGCGATGATCAATTGGTACCCTAAAACACTCAGGTGCTTGTTTTCGCGAGCAATGTCGGCCTCTAAAATAGCACTTTTTGCCAATGGCCCTTGTAGGGTAAGAATCAGTTTTGCTCCCTTCAACGAGACCGAACGTAACGCCTCGTGAGTTTGCCGACTCGCATTAAGCAATACAGCTAAGCGTATCACCACTATCATGCGCGCTACCGTGAAATGCTCGAACTGAGCAAAATCGGTCAATTCTTCAGCGATGATTTTTTTACGATAATAACGACACAACATCGCCAACACACGCTGTTCATCGGAGCTAAATCCAGGCATATAGGCATTCGCTAGAATATAACCTGAATGCTTTTGAATGCCGCTTGAGCTAATGTTCATACCTACTTCATGTAGGCTACACGCACCGGCCAATAATAATCGGATATCGGGTGTATTAAGTTGCCATGTATTGCCTACGCCTTCCAGTATTAGCTCTGCCGAGGAAAGGACCCGCTTGGCTTGTGCTTCATCGACTTGATAACGAACCGCCATGCTTTGAATCGTCTTATACCGTATATCTTTGTGAAATACAGCCTGTTCAGCAAGTTCAAATAGCACACCCTCGCGCAAGGCTGCATCAACAGAACTGAGCTCATCAATACCGATCTCTTCACAGACAGCGATAAGCACTGCTAACCCGCCGACTATCGAGGGGATACGCTGCTGTTCAACATCACTCGAGTTAATCTCCGATATATGCCTTAAAGTTAAAAGCCTATCGCGTAATTGATGCAATGCTTTGAGCGTAATCGTGAGATCACCGTCTGTGCTACCGTGAATCCACCTAGCCAGCGCCTTGATCGTTCCTGAGGTACCTAATACCTGTTCGGCTCGTGCTTTCTTAAGCTGTTTACTAAACGGCTCAAGCTCCTGCTTCACACTCAATACGGCTTTATTAAAACGCTTGGGAGTGACTTTTCCTTTTGCAAAAAAGCGCTCAGAAACCACTAAACTACCAAAACTTTTTGATAATAATAATTCTGGTTCCTCAGCGTGGCCCACGGCAAATTCAGTACTACCACCGCCAATGTCGATAATCAGTCGTACACCACGAAACGGAACTGCTTGTGCCACACCCAAGTATATGAGTCGCGCCTCCTCTCGACCCGAAATGACCTCAATTGGAAACGGCAGTAACTGGCGAGCCGCCTGGATAAACTCCTTGCGATTATTGGCTTCTCGCAACGTATGAGTCGCCACGACACGGACGCGTTCAGGCGCAAAATCTCGTAAATGCATAGCAAATTGGGATAACGCATCTAAGCCTCGATCAAAGGCCTCAACACTAATCCCCTTATTGACTAACCCTTCCGCCAACGATACTCGCTGCTTAAATTTATGTATGGGTTGAATTTGCCCCTCAATGACTCGACCAATGATCAAGTGAAAGCTATTGGAGCCTAAATCAAGCGCCGCCAAGTGTTCTCGACTGTCAGACGTTAGCCGCTGCGTGTCATTTGTTTGAGTCATAGGCTCTGCTTTTAAAGTAGTCATGTATTTTTAACTGTGACCTCAAGCGCTTGCGACGAGGGATTTTGCCACGCTCAGACACTGGAGTGACATACTCATTCACTTGTTCCGCATCGATGCGGCGTGCTTTGATGTTATCGCGCCACTGCATGTCCATAATCGTCAGTATATCTTGTTGTGCCGTGTGATCGTATATGGGACATGCGACCTCAACACGATGATCGACATTACGTGTCATCAAATCAGCCGACGAAATAAAAACCTTTGTATCACCATCGTTACCAAAGATATAGACACGCGCATGCTCTAAAAACCGATCAATAATACTAATGATTTCGATATTTTCGCTGAGCTTAGGCACATTCGGTCGCAGCGTACACATTCCGCGCACAATACACCGAATTTTTACGCCAGCGCGACTCGCTCGGTAGAGTTGTACGATCAGCGCATTATCAACTAGGTTGTTCAGCTTTAGAAAAATTTCCGCGGGCTTGCCATTCTTTGCGTGGTTAATTTCCCGCTCAATAAGTTCGTTAATTCGGGTGCGCAGATTATTCGGTGCCACCAACAACTGGTGCCAAGGGTAAAAACGATAGGGTTGCTCGAGATAATTAAACACATTCTCAATGTCTGAGCAGATCTCAGGATGACAAGTAAACAAGCTAAAGTCGGTATAGAGTTTTGCTGTTTTTTCATGAAAGTTCCCCGTTCCAATAACACCATAACGACGAATAGCATGATCCTCTTGCCGATGTATCAATAATAACTTCGAGTGCACTTTGAGCCCTTGCAGACCAAAAATCACTTTCACACCCGATTCAGTCAGTTCCTTCGCCCACTCTATATTAGCCTCCTCGTCAAACCGCGCTTGCAGCTCGACCATCACAGTGACTTTCTTTCCATTTTGCACAGCCTCCATGAGCGAATGAATAATCCGAGAATTAGGCGCAACACGGTAAATACACATGTGAATTTTTAATACATGAGGGTCATAACAGGCCTGGCGAATTACCTCAGTAAAATGTGCAAACCGGTGATACGGGTAGTAGAGTAAAATGTCATTACGCTTAATCGCATCAAATACATTGTCAGCCTGCTCAAAACGCGGGTGCTTCAGTGCGGGAATCGGTGGGTGTTCGAGCTTTTTGCCACCTAAGTTTTCAAAACTTAGAAAGTCTTTCGTATTACGATAGCGCCCGCCCGCAACCATGGCATCGTACTGATTGAGATGCAGTTTCTTACTCAACAGGTTCAACATATGAATTGGCATTGCACGATCATAGACAAGCCTGACCGGGTCCGCTTTTTCGCGCTGTTTTAAGCCTTCTTCCATACGTTCAAGTAAACTCTGCTCAATATCATCAGAGGGGCGGTACTCTGCATCACGGGTCATTTTGAAAGAAAAGGCAATGATAGACTGAAACGGCACGATGCCTTTAAATAAACTGGCCAAATTGAGTAAAACAACATCATCTAAAAATAGTACTTTACGCAACTTACTATCACGCTTTTTAGGCAAAATAACAAAACGCGATAACTCATGAGAGGGGATCTGCACCGCAGCGTACTTACGTTGCCCAGATTGCTGCAATTGCGCCAGTAAATAAGTTTTGTCTTCGTTTATGACTTTAACTAAATCAGTCGTGTCGTTGATAAGGATGGGAACAATTTGTGGCTTTATTTTGTTATCAAAATATTCCCGTAAGCCTGCCTTTTCGTCTTCTGTAACCTGCTCACCAGAGGCCCAAATAATATTTTCAGCCCGCAACGCTTTTATCACTTTACGGTGAATCAGCTCGAACTGTTCCTGTAACTGCACTACCTTTTGTTGGATAAGATGCAGTAGACGTTCGCTGTCTTTACGCTGTGCATCGGTTTGAGCAAAGAAAATTCGTCGACGCACGTCGGCGACGCGGACCTGAAAAAACTCGTCCATGTTAGAGGAAAATATACCAAGGAATCTTACCCGTTCGATAACGGGCACTTCCTCGTCATTGGCTTCTTGAAGCACGCGCTCGTTAAACGAAAGCCAACTCAACTCTTTAAAATAGAACTTCATACAAAAACGCCTGGCCGCTTATCTATTTAATATACAGAATAGCGCGACCAAGCGATTACAGTATGACAGTAAAATGACAACTAGAAGGTATAACGTAGAGCAATCATCGCTACGTAAGGGTCAATTGCTACATCCGTCTGCTCAATTGTACTACCATTTAAACGAACCGACGCTGTGGTATCAATATCGATATGGCTTACCATTAACTGCGCGCCCCATTGTTCTGATAGCTTCCAGTTGACACCCGCTTGTATTGCGGCTCCCCAAGAGTTCGACAACGCCAAATCTACGGAGTCATCAGCGCCCGCTACACCGAGTGTTTGTAACGTTTGGGTTAGCTCGCTCGATGCCTGGTCATCGAAAAACGTGGTGTAGTTAACACCTACGCCAACAAAGGGCTCAAGTCCTTGTACGCCAGTATCCCAATGGTATTGCACGAATAAGGTCGGCGGTAAATGTTTGGTCTTACCAATCGATAAGCCACTCAACGTACCCGAACCGTAGATGTCGTGCGCGAATGGCGTCGCTGCTACCAATTCAAGACCCCAACCATTTTCCCACTGATAGTCAAAAGTCAGACCGAGCTGGGTGTTAGTGTTTACGGCGACACCGGTTGAATTAGCAGGTAGTCCTGCCACTTGCTCTACGGTGTTTAATGAGCTGCTGCTATCATCAGGAATCACTGAAATAGCGCCCACATTAATTGAAAAGTCTTGCGCTTGAGCGAAAGATGCGGCGAAAAGTGTTGCAAGTGCAACGGCGGAAGTTAAACGCTTCATGGGTCACTCCTACTTTTAGATGACCCATGAAGCATAACGAGTTTGAGATCAGCGAGGCTTGACCTGTATCAACAGAGCCTTTTATACCTCAGCATTGTGATAGATGTTTTGCACATCATCACAATCGTTCAGCATATCCATCAAACGCTCAAACATCGGCATGTCATCTTCCGCAATTTCGGTCGTGACATGAGGAACAAATTGAATTTCGTCCGTGTCAAAGTCAATATTGGCGAAAGCAGCGGTTAATGCTTGGCGCGTAGCTGCATATTCGGTATGGGGAGCAAATACAGTAACAACACCGTCATCAAACTCCACGTCGCCCACATCCACATCGGCTTCCATCAATGCCTCTAGCACGTCATCTTCGTTGTCATGTTTGAACGCAAAAATCGCACAATGTTCGAACGAGTGCATGACACTGCCCTGCTCACCAATCTTACATTTGCTTTTCGTGAAGCAGTTGCGCACCTCACCAAACGTGCGGTTTGGATTATCCGTAAGACACTCGACGATAACCATACAGTTACTGGGTCCATAACCCTCGTAACGAGCCGGTGAAAAATCTTCACCCGCACCGCCCTGAGCTTTATCAAGCGCTTTATCAATTACATGAGACGGCACTTGCTCTTTTTTAGCCCGGTCAATCAAGCTCCGTAATGCCAAGTTCGCATCAGGGTCGGGCCCACTTTGTTTTGCACAGACATAAATTTCGCGACCAAAGCGACTGTAAACACGGCTTTTTGCGGTCGCTGTTTTTGCAATGGATTCTTTTCGGTTTTGATAGGCGCGGCCCATAATAGTCTCTCTTACCTTACAAATCAGTTCATAAAACGCACCAGATTTTACACAGCCAGGGCTGAACGGTCTATTTTATTCACAGATTTGTCATGCGCTATTAAACGGGCTGTCATCTTTACGAGCTATTTTTTCAGCGTTCATCATCGGGAGGCTGAACATGAGCAAACACAAGCTATCGGTTAATACGCTGTTTCTTTCTGATATTCACCTCGGTTCATCCACCAGTCATTGTGAACTGCTACTTGAGTTTTTAAAGCATATTCGCTTTAAAAAATTAGTATTGGTGGGCGATATCATTGATTTATGGGCGATCCGTAGCAAAGGCCAAGGGCTGGATGAGTCGCATATTAAAGTGATCCGCAAACTGCTCAAGCAGGCGCAAGAAGGCGTACAGGTAATTTATATTACAGGCAATCACGATGGTGGCTTACGCCAGCTACTCGACGACTACCCCTTTGATAAGGGTATCGTCAATATCCAGTTGACCAACACCTATGATTATCACGCGTTAAATGGTCGCCGTTATATCGTAATGCACGGGGATCAATTTGATAATCAAGTAAGAGGACACCGCCTGCTCAATTGGGTTGGCGATAACATCTATGAAGGGTTGCTTAAAATTAACCGTTGCTTTAATCGTTGGCGCTCTCGAAAGGGTTATGTCTATTGGAGCCTAGCCAAAGCGGTAAAGTCGCGTTCTTCGCAAGCATTAAAATATGTTCACCGTTACCAACATGCTGCGACCGCCTACGCAGAGCGTAAAGGTTATGATGGCGTGATATGCGGACATATTCATGTGCCTGCTGAGCGTCATTTTAATAACACGCACTACTTAAATACCGGTGATTGGCAAGACTCCTGCAGCGCTATCATTGAACACGAAAATGGCGATTGGGAACTATTAGATGTGCCTTCATGGCTCAACAGCCAAGCGAGCATCAAACAACTCAAACCTCGCGTAGCTTAGCTCACCACACAATTACGTCCGCGACTTTTCGCGGCATACAGTGCCTTGTCAGCGTGACGTAGTACTTCATTATGCGTCGCGCCGTTGCGATGGATGGCAACGCCAAACGACGCTGTCACTTGAATTTCATGACCCTCAGATCGAATCACTAACGTCTCTAAGGCGGCGCGGAATCGCTCAGCGGTACGGGTTGCTTGTTGCAGCGTCTGATTGGGTAACAAAAGCGAAAACTCTTCACCGCCAGTACGCGCAAAGATATCGCTTTCTCGTACCAGTCGACCGAGTGTCTGCACCAAATCAATTAATACGCGATCACCCGCTTCGTGTCCAAAATTATCATTAATGCGCTTAAAATGATCGATATCAAACGTGACTATCGCCAAAGATTCTTGATAGCGCTCACTTCGATACACTAGTGTTTCTAAAGCCTCGGTAAAGAAACGTCGATTGTAAGCCCCCGTTAACGGGTCACGTTCAGCTTGTTCTTTCAGTTTCAACTCGAGTTCTTTTTCCTCGGTAATATCCCTGAGTGTACCCAACACCATTTCACCGTCAGCTTCCATTTCCACGATCTGCCTCACCCATAGATAATGCCCATCGGTGTGTTGGATGCGATGCTGAATATCAACCGTGTGACCCGGCTTTAATTCACGTTCGGCTTTTATAATTTGATCGAGGTCATCGGGGTGGGTTCTGTCTCGAAAAAAGTGAAAGTCGCCACTGTCTGGCTTTTCGCGCCAACCTAAGATGGTATAGATCATATCTGACCAATAGATTGTTTTTTCTTTAAGGTTGGCTTCCCAGTGGCCGAGTTTGGTTAACGCTTGCGCTTGTTTTAAATTCCGCCGACTGCGTTCGAGCTCGAGTTCCATCATTTTACGCTCAGAGATATCGACAATCATGCCGTACCAGCTAATCGAGTCGTTCGTTTTATAAACCGGTCGAGCTTGCCCGAATACCCAGCGCTCTTTACCATCCACGACCACGCGATATTCACAGATCCAATCAGTCATATTGGCACGCGATTCTGCGATAGTTTCTGTGATGTGAGGCATATCATCCGGGTGAAGGGTTTCAAAAACCGCCGATGCATCCTCAATGACGTGCTCCGGTTCGACACCGTAAATTTCTTTAATGCCTGCGCTCGCGTATGGGAATCGTGTGCGACCATCTTTAAACTGCTGAAACTCATAGACGACACCTGGAATTAACGAAGCAATCGTCGAAAAGCGATGACGCAACTCGACCAGATGGGTAATTTCAATATGACTTCCAATGACCCATTCAGGTTTGCCGTCGTCGGTCCACGTCTCACATCGTCCCGAATCGCGTACCCACACCCAATGTCCGTCTTTGTGACGCATACGCGCTTCACATTCATAAAACGGTGATCGACCCGCAAAATGATCCTGTAAGCGCTGATTCGATAGCACCAAATCTTCGGGGTGTGAATGTTGCAGCCAACTATCAATGGTCGGCGCTAGCTCATCTAGTTGATAGCCAATGATTTCAGCCCAGCGTTTGTTAAAACGACACTCGCCGGTTTGTACGTTCCATTCCCATGTGCCTGCTTGAGTCGCCTCAATCATCGATAAAAGCTTTTTTACATACAATGATTCAGGCGGAGTTAAGGATGTAAACATCAGAACGCAGGTTCCTTTTGCTCAATGGTTTTTGATTCAATATTCAGCAAAACAGAATATAGCAGTGAATATAGCGTTTCAATCTAATATAGAAACATTCGTTCGTTTATAAAGTATACCGTGCGTCATATATTGAGCGTCATTAAATTTAAGGGAGGCGCTTATGAATGCACCGACATTACCCGTCATCTCAATGACTGCGCTTGAATCTGAGTCAGGATTAGCTGAACTTCGTCGCGCTGCCAGTGATGTAGGCTTCTTTTATTTAGTTGATCACGGTATCAGTCACGAGAGTCAGCAAGACTATTTGCGGCTAAGCCGTGAGTTTTTTCAACTCTCTGCACAACAAAAACAGTCAGTCGATATGATTCACTCACCACACTTTCGTGGCTATAACGCGATGGGTAGTGAGATGACTGCAGGTCGACTCGATGCGCGTGAGCAGTTTGACTGGATGAACGAAGAACAGGCAATTCCTGACTCAGCATTGTCGCAACCTTGGCAAAAGCTGATTGGGCCTAATCTATGGCCAACCAGTATGCCGGCGTTAAAGCCGTCGTTAACGAAGCTACAAGATCAGTTGAGCGACATCACCGTTAATCTATTACAAAGATTATGTGCGTCGTTAGGTGTTGAAGCGCATGCCCTCGATCACACAATAGGTAAGCAACCTTATACCCACGCCAAATTGATTCGCTACCCTGGTCAAAATAGGCCACAGCAAGGAGTCGGAGCGCACAAGGATCCAGGTTACTTAACGTTGGTCATGCAAGATGAGCAAAGCGGGCTTAAGGTTGAACGCAACGGTCAATGGATAGCTGTGGAGCCTATTCCCGGCGCTTTTGTTGTCAATATTGGTGAACTGCTAGAACTTGCATCAAATGGCTTTTTAAAGGCAACTAATCACAAAGTTGAAAGTCCAAAGCAAGGTGTCGAACGCTATTCGATCGCTTTTTTTATGGCGGCTCAGCTCTCTGCGACAGTGCCTGTGCTCGCGTTACCTGAGGAGCTCAAGGCTCGTGCATTAGGGCCAACTACCGATCCCGATAATCCGTTACTAACCGATGTCGGTAATAATGTACTCAAAGGTCGTTTACGTTCACACACACATGTGACACGTCGGTATTACTGTCAGCAACAAGCACGGACATTGTTGGCAAGAAGTTTTGCATACATGCCGATCACCGATATTTGTAATGAATGCAGTATTTAATGTAAGGAGAACAGCAATGGGTTTACGAATTGGCGATACAGCACCAAACTTTGAAATTGAAACCACTCAAGGCAAAATCGACTTCCATGATTGGGCAAAAGGCTCTTGGGTCTTCTTTTTTAGCCATCCAGCCGATTATACCCCCGTGTGTACCACCGAGATGGGCCGAACAGCTCAGCTAGCGCCTGAATTTGAAAAGCGTAATGTGAAGCCACTGGGCTTATCCACGGATACAGTCGACGCACACAAAGGCTGGATTAATGACGTCAACGACACTCAAAACACATTACTTGAGTTCCCGATCGTTGCCGACCAAGAGCGCAAAGTAGCTGAACTCTACGATATGATCCACCCGGGTGAAAGCCAAACGGCAACGGTACGTTCAGTATTTATTATCGATCCCGACCAGAAAATTCGTTTAACCATGACTTACCCGATGACAGTCGGTCGTAACTTTGCAGAAATTCTACGTGTGATCGACGCACTACAAACTACGGATTCACAAGAAGTGGCTTGTCCCGCTGATTGGGTGCCGGGCGATCGTGTGATAATCCGCCCGACGGTATCGGAAGAAGATGCACAGAAGAAGTTCCCGCAAGGCTATGAAACATTGCGTCCATATCTACGCTTAACGGATATCAACAAGTAACTTAAACGAACCTGTTTAATTGAGCCGGCACTTTCGCCGGCTTTTTTGTTTCCTCTCTTGCCACAATCGATCCTTTCATGATCATCCACCGATCCCAGCAAAGACTTGTGCATTAAAAAAGCATATAATACGCGCCCGAAGGGCGGTTTAAAGTTGAGTGTTTTACTCGGGTATTTTATAATGAAAGTATCTTAAGTTCAGCAAGGTGGTAAGCATGAGCGAACAAATTGATCAGGCACTCGCACGTAAATATGATGCGGGTTTTGTCTCAGAAATCGAATCAGAAACCTTTCCCAAGGGGTTAGATGAGGATGTCATCCGCCGCCTGTCGGCCATTAAAGGTGAACCTGAGTGGATGCTTGAATGGCGATTAAAAGCCTACCGAACTTGGCTCAAGCAAACCGAGCCTGAGTGGGCGCACGTGGATTATCCAAAGATCGACTATCAAGATATTTCCTATTACTCTGCGCCGAAGTCGATGAAAGACAAGCCGAAGTCATTGGACGAAGTAGACCCTGAGTTATTGCGCACCTACGAAAAGCTTGGGATTCCTTTGCATGAGCAAGAAATGCTTGCGGGCGTGGCGGTTGATGCTGTGTTTGATTCTGTTTCCGTGGTCACCACCTTCCGCGAGAAACTCGAGGAAGCCGGTGTTATCTTCTGCCCAATTTCTGAAGCACTGCACAAGTACCCCGACTTGGTAAAAAAATATCTTGGCACGGTAGTGCCGCGCGGCGATAACTACTTCGCTGCACTCAACAGCGCTGTATTTACTGATGGTTCTTTCGTGTACATCCCGAAAGGCGTTCGTTGCCCGATGGAGCTCTCAACGTATTTCCGCATCAACGAGCAAAATACAGGTCAATTTGAGCGTACATTAATCGTTGCCGAAGAAGGCAGTTATGTAAGCTACCTCGAAGGTTGCACGGCACCGCAACGTGACGAGAATCAGTTGCACGCTGCGGTAGTAGAGCTCGTCGCCTTAGACGATGCAGAAATCAAATATTCAACGGTACAAAACTGGTATCCAGGCGATGAAAACGGTAAAGGCGGCATCTACAACTTCGTTACCAAGCGTGGTCTGTGCGAGAAAAACGCCAAGATCTCTTGGACGCAAGTTGAAACAGGTTCTGCTGTGACGTGGAAGTATCCAAGCTGTATTCTTAAAGGTGATAACAGTGTCGGTGAATTCTATTCAGTGGCGCTCACCCGTGGTAAACAACAAGCCGATACCGGCACTAAGATGATTCACTTGGGTAAAAACACCAAATCGACCATCATCTCTAAGGGTATTTCAGCGGGCTACAGTAATAATGCCTATCGTGGTTTGGTACGGATGGGGCCAGGTGCCGAAGGCGCGCGTAACTTCACTGAGTGTGACTCGCTACTCATTGGCGATAAGTGTGGCGCGCATACATTCCCGTATATCGAAAGTAGCAATCCGAGTGCGATTGTTGAACACGAAGCAACAACATCTAAGGTCAGCGATGACCAGCTCTTTTTATGTCAGCAACGAGGCCTTGACCCTGAGAAAGCAGTCTCAATGATTGTGAATGGCTTCTGTAAAGAAGTATTCCGCGAGCTTCCTATGGAGTTCGCCGTGGAAGCCGGTAAGTTGCTTGAAATCAGTCTTGAAGGTTCAGTGGGGTAATAAATGCTTACGATCAAAGATCTACATGCACGCGTCGAAGAAAAAACCATTATCAAAGGGCTTAACTTGGAAATTAAGCCCGGTGAAGTGCACGCAATCATGGGCCCCAACGGTGCTGGTAAAAGTACCTTAGGATACGTATTGTCGGGTCGTGATGGCTATGAAGTGGAACAAGGTGAAGTCAACTTCAACGGCGCTAATCTGCTCGATATGGAAGTCGAAGAACGTGCTCAAGCCGGACTGTTCTTAGCATTCCAGTATCCTGTCGAGATTCCTGGCGTGAGCAACATGGAGTTCATGAAAGAGTCTGTTAACGCAATGCGCAAAGCACGTGGCGAAGACGAGCTGAGTTCTGCTGAATTCTTGAAAATGGCGAAAGAAGCGTGCAAACAAGTGAACTTGCCGCTTGACTTCCTCAAGCGTGGTGTCAACGAAGGCTTCTCGGGCGGCGAGAAAAAGCGCAACGAAATCATGCAGTTAATTATGCTAAAACCGAAGTTGGCGATTCTTGATGAATCAGACTCGGGACTCGACGTTGACGCATTACAAGTGGTCGCTAACGGCGTTAATAGCCAACGTGACGGCGAACGTAGCTTTATCGTTGTAACTCACTATCAGCGCCTACTTGATTTCATCGAGCCAGACTACGTGCATATCTTGGCACAGGGTAAAATCGTCAAGAGTGGTGGTCCAGAGCTTGCGAAAGAAGTTGAAGCATCCGGTTACGCTTGGTTAGGTCAAGCAGACGAGGGAGAAAAAGCATGAGTCAATGGTTAGCCCACGTAATTGAGCGTGCCGCCGCCGTTGATGATTGGTTATCACCAGTACGTGCGGAGGCACTGGCCAAGCTGAAAGAACAATCTTGGCCTGGACGTCGCACCGAAGCGTGGCGATACACGTCGCTGCACGCGGTCGAAGATTTATCGTTGCCGACCGAGAGTAATGCGCAAGCAGAAGCGCCCGCGATTAAAGGGCTCGATGCCATCGACTTAGTATTTGTTGATGGACGCCTAACCAGCGATTTGGCGGCACTCAACCTGCCCGAAGGCTTAACAATTCGTTCTTTGACGGATAAATCGGACATCGCTGAACAAGTCTTTACTCAGGTAAAACCAAGTCACCATTTATTTGGACTGGTTAATGACGTACTCGCGACACAGGGGATCGTTATCGAGGTAGCGGCTAACGCAACCATTGAGCGCCCTATCCGGGTCGTGAACTTTGCGACCGACAACGTCGAATCGCACACGCGTGTGCTGGTAAGCTTAGGCGACAATGCTAAAGCAACGGTAATCGAGCACGGTAGCGGTACGGGTCATAGCTTGAATACCGCCTTTGCTGAGTATGATATTGCTGATAATGCACGTTTAGAACATTATCGTTTTGCACTGCATCAGGGTGAAGCGATCCATGTCGGCGGTAGTCACTTTAAGCTCGCTAATAAAAGTCGTTTAAATAGCACGTTAATCGGTTACGGCTCACAATTAACGCGTTTAGACGTGGATATTATTCACGCAGGTGAGCATGCGCACGCGAAATTTAATAACGCGTACTTATTAGCACCCAAAGAGCATTTTGATCTACACAGTACGATTGAGCACGCGATGCCTAATGGTACCACTGAAGAAAATGCGCGCGGTATCATCGGCGATAAAGCGAAAGCTGTATTTAACGGTCGTATCCACATTCATCGCGATGCGCAAAAAACATTAGCAGAGCTGAATAACCGCAACCTACTGCTATCGCGCGGAGCGCAAATTAATACCAAGCCCGAGCTAGAAATCTACGCCGATGACGTGCAATGTGCTCACGGTGCAACCGTCGCAGAAATAGATGAAGAAGCACTGTACTACTTGTTAACGCGTGGTATTGATAAGCAAAAAGCGTTGGTGATGCTCAACTTTGGTTTCGTCCAAGAGATGGTTTTCGACATGCCAAATGAAGCGTTAGCCGAATGGTTACAGCCTATTCTGAAGCAGCGCTTTGAAGACATGATGGAGCGCTCATGAGCCTGAATGTGGAGCAAATTCGTGCCCAGTTTCCGGTGCTGCAAGAACAAGCTAATGGTCAGCCGTTAGTGTATCTCGATAACGCAGCGACCACGCAAAAGCCGCAGGCGGTTATCGATGCATTGGTTGAATACTATTCGACCTATAATTCGAATGTTCACCGTGGCGCGCATTTTTTATCGGATAAAGCGACGCGTCGTTATGAGGAAGCGCGTCAAGTGGTTGCACACTATCTTAACGCTTCACGCACCGAAGAAGTGATTTGGACTTCAGGCACCACCGAAAGTATTAATTTGATTGCTAACGGTGTTGCACAGCGCTTAGAAGCCGGCGATGAAGTTGTGGTGACCGAAATGGAACACCATGCAAACCTGGTCACCTGGCAGCAAGCTTGTAAAAAGGCAGGAGCCACACTTAAGGTTGCACCAATTAATGATGCAGGCGAGCTTGATATCACGGCATTTGAGGGCCTCGTCACTGAGCGCACAGCGTTCGTGGCATTCCCTCATATCTCTAATGCGTTGGGCACCATTAATCCTGTTCAAGAGCTGACCCAAATCGCCAAGGCGGTAGACGCATTGGTTTTAGTTGATGGGGCTCAAGGGGTTGCTCATGGCGCCGTTGACGTGCAGGCAATAGGCTGCGATTTTTACGTATTCTCAGGTCATAAAGTATTTGGTCCAACCGGTGTTGGCGCGCTGTGGGGCCGTTACGAATTACTACAAGACTGGCCTGTGTGGTTGGTCGGTGGCGAGATGATTGCCACAGTCACCTATCAAGATGCAACCTGGGGTGAATTACCCAACCGGTTGGAAGCTGGCACACCTAATATCGCTGGTGTTATCGGTCTTGCTGCTGCTTTGCGTTGGTTACAGCAGTTCGATGCTGATGCAATTTTAGCGCATGAGCAAGATTTGCTGACCTATGCCACCGAGTGTGCGAGTACCATTGAGGGTATGCGCTTAATCGGTACCGCGAAAAATAAAATTGGCGTGATGAGTTTTGTGCTCGAAGGCACTCATCCAGCGGATGTTGGTTTTATCCTCGATAAACAAGGCGTGGCGATCCGTACCGGTGATCACTGTGCACAGCCTTTGATGAAACGGCTAGGCGTGCCAGGCACCGCGCGGGCATCGTTCTCAATATATAATACGCGAGCTGACATCGATCGCTTGTTTAGTGCAATCAAAAAAGCACAAATGATGTTAGCGTAACGACAGGAGGTAAATTATGTCTGTCGAATCTTTTGTACCTAATCAACAACTCATTAGCATGACCCCAACCGCTATTAAGCATTTTGAGGGCAAACTAGCTGATCAACCTGGCGCGATACTGCGCTTATCGACCAAAATGAGCGGCTGTACTGGCTATGCATACGTGTTGAATGCGGTTCCTGAAGCTGAGGCTGATGATGAGCTGGTGCACGTTAATGACACACTCACCGTGGCGATTGCTAAAGATGCCGTTGATGTCCTGCGTAATACCGAAATTGATTACGTCAAAGAAGGCATCAATGGTGTGGTAAAATTTAATAACCCTAACGTGGTTAATGAGTGTGGCTGTGGTGAAAGCTTCAGCGTGCAGGAATAGGTACTGATTCATGCAACAAAAAATGGTCACCACCCAACGCGAAGTTAAGTGTCGTAAAGTACCCTCGGGCGAAGTTAAGATTATCCCTAAAGGCGAATTCGTCAACATAACCCAAGACTTAGGTGGCAACTACACCGTGACTTGGATGGGTAATATGTTGCGCATTGATGGCACAGACGCCGATGCGATTGGTCGTAAGCCGCAGACGCTTGACTTCGAGCCGCCTGTTGATGGCCAGATTAGTGAGTCCCAAGTATGGGAAGCACTCGAGACTATTTTCGATCCAGAGATCCCTATCAACTTAGTCTCTTTAGGACTGATTTATGCCGTCAACATCGATCAAGATGCGCAACGCATTGATATTGATATGACGCTAACGGCTCCCGGTTGCGGTATGGGCCCCGTACTCGTAGGTGATGTCGAGTATCGCTTGAGCTTAGTGCCCCATGTGAAGGACGTCCAAGTCAATTTGGTATTCGATCCACCGTGGTCGCGCGACATGATGTCCGAAGAAGCTCAGCTTGAAGCAGGCGTATTCTTTTAATTGTTAGCAGTCAATAAAGGTCGACGTGAAGATGAATCTACCCAGCACTGATGAAATCATTGAAGATCTCGAGTTTTTAGATGATTGGGAGCAACGCTACCAGTATATTATCGACCTCGGTAAGGGCTTACCGGGTCTCCCTGAGGCGCTTCGTAAAGACGAATTTATCGTGCGGGGTTGTCAAAGTAATGTGTGGCTCATTGCTGAGCAAAAAGACGGCCGTTTATTGTTTCAAGTGGACAGTGACGCAGTCATCGTACAAGGCTTACTGACACTCGTATTAGCGGCATTTCACAATAAGACACCTGAACAAATTTTAGCGTTTGATATTGATGGTTACTTCAAAGAACTGGATTTAGAAAATCACATTACGCCGACCCGTGGTAATGGGCTTAAAGCGATTGTCGCTAAAATTCAGTCAATAGCACAGAACGCTTAGTCGCGCCGACCTGTGATCATTGGGCGCATTAATTGAATGCGCCCCCACCATTGCACAAAGATAACGGCAACAATGTGCAGGCAGACTAAAGCAAACAAAGTGTGCGCACCGAGTTCATGTAAATCCTCTAGCATGCTGCTACCATAAAAGGCATCCACTTCCTCAAGCATGAATCCAGTCGTTGCTTGATACGCCAATAGCACCATCATCAGTAAGATAACGACTCCACCTAACGGATTGTGCCCGGCATCTCGAGGTAACTGACGTTGTTTTAACTGCGTGATGTGAGTCTTAATGCGCGAAGGCGTTGGAAAAAAGTCACTGAACCTCGCCCGTTGAGGTCCTAAAAAGCCCCAGACAACGCGGAAAATAAGCCAAGCAAAGGCATAATAACCAGCAATTTGATGCGCTGTCTCACCCGGCTCGAGTAAGAAATAATTCAGTACAAAAGCGAGCGCTATGCTCCAATGAAACAAACGAATGCCGATGTCCCAAATTTGCATAGCGCTCTCTTTACCTTATTCCATTTCTTGTTTAACGATACTGCCATCAACCGGATTAAAGTAAATTTCTACTTTTTGGTCGTCAGCATTAAAGCCATAGATCTCATAACACTGACCTTCGGTGACTTTAAACTCGTTAATTTTATAGCCTTGCTCTTCCAGGCCTTGCTGAAACTCAGCTTGGTCCATCCATTCACTCTGTGGCGCAGAAGTACACTGAGTATGTGACTCTTCTGCACTACAGGCACTTAATAATAAAGTGCCCGATGCGACAGCGATTGAAGCTAACAATGTTGCTCTCATTACGCCTCCTATTCGTTTGGTAGCGACTGATAACCCATGTGATATAGGGTAAAGCCGAAAATATCCGAATACTGCTCAATGGTCTTCGATACAGGCGTGCCTGCACCATGTCCTGCATTTGTTTCGATACGGATCAGCTGCGGTGCATCACCACCTGCTTTATCCTGCAACTCTGCGGCAAACTTAAATGAGTGCGCAGGCACCACACGGTCATCGTGATCACCGGTAGTAATCAATGTTGCTGGATACTCCACACCTTGTTCTACGTTATGAACGGGCGAGTAGTTCAGCAGGTATTGGAACATCTCTTTGCTGTCCTCTGCTGTACCGTAGTCGTAGGCCCAGCCTGCGCCAGCAGTGAAGGTATGGTAACGCAACATATCCAAAACGCCGACGGCAGGTAAGGCAACCGCAAACAAGTCAGGACGTTGTGTCATCGTTGCCCCGACCAACAGACCGCCATTGGAACCGCCACGGATAGCAAGCTTTTCTTTTGACGTGTAATCTTCATCAATCAAGTACTCTGCAGCGGCAATAAAGTCGTCAAAGACGTTCTGCTTTTGCATCTTCGTACCGGCATCGTGCCACGCCTTACCATACTCACCACCACCACGTAGGTTAGCAACGGCATAAACACCGCCCATTTCCAACCACGCCGCATTTGCGATGCTGAACGAAGGCGTTAAGCTGATATTAAAGCCACCATAGCCATATAGAATCGTTGGATTACTACCGTCGAGCTCCGTACCTTTTTTATAGGTAATGATCATGGGCACCTGAGTACCGTCTTTAGACGTGTAGAACACCTGCTTCGACTCATAGTTACTGGAATCGAAATCCGCGCCGGACTCTTCGTAAACGGTTGATTCGCCAGTATCCGGATTCAAAGCATAAATAGTTTGTGGCGTGCTGTAATTAGTAAATGAGTAGTACAACGTTTCAGCGTCGTCTTTACCGCCAAAACCACCTGCACTCCCGACACCTGGTAAGTCGATTTGTCGAATTTCTTTACCTTGGTAGTCAAACTGCTTCACTTGCGAGACCGCATCGACCATATATTCCGCGAAAATATAGCCTGCCCCGGTGGTTGGGTTGAGTACGTGCTCAGTCTCAGGGATCAAGTCGCTCCAATTCGCTTCTTGTGGCGCTCCAGCATCAACGACTACGACACGGCCGTTAGGCGCTTCACGGTTGGTCTCGATATAGAGTTTACCGTCTTCACTGTCTAACACCGATACATCTGAGTCATAGTCATCGACCACAGTGACCAGAGACGCATCCTCTTTGCTCAAATCTTTGATAAAGAGTTTATTGCCTGATGTTGAATTAGCGGCAGAGATCACCAAAAACTGATTGTCGTCTGTCACGTAGCCGCCCACATAGCGGTGCTTCTGCGCGTCCGTGCCACCAAATACCAATTCGTCATCGCTCTGCGACGTGCCTAACTCATGGTAATACAGCTTATGTTGATCAGTTTTTGCCGAGAGCTCACTACCTTCCGGCTTATCATAGCTTGAATAGTAGAACCCTTCGTTACCTTTCCAAGAGATACCACTGAACTTCACATCAACCAGTGGGTCCTCAAGACGCTCTTTCGTTTCAGCATCAATGACAATAATTTTACGCCAGTCACTCCCGCCCTCAGAAATCGAATAAGCTGCTAGTTTTCCATCTTCACTAAAGGTCAGTTGTGCTAATGACGTTGTTCCATCTTCGCTGAAGGTATTCGGATCCAAGAACACTTCTTCTGCGTCACTATCGTTCTTCTTACGATAGACCACATACTGGTTCTGCAAACCATCGTTCTTGTAATAATAGGTGTAGTCGCCCTCTTTAAATGGTGCACTGACTTTCTCGTAATTCCACAACTCCGTCAGGCGCTTTTCAATTTTGTCGCGGAACGGGATTTTTTCTAAATGATTGAAGGTGACCTCATTTTGCGCTTCTACCCACGCTTCGGTTTCGGCACTCCGATCATCTTCTAACCAACGATACGGATCTTTCACTTTTGTATCGAAATAAGTATCGACGGTATCCCCTTTGCGTGTTTCTGGGTACTTCACTTGCATCGACTCCGCTTGTTGCTTTTCCACTTGCTGAGTTTCGGCTGTTTGCGACGAATCGTTTTGTGCTGGAGAGCACGCGACAAGTACGCTAACAGCGACAGCACTGAGTACGTATTTCATAGATAGTTCCTTTGTTGTTATTTTGTAACTATTAAGTTAACAGACTGTCCTGAATTGCGAAACTTTGATAGAACAGTATTTCGACCGAACATGCCTAACTTGAGACAAAGCCAAAATGAAGAATGAATCGACTTTAAAAGACTTACCGCAACTGCTCTGCGGTCCCTTAGTTCGGCATGTTGAGTCTGATCATTTTTACTTGTGGCTGGTCACGAAAAGCGACCATGTTCCTCAGGTGGAATGTAGTATCGATGAGACGCCGGTCGATATCAAACAAACAGACCGAGTCATTGCTATTGGCAAGCATGCTTATGTGATGTTGATAAGGGTCGAGCCTGCTCAACCGCTTGCCCACAACCAACGAATCGGTTACGACCTGGTTTGGCCTACCGAAAACGAACGTTTATCAGAACAACACGACTTCTTGCTTTATTCAGGACAAACATGTCCGCAGTTTGTTTATAAAGAGACGATTGACCAACTGCTTCATGGCTCATGTCGCCGCCCTCGTCATCCCGCTGATGATGGGTTATCACGTGCTGATAAAGAGATTGAGGCACACCTCGATCGCCCCTCGAAACGAGCGGGTATTCTTCTGCACACAGGGGATCAAGTCTACGTCGATGATGTCGCTGGCCCGATGTTGGCATCCATACACGCATTAATTGAAGTACTAAAGCTATCTGATGAGACTTTGCCCGATGATCAACTGAATCAACTGGATGACTTAATTCAACACCCAAATGGCTATTACAGCCGCCAATCCTTGCTACCGGATACTAAAGCGAATGAAGCGCTGACTGAGAAATTTTTTGGTGGCGTGAAAAAACCGATTTTTACCTCAGCACACGCGGGTAACCACCTGATTACTGCCGCTGAAGTCTTCGCCATGTATCTGCTCTGTTGGTCACCCACGCCTTGGCGTTTAATCAAGGTGCAACAACCGTCGCAGTTAAACCAAGAACAACAAAAGCGCTTTACCGATGAACAGGCAACCGTTGATAAATTCGTTAAAACATTGCCTCAAGCAGCGCGTGCCATGGCACACAGCATCAGCTATATGATGTTTGACGATCACGATGTGACCGATGACTGGAACTTATCAGCCGCTTGGGAGCTCACGGCCTACCACCATCCTTTTTCAAAACGTATTGTCGGCAACGCGCTGTGGGGCTATTTAATTTTTCAAGGTTGGGGCAACCAGCCCGAAGTGGTAACCCCCCTTATGGATGCCACTGCACAATTACTTGAAAAGCCATTAACTGAGCAACCGGAAGAGCACGATCAACTTATTGAGCAACTGCTGGATTGGGAGCAATGGCAGTTCACCCTAGACACGCAACCCAAAATTCTTGTGCTCGATACCCGTACCCGCCGCTGGCGAAGTGAACGTAGCATCCGCAAGCCATCGGGATTAATGGACTGGGAATCTCTAATGGAGATGCAGCACCAAATTATGGATCAAGAGGCTGTGATTTTAGTGTCCCCGGCGCCGATTTTTGGCGTGAAACTAATAGAAGCAATCCAAACGGTGTTTACCGCGTTGGGTAAGCCACTCGTTGTCGATGCTGAAAACTGGATGGCGCACAACGGTGCCGCCAATACCTTACTTAATATCTTTTCCCACAAACGCACACCGCAAAAGTTCACGATTCTGTCGGGTGACGTGCACTATTCATTTGTATACGACGTGCAGTTGCGACGCGAAAAGGCTGAATCGTCGATTTGGCAAATTACCAGTAGTGGCGTTAAAAACGAGTTTCCGAACACTTTATTAGAGTGGCTCGATCGTATGAACCGCTGGCTATACTCCCCACGATCACCTCTCAACTGGCTAACTAAACGACGCCGTTTCGCCGTGTCTCCACGGCTGCCGACCGGCCGTGATGCCGGCGAGCGACTCTGGAACCACTCCGGTATCGGCTGGGTCAGTTTTGATCAGGACGGCGCTCCGTCGCGTATCCGACAATTAAATGCAGACGGTAACGAAACCGAGTTTCTAAAGGAGGAGTCATGAGTCAACCTAAGGCCTCAGAATGGCAACGTTTCGAACGATACAGCGATAAGCAGACTCATTATCAAGTTGCAATTATTACCGATGAGGACCAATCGTCTAAAATTCAATTAGACGGTGGTCAATCGGCTTGGCACTCACGTTTACGGATTGATGAAGTGGCTCGTCAAGTCGACTCAGCTACAGGTGATGTGCAGTATCATTTCCATGACCTTCCGCCAGACGATACCCATGAATATTCTTTAGTTTCACTGATCGCTGAAGGTGACCGGGGGGCGGAGTTCTCTGAACTTGTTCAGTTTGGTAAGCACTTACTTACTTTTGATGATCGAACGGGACTTGTATGTGAGGTCCGCAACTATAGTCAATTAGTTCCTCGTCAGATATTGATGACTGGCAGTGGGGACGAAGAGTTCAAGGGCTTTAAAAGCGAGTGGGCTACCTTAAAAGACAATCACCTCTTCATCGGAAGTCATGGTAAACGTCCACAAGAAGAGTGGATTAAGGTGATTGGCCGTCACTACGGTTTGCAAAGTGTCGACTGGCACGAAAACTATCAAAAAATACGCGAAGCAGCAGGAGTCTCTGGCGAAGGTTATATTATTCACGAGGCGGCGGAGTGGCACCCCGTTCTAAAAAAATGGCTATTTTTTCCACGTAAGTTATCCAACCAACCGTTTGACCCCGAACATGATGAGCGTGAATGTGGTAACAACCGATTGTTTATTTGCAGTGAGGACTTTTCCCATATTCAAGTCATTGAGGTCGGTCAACGTCATCCTGAGCGCGGCGTATCTTCTATCAAACTTGTTCCCGGCCGACAGAACGAGTGTATCGGGCTAAAAAGCGTGGAAATTGGCGACCGTACCGAAACCTATTTTTTCGCGTTTGATCTAACTGGCCGCGTGCTGCAACAAGACACGTTAATTGGCCACTACAAATGCGAAGGTATAGAGATTCTGTAGTGTTTTATCGTTAGTCGCGCTTATCCTTATTATTGAATCGCGCTAAAGTTTCACCGTAGACACACTCAACATGGCGAGTAAACGCCTCCACAGAGTAGTCCGCAGCGAACCTAAGTGCTTGTTTACCGAGTCGCTCACGAAGCTCATCGTCATTGATGAGCTTAACCACTTGCTCACTCCAACGGTCTTGTTTTGCAGGCGTTTTATAGCCGTTAATATCATCTTCGACGACATCTTCTATACCGCTCGAGCGCACAGCAACAACGGGCATACCCGCAGCCATCGCCTCAAGAATAACCATACCTTGAGTTTCAGACTGCGAGGCAAACACAAATAAGTCACCCAACGCATACCATTCAGGCATGTCCTTGGGCGGTACCGCACCCACTAACTGAACACAGTCAGTGAGTCCATTGTCATCAATCCGCTGTTGCAGATAGTCGCGCTGATGTCCTTCACCGATTTGCAGCAAGCGCACAGGCTTATTTGCACGCTTACGAATATCGACCATCGCGTCTATCATGAAATCGATATTTTTTTCGTCAGAGAGACGCGCCACACTTACCAATATACATTCGTCGTCACTCATAGACTGTGACGCTTTTATTGACTTAATCTTATCGTGGCTGACTTTTTGAAAGCGCTGATACTCAATGCCCGTTGGTTGTACGTAGATAGGTCGCGTCACACCAATCATACGCAAATACTCTTCAACCGACTGGGTGGGCACAATCACACTATCGCATTTGTTGGCAAAACGACGCACCATAATATGCGCAATGATATTTCTAAATAGATGGCCCGGCAGCATGACATAGTGCGCGTAATGCTCTAACCGTGTGTGGTAGGTGTAAACGACGGGTACTTTCAAACGCTTAGCCATATAAACACCAAGCGAACCTATCCAGAACGGATGATGCACGTGAATAATATCAGGCTTGAGTGCTTTCACCTTTTGTCTCACTACGCGTGAAAATAAATGCGCGAACTGGAATTCACTGTTTTCACCAAATGAAAACCAATTGGGCATACGAATAACATGCGCTTCATCGGTACGCGCATTCGCGTATTTGGGTGCTACGATCGAGATCTTATGACCTAGATGCTTTAGACCGACTCTTAAGCGCTCGATAGAAATAGGTACACCGCCGATGAACGGCAAATAGTTGTTAGTGAACATCACGATGTTTAGTGGCTTACTTAACCATGGCTTCGGGTCGATATCATAATCAGGATAATAAGACTTGCCCACGAACACCATTTGATACAGCTTTACGCTCACAAGTAGCAGTGCGCTTACGATAAGAATAAAGTTGATGTAGCCTGCATAAAGCAAAGAGTAGATAAAGAACCAGAGGCTTTCGAGTATTTTGAGCACCGGATGTTGACCGACTTCAAGCTCATTCACATTCACCTCGATACCGGCATCTGTTACACGCACCATCAAGTAATGGTAGAAGCTGTTATCGTGATTAAGTACTAAGCCACCTGCACCACCCGTGATATAAAATGGCGTACCTTTGTACATGACTTTATCGTAAATCGATAAATGACTGGAAAATACCGCGTCAACTGAATGCTGCTCGACCAGTTGCAATAGCCCAGAGCGAAAACCCAATGGTTGTAAAAAGTCATCCTCCGTCGCAAACAAGGTCTCGTTTTTCGGCTGCACCGGGGGGTGAGATACAAAAATAAAGCGGTGCTTAGACTCATCAGCGCGCAAAATATCCGTCAACCAACGCAACTGCCACTGCCATGGCGTTTTACCCGTACTATCCAAAAAGATAAAACGCGTGCTGTCTGCTACAAAGCTAAAAAAGTGAGGGCCAAAATGTTCGTAGTAGCGAAAACTACCAAACTCGTCGTATTCATTGTCACCAAAGGTGAGCAAATAAGGTTTATTCAAGTGTGAAAGACTGCCATAGAGCGCGCGATATTTATCCTCTCCACCACCGCTGACCGCATTACCAGCAGATACGACAAAGTCGATATCAGCTTGATTTAATTCAGGAATGATCCGCTGCTCAAAGATACCAATCGAATTGTTAATATTGCCGAGTACCGCAAACTGATAATCTGAATCTCCTTGTAAGCGACTACTGATGCTGGCGACCTGTTCACTGTGTACTACCTCAAATTCTGGTTGGCTAAAATTCAAATAAATCTTATAGCCGATAACCAGCCCCACAATGACGACATTGACGTAAAACAGTATCTTCAGCCATTGATTTTTATTCATGCGCCCTTCCTGCGACTTGCCAACATCTCATACTGCAACGTCACCATGCCAATCAGCATGCCCAAATAAATAGTGATAAAGCGCCAGCTAAAGATAATTAATAATAAATGATGACTTTGCACAAACTGTGCGAAAAACGAACCGAAAACTCCCTCAGAAACGCCTGATGCTCCGGGGGTTGGTGCAAAATACATGACAAAGGTAGTCACCACCAAAAGACCAACGGACTGCCAATAAGGAACCGTATAGTCGAGTCCCCATAATAGAATAGCGGGGAAGCTGAAGAGGCTTAATAAAAAGACAACCGTGAAAAACACAGAGCCCCACACATAGAGCGGTTTGCCCTTACAATAATCTCGAAAACTGCCAGCAAAACGGAGCATTTCACGTTTGCTCCAAAAGCCAAGTACACGGCATTTATGTGCACTAATTAAATTGACTGTCGCAAGTACTCTAAGCACGCCGTTGATTGGCGCAATCAGCCAGTGGGTTTTAAACAGCACCATCGCAAAGAATGCTAAGTAAGCCGTGACCAATATAGCAAGCGAGCCGCCAATGCCTTTAGACAAAGTTGAGTCAGAAAGTGCAGGCAGTGTCAGCAATAACACCGGCGTAAATGTGAAGATAAAAATCACCGCTAACACAGTCCGAATCGTTGTGGCTGCCGTCGCACGTCCCACCGGCACGCCCTGCTTCGCCAAATACCACACTTGCGCAAAGCCTCCACCGGTCGCCATCGGAGTAACATTGGAAAAAAACATATTAATAAAAATCAGCCGAGTCATTGGCGCTGCCGGCACACGATACCCCAGTGCCCGTAAAGTAAAATAGAGGCGCAATCCGTCACTGGCGAAATAAACAATTAGTAGCGCCAGTAAACTGAGCAACACCGCAGGTTGCAATAACTGGCTATCAAATTGTAGCTCGGCACCTTGGAAAAACTGCTGAATGCTGTAAAAACCGAGAGCCGTTAATACAACAAAGAGGCCACTGAAAATCAGCAGCCTCTTCCACGCGATAGGTTGTTTCTCTGTGTTGATAGGCATTAGTAGCCAGGCATTAAAAACACTTCGCGAACACAGTTACGCGGGTGCGCATTAAGCGCATGTAAGACCGCGTCGGCGACATCTTGAGGGTCTAATTTATCCGGTTTGGGCTCATCAAAGAACGGCGTATTGACCATACCCGGTGCAATCACCGTGCAGCGTCCGCTCCATTCGCGCATCTCTTCCGCTAAGTTTTGGGCAAAACCATGCACAAACCACTTGCTTGCCCCGTAGACAGAGCCCTTAATCGCTGTGCGACCGGCTGCCGAACCGGTCATAATAAAGTGACCCGTGGATTTCTTTAAGTGTGGCAAAGTAAGCTTGGCGGTATAAAGTAATGCATTGATATTAAGATCAATCATTTCGCGCCACTCGTTAGGGTCGCCATTTTCAGTGCCTGCAGCGTTTAATCCTTTGCCCGCATTAGCGAACACGGCATCCAGTTGACCAAACTGATCAACGGTTTGCTGCACCACGCGCTCCAGTTGCTGATAGTCCGTTACATCGGCCGCAATGGGTAATACGTGCTCAGCGCCCAAATCATTTGCCAATGCTTGCAGCTTATCTTCACTGCGAGCGGTTGCCACAACCTTGTAACCTTGCTTTACTGCTTCTTTCGCGGTGGCTTCGCCAATACCCGAAGAGGCGCCTGTAATCAACAATACTTTGGCCATGGAAACTACTCCTTTCGGTTTGTTAAAGTCGTTCTTACGATAAATTCGATTAAACGGTTTAGCTCGGCGCTAAAAACAAGATACTCACCCATGTGATTAACATCAGCAGAATCGAAATGAAAACCGCTGCCGAGGCAATATCCTTTGCTTTACCACTCAGCTCATGAAAGTCAGGGCCAATACGATCAACGACCGCTTCAATAGCAGAGTTCAATAATTCAGTGATCAACACAATCCCGTAAGTGATGATCAATAGCAGTTTGGCAATCAAACCTGTCTGAACAAATAGCAGTGTGGGGACAATAATAATAAGCAACGCACATTCTTGTCTAAATGCAGCTTCACTTCGGAGTGCGGCGACTAAACCACGGAAAGAATAACGGTTCGCATTAATGATTCTGCGTAAACCTTTTTGACTTGGCTTCACTTAACGTTTCCTTGTTTTAACCGAGTAGTTGATTACCTAATAAACCAATAATAAATCCAAATACAGCGCCTAGCGGCGGCGTCCAATAACGTGGCATGGTCGATTGCGGCGCAATATCTTGAAAAATAAGATAGAGAATACCACCTGAAGCAGTCGCCATGATAGCGGCTGTCGCCTCGGTGTAGTCAGCGAGCACCCAGTGCCCAGTGAGTGCCGCCAGAGGGCCGATAAACGCCACCAGAAAAAAGCCCACTAAACGCTTTTTCTCAGACAACTTAGAACCTTGGAGTTCCCTAAAGGCATTAAAACCTTCAGGTAGATTTTGCAAACCGATAAATAGCGCCAGTAACATGCCAAACTCGGGCTTGATTGCAAACATCGCACCCAAACTCAAAGCTTCTGGAATAAAATCCAACAACATTGCCAGTAGTTGGGAGGCTTGGCTTGCCTGCTTTGCTAGCCATTGGTCAACTAAACAGAACAGGACACCGCCAGCCATAAATGCCAACGCGACAGCCCAGACGGGCAAGTTATTGTTGGCCTCCGGTAACAATGCAAACATAACCGCGGAAAGTAGGATCCCTCCACCGATGGCGACAACGCCATGCACTAATTTCTGTTTATTCGCAGATTCGGCCGACCCCTCCCACTTGGCTAACAAAGCGCCTAAGAACGCCGTAAAACCGGCTAGCCAGGTTAAGGCAATCATGTTCAAAATCATACAGTGCTCCCTTGCACAATGATTCAAGCCATCTTAAAACAAGCGGCCTATGTTAAAAAGCTCGATGCGTGATTAAAAACACATTAGGAAGTCGCACTCTCGTCAAACCAGAATACATCTTCAAGGCGTTGCCCAAAAACGCGCGCTATCAGAAATGCAGTTTCAAGTGAGGGTGAATAACGTCGTTGTTCAATTGCCGCAATGGTCTGACGCGTTAAATTAACCTTGTCGCCGAGTTCAGCCTGGGTCATTCCACCGTGTTGTTCGCGCAAAGCACGCACACAGTTATCAATGGGCAACATATTAATAACCCCGTCGATAGCCGATAATTTCTACAACGTACTCCGCAGCTTGCGCCACCACTAAACTCAACAATGCCATCAAAAACAGAAGATCTCCGTGTTGATGCACCAGATACGTCATTAAACTAGAAACAATGAGTACACCCAACAAGATACCAGAATAGGCATCCGCACGTTGTTGAATGGTTTTCTCGCGTTCATCTGCGGAGCGATTCGCCGACTTGCGGTCAACAAGCGCTAACGCGATCTGACCGACAATACTCAGCACAATGAGCCCCACCGTTAAACGTGTAAAGACCGAAACCGCTGGCGGCCACTGGCTTGTTGAATTAAAGCCCTGCACAACCTCGAAAGTAAGACCGCCACCGACCAATAAAGTAATGATTAACATCAGCCATGCTGATTTTTCACGAAATGCCATAACCCACCCACCATGTTAAAAATAGTTAACACTTGAAGATTAGATTCATCGCCTTATGATATCAAATATTTTTAACACCGCAGAAAAAAAGATTATAATTATCCATCAAAGTGAGCCATATATTATGTTTTTTACGTAATTGTAGTCAGTTCCGTTAGTCAGCCGGCAGAGTCATTGTGTTAAATTTAGATTTTCAGCAACGTGTTGTCATTAATACTTCCGAACAAGATTGGATCGATAGCCCCTCAGCAGGCGTGAAGCGTAAACTACTCGAGCGAGAAGAGGCTGAGCGTGGTCGCGCAACCAGTATCGTTGAATATAAGCCCGGCGCATCGTTTAATACCCACTCACACCCTTTGGGTGAAGAAATACTGGTGCTTTCGGGTGTTTTTTCTGACGAATATGGTGACTATCCAACGGGTACCTATCTCAGAAATCCGCCCGGCAGTAGCCATGCCCCTTTTAGTAAAGAGGGTTGCGTATTATTGGTAAAACTCCACCAGTTCCAACACGATGATACCGCCACAGTCAGAGTTAATACTCAGCAGACGGACTGGCTAGCAGGTCAAGGCCGACTCCAGGTGATGCCGTTACATAGTCACGGCACCGAACACGTCGCACTCGTAAAATGGCCACACAATGAAAGATTTAAGCCTCATAGACACCTCGGTGGCGAAGAAATATTTGTGTTGTCCGGCGAATTTTGCGATGAACACGGTCGCTATCCTAGAGGAACCTGGCTCCGTAACCCACATATGAGCGTTCACCACCCGTTCGTGGATGAAGAAACCGTTATCTGGGTCAAAACAGGACATTTAGGATAAATGCAATCTTCCTTTGTCATTTGCGCCCAAAACGCGTAGATTACGCGCCTATTTTTTATTCAGGTGCGTAAACGTGATTTCTGCTTCAAACATCACCATGCAATTTGGTGCAAAACCTCTATTCGAAAACATATCAGTGAAATTTGGCGAAGGTAACCGCTACGGTCTGATCGGCGCCAACGGCTGCGGTAAATCGACGTTTATGCGCATCCTCAGCGGCGACCAAGAGCCCTCGTCTGGCAATGTATCCACTGATCCAAACATGCGCGTCGGTAAATTGAGGCAGGATCAGTTCGCTTATGAGCAATTCAGTGTCGTTGATACCGTTATCATGGGTCACGAGGAACTGTGGCAAGTAAAATCAGAACGCGATCGTATTTATAGCTTACCTGAAATGAGCGAAGAAGACGGCATGCGTGTTGCTGATCTTGAAGTCGCATTTGCCGAAATGGACGGTTACACAGCAGAGTCACGCGCAGGCGAACTATTACTCGGTGTTGGTATTCCGCTCGAAGCGCACTTTGGCTTGATGAGCGAACTTGCACCGGGTCTGAAATTGCGGGTTTTGCTCGCACAGGTCTTGTTTTCAGAACCTGATATTATGTTACTGGACGAACCGACCAACAACTTGGATATCAATACGATTCGTTGGCTAGAAACGGTACTCAATGAACGCCAAGCGACGATGATCATTATTTCGCACGATCGGCACTTCCTAAACAGCGTGTGCACCCACATGGCTGACATCGATTACGGCGAGTTACGCGTGTATCCAGGTAACTACGACCAGTACATGTTCGCCGCAACACAGGCACGCGAACAACTGCTGAATGAGAATGCGCGTAAAAAGGATAAAATCGCCGAACTGCAACAGTTTGTCAGCCGATTCTCTGCTAACGCATCAAAAGCCAAACAAGCGACCTCGCGGGCAAAACAGATTGAGAAGATTCAATTAGCCGAAGTCAAAGCATCGAGCCGAGTGAGCCCATACATTCGTTTCGAGCAAGAAAAGAAACTTTATCGCTTAGCACTCGAGATCGAGGGACTCAATAAGTCCTTTGGTGACTTACACGTATTAAAAGATTTGAACGCCATGGTCGAAGTCGGCGAAAAGGTCGCCATACTCGGCGCTAACGGTATCGGCAAAACCACGCTGCTGAAGTGTTTGGTCGATCAATACGCAGCTGACGATGGCATCATTAAGTGGTCTGAAAACGTTAATATTGGTTATTATGCACAAGACCATGCCGACTGGTTCAAACAGGAAATGACCGTATTTGATTGGATGAGCCAGTGGAAGCAACCACACCATGATGAGCAGGCAATTCGCGGCGTATTGGGTCGCATGTTGTTCTCTCAGGACGATATCAAAAAGCCGGTGTCGATTTTATCGGGTGGGGAAAAAGGACGTATGATCTTCGGCAAGCTCATTATGCAGCGTCCCAACGTATTAGTGATGGATGAGCCGACCAACCACTTGGATATGGAATCAATTGAAGCACTCAACCTAGCTCTCGAAAATTACGATGGAACAGTGCTCTTCGTCAGTCATGACCGCGAGTTTGTATCGTCACTGGCATCTCGTATTATTGAATTAACCGACAAAGGCATGCGTGACTTCTCGGGAAGTTACGACGACTATTTGAAACAACTTCAATCCGCTTAAGTTAATTAGTTAAAAAATGGTACGTCGCGCAAAATGCGCGACCTACCGAGTAATGAGCTGAACCTCCGTACCCGACCTCATATTTTTGCTACCATCAACAAAATTTTAATAATTCTAACTAAAATAGGTAGTTAAACTATGAAACGACTGGTAACCAGCCTGCTTGTTTCTGCGGCCTTTGGCGCCTCTGCGTCAAACGGAGCTCCAGAACGACCGCTAATCATGCAACCCGAAATCAGCCCCGATGGCACCCAAATCGCCTTCAGTTATCAAGGTGATATCTGGACCATGTCAACGTCGGGTACCCATCCCAACCGTTTAACCATCCACGAGGGCTATGAGAGCTCACCAAAGTGGTCGAAAGACGGTAAAACCATCGCATTCAGTAGTGACCGATTTGGTAATGACGATGTGTTTGTGATGCCTAGCCAAGGCGGTCGACCCGATCGTTTGACCTATCATAGTGCGCCTGATCGTGTGCTTGGGTTTGGTCACGACAACCAAGTGCTATTTAATACGCGTCGTTTATACGCTGAAGTTGAGCGTGAGTGGGAAGTTTACGGCGTTGCGCCCAGTGGCGATGCAACCGAAGCACGGTTTATGGATGCGCTCGGTTTTGACGCGGTGGTATCGCCTGACGGCAAAAAAATTGCTTTTGTTCGAGGCACATGCCGCATTTCACGCGAAGATTATCGCGGTCCGGCAAACCGCAATATCTGGATTTACGATACCGAAACGGGTGAATACGAGCAATTGACCGACTTTGATGGCAACGACTTTATGCCACAATGGTCTAGTAACAACGAGCTGTATTTTATTTCATCGCGCGCGGGCAAATACAACGTGTTTAGGCAGAAGTTGGGTTCAAACCGCGCCGAGCAAATTACTGATGAGCGCGAGTTTGGCGTCGAGCACTTCAGCATCGATAAACAGGCCAATCACCTTGTTTATCAAGCCGCCGATAAAGTGCAATTAATAGCCGGTAGCAAGCGTCAATCACTCAACCTATCGATTCCTACAGACTTTCGTTTTGACCCGGTCACCAACAAGTCAACCACCAACGCTTTGGATGAGTACAGTGTCTCACCCAACGGTAAGTTGATTTCTTATGTTGTGCGGGGCGACGTATTTGTTAAGCGCAACGATAAAGAAGATAAGCGCTCGGTCAGACTCACCACGGGTGCCGCACGCGACAGAGATGTTGCTTGGTTAGACGACAACACCGTGTTGTTTGTTTCGGACCGCGATGGTCAAAATGATATTTTTGCAGTGACATCAGCGGATTCTGAAGAGCCAAACCTATTTAGGTCGTTAAAGCATTCAGTTAAACCGGTAACGCGCACAGATGCCGAAGAACATGAGCCTTTGGTCTCGCCAGATGGTAAAAAAGTGGCTTACCGTGAAGGTCGTGGAAAACTCATTGTCGCGGATGTAGCCGATGATCAGTCACTGACCAACCCCGTGGTGCTATTAGACGGCTGGGCAACACCGAGCGGTGTCAGCTGGTCGCCAGACAGCCAGTGGTTAGCCTACGCTAAATCTGACTTATCATTTAACAGCGAAATCTTTATTCATGCGGCGGATAACTCTCAAGAACCCGTTAACGTCAGCATGCATCCAAAAGGCGATTACAGCCCAGTCTGGTCTCCGGATGGCAGCAAGTTAGGCTTTAGTTCCATGCGGAACAATGGCGATTACGACATTTGGTTTGCATGGTTAAAAGAAAGCGATTGGCAACGCTCGCAAGAGGAGTGGAAACGCGACGAGTTTGTTGAGGAAACTGCGGATGCCAAAGAATCTGAAGACGATTCGGACGCTGCGGAAGACGCCGTTGAGCCTATGCAGATTGATTTGGACGGCATCTATAAACGGCTTGTTCAAGTAACACGTTTTGCAGGTAACGAATCCGGTTTAGCGTTCGACAAAGAAGGCGAGCACGTTTATTACACCATTGGTGGTGCCGGTCGCCAGAACTTCGAGATGGACCAAGACCTGTTCAAAATTAAGTGGAATGGCGAAGACAAAGAGCACATTATTAAAGGCGACCAAAGCCCTCGCAGCTTATCGCTAAGTACCGATGGCAAAAGCCTTTTTGCACTTGTCGAACGCGGCACTTTAGTGAAGGTAGATACCAAAAAGGACGAACCAGAAACCTTATCGACGGTATCTCAACAAACCATCGAGCATATGGCCGAACGGGCGCAGATCTTTGATGAGGCGTGGCAAGCGCTGAACGCAGGTTTCTATGACCCTGAATTTCACGGTAACGACTGGTGTCAACAACGGGTGAAAACTGATCCACTTTTGTCCTAAAATCAACGGAGTAAA
>ERZ1673960.38-NODE-38-length-54059-cov-27.101085_pt1 | contig 54059 bp, 43 predicted proteins | sample MGYA00580190_ERZ1673960 | MGnify/ENA primary metagenome ERZ1673960 (study PRJEB41334, sample SAMN05608106) | rock metagenome | biome: terrestrial subsurface; feature: shale formation; material: shale | place: USA: Pennsylvania ...
ATCAACCGGCCAAGATAATTGCCGCTAGACCGGCCACCGTAATTGTCGCTCAATATTACAGCCATTTTGACGATACCGCGGCGCATAAAACCTTGCCGTTCGGCACCTTGGTGCGTGTGACCAATCTCGCCAGTGGTGAGTCAGTGGTGGTGAAGATCAATGACCGGGGCCCCTTTATCAAAGGACGTATTATTGATCTTTCACGTTCCGCTTTTGGCGAAATCGCTGACCTCGATGTCGGTATCATTGATGTAAAAATGCAAGTGATTACTGACTAACTAAAGCACATGCCAGGGCTCTGCGCGCAAAACGTCGCGGAGCTCTTCCTCGTAGCTCGGTTTAAGATGTGTTATCCAGATGCTATGTGGCGGCTTTTCGAGTTGCTCTAATAGGCGGCTAACTAATGACGGCGTCATGTGCTGGGTTTTGATCGCTACTTCTTCGAGCCTGTCAGGGAACGAACATTCCACCATCAGTGTGCTAATGGGGGGTAATTCGTTGAGCTTTGAGACAAGGGCGTCGGTCACGATGCAATCGGCACAAAACACAAAATGTGAGTGTTCACTGACTTTGGGTTGTTGCACTGCGTAACCAATGGTGGGTATGGCGTGTGGCACTTCGAACGCGGTGAGCGTCATGCCTTGATGCTCAATGACTTGGCCTGGATTAATCTCAACTAACTCGAGCATGGGCGTTCCGTTATCTTGCACCTGAGTAAAGTCGGGCCAAATATCATTATTAAAAATATGCTGTTTAAGGCGCTCTAAGCTGTGGGCGAGGCCATACACTTTGAGCGGTAAACGACTTTGGTCAAACAGGTTACTGACGAAGGTGGGTAGCGCCGCTATATGATCCATGTGGGCATGGGTCAAAAAGATATGGCGAATGGCTTTCATCTCGCTGAGTTGTAACGACGATAAGCCAGTTCCGGCATCGATGAGCGTTTCACCGTTTAATTGGATGCAGGTTGAGCCTTTTTGCGGGTTACCGCTGAGCCCACCGCTACTGCCTAGCACTCGAAACATTGCACACCTGTTATAAAAAGAGGACACTTATCGTTACAACTATAGTATCGATTTAATTGTCAGTTCGAAATAGGATTCGTTAGGATTATTCCAGACAACTCGAAGGAGAATGACATGATAAAAACAACAACCGCAACTATCCAAGGTCATGAAGTAGAACAGTATCTCGATATTGTGGTAGGTGAGGCGATCTTAGGTGCCAATGTATTCAAAGATATTTTTGGTGCGGTACGCGATATCGTCGGCGGCCGCGCTGGCGCTTATGAACGTGAGATGACTCGGGCGCGCGAAATTGCGTTTGCAGAGGTTGAAGAAAAAGCCAAGTTATTAGGCGCTGATGCGGTGATTGGCATTGATATCGACTATGAAGTGGTTGGTCAAAAAGGTGCTATGATGATGGTCAGCGTCAGCGGTACCGCCGTTAAACTTAAAAAATAAGGAGCAACAGTGCAGACATCAACACCCGATCACACGTCCGCAAAACAAGCGATGACGCCACAACTGGTGGTGGTATCGATTTTTTGGCTGGGTTTACTGTTGGTGGCAAGCTGGGTTAAGCCCGATTACAGCCACATGAGCCAGTACATCAGCGAAATTAATGCTACCGGCACAACGGCAGCTGGCGTGCTGGGCTGGGTCGGCTTTGTACCCTTTGCGATTGTGGTGTTAAGTTTCTTGGTGTCTGCGCGTAGCCGAGTACGTGTTGAGGGTATCAGTGCACTCGGCTACGCATTACTGTTCTTTTACCCCTTTGCTTATTTGGGCGCAGCGCTTGCGCCTTGCGATGCCGGTTGTCCGATTGACGGTTCGGCATCGCAAACGATTCACAATTGGATCGGTATTCTAAGTTACTTGGGCTTTGCCGCCGGTACGTTGTTGCTCGCCTTTACCCCTCGCGCGCATTGGGCGTTGCGAATTGTTTTTGTGTTATTGGCGATCATTATCGGGTTAGGCTTTTTCATCATGCCAACCGAAAACCTCGAACCCGTTCGAGGCGCAATTCAACGGTACCTCGAAATTGCCCAGTTAGCTGTATTCTGGCTACTACTTGGAATCACCCGTAAACACTCCTCAAACGAATAGAGGGCAGTATGACACGCAAACAAATACGTTTATCGGTCGAAGGAATGAACTGCGGCTCCTGTGCGAGTCGCGTTGATAAGGCGTTAAATGGTGTCAAAGGCATTGAGGATGTCAGTGTTAACTTAGCCTCTGATGCCGCGGAAATGACGCTAGTCACAGCGTCGCAAGAGGATGCGATTCAGGCGATAAGGGACGCAGGCTATGACGCTCATGCGATTGTCGATCGTGAGGCGGAAATGGCGCGACAAGAGCAGCAAAAGGCGAACGAATTTAAACAACTAAAACGCGATCTGATCATTGCTGTGCTGTTTACCTTGCCCGTTTTTGTTATTGCGATGGGTAGCCATTTGATCCCAGCATTTGGTGAGTGGGTTGATTCCAGCTTAGGCCAAACCACCAATTTTTGGATACAAATGTTGCTGACAACGGTGGTGTTGGCATGGCCCGGTCGTCGCTTTTATCAAATAGGTATTCCAGCGCTATTGCGTCGAGCCCCTGATATGAATTCACTTGTCGTGCTGGGTGCGACGGCTGCCTGGGGTTACTCCGTCGTTGCCACGCTAATGCCGCAGTGGCTTCCTGCGCATGCGGTGAATGTCTATTTTGAAGCCTCCGCAGTGATAGTGACGTTGATTTTGGCTGGGCGCTTTTTAGAAGCGCGAGCGAAAAGTCACACGTCCGATGCGATTAAACGCTTATTGAACTTACAAAGCAAAACGGCGCGTCGTGTTCGTGACGACGACAGTAGCGAGACTGTTGATATTAAGTCGCTGAGTAAAGGCGATATTATCGAAGTACGTCCGGGCGAGCAGGTGCCTGTCGATGGCACCATCGTGAGTGGCGACAGTTATGTGAATGAGTCGATGATTACCGGCGAGGCCGAGCCGGTGGCAAAAGAAACGGGCGATAAGGTGGTTGGCGGAACCATTAATCAGCAGGGAAGTTTTCGCTTTAAGGCGACTGCGATAGGTGAAACCACGGTGCTGGCGCAAATTATCCGCATGGTTGAACAAGCACAAGGCGCGAAGCTACCTATTCAAGATACCGTTAACCGCATCACGCTGTGGTTTGTCCCAGCGGTTATGGCGGCGGCGGCATTAACCTTTTTGGTGTGGTTCTTTGCTAAAGACGTCAATGCGCTCACGTTTGCCTTAATTAACGCGGTCGCGGTACTCATCATTGCCTGCCCTTGTGCCATGGGACTTGCCACACCGACTTCGATCATGGTTGGCACAGGGCGAGGAGCCGATGAGGGCGTATTGTTTCGACAAGGCAGTGCGTTACAGCAAATTGAGAACGCGCGTATTGTAGTATTCGATAAGACTGGAACGCTGACCGCGGGTCACCCCGAGGTGGTGAGCTGGGAGGCAGTACAAGCCGATAGTGATGCGTTAATGCTAGCGGCGAGTCTAGAGCAACGCTCAGAGCACCCAACGGCTCAGGCGTTAGTTAATTACGCTGAAGCACAAAGCAAGCAGTTGACCCAACCGGAGAGTTTTAATGCTCTAGCGGGGCTTGGCGTTGAGGGTAAGGTTGATGGTCGTACGTTATTGGTCGGCTCACGTACCTTAATGGATGAGCAATCGGTTGCACTCGACAGTACCCAGCAACAAACTCAAACCATTGAACGCAATGGGCAAACGCCCCTATATGTAGCTATTGATGGTCAGTTAGCCGCGGTGTTCTCGGTCGCTGATCCTATTCGACCTTCGGCCAAGGCTTTGATTGAGCATTTAGCGGAACAGAACATACGCACCGCGATGGTTACGGGCGATGCCGAGGCGACTGCACAAAAAGTGGCAAAAGAACTCGGTATCAGTGACGTGGTGGCGGGAGTTAAGCCCGATGGCAAAGTGGCTGCGGTAGAAAAGCTGCAAGCTCAGTATGGTAAGTTAATTTTCGTTGGCGACGGTATTAATGATGCGCCCGCACTGGCGGCCGCCGACATTGGTATTGCCGTTGGAACAGGTACAGACGTGGCGATCGAAAGTGCCGATGTAGTGATGATGTCTGATGATTTGAACGGAGTGCGTAATGCATTCAGTCTATCGCGTCAGACCATGCGCAATATCCGCCAAAATTTATTTTGGGCGTTCGCCTACAATACGGCGTTGATTCCCGTGGCTGCGGGCTTATTGTATCCGTTTTGGGGCATTACTCTGTCACCGATGCTAGCCGCAGGCGCTATGGCGCTCTCAAGTGTCTTTGTTATTTCTAATGCGTTACGTCTTAAACGTATTACTTTGTAAGGAGCCTCAGTGAAGTTAGGCGTTTTTGATAGCGGGGTGGGCGGTTTGACTGTTGCCCGCTCATTGCAACGGAGCCGTTATTTTTCCGAATTACTCTATTTTGGAGACACGGCGCGCGTACCCTACGGTAGTAAGGATAGTAATACCGTGACTCGCTACGCACTCGAAGCGGTCGAGTTTTTTAACGGTACCGATGTTGATGCGTTAATTGTTGCCTGCAATACGGTCAGTGTAGTGGCGCTGGAAACCATGCAGAGGTTTTCTAATAAACCGGTGTATGGGGTGTTAGAACCCGGCGTGATGGCGCTTGAACAAGCAACTGAAGTAAACCATGACAGCCAGGTACTTGTGATTGCAACACGCTCGACGATTCAATCCGGCGAATACCAACGGCGTATAAAGCAGCTTGGTTTTGAGCATGCTACGGCGATGGCGACGCCGTTGTTTGTGCCGATTGTCGAGGAGGAACTTTACGAGGGCGCGATTTTACATGCCACCTTTGACCATTACTTTAGCGCGCTAGAGCGCCCAGACGTTGTGCTGTTAGGATGTACTCACTTTCCACTGATTAGCGATGCGATTAGTGAATATTTCAGTGGCGCAAAAACGATCCATTCGGGCGAAGCAATGGTACAGTGGTTAAGTCAGCATTTAGATCTAAAACGTCAGTTTGACGAAACACCGATAACCATCCACGCTTCAGAAAATGTCGAAGCGGTGCGTCGGGTGGCAAAACGGTGGCAACTTAACTTGTAAGGAAGAGCCATGTTTGAAGCATACAATGGAACCTTTATTGCCCTTGCAGTGATATTGGCAACGGTCCTACTACAATGGTTGATTGCCAGTGGTAGGAAAGCAAAAGAAGACGGTGCAATTCCAGGCAAGCCGCCTCAGCAACAAGGCCATGAAAGTTTTACCTTTAGAGCGTGGCGCACGCACCAAAACAGTATCGAAAACTTAAGTGTCATGTTAGGCACGGTATTTTTAGCCGTACTAAGTGGCGCCAACCCGTTTTGGACCGCTTTACTGACGGGCTTTTTTGCGGTCGCGCGTATTCTTCACATGATTCTTTATTATGTGATAGCGACAAACAAAAATCCGAGTCCGCGTAGCTACTTTTTTATGTTGGGTTGGTTAGCTAACGTGGCTCTATTAGTGTTTACGCTTGTTCACTTAGTAACGAAGTAAGGCTAAAGCGGTTTCTTATCTGGGCTCACGAACGTACGTCTGGCTGTTGGTGAGTCCAGTGTCTCTGGCTTATAGTGCTGTGCGAGTACGGCTTTTAAGTCGTTGACTAAGTCAGCGTTCTGTTGTTTAAACTCTGTGAAGTCAGAGCAGGGTTGCTCGCTTAAACGTTGGCTCATAATACGTAGTGTCGCGACCGTTAAGGTATGATGATAGCGTTCGTTCAATGACATGATATGTTGGTTGGCACGCAACGTGGCGACCACTTCGGCAAGCGCGATCGGCCAAGGTGCACGTTTTAAATGTATCCATGCCAAACGCAAATGCCAACTGTGATCGGTACTATCTCGAGAAAACTCGCCTTGTTTAATTGCGTTAAGAAACGCCTCGTCTGATAGCCTACAGTTATCCATAACTCTTAAGTTCTAAAAAATTTAATCTATTGTGCACCAGATACTGGTTTCTTGTCGAATAAGTTCATCTATTTTTATAGGAGATTAACCGCATCTGGTCAGTCCTGTTTTTTGAGTGTGTGTTTCGTTCAACCTAACCGCTGGATTTTCTGCTATTATCTCGGCAGTCAATTTATCTTGGTTTAGGAGTCCGAGCGCATGTCTGACGAACAAAAACGTCCTTTGTATATTCCCTATGCTGGACCATCGTTGTTAGAAACACCGTTGCTGAATAAAGGCAGCGCGTTTAGTAAAGAAGAGCGAGCGGCATTTAACTTAACGGGCTTGTTACCGCCCCGTTATGAATCCATTGAAGAACAGGCCGAACGTGCCTATATGCAGTATAAAAGCTTTGAGACTCCACTCAATAAGCATATCTATTTGCGCGCCATTCAAGATAACAACGAAACCTTGTTTTATCGCTTGCTGACCGATCATTTAGAAGAAATGATGCCGATTATTTATACTCCTACAGTAGGCGATGCGTGCGAAAAATTCTCTGATATTTATCGCAGTTCACGTGGCTTATTTATCTCCTATTCCGAGCGCGATCAGCTCGATGACATTTTACGCAATGCCACCAAGCAAAAAGTTAAAGTTATCGTGGTCACCGACGGTGAACGTATTCTTGGTTTGGGTGACCAAGGCATTGGTGGAATGGGGATCCCTATTGGTAAGCTGTCGCTTTACACGGCCTGCGGCGGCATCAGTCCAGCCTATACGCTACCAGTGATGCTTGATGTCGGCACGAATAATGAAAAACTGCTGAATGACCCGATGTATATGGGCGCGCGTCACAAACGCATTAATCAAGAGCAGTATGATGAGTTCTTAGAGAAGTTCATCAAGGCAGTAACACGGCGTTGGCCGGGCGTCATGTTGCAGTTTGAGGACTTCGCCCAGCCTAATGCAATGCCGTTGCTTCGCCGCTATCGTGATGAAGTGTGTTGTTTCAACGATGATATTCAAGGCACTGCGTCTGTCACAGTCGGTACGTTGCTCGCTGCGTGTCGTCAGAAAGGCAAAAAGCTGAGTGAGCAGAAAGTCGTGTTTGTTGGCGCAGGGTCGGCCGGTTGTGGTATCGCTGAACAAGTGATGATTCAGATGGTTGCTGAAGGGCTGAGCGAAGAACAAGCTAAAAAGCAGATTTTCATGGTCGACCGCTATGGCTTAGTGGTCGATAGCATGAGTGACCTACGTGACTTCCAGCAGGCGTTAGCGCAACCGATTGATAGCCTAAAAGACTGGCAATACAGTGGCGACTATCCGTCGCTACTGGATGTGATTCATTGTGCTGAACCGGATGTATTGATTGGTGTTTCGGGTCAAGCGGGGTTATTCACTGAACAAGTAATTACCACGATGGCACGTTACGTTGATCAACCGATTATTTTCCCACTATCGAACCCGTCTAAACACGTTGAAGCGCATCCCCACGACGTAATTAAGTGGACGCAGGGCAAAGCGATTGTCGCAACCGGCAGCCCATTCGGCGAAGTTGAGTGGGAAGGCACCACGTATCCGATAGCGCAATGTAATAACAGCTATATCTTTCCGGGCATCGGTTTAGGTGTTATCGCGGTGAAGGCGACACGTGTTAGTGATGAGATGTTCCGAGTGGCCAGTAAGACGCTGGCGAAAGCCTCGCCGAGCGCCAACGGTAAGAATAAGAACTTATTACCCGGTTTTACCGAGCTGGCTCAATTGAGTAAAGACATTGCCTTTGCCGTTGCGAAAGTGGCACAAGAAGAGGGCGTTGCGCTCGAAATCGACGATGAGGTACTCAAGCAACGTATTGAGAAAAACTTCTGGTCACCTGAGTACCGTCATTACAAGCGCGTCAGCATTTAAGCTGACGCCTCGATGGCATGAACTAAATCGGCGAGTAGATCTTCTTTACGCTCAATGCCGACGGACAATCTTAGTAAGTCGTTGGGTACAGGCGTGCCCGCCCCTTCAATACTGGCACGATGCTCAATGAGGCTCTCAACACCACCGAGCGAAGTTGCGCGGTGCCATAGACGTGTTTTGGCTGCGGTGCCGACGGCTTGTTGCTCGCCTCCAACTAACCGAATTGACAGCATGCCGCCAAAGCCGCCTTCCATCTGTTTGCAGGCGATTTCATAACCTGCAAAGGAGGGGAGTCCTGGGTAGAGCACTTCACTGACCATGGGGTGTTGCTCCAGTTGTTGGGCGAGAAACATGGCCGAGTCACAGCTTTCGCGCACGCGCAAAAATAAAGTACGCATGCCGCGTAATAGCTGAGCTGCATCCATCGGGGACGGTACTGCGCCTCCTTGTGCGCGTATTGCCAAAATACGCTGCCAGAAATCATCGTTTTCTCGTGTGGCCAGTGCGCCGGCGATAACGTCAGAGTGGCCGTTCAAGTACTTAGTGGCAGAGTGCATAACAATATCGGCACCCAACTCGAGTGGACGTGTTAGTATCGGTGTGGCTACGGTTGAATCGACTGCAACGCACGCGCCTTGATATTTGGCAATATCGGCAATGGCGCGAATGTCGCTCACGGTCCACATCGGGTTGCCGGGCGTTTCGAGCCAAATCAATTTGGGCTGTAGCTGCGTGATTTTATTTTCCACCTGATCGAGTTGTGTCATATCGACAAAGTGAACGTGCAATCCGGCATCGGTCGCTAGACCTTTCAGCCAGTTGCGTAACGCCCAATACATGATGTCAGGTGCCAATACGACATCGCCGGGCTTGAGTGCTTGAAATACAGCGGTCGCGGCTGCCATGCCCGAGGCAAATAGTTTCGCGTCGGCGGCGTGTTCAAGTTGAGCGATTAACTTTTCTGGCGCATCGTAAGTTGGATTATCGGCGCGAGAATAGACTCTTCCGCTACGATATTGATTATCCTCATCTCTTTGATAGGTCGTTGATGTAAAAATACCCGGGATAATCGGCTTGAAAGGTTGTGTAGTGTTCTCTCCGCCTTGTGCGAGAGACGTCTGGAAACTGTCATTTATCTTTTTTGTCATAAAATCGTTTACTCAGTAATCTAATTTAGCTCTATTGCGTATGATCTGAGTGTATTTTGGTCTCAAAATGAGAGGTATTGCAATGCGTTTGTTAAAAGCTTTAATCGCGGGTTCAGTGTTGTTAGTCGCAAACTCTGCACTTGCTAACGAATGTGAACTTACAATCACTGGTTCAGATAACATGCGTTATGATAAAAGTGAACTTTCTGTACCTGCTAGCTGTTCTGAAGTAACCCTTACTTTGAAGCACTCAGGTAAGATGGGTAAGAAAGTAATGGGCCACAACTGGGTCTTGAGTCAATCAAGCGATATGCAGTCAGTGGTGCAACAAGGCATGTCGGCAGGCTTAGATAACAACTATGTGCCTGACTCGGATAAAGTGATTGCTGCAACTGATGTTATCGGTGGTGGTGAATCCACGAGTGTGACTTTTTCTACTGAAGGAATGAGTGCAGACGGTGACTATATGTTCTATTGCACATTCCCAGGTCACTCGGCGATCATGAAAGGTCAGTTCAAACTGACTCAATAAACTGAATCCAAGCGAGTTAAAAAAGCCCGCGGCTGCTTTGCACCCGCGGGTTTTTATAGGGAATTATGAAACGTTTTACATGGTGTTTGCAGGTTACTGCGTTAGTCTCATTATTGGTTGCATCGGCTGGAGCAACGGCTCAGAGCTATGGTGCGCGTGAAGCGCTTGTTAATGTTGCGCCGGTTCAATTTGAAAATGAAAAGAACCGTGTCGAAGCTGTAGGTACCGCCGAAGCACAGCGCGCTGTCACGTTGTTTTCACCGGTCAGTGAGCGGGTTACTCAGGTTAATTTTGAACCGGGTGACCGTGTGCAAGCAGGCGACTTACTCGTGCAACTGGACGACCGACGTGAGCAAGTCGCTTTGCGACAGGCGCAAATCAGTTTAAAAGATGCCGAGCGCACAGTAGAACGTTTGAAGCAAAGCTTCGAACAAGGTGCGGTGCCACAGTCCGAGCTTGATAATGCTATTTTGTTGCGTGATTTGGCGGAAGTGGAAGTCGATCGCGTAAAGACCGAGATAGCTGATCGAAAAATTATTGCACCCTTTGATGGCATTGTAGGCATTACTGATGTTGAAGAGGGTGATCGTATCAATGAGCAGACGCAAATCGCGACGATTGATGACCGCGATACGTTGCTCATCAATTTCCAAATTCCTGAAGCGGCAGTTTATTTGCTTAAGCCCGGTGTCACTCTAGAGGTGGAGCCATGGCGTTATTCAGGACAGCCTGTCAATGCTGAAATAGTAGAACTCGATTCCCGTATTAATCCTACGACGCGGATGTTTAGAGCGCGTGCGAAAGTTGATAACAAAAATGATGACTTCCTGCCGGGCACTAGTTTTCGCACAGCGATAGAACTCGCAGGCGAGGAGTTTGCGTCGATTCCCGAAGTCGCGCTGTCATGGGGTGCAGATAATCCTTATATATGGATTGCAGAAGATAGTAAGGCAAAACGCATTGAGGTTCAGATCGAACAACGTTTAGAAGGACGCGTTCTTGTTTCTGGGGATATCAACCGCGACGATACATTGATTGTTGAAGGTGTTCAGAGTCTTCGTAATGGTCAGCCTATTAAATATGAGATGAGTGAGTTGGATACGGGCACTGAAGAGGTGGTTGAGTAATGTCTGACAAACAACAGCTACCTGCACATGAGGGTAATGACTTACCGTCAGTCTCAATACGTCGGCCCGTCCTCATTGTTGTACTCAACATTTTAATTGCGCTTGCTGGCATCGCGGCACTTATGGGTGTCGAAGTACGTGAATTACCCGATGTAGACCAACCTGTAGTGACCGTTCGGGCTACGCTACCGGGAGGAGCGCCAGAAACCGTTGATGCTGAAGTAACGAGTATCTTAGAGGGAGCTGCAGCCCGTGTGTCTGGCGTGAAGTCGATTCGTTCGCAGTCAGAAGAAAACTCTGCTCGCACCGTGGTTGAGTTCCAGCCGAGTGTTGACCTTGATGTCGTGGCAGCCGAAGTTCGCGAAGCGGTTAACCAAGTTAGGCGCGAACTACCCGAAGACGTTGAGCAAGTAAACGTTGTAAAAGCAGACGATGATGCGCGCGCAGTCCTAGATATTGCCGTCTCCAGTGATAAGTTGAGTTTAGAAGAGTTAACACGCCGGTTAGAAACAGATTTCGCGCCCGAGTTTTTGTCTATCGAGGGCGTGGCGGATGTTCGGCTTAACGGTGCCCGTGAGCGCGTGCTACGCGTTGCGCTTGATCCGCTACGTTTGACGAGTTTCGGGCTATCGGTAACGGATGTCGCCGATGCATTGCGTCAGGCTCCTTTTGATGTGCCTGCAGGGAGCTTACGCTCAACGGATCAACGTATTATTATTCGTGCCGATGCTACTTCAATTAATGCCGAGCAAGTCGAAAATATTATAATTTCGGGCGATACGCGCATTGGCGATGTCGCTCAAGCTTATTTTAGTCCTGCAGATGCGAACAGTTTTGTACGCCTAAATGGCAAGCCAGTGGTCGGCGTGGGGGTTATTCGCCAAGCGGGTTCAAATACGATTGAAATCTCTGATCAAGCGCTGGCGATGCTCGAACGTTTACGTGATCGTTTCCCGGATATGGAAATGACCGTCACTAACGACGACGCTTTATTTATTCGCAAGTCGGTTGCTGAAGTGGTAACGACTTTGGCAATAACCATCGCGTTGGTTGTCGCAACGTTGTGGGTCTTTATTGGTTCGTTTCGTGCGACCATCGTGCCTGCGCTTTCGATACCTGTTGCCTTATTTGGCGCGATTGCGGCTATTTGGTTGATGGGTTTCTCGATAAATATACTGACCTTGCTTGCTCTCGTACTCGCCACTGGACTGATTGTTGATGATGCCATCGTGGTTGCTGAAAATATTCAGCGACGTCGTTCAATGGGCTTGGGAAGCAGAGCGGCAGCGGTATTGGCGACACGCGAAGTGTTTTTCGCTGTTGTTGCTACCACTGCTGTATTGGCAGCCGTTTTCGTACCTATCGCGTTTCTTCCTTCGACTGCGGGTCGATTATTCCGAGAGTTTGGTGGTGTCCTTGCGGCGGCTGTGATTATTTCGTCATTCGTGGCGTTATCTCTCGTTCCAGCATTTACCGCAAGACTCCCCAAAAATGCCGGTAAGAAGAATATTTTTGGTCCCATCGGCGATTGGTTTAAAACCGGCTACGAGCGCACGCTCAAGTGGGCGCTCAATACCTCTTGGCTGATCGTGGCATTCTCAATAGTTGCGGCAACTGGGGCGGTATTTGTTTACGATAATGTAGCGAGTGAACTGTTACCGAATGAGGACCGAGGTGTCGTCCGTATTTTCGCACGAGGTCCCGACGGAGTTGGTCTTAATTTTATGGATCGCCAAGCACGCGCGCTAGAGGAAGTACTGATTCCTTATCAACAAAACGGCGCGTTTGAGACATTGTATACAGTGGTGGGTCAATGGGACCCGAATATTGTGTTTATTACCGCCAACATGTATCCGTGGGAAGAACGTGATATTACTCAGCAGGAAGTGATCAACGAAATACGTGGACCGCTTGGACAAAATCCTGGCGCGCCCGGTCGTGCGTTTGGTAGCAACTCACTAAACGTCCGCGGTGGCCAAGGGGGCGGTGCAGTGCAGATGGCGATTACTGGTGAAAGTTATGGTGATATTTTCCAAGCTGCACGTAAGTTCACCGCGGCGATTCAAGAACGTTCTGAGACGTACACCAACCCAAATATTTCGTATCAGCCAACGCAACCACAGTTGCGCTTTAAAATCGATCGTCGTCGAGCCGCTGAGCTCGGCGTATCATTAAATGATGTTTCGTCGACGTTACGTGCGGCTATCAACGGCGATGATGTGGCGGATTTGAACGTCGGTGACCAACAGATCCCGGTGATTTTACAGACCCGTTTAAGCTCGATTAAGTCGCCACAAGATATGCAGAACCTTTACGTGTCATCGACGTCCGGTGAGTTAGTGCCTATCTCGAGTGTCGCAGAAATTGTCGAGGAGGGGGTCTCAGCAGAGCTCGAGCGACATGCTCAACGGCGCGCCATTGAGGTCGAAGTTGAAATTCCGCCAGAATATCCGTTATCTGAGGCGACTGACGAATTACGTGCCATCGCTCAGGATGTGTTGCCCGATAGTATGGGACTTATTTTCTTGGGCGAGGCACAAACATTCGAAGACACCAATCGCGAAGTGGCAATGACTTACATTTTGGCATTTTTGATTGTGTTATTAGTACTTGCTGCTCAGTTTGAGAGTGTAAATAGTGCCTTTGTAGTGATGCTGACGGTGCCCTTCGGTATTGCGGCGGCCATTTATGCGCTTGCGCTGACAGGCATTTCACTTAATATCTACTCGCAAATCGGCTTAGTGATGTTGATAGGTCTTCTGGCGAAAAACTCGGTATTGTTGGTCGAGTTCGCGGACCAATTACGTGACCGCGGACTGTCGGTGCGCGATGCGGTAGAGCAAGCGGCATCTATTCGCTTACGTCCTATCATGATGACCTTGGTCTCAACCATTTTAGGTGGATTGCCACTGATTCTATCAACCGGTGCGGGTGCAGAAGCGCGTAACTCAATTGGTTGGGTCGTTTTCGGCGGTTTAGGTTTGGCGACGGTGTTTACGCTATATCTGACGCCCGTTCTATACCTTTGGCTAGCGCGCTTTACTAAGCCGCGTGCAGACGAAGCTCAACGATTGCACGATGAGTTAGAAGCGGCTAATCAACAGGGTCATTAATTGACCAGTGGTCCTTGATGCGTTGCAGAGTGCCGTCGGCACGCAGTGCATCAAGGGCGTCATTAATTTGGTTGACCAATTCGGGGTTATTGTTCGAAACACCAAAAGCCACTTGCGTAGGTTGTGGAGACTGCCACAGCACTTTTAGCTTGATCCCGACCTTATCGGCAAGGTAAAGCGCAACGCGCTTGGGCATAATCACAGCTTTCACATGACCCTTGGCTAAGGCATTTATTGCCTCTTCTTTCGATTCCATCTGTTCAATGCGAAATTGACTTTTTACGCCCAGTTGACTGAGATATGCCTCCAAGGATGAGTGGCGGTCGCCGGTGATATGTTGACCGATTAAATCCTTAACACGCCTGATCTGTCTATTTTCAGCTAGGGTCAGTAGTGCCGGTTGACGGGTATAATACGCGTCGGTGAACAAAAAATAGGGTTTTCGTGCTGCACTCACTTCGGCACCCACTGCGATGGCTAAGGCATTGTGGCGTAGCAGACTCATCACATCATCCCAACTGTACGCATTAAATTGGTAACTGACTTTTAGTTGGTCAAAAACGGCTTTTGCCACATCAATATCAAAACCGCTCGCTACCCCTTTGCCATTAACAAACTGATAGGGTTCATAGCCCTTGGCCAACCCGACGGTTAACGCATCCTTTGTATCCGCCGCGGATAATGCAAAGGACGTTAAACCGATGAGTAAGAGCCAGTGAGGTTTTTTCATCCAACCGACTCTTCAGCTGCCAATTTACAACGGATATAGTCTGAGTGGTCTATATACAGCAAGTCGGCGAGTTTACGTAGCATGCTTTCCTCTAGCGGATCGAGCTCACCATCGGCATAAGCAACTTCCCATAGAGACTCAAGCAGTACAACCTTGTCTGCGTAAGCAAGTGCTTTCAGCGGAGCGGTTGACTCTTGTAGTGAAGCCGCGTCGCGGACATGTATTTTGGCGTGGTTGATGACTTCTTCCGCTGCTTCAGGCGCTTGGTCAAAATCACGCTTCAGTTCATGGATTAAGTAGTCGTGTTCACTCTGTTCAAACTTGCCATCAGCCAAGGCTATTTCCATCATTAAAATAACACTCAGCGTTTCGTTTGCATCTAAGCTGCCAAAATGCGGACGGGTGTCGCTGTCATCGGCAACGCGGGTACTTAACCAACTTTTTAATTTCTGTAGCATGATACTTCTTTCACTCTTATGTTCAGTCGATGATATTAGGTAAACGCACAGTAAAGGTGGTTCCCTTATTTAGTTGCGATTGCACATCAATGGTTCCATTTAACTTACGTTGCACTAGGTTATAGACAATCGACAAGCCTAAACCCGAACCGCCGTCATCCCGAGCCGTGGTATAAAAAGGCTCAAATATTTTATGCTGAATATCGGGCTCGATTCCTGCTCCATTATCGGTAATCCGCAGTACCGCATCGGTATTTTGTTTTTCTACGAAAATATCAATGTGGTGGTTTTCATCGGGGGTCTTAAACGCATGCTCAGCACAGTTACTGATCAAGTTAGTGATCACTTGAGCGAGTGCACCGCGGTATGTTTTTATGGTTAGTTCTTCCTGGCAGTGCGTTTGGATAGTGACTTTCTTCTTCTTCACCATGGGTCGCAAGCTGATCACGAGCGAGCTAATGTAGTCACCCAAAGAGCACTCAACCAGTTCGAAGCTCGACTGATCTACAGCGGTACGTTTAAAGTTTTGAATTAAGCTAGCCGCGCGTTCTAGGTTACTGTTCATTAATGTATATGCATCAAGCGTGTCGTTGATATACTGCGTGAGCACGTTGCGGGATATTTTGCCATCTTCAAAGCTTTGCTTAAGCTTTTTAAGGCGATGTTCGCAATGTGTTGTGGCAGTTACGGCAATGCCCAATGGCGTATTGACCTCGTGTGCAACCCCCGCGACAAGCTTACCTAAAGCCGCCATTTTTTCGGTTTCAATGAGACGATCTTGGGCTTGCTTAAAATTATTAAGCGCGTCCTCTAAGGACTGTGTACGTTCGGCAACACGCTGCTCGAGATCCTCGTTGTGTTTAATGAGCAGTTGTTCGTATTTTACACGCTCTGCCGCACTGACGGCGCGACCGTAGATATCAGCAAGAATGCCGACAAAAGCCACTTCGTCTTCGGTCCAGGAACGATTAGCGCGAGAGCTCTCGCAACATAAGACCCCGATCATTTTACCTCGATGCCTTAGCGGCACATCGAGCATCGCGACAATACCGAATTTATTCAGGTAATCAGTAAGTTCATTGGTGGCAGGGTGATCTGATGCACGGTTAGCGATGATAGTTCGCTCGCGTTTGAGCGCAGCAAAATAATTGGGGAAATTATTCGCGCAAATAGTCGAAGGTGATTGTTCGCCATCATTTGCATCCAATAAGTAAGTACTGGTAATGCAGGCGCTTTCATCATCGTATAACCAGATGCCAACACGATTAATAGCTAAACCTTGAATCACTGACTTAATAATCAGTTGGGTTGCTTGTTCGAGTTTTCCTTCGTCGATAATGGGCGACTTAGAAACCTGCAAGAGTATATTCTCAAGTGTTTCAACCATGACTTTATTTACCGATTGCTTATAATCCCACTATACAATAGTGGGAATTATTGTCGAACCCTTCATCAAAAGGCTTCGTTTGCTGCTGTATCGGCGACCAGTTGGCGGAACCAGCGATGCCCAGCATCATGCTGGAGTAAAGGACTCCAAATCATGGTCAAGGTCAGCCCAGGAATGCGAAACGGTGGTTCTTTCGTGACCAAGTGATCGTCATCTTTGTATAAAGCGGCTGCTCGGGTCGGCAGCGTGGCAATCAGTCCTTGTCGAGCCAGGTACATAGCGACGTGGTAGTTGCGGGTAAATACTTTAATTTGTCGACGTTTACCCAGCTCTGCTAAAGCTTCGTCAACCCAACCCAGCTTCTGTACGTCTTGAGGGTCCATACCGACGCCCACGCCAAAGCCTGTTTTTGATACCCATACGTGCTGGGCTTTTAAATACTCGTCTAACGTGTAGCTATTTAGTAGCGGATGCTCACGGTGGATGAGACAAGAGAACTCATCCTGCCACAGTACTTTTTGATGAAACGACTGCGGTAGTTTTTCAAAGCGATTAATGGCTAAGTCGACTTTACCATTTTCAACGTCGTGAAAACTGATATCGCTGGGTGTCATGATATCTAAGGATACATGAGGTGCCTGCTCTTCAAGCTGACTTAGTAATCGCGGCATCAGTGTTGACGCCGCGTAGTCCGATGCCATGATGCGAAAAACGCGCTTGCTAGTTGGCGCATCAAATTCGCGTACGGGCTGGATCATTTCTTCCACAGAGTAAAGCACTGTACGCAAGGACTCCTGCATGTCTAAAGCCCTTTGAGTGGGTGTCATGCCATCGGATGTTCGAACTAAAATCGGATCGTTGAGGAGGTTGCGTAGACGTTTTAGCCCATTACTCATGGCGGGTTGAGTAATATTTAATTGTGCTGCTGCGCGGGTGACGTTGCGTTCTCGCAACAGCACGTCTAGATAAACTAAGAGGTTAAGGTCGATGTCCTTGATGGTGTTCATAAAACGCAATAATCCCGATACAAAGCATGTATCGGGATTATAAATGTTATGAATGTGTAACGCTAGTGGTATACGTTACGGGTTGCGATAGCGGGCGATATTTGCGCAGCACGCAAGGCAGGTCCCCATACTGCGAACAAGCCTATTGCCCACATGGCTATCATGGCGATAGGTAAGTAGATATAGCTCAGTCTTGGTAAGTTAAAACTCGAAACAAGCCACATGTTGAGCGCAATACTGCCAGCGATGCCCAGTAGCACGCCAACACTGGTAATCATCACGTTCTCGGTGAGGAAATAACTCATGATGTCAGCTTTTTGTGCGCCAAGTGCCCGACGTGTACCAATTTGGCGGCGGCGACGGTTAATGGAAAAGCTGACTAAGCCGACAATACCCAAAGCTGTGATGATGCAGAGCACTACAATGATGGTCCACAGAATGGCTTGTAACGCAGAGTCACCGCGATAGCTATCCATACGCACCTGTGTCATGGTTTCAGTTTCTCTGACCATACGCCCCACTTCGCGCTGTTTCATAAACTGTTCAACTTGCTCGATGGCTTGTTCACGTTGTCCTGGCTTAGCTCGCACTAGATAACGCGAGTACGGCGAGTCGAATTTGTTCGGTACAAGCATCGAGTGATTGACCGTTGTCCAGCCCGTCCATGGAGCCTGTAAATGATCCATAATACCGATAATGGTCAACGGCTCATTACTTTGAATGTAAACGGTTTGGCCAACGATTTCTGTTGGGCTCAAGTCAGGAAATAAACTCTTTGCTAACGCTTCGGTCAGTATTACTGACTGCGGCCAATCCCGAGTGTTGCGGTCGCGATAACTGATTTCGGTGGCTTTAAAGTTCTCGCCAGCAATCAACTCAACATCGAGCGTATTCAGTCCATGCTCATCGGTCATGTAGAGTGCCGTTGGCACCGAGTTTTCGCCTTCACCGGCTTTGGTTTGTAAGCCCATCGACCAGCCACCGTTGCTCATCGGGATCGCATTAATCTGTACCGCATCATCCACACTCGGGAGTTGGCGGATGCCGTCCAAGTCGGTATCGATCACGTACGGCGCATCAAAATCATTGGCATAACCGACACTGGTCACGTAAAACTGATTGGCTTCATCAAGGCCTGATGAACGACCCATGAGATCGCCGCGGGCATTAATAAGGTGTATCGCATTGACGATAATAACCATGGTCACAGCCACTTGTAGCGCGATGAGCAGGGCACCGACTTTATTGCGCATCAGAGCTCTGAAAATGGGTCCTATCTGACTCATAATTATCTCCTTAATTACTCTGATTTAAGTTGTGAAGCAGGCGGAATACGACATGTGCGCCACGTTGGGTAGGCACCGGCCAATACACTGCTTATGATGGCGAGCAAAATACCGATACCCAGCAGCGGCAGGTTGAGTGAGGCAAGATCTTTAACCTGATCACCGTATAAGTATTCAATACCCAGCAGACCTAATGCGGCCAAAATAAGGCCACCGATACCGCCGGCAACGCCAATGAATACGGTTTCTACCAACTGTTGCTGATAGAGCTGCATGCGGGTTGCGCCTACCGCACGTCGCAGTGCGATTTCGCCGGTTTTAAAGCTAAACTTGGTCAGTAATAGCCCGATAGTATTCAGTAAGCATACGGCTAAGAACATAAGCGACAGATACATCATCACTTCAGCATCGTCATCAACCACATTCTCATGCTCCATCCAACCCATGACATCGGTAAGCCGATTGTTCAGAGGACGCGGGAAACGACCAAGTTTCTTTTGTTCTTCGACATACGCGTTGAGAAAACTCATGTACTCTTGTTTTTCTTGCGCGCTGTCGAGCTGTACCCAGAACTGAAAGTTCACGCATTCAGAGGTCAAAAATGATTTAAAGCCTTCTCCCTCGGGCATCTTCCAGCAGTTCGTATTGCCGCTGTTAGGAAGCTCCATCGTTTCTTTTAGCTTAAACGGTAAGTAAGCATCTTCCATTTCGTTAAACGCACCGGTCGTGACATCGTAAAAACGAGGTTTAAGTACCCATTCATCGAGCACGCCGACCACACGAAATTCTTTACCCTCTAACCTGACCGTGCGACCCACTGAATTTTCGCCAGCAAAGATCTCCTCATTGGCGCTTTTGCTCAGCACGATGCTTCTGTCGCCCGTCTCATCTGCGCTATCGCTCCAGCCTTGACCATATAAAAAGGGTGCATTGAACATGGTAAAAAAGTCGTTGTGGGTGAGGCGCAAGCGTGCCAAGAACGGTTCTTTACCTAAGCCTTGTGGTTCAATAACACCACCCGACTGCGCTAAAGCGGTTTGCAGTTGAGCAGGCGCTTGCGCTTTTAGTGCGGTCGCGTCGGTGTACGTTAACTGATCGGGTGGCTCATTGGGCTCGTCATAGGGTTCATTAGGTGACCAATTATCTAACTGTACATAAAACAAGCGGTCGCTTTTTTCAGGGATAGGATCCGCCGACATTAAGTAATTGATAGTAATCGTCGTCATGGCAGCGCCAATGCCCAAGGCAATAGCACCGCTCATGAGTAGTGATAATAGCGGATGACGTTTTAAGCTGAGCCAAGCAAGTCGAGTATAATATAACCACATAAGCGCCTCCTATGCGTTCACTGTGGCGAGTTCAGGCGCACCGCGCTTTTGCTCGGTGACTTGCCCATCTAACACTTGAATATGGCGATGGGCTCGTTCAGCCTGTGACAAGTCATGGGTCACCATGACAATCGTCGTCCCGGACTGATTAATTTCCTCGAGCAAACTCATCACACTGTCGGCCATTTTGCTGTCGAGGTTACCGGTGGGTTCATCGGCGAGTAGAAACAACGGGTTACCCGCTAACGCGCGAGCGATCGCAACGCGCTGTTGTTGTCCGCCAGAGAGTTGTGACGGCAGGTGACGCATACGGTTGGCGAGACCCACGACATCCAAGCTATGTTCGATACGCTCTTTTCGCTCAGCTTTACTCAGTTTGCGATAGCGCAGTGGCACGTCGACGTTATCAAATAAATTGAGATCTGGGATGAGATTGAAGCTTTGAAAGATAAAGCCAATTTTTTCATTCCGCAGTTGCGAGAGTTGCTTGTCGTTAAGGTTCTTCACTGAGCGCCCGTCAAGCGTGTACTCGCCGTCATCAAACGACTCGAGCAAACCCGCAATATTTAAAAAGGTGGTTTTGCCAGAGCCCGACGGACCGGTGACCGCAACGAAATCGCCCTCATTAACGGTAAGGCTAAACTGTTTAAGTGCGTGGGTTTCGACAGTCTCTGTACGAAATACTTTAGTGATGTTGTTCATTACAAGCATGGTGTATTCCTTATTGATTGATAACGACGCTTTCGGCACCGTTGAATGATTGAGTATCAGAAATGATGACGCGATCGCCGACCTTTAGACCCGAAATGATTTCCACTTTTGATAGGCTATTAGCGCCTGTTTGAATGGGGGTTTTTAGTGCGATACCGTCGTTGACCACGTAGGCAACACGACCACCTTGATTCTGCAGGAAAGGACCTCGTTGCAGAGTCATCACATCGTCTTTTTGGTCAAGAATAATGCGGCTCGTCAAACGCTGGTTTTGGCGCAGACCCGCGGGTGTATCTTCGCTAAAACGCAATGTGCCGATAACTTCGTTATTGCGAATTTCCGGCGAAACCGCGACGAGAGTGGCTTTATGGAGCTGGCCGTTGTAGTTGATTTCAGCCGCCATACCAATGGCGAGGTCATCGGCGTAGCTTTCTGGAATACCGAGCTCTACCTCAAACTCGGATAAGTCGACAACACCTAACACGGCTTGGTTTTTGGCGACTTGATTTTTTTGATCGACTTCTAAGTTACCCACAATACCGTTAACTGGCGAAGCGATAGTCAAACCATCGACCTGGCGTTGCAATTCGTTCACGAGTAGTTGTTGACGGTCCACTTTAAGTTGCAGTGACTGAATATCGAAAGCCAAGCTCTCACTGTTGAGTTTGGCATCCTGCACTGCGTGCTTGTATACGACTTGGGCGTTATCCAATTCGTCTTGCGCTTTTTCATAATCGATTTCGCTGATGGCTTGCTTTTCCCAAGCTCTGTCAGCACGGCGCTTTTCGCGATCCGCGGCCGTCAGGGTGACGTGTGCTAAATCAACCAATTTTTGATTTTCTAAAGCCGCTTTTTTGGAGTTGATGCGCTGGCGATCCAGTTCCATTTTTAAGCTAGCTAAACTCGCTTGTTCTTGCTCGAGTTTACTTTTTAGCTCGGGACTTTCGATGGTTGCCAGCGCTTGACCTTGCTCCACCGCGTCGCCTGCTCCAACGTGATAAGTAATCACCCCTTCGGCTGGCGCATATAAAGTGGGGCTTACAGCTGCCACCACTTTGCCCTGAATTGATACATCTCGCGTAAAGTTGCCTTGCTCTACGGTTGCATAGCGCAGCTCACTTGACTCTACAGCAGCCTCGGCTGAAGACCAGGTGGTGAGCATCGGAATACTCACAGCGATAAGGGCCGCAGCGGCAATACCGCCCATTCCCCATTTGAGCCAAGGTGTTTTTTTAGGTGCGCGAACAACGTCTTGTCCGCTGGTGTCTGATATCTTAGTCATAAGGTTCCCTCTGATTTAACTTGATTAATAAGTCGCTATAAGAGAGAAAAGGGTTGTATTTTGATGTGTGTAAGAATGTAAGCAGATATATCAACCGCGAGAAAAAGCTGAATGAGCACTGATTTAAACCGAGCCGATGAACTTGCGCGACTTATCTTAGCGGGCTTTCACAGCCACTTTAGTCGCTTTCAATTGCTTACGCAGGGCGCTGCTGAACGCTTTTTAGCGCAACGTTGGCAAGACGTTATTGGCGCGGCGGCAGAGCGAATAAGTTACTATGACAAACAAGTGGCGTTAACCAGCGATGAGTTGCTGCAGTATCAAGCGCAATTTGATGAGAGGTTATGGTTGAGCGTTCGGCAACGCTACCAGTCGCTGTTGCAGTTTCATCCGCAAGCGGATTTAGCCGAAACTTTTTATAATTCGGTGTTCTGTCGTGCGTTTGAGCGTCAGTATTTTCACAATGCTTTTATTTTTGTCGAGTCGACGTTAGAGGAACGTACCCCGGTTCCTATTGAGCACGTTTATCAGTCTTATTTCCCTGTCTATCAAGGCTTCACCCAAACATTAGAACAGCTATTTTTAGATTTAGGCTTAGGGGACACCTTCGAGAACCTTAAACACGATGTTGAACAACTGCGCGCCACGTTTTTGCAACGTGCCATAGAAGACGAAGTTGAGCCACACGAAGTACGTATCGACGTACTGAAAACGCCCTTTTATCGAAATAAAGCGGCCTACGTAGTTGGCCGCATAGTCACTCAGCAACACAGCTATCCGTTTATTGTACCCATCTTGATTAACCCGGAAGGACGGTTGTATGTGGATGCCTTTATTACTCAGTCGGACAGAATGGCGGCGATATTTGGTTTTGCGCGTTCGTATTTTATGGTGCAAACCGAGGCTCCATCGGCGTTAGTGCGCTTTCTGAAACAACTCATGCCGCGCAAGACTTTTTCCGAGCTCTATTCTTCAATTGGCTTTCATAAGCAGGCTAAGACCGAGTTTTATCGCGACTTTTTAAAGCAACTTGCCAACTCAAATGAGCAACTTAGCGCAGCACCTGGGGTAAAAGGAATGGTGATGACGGTATTTACACTGCCATCGTTCCCTTACGTGTTTAAAGTTATTAAGGACGAGCTAGGCGATACCAAAGGCTTCGGCCGGAATACGGTGGTCGAACGCTATCGCATGGTTAAACAACACGATCGTGTGGGACGTATGGCAGATACCCTCGAGTTCTCTGACGTGGCGATCCCTAAGCACCGTATTGCCGATGACTTAATGGATGAGCTGTTAGCGACCGTTGGCAGCAGTATTCGTTTCGAAGGCGATTTGCTAGTCATCAGCCAATGTTTCGTTGAGCGTCGTATGATCCCGCTCAACATGTATTTAGAGTATGCCAGTGAGGCTGAACAGGCAGCGGCTATCGATGACTATGGTCGTGCGATTAAAGATATGATTGCGGCGAATATATTCCCCGGCGACATGCTGTTGAAGAACTTCGGTGTGACACGCCACAAGCGCGTGGTTTTTTATGACTATGACGAGGTTCGTTACCTCACTGACATGAATTTTAAGTCACTGGCTAAAGCCGATCATGAGGTGTCTTTTGCGCCGGACGATGTGTTTCCCGAACAGTTGGCCATATTCGCGGTGCCACAACCACGCTACCGCGAACTCCTGTTAAGTGCTCACCCCGAGTTGGTTGATCCGATGTATTGGCGGCAGCGCCAGCAAGATATCAAGGAGGGGGTAATTAAAGATATCTTCCCGTACGCTGCCGATTTACGCTTTACGCGGTCGTTTTAAACTGGTCTTCTTCAGTTGAACCGGTTAATGCGGTGACAGATGAACTGCCGCCTTGAATCGCATTAGTCAGTAAATCAAAGTAGCCAGTACCGACTTCTTGCTGGTGAGCGACAAACGTATAACCTTTTTCTGCTGCATCAAATTCTTGTTGTTGCAGACGAACGTACGCTGACATATCGTTACGAGCGTAGTCGTGCGCAAGCTCAAACATGTGATACCACATGTTGTGAACACCCGCCAAGGTAATGAACTGGAACTTATAGCCCATGGCAGCCAGTTCGCGTTGGAACTTGGCGATAGTGGCATCGTCGAGATTGCGCTTCCAGTTAAACGAAGGTGAACAGTTGTAGGCTAAGAGTTTACCCGGATACTTAGCATGCACCGCCTCGGCAAATTGACGTGCCTCGTCGAGGTCAGGCTTGGCAGTTTCACACCAAATTAAATCCGCATAGGGCGCATAAGCAAGACCGCGCGAAATAGCTTGCTCAATACCTGGTTTAACACGGTAAAAGCCTTCAGCCGTGCGTTCACCGGTAACGAATGGTTTATCGTTATCGTCGAAGTCCGAGGTTAGCAGGTCGGCGGCATTGGCGTCGGTGCGTGCTACGATCAAGGTGGGTACGCCCTCAACATCGGCCGCAAAACGCGCTGCTATGAGTTTTTGTACCGCCTCTTGGGTAGGCACTAAAACCTTACCGCCCATATGGCCGCACTTTTTAACTGACGCTAACTGATCTTCAAAGTGCACGCCCGCAGCACCACATTGAATCATACGCTTCATTAATTCATAGGCGTTTAATACACCGCCAAAGCCTGCCTCGGCATCCGCGACGATAGGTGCAAAATAGTCAATGTATTGCTCATCATCTGGGCTGATACCTTTTGACCATTGAATTTGGTCAGCACGAGCAAACGAGTTGTTGATGCGCTCAACGACGGTTGGTACAGAATCGACGGGATAAAGCGACTGATCTGGATACATATTGCGTGACGAGTTATTGTCAGCCGCGACTTGCCAGCCCGAGAGGTAAATCGCCTGTAACCCCGCTTTGACTTGTTGAACCGCTTGTCCACCAGTCAAAGCGCCAAGTGCATTGACGTAATCTTTGCCAAATTTTTGCTGAGCTTCACCGTTAATCAAGCGCCATAGTTTGTCGGCACCGTGCTGCGCGTATGTATGTTGCACTTGCAATGAGCCTCTAAGTTTTACTACTTCTTCGGCGCTATAGGGGCGTTTAACCTGTGCCCAACGGGCATCGTTTTTCCAGCTTTGTTCAAGCGCTTTAGCTTGTTCTGCTTGTTGTGTTGATAAAGTCATGATGTTGTCCTGTTGTCTGGTTAATTAATCAAGTTGTTGGTAGCCGGGTAGTGTGAGGAACTCCACTAACTCATCGGCAGTTGTGATGTCTTCGAGTAACGCGACGGCTTTATCAAAAGGCTGCTGTTGCCACATTGATTCACCCACTTCTTGTTTCACTTTCGCTGCTTCTTCGGCGAGGAATTGTTTGAATAGAGCCTTAGTGACAGAAGTCCCGTTACTGAGGGATTTTTCGTGCTTTATCCACTGCCAAATTGATGCCCGCGAAATTTCTGCGGTAGCAGCGTCTTCCATCAATCCGTATATAGGCACGCAACCGCGACCATCGAGCCACGCGCTGATGTATTGCAATGCAACTCGGATATTGGTGCGCATGCCTGCCTCAGTACGCTCACCGTCACATGGGGTGAGTAATTGTGATGCAGTGATGGCATGATCTTGCTCACGCAAGACATTCAGTTGATTATCGCCGCTGAGCTGGTCAACAAATATCGTGCTAACGGTGTCGGCAAGCCCAGGATGAGCAATCCAAGTACCATCGTGGCCATTATCAAACTCGAGCTGCTTGTCCTTGGCGACTTTAGCGAGAATTTGTTCATTTTCGCTGGCATCTTTACTCGGAATAAACGCCGCCATACCGCCCATCGCGAGCGCACCCCGTTTGTGGCAGGTATGTACCAGTAGACGCGAATAAGCGTTAAGGAACGGTTGCGACATCGTGACTTGCTGGCGATCGGGGAGCACACGATCAGAGTGGTTTTTCAGGGTTTTTATATAACTAAAAATATAATCCCAACGACCGCAGTTGAGTGCGGCGATATGGTCACGAAGTGCATGCAAAATTTCATGCATCTGAAAAACGGCCGGTAGTGTTTCGATAAGTACAGTGGCGCGAATGGTACCCGGCTTGAGCTGAAAACGTTGTTCCGAGTAGTGAAACACGTCGCTCCACCACTGTGCTTCGCTGCTGTGTTCTAATTTGGGTAAATAGAAATAGACACCCGTACCTTCATCTAATCGGACGCGATAGTTGTGGTAAAAATACAATGCAAAATCGAGCAGAGCGCCCGGCACGGGCGTATCTTCAAAGCACAAATGCTTTTCTGGCAGATGTAATCCACGTACTCGCGCAATTAACAGCGCCGGGTTGGGATTCACGTTGTATGCTTTGCCGCTCTTTGGATCCTGATAACTCAGCGTGTTGCGGTTGGCGTCAATTAAATTAACTTGGCCGTCGAGCAATCCATCCCAAGTCGGTGATTGGGAGTCCTCGAAATCGGCCATATAGCAGTCAACATTGGCGTTGAGTGCATTAATAACCATTTTACGATCAACAGGACCGGTTATTTCTATGCGGCGACGAGTCAAATCTTTGGGTAATGGCCGAATATGCCAATCGTCTTCGCGAATGGTTTTAGTGTTTGGATCAAAGTCGGGTAATTCGCCCGCATCGATACGCTGTTGTCTTTTTGACCGAGCCTCTAATAATTCTGCATGACGTGGCATGAAGCGTTCGCACAAGTCGGCAAAATAGGACATAAATTGTGGCGTAAATAAGCGCGCTTGATGGGGCACTGATTTCGCATTAAAGGAAAGTCGAGATGTCATAACCTGAACCTGATGTTAGTGATTTGTTAACACAGATTCAGCTTAGAGTGGGGTGTGATATTCGTCTAATTTATACGGATGATGGCGGCTATTTTCTATACTTATTTTACTTATTGTCTCAAGGCGATTAAAAATTGTGCGGGGACATGCATCCCCGCACATTGAGTCTTATACTTTGAAACGCTCGACTAAGTTGTTTAGATCCACTGCTAAGCGTGATAACTCTTGGCTTGAAGCACTGGTTTGCTCAGCGCCTGAGGCTGTTGAGTTGGACAGGTCGCGGATACTAACTAGGTTTCTATCGACATCGCGTGCTACGTTGGCTTGTTCCTCCGCAGCGCTAGCGATTGACGTGTTATGCGTATTAATTTCGCTAACCGCTGTTGCAATCTGTTTTAATGCATCACCGGCTTCACGCGCAATATCCAAAGTTCGAGAGGCGCGCTCTAAACTCTGTTTCATGGTATTCACAGAACGGTCGCTAGAATCATTAATTGCGGCGACCATGTCTTCGATCTCAACCGTTGATTGCTGAGTTTTGTGAGCTAGTGAGCGTACTTCATCTGCAACCACTGCAAAGCCACGACCGGACTCGCCCGCACGCGCGGCTTCTATCGCTGCGTTGAGTGCCAGCAAGTTGGTTTGCTCAGCAATACCGCGGATAACTTCCAGCACCTTAGTAATGCCTTTAACCTTTTCGGCAAGCTCAGTGACATTATTCGATGAGTCGCCAATTTCTTGGGATAACTCTTCAATCGCTGTAACGGTCTTGATAACACGGTCGTTACCAAACTGAGCACGTTCGTCGGCAGCATCGGATGCTTCCGAGGCACTCTGTGCATCGTGCGCTACATTCTCAACGGCAGTGGTTAACTCGTTAACCGCAGTGGCTGCTTGTTCGAGCTCTTCTGTTTGTTGCTGAATGGTTCGGCTACTGTCATCGGTCACCGAGCTGAGCTCTTCCGAGGTTGAGGCCAACTGCTGAGATGACTGCGCAATTTGGCCCATTGAGTCACGTAGCTCACGCTGCGTCTCGATAAGTTGGCGAAGTAGTTGTGCCGGCTCATCAGAGCCCTGAACAGAGATATGCTGTGTTAGATCGCGTTGGGCGATAGTCTCGGCAAATTTAACCGCGCCGCGCAGCGGGGTGACAATACTGCGTGTGAGTAAGAAAGCGAATACAGTCACTAAAATAAGAGCAATGATAATAGCGGTGATGACGCCGACCTGGGCCATTGACGCAATACTCTTTGCGCGATCTGAAACGCTTCTTACCTGCGCCATTTCTTCTGCTAAAAGCTTGTCGAGTACTGTCGATATCTTGTTGGTTAGAGGTAGTATCGTTGTTTCTCGTAGTGAGGCGATGGGCTCCGCTAGTTTAGCATTAACCAACTTAAGAAATTGTTCGTCATCCGCCCAATACTCATCAAGTAAAGCGCTGAGACGTTTAAATTTGTCGCGCTCACTGCTATCGTTGATGAGCTTTTGATATTCACCTAAATTGCGCTTTAAGCTATCTTTTGCGTCGCTATATTTTGCGAGATAGGCTTGCAACCGGTCTGCGTCGTTCAAATAGGTTGCAACATTAGCTGCGTGAACACGCACGCGAAGGAACTCGCGATCGAGATCGTTTACATTATCAATAGCTGGCATTTGCTCATCTGTAATAAAATCAAGCTGTGTCACAACGCCATCAAGTCGCATCAATGCGAAAACGCCGAGCCCCAAAACGATTGCACCTAACAATCCGAAGGTAGCGGCTAATCTCGTTCCAATCGAGAAATTTCTAAACATACGTCCCTCTAATTTTTATCTATATAACCTAACTGTTTAAAACACCCTCTTATCGGCTTATGTCGTCAAAACATAAACCCTTTATCAGTCGACGAAACTGGGCTGCTGTGGTTTTTATGTCATCGAGCTCTAAATACTCATTGGGCTGATGTGCCTGTTTAATAGAGCCTGGACCCATGACCAGTGTTTGGCATCCGAGCTGCTGTAAGAACGGCGCTTCGGTACAGTAATTCACTGCCTGCGCTGATGAACCCGCGATACGTTCAGCCAATGCCACCAAGGCCCCATCCGGAGCCTGCTCAAAACCTGCGATAGGTTCATGCATTGCAATGAGTTCGACTGCGTTGGGGTATTTTAACATAACGGGTTTCAACAATTGATTCAGGTCACCGTACAAATCGGTGATACTCATCCCGGGTAACGGTCTAATATCCAACTGAAGCTCGCAACAGCCACAAATTCGGTTGGCGTTGTCGCCACCGTGTATCGAGCCAAAATTCATTGTTGGATAATGAATGTCAAACAGCTTGTTTGAATATTTATGCGAAATAATTTGTTTAAACGACAGTAGCTTTTCAATAACTTCATGCATCACTTCAATCGCATTCAAACCCAGGCTTGGATCAGAGCTGTGACCGGTTCGCCCGATGACCTTAATGGATTCGGTTATATGGCCTTTGTGGGCGCGTATTGGCTGCATTTCAGTCGGCTCACCAATAATACAAAAATCAGGTTTGAGATTGGTAAATTGGTCAACTTGGCGAGCACCTGCCATGGTGGTTTCTTCGTCCGCAGTCGCGAGTATCATGATCGGCTTAGTTTGATATTGCGCGGGTAGCTGCTTTAATTCTTCAATGATGAAAGCAAAGAAGCCTTTCATATCAATCGAGCCCAAGCCATACCAACGATTATCTTTCTCTGTCAGTTTAAACGGATCGAATTGCCACCGTTGCTGGTCATAGGGAACCGTGTCCGTATGTCCAGATAACAATAGGCCGCCACTGCCGTGGCCGCGTTTAGCCAGTAAATTAAATTTACTAGGATTACTTGTCAGAGGTTGAATTTCGACATCGAAATCCAATTGTTCCAACCAATCCGCCAGTAACTCGATAACTGCTTTATTGGAATGATCCCAGCTTGGGTCGAGGGAGCTGATCGATGGGCGAGCTATCAGCGCTTGATACATTTTAAAAAAGGATGGAATCGACATAGATAATTATCCATAAAAGTTGCATAAATATATTTATTCAGTTAGTCTGCATACAAATTCAGCCAGATGCAAATAAGTAAGCAGACTTTGAGATGGAAAGAAAGCAGTCAGCAAAAAAATATTCATTCCAGAATGTGGTGGTCATCGGTGCCAGTGGTTACGCGGGCGCCGAGTTGGTGTCGTTGCTAAATGATCACCCACTTGTCGGCGAGCTGACGCTATATGTATCTGAGCAGAGTCATGATCGTGATAAGTTTATTGCTCAGCTTTACCCACGTTTTAAGGGGCGTGTTGATCTACCTTTGCTCGGTTTGCCCGTAGGCACGGTTACGGATGCTTTGGCTAATGCCGATGCCGTGTTCTTATGTACCTCGCACGAAGTGAGCTGCCAATGGTATACCCAGCTGAGTCAGTTAACGGCAACCGTGTTTGACTTGTCAGGCGGCTTCCGGTTGCCCACTGCAGACTTATATCCGCACTTTTATGGCTTTGAACACCCAGCAACTGAGGCATTGGCCAAAGCAGTTTATGGATTAGCGGAATGGCTAGATGAAGGGTTTGATAATGCCCGCTGGATAGCTGTGCCGGGTTGCTATCCCACCGCTAGTCTGCTGGCGCTCAAACCGCTTGCAGTGTTTAACCACCAAATAAATCATACCGTCATTAACGCGGTGTCAGGCGTGACCGGCGCGGGTCGTTCCGTAAGCCTCAAAACCCAAGCCGCGGAGCTATCGCTACAAGGCTACAAGGCCGGTGTTCACCGTCATCAGCCAGAAATTGATTACTACAGTGGACTGAATACGCTGTTTTTGCCTCACTTAGGTGACTTTAAACGGGGCATACTTGCGACCATTACTATTCAATTCAGTGAAGCACCTTCTCAGGCGCAATTAAAAACAGTGTTCGGCGTGTATCAAGCCAGCGCCCTCGTTCACATAGCCGAGGGTGAATACCCGGCACTGAACGATGTGGTTAATAGCGGCCGGTGTCATATCGGCTGGCATTTGAATGGCAACGCGTTGGTGATCTTCAGTGCCATTGATAACTTACTCAAAGGCGCTGCTAGTCAGGCTCTGCAATGCTTCAACTTAAAGTTGGGTTTACCGAGTGAGGAGGGCGTACCGCTATGAATGTCATCAAACTCGGTGGGCGTGTACTTGATGATCCGCAAGGTTTAACGACGCTGTTTCAACATATTGCTCAGCAACAAAACTTAGAGCCCACGCTTATCGTTCATGGCGGTGGCCAGCAGGTTGACGACTTGTTTGCCAAGTTGAATCTGTCAGTTGTTAAGTATCACGGTTTACGTGTGAGTATGGCAGAGCAAATGCCGCTGATTGTGGGGGCACTCGCCGGCACCGTTAATAAGCAGCTACTGGGCATGGCAATTAAACAAACACTCAAGCCGGTCGGGCTAACGTTATTTGAAACGGGTTTGCGCGTCCAACAAGGGCAGCCCGAATTGGGTATGACGGGTCATTGTATTGAGCCCTTTGAAGTGAGTGAGTTATTACTGACGTTATTAGAGCAGAAGCACCTACCTATCGTGAGCTGTGTCGGATTTGATAGCCGAGGCCAGTGGCTTAATGTAAACGCTGATGAGGCGGCAGCGGGACTCGCTAAAGCGCTTTCCGCGACCCTTACCTTTGTCAGCGATGTACCTGCGGTGCTTGACGACCAACAACAACCTATCGCGCAACTCGATAGTGACAGTATCGAACAGCTTATCCAGTCGGGCACTCTCATGGGTGGCATGCGACTCAAAGTTGAGCAGGCGCTAAACGTTGCTCAATTCCTACAAAAACAAGTGCGAATCTGCGGGTGTTCGTGCGACACCCGTCATCACTCCGGCACATTGATTAATCCTTAGTTTTTTAATATTTGAGATTCGTATGAACACACATTTTTTAACGGGTAATGAGCTTACCCAAAGCCAACTAATACAGTTGATAGATACGGCTATTGAGCAAAAGTCACAGCCGCAAAAATTTACTCAGAGTCTAGCTGGAAAAAGCATCGTGACGTTGTTTGAGAAGCCTAGTTTGCGCACACGACTATCGCTTGATGTGGGTATCCAACGCTTAGGTGGCCATTGCGTTTACCTCGACGAGCAAAACGGCCAACTCGGGCAACGCGAAACCATCGCGGATTACGCAAAAAACCTGTCATGTTGGTGCGATGCTATTGTGGCACGCGTGAATCATCATGCAACCTTACAAGAGTTGGCTAAGCATGCCTCTGTGCCGGTGATTAATAGCCTTTGCGATCAGTTTCATCCCTGCCAAGCCTTAGCTGACAGTCTTACATTGGTCGAGCATTATGGTGATGTGAGTGGTAAAGCGTTGAGCTACTGGGGAGACGGTAACAACGTGGCGCGTTCGCTGGCACTTTATGGTTGTCTACTCGGCATGCATGTCACTTTAGTAACCCCTGCCGGTCATGGTCTCAGCGCGACGGATATTGATCAACTTAATCAAGCCGGGATCGGTTCCGTTAAGCAGGTTCATGATCCTGAGGCCTGTGTGCAGAGCGATGTTGTTTATACCGATACGTGGGTTTCGATGGGACAACAGCAAAGTCTTGATGAGGTTAAAGCCACCTTTATGCCTTATCAGGTGAACGCCGCCCTCATTAAACGGCTCGGAGCGAATGCCGTGATGCATTGCCAACCCGCCCATCGTGATTACGAAATCACTTCTGAAGTGATGGATAGCGACGATTCACTGTGTCTTAAGCAGGCAGAAAATCGGCTATTTGCACAAAATGCGCTGCTTCATCTTTTACTTAACCCTAAAAACACACTGACCCTGCAACACGCGAGCTAAGGAGCAAACAATGAACAAAGTAGTATTGGCTTATTCTGGTGGTTTAGATACATCTGTCATTGTGCCTTGGTTGCGTGAAAACTACGGCTGTGAGGTGGTGGCGTTTGTCGCAGACGTAGGGCAGGGGGCAGAAGAACTCGAAGGCGTGGAAGCAAAAGCAAAAGCCTCCGGCGCTAGCGAGTGTCATATTGTTGATCTTAAAGATGAGTTTGCAGCCGATTACATTTATCCAAGCCTGAAAACCGGTGCCGTCTACGAGCAGAGCTATTTACTTGGCACGGCGATGGCTCGTCCGGTAATCGCCAAAGCGCAAGTAGAATTGGCACGTAAAGTCAATGCGGATGCCTTAGCGCATGGTTGTACTGGCAAAGGTAATGACCAGATCCGCTTTGAGTCTTGCTACGCCGCGCTGGCGCCTGAACTGACGGTGATTGCGCCTTGGCGAGAGTGGGACTTAAGTAGTCGGGAGAGCTTACTTGCTTATCTTGCAGAGCGTAATATTCCCTGCTCTGCGTCACTCAAGAAAATCTATAGTCGCGATGCCAACGCGTGGCATATCTCACATGAGGGAGGTGAGCTTGAAGATCCTTGGTGTGAACCGAGTGATGAAGTCTGGACATTGACTTGCTCACCTGAACAAGCACCCGATGAACCTGAGTATATCAGTCTAGCGATTGAGCAAGGCGCTGTGGTGAGTGTTAATGGTGAAGCGTTGTCGCCTCTGAAATGCCTCGAACAACTGAACAAACTAGGTGCGAAACATGGTATTGGTCGCGTTGATATTGTCGAGAATCGTCTAGTGGGTATGAAAAGCCGTGGCTGTTATGAAACGCCGGGGGGGACCATCATGATGTACGCTTTACGTGGCATTGATGAGTTGGTGCTTGATAAAATGACGCGCTCATGGAAAACACAGTTAAGCGAGCAATTTGCGCAGTTGCTTTACGATGGGCGTTGGTTTACCCCTAACCAAGCATCGGTGTTAGCCGCCGCCGAAAGTCTGAACCAAGTGGCAACCGGTGAAGTCGTGATTAAGCTCTATAAAGGTAATGTTACTGTCACGCAAAAGTGTTCTCCTTATTCTCTTTACAGCGAGGCGTTTGCCACCTTCGGTGCCGATAATGTTTATGACCAAAAGCATGCCGCAGGCTTTATTCGCCTCTATTCACTGTCGAGCCGTATCCGCGCGTTAAAACAAACGGCAAAAGTGTAGGAGGCGAATATGACCAAGGGACTTTGGGGAGGCCGGTTTAGTGCGCCTCCCAGCCAAGCCTTTCAGCAGTTTAATGACTCGCTGCCATTTGACTGTGTACTACTTGAGTTTGATATTCGGGGCAGTATTGCTTGGGCGCAATCGCTGCAACAGGTGGGCGTTTTAACGACCGATGAGTACAGCCATATACAGCATGCATTGCATGACATTTTACAACACTGGAGTGGGTGCTTAGGTGATGTCGCGGTGGCGGGTGATGAGGACATTCACGCCTTTATTGAACGTCAGCTGATCGAACGCATTGGCGATCTGGGTAAAAAACTGCATACAGGTCGTAGCCGTAATGACCAAGTCGCCACCGATATTCGACTGTGGTGCCGAGCGCAGGTAGAGACCCAGTGGCAGCGACTCGAACAATTGATTGCAGCGCTGGCCAATTTGGCCGAGCGCGAGGCAACAACGGTGATTCCTGGATATACGCATTTGCAACGCGCACAACCGGTACTATTTTCGCATTGGTGCTTAGCCTATGTTGAGATGTTTAAGCGTGATCAGGCACGGTTAAAAGATGCGTTAGCGCGTATCAACGTGTGTCCACTCGGATCGGGCGCTCTAGCGGGTACGGCTTATCCGATCGATCGAACGGACTTAGCGCTTCGTTTGGGGTTTAGCGCGCCGGCGGCGAACAGTTTAGATGCCGTATCCGATCGCGATTTTATTGTCGAACTGCTATCGGTGGCTTCACTGTCGATGATTCACCTTTCACGCATGGCTGAAGATTTAATTTTTTATGCCAGTGGTGAAGCGGGGTTTGTTGAATTAGCCGATGATGTGAGTAGCGGCTCTTCACTGATGCCGCAGAAAAAGAACCCCGATGCGCTTGAGCTTATTCGCGGTAAGTCGGGACGTGTGGTAGGCGCGCAAGTGGGCCTGCTGATGACATTGAAAGCACTACCGTTGGCATACAACAAAGATATGCAAGAAGACAAAGAGGGCATATTTGCCAGCTACACTCAATGGGGCGCCTCTATCGATATTGCGCAGCAATGCGTAAACGGTCTCACTGTAAATCAGTCGCGGGCGCTGCAAGCAGCGAAGGGCGGCTATTCAAATGCGACTGAGCTTGCTGATTATTTGGTTAGCAAAGGCGTTCCATTTCGTACCGCGCATGAAGTGGTAGGGGAATGCGTGCAGTTAGCGCTTAAGCACCAGCAACCGCTCGAAGATTTGCCTCTCAGTACTTTGCAAGCAGTGCATTCGGTGATTATGCCTGACGTTTATGAATGGTTGAGCATTGAAGCGCTATTGGCAAAACGAAATGCACTCGGGGGCACCAGCATTGAACAGACACAAGCTGCGCTTAAGAAGCTTCAGCAAGGTCTGCGTATTAAGGTTCGTGATGCTACGCTGGATGATATTGATGCGATTGTCGGCTTGGTCGGTCATTGGGCGGGTGCCGGCGAAAACCTGCCACGAGCCAAAGATGATATTGTGCACTCAATCAATGAATTTGCCGTGTCTGAAGTCGATGGCAAAGTCACTGGGTGTGCTTCGCTCTATATCTATACCACGGGCTTAGCTGAGATACGTTCGTTGGGAGTCAATCCACAAAGCCAGGTGCGAGGTCAAGGTCGTATGTTGGTTGAGCATTTGTGTCAGAAAGCGCGTCAGATCCGATTAAAGCGCGTGATTGTGTTGACCCGTGTGCCTGACTTTTTTAAGCAGCAAGGCTTTACGCTGTGCGATAAAGCACAGTTACCAGAAAAGGTAATGAAAGACTGTGAGTTGTGCCCTAAGAAACACTGTTGCGATGAAATTGCGATGGAATATGGGCTGTAAAAGCAGCCCATTAACTTAACTTCGTACATTGCAGTTGAGTTACTCTAATATGAAGATTTGATGACAGTTTGCAATTGTCACAAATTTGTCACGCTAGCTCCCTACCATTCTCCTCGACTTTTAACCTATGGATAACATCCAAGTCGGGAGAACCCAATGAATCTGAATTCTTTGTTCAAAGCATCTGCGATCGCAGCAGCGTTAGCGCTTGCTGGTTGCGGTGGCGACATCAATATCAATTCGGGTGCTGAAGTACAGCAGCCAGATAATGGTGGTGACAATGGTGGTAACAACGGCGGCGATACGGGCGCTGACTTGCCAGGTACAGCGAGTGGTTCACTATCGTTAGCAGCGTCAGAAGCGCTCGGCGAAGAAGTACAAGTTCAAGTCATCTCAGGACGCATTACCGCTGACACAACTTTAGTGAACAGCAAAAGTGATGGCACAACAGTTATGTATGCTATCGACGGACCTACCTTTGTCGGTGGTGACAACGCGAATTCAGCAACATTGACCATTGAACCGGGTACTGTGGTATTTGGTCGTCAGGGTAATGATTACTTGGTTGTGAGCCGCGGCTCAAAAATCATGGCAGACGGCACCTCTGATGCGCCCATTATCTTTACATCATCACAAGATGTGGTGGGCGAAGAAACAGGCGCTGGCCAATGGGGCGGCTTGGTTATCTTAGGTAATGCATCAAGCAACAAATGCCCAGCAGATGGCTCTGACTGCGCATTGCAAGTTGAAGGTGCTGAAGAGGGCGCAGTGTTTGGCGGCTCTCAAGACGATGATAACTCAGGCACGTTACGCTACGTGGTTGTTAAACACGCAGGTTTCGAAATCGCGCCTGACAATGAATTGAACGGTATCACATTTGGTGGCGTAGGTTCTGGCACGACGGTTGACTACTTACAAGTGCACGGTAACGCGGACGACGGTATCGAAATGTTCGGTGGTACGGTCAACTTTAAGCACGTTGTATTAACCAGCATGCAAGATGACAGCATCGATTGGGACAACGGCTATCGTGGTAAAATGCAATACGTTTACGTTGAGCAAGATCCAAACGGTGGCGACGCTAACCGTGGTATCGAAGCAGACAATGATGGCAGTAACCCAGCGGCAACGCCAATGTCTAACCCGACTATCGCGAACTTAACCATTATCGGTAATAACTTCAAAGGTGAAGACTCTTCGGAAGGTATTTATTTACGCGAGGGTACCGGTGCACAGTTTTACAATGTTGTGGTGACAGGTCCTTCGGAAATGGGTGAGTGCTTTGAAGTTGAAGGTAGCCCACAATCTCAGACCAATCTAGGTGACGGCACTATCACCATGGAAAACTCTTTCATGGCTTGCAGCAATGGTGAGAACTTTAAGTACGGTTCAGGCGATGTAAATCTCGAAGATTGGTTCCTAAATCAGCAATCGAACAACCAAGTCAGCACTTCAATCATGCTAGGTGCTAACGGTCAGCCCATGGCAAACTCTCCGTTATTAGGTGCAGGTCAAGACGTTGCGAACACCGTTGATGGTAGCTTCTTTGAGTCAGTTGATTTTGTTGGTGCGGTTCCGGGTGACAGCGATTGGCGTCAAGGCTGGGCATTTGGTTTTGGCGGCGGTGAAGTCACTGCGGGCGGTTCAGAAGCGCCTGTAGCAGGTTGTCCAGCAGGCACCGAAGCGATTACCCCAGTAGATGGATCTACCACAACTTGTCAGCTAGCGGGCTCTTACACGGACGATTTAACACTGAGCGCGGACAATATTTATGCATTGAGCGGACCGGTTTTCATCGGTGGTGACAATGCGAACTCAATGACGTTGACTATTGAGCCGGGTACAACCGTTTATGGACGTACTGGTGGCGATTACTTAGTGATCAGCCGTGGTTCAGACATTATGGCGGAAGGTACGGTTGAACAGCCTATCACGTTTACTTCCGCAGCTTACGTTGAGACTGGCGAAGGTCAGCCGGGTCAGTGGGGCGGCTTAGTTATCTTGGGTAACGCACCGAGTAACAAATGCCCATCTGATGGTTCTGACTGTGCATTGCAAGTTGAAGGCGCGGCAGAAGGTGCTGTATTCGGTGGTACTGATGCGACCGATAGTTCAGGTACCTTGCAGTATGTACGTGTCATGAACGGTGGTTTTGAAATCGCACCGGATAACGAACTTAACGGTATTACGTTCGGCGGTGTTGGCTCAGGAACCAAGGTGGAATACCTCCAAGTTCATAACAACTCAGATGATGGCATCGAAATGTTCGGCGGTGCGGTTAACTTCAAGTATGTTGTTTTAACCAACATGCAAGATGACAGTATCGATTGGGACAATGGGTACCAAGGCAAGATGCAATATGTATTGGTCCGCCAAAACCCTGACAACTCAGATGCAAACCGTGGTATCGAAGCTGACAACGATGGTAGCAATCCGGCTGTAACCCCAATGTCGAACCCAACCATTGCGAACTTAACCATCATTGGAAACACGTTCCAAGGCGAGGACTCTTCAGAGGGTATCTACTTGCGCGAAGGTACTAAAGCAACGTTCTATAACACGATCGTTTCAGGTCCTGCGGGCATGGGCGAATGTTTAGAAGTTGAGAGTAGCCCGGTCAGCCAGCAGCACTTACAAGATGGTGGCATTGCAATGACTCACTCAGTCATGGCGTGTGACAACGGTGAAAACTTTAAATTTGGCGCAACTGACGTCAATTTGGAAACTTGGTTCACAGGTCAAGCAGGTAATAGCATTGCCGCAGCAGGCGATACTTTGAACGGTGTCTTCAGCATTACAGACGCAACTGCAGCAGACCTCAGCGGCGATACATTCTTCGACAACGCGACATTCGTTGGAGCAGTTGAAGAAGGTAACGATTGGACTGCAGGTTGGACTGTAGGATTAGAGTAACCCCTTAAGTAGCATAAAGTGCTCTTTAAAAGCCGTGAGGTGACCTTAGGGACACCTCCGGCTTCCATAGTAACAAGAGGTAGCTAATATCATGCGTGCCAACCGATTCCCTCTGGCAAATATTTCTCTCGCAGTGCTTGCCTGCTTGGCAACACCTGCGGCACTCGCTTGGCAAGACGCCGAGCAAACCGAAGCTGAAGCAGAGCAGCAGGCAAGCAACCCTGAGCAAGTCATCGAGGAAGTGGTTACCACAGGTACTCGTTTACAGGGCAGTGCCGCAGCGGTAGTTCAAGAGCGTAAAGAACAGGCGTTCGTGGCCGATATCATGGGTGCTGACCAGATTTCGCGTACCGGTGATACTGATGCCGCTGCTGCGCTTCGTCGTATTACAGGTCTTACACTGGTCGACGGTAAATTTATATATGTACGTGGCTTAGGTGAGCGTTACTCGAGTACGCAACTTAACGGCATGTCCGTACCGAGCCCTGATCCAACCCGAGCCGTTATTCCACTCGATTTATTCCCCTCGGATATTATCGAAAGTTTAGCTGTTCAAAAGTCGTATTCAGCATCAATGCCGGCTAACTTTGGTGGCGGTAATGTTGATATCCGCCTGAAGTCTGCCCCCACGCAAGAAGTTTTTAATGGCTCGATTAAAGTGGGCGGCAACTCAGAAAATTTCGATGACTCATATTGGTATGATGGCGGGAGTTCATGGAAGGGTAAAGATGACGGAACTCGTGCAGCACCACAAATGTTGCAAGCGTTGTGGGGACAACGCACATTCCTTGATGAAATTAGCATCGAAGATAATCGGGATGTGGCGTTGGCACTGAACCGAGATTATGACCCTCAAATGCAGTCTATTGACCCTGATTATGGTGTCAATGTGACCTACGGTAACCGTTATGATTTAACTGACAAGTGGGCGATTGGTTTTTTGACCACGGCTGCGTACCGCAATGAGTGGCAGGTTTCTGAGCAGTTTCTGGGTGAAAACTACCGCTTAAACCCTGATGACAGCTATACATTGGTTCGTGGTTGGGATGATGTGCAGTCAACCGAGCACCAAGTGACGTGGTCAGGTATGTTCACGCTGGGCATTAACTACGGCGCGAATCACAAAGTCGACTTCAGCCATGTCATTCTGAACGATACCGAGGATCGTTTACGCGAGAAATTGGGTAACAATAACAACATCAACTTCGGCTCTGACCAGCGTATTCGTGAGTTTGATGTGAATTACCAAGAGCGTCGGATGGTGGCTAACCAAATTAAAGGGATGCATACCTTTACCGACTGGAACTTCTTGGGTATTGATTGGAAGTATTCAAAGGCACGTTCAAGCCGTTATGCACCGGGTAACTTAGAGACTCGGTTTATTTTGACGGACCGTAACGAAGATGGAGTTTTTGACCGTCAAACTGAGAGTAACCTAACCAATGCGACGACGGCTGCACGTTACTCTTTTCAAGATCTCGATGATGAAGTTGAAAACTGGGGCGGCAATGTAACTCTACCAATCATGCTCGATGATTGGGATATCACCTTAAAGGCGGGCGCGGACTTTGTTCAGAAAACGCGTTTTGCCACCAACCGTCGTTTTGATATCAATACGCGTGCGTTCCCCGACTCGAGCGTTTTGCAAGGGCATCAGCTAGGCGAAATCCTTAATGATGACTTATTAGCGAATACTGAACTTAGTTTTACGCCGATATTGAACGATACTACGGTAGCGGGCGATGATTATATTTCTGCGCAAGCAATCGACGCATACTACGTTGAAGGCGACGTGTTCTTTAAAGAGAAGTGGCGTATTACGGCGGGTGTTCGTTGGGAAGACTTCCGCCAAGTTGTGGTACCACTGGTACCAACGACCGGTGAAATCGATTTACCAACCAACCCGACACCTAACGATCTAGCTGATTTAGCATTCCAAGAGGATGACTTCTATCCATCGTTGGCGTTGACTTACTTTTTAACTGACGAGCAGCAGTTACGTTTCAGCTACGGACAAACGGTAGTCCGTCCTGACTTGCGCGAAGTCTCTAGTTCAACGTACCTCGATCCGTTGACCTTGTTCCCAGTCGGCGGTACACCAGGCTTGCGGACAACGTCGATCAAGAACTATGACGCACGTTGGGAGTGGTATCAAGAAAATGGCGATACCTTGTCGTTGGGTATGTTCTATAAGGACATGACTGACCCGATTGAATCTGTTCAGTCGCCCGCGCAAGACGGTCCTCCATTAGTACGTATTGCTAACGCTGAGACCGGTGAAGTATACGGTGTCGAAATGGAGTGGTTAAAATCACTCAGCACGAACTTCTTTGTTTCGGGTAACGTTACGTTAAGTGACTCTGAAATCCAGTTGGATACTCAGAAGATTGTTGAACAAACCGGTGTATCGACGTCGATTACCAATACCGAACGTCGCTTAACGGGTCACTCAAAATGGGTGGTCAACAGTCAGCTTGGCTTTGATTCTGACAATGGTAAGCACTCTGCATCGTTGGTTTATAACGTGTTTGGTGAGCGTATTATCATTCCAGGTATCGAAGGTCGTGGCGATGCGTTTGAGCAACCTTTCCACAGTTTAGACGCGGTTTATAGTTACTATCCAGACTTCAATTCTCAGATCACGCTCAAGGTGCAAAATATCTTGAATCAAGATAAAGAGATTGAGTTTGACGATACCTTGCTTCGTTCAGAAACGCGTGGTGTTAGTTTCTCGCTAACGTATAAGCGTGAATTCTAAATACGCGGAGAGTTTTGATAAAAGCGATGCTAATTAGCATCGCTTTTTTTTGCTCGTTGAATAGAGACTTCGAGTGGTCTTAATGTATCGAGGTGCACATCCCGTTGTGGGAAGGCGATGACGATATCATTCTCGGCGAATAGTGAGTCGATCTTGTAGCGCAAGTCCGACTGCACCCGACGTAAATCCATCGGCGCACTAACCGAAGTCCAGAACAGCAAATTGAAGGTAAGGCTGTTATCACCAAAGTCTTCAAATAACACTTCGATGGGGTACTCGGTGTTAATCTTTTTATGCTCTTTCGCCGCCTCCAGCATTAAGTCACGTACCTTTTCAGCCGGTGAACCATAAGCGACACCAACACTGACATTGCTGCGGATATCTTTTGAAACCAGTGTCCAGTTCACTACGCGTTGCTCTAAAAAGTAGCTGTTTGGCACCAGTACATGAATCCCGTCAAACCGACGAATACGTACACAACGATTACCTATTTCTTCAATGCGACCTTGCTCGTTCTCAAGCTCAACGATGTCGCCAATACGAATTGGACTCTCGGTTAATAGAATAAAACCCGATATCAGGTTATTGAGCAAATTCTGCGCACCAAAACCCACACCAATGGCGAACGCGCCACCGAGTACTGCAAATATCGTAATCGGAATACCAGCTAACGGTAGAGCAAGTAAAACCAGTAACAAGTAGGCAATAAACTGAAATAGCCGACGAAAGGTAAATAGGGTGTTTTCCGACGCGCCGTTGCGCAGCAGGGCACGGTTCAGTAGTTGGCGACCTATAATGCGAACAACAATAACACCAACGATGATAATGGTCAGCGCAATGACCACTTGGCTAAAATGGATTTTTGTATCGCCGGAGGTATAAAGTGGTGTTTGCCATAGGGTAGTAAAGGCGGAGCTAAACTCCGCCCACAAACTTGATGCTTCTTCTTGCATATCAGGCTCGAATTAAACTTTAGCAGAAGCGCGTTGCTTCATCGCTTGATACCAACGGAATAAATTAGGACGGCTTTCATCAACGCGTAGATTCACGACTTTGCCAAAGTCGACTGAGCAGAACGCATTGATATCGGCGACGGTGAGCTGACCGCAGGCAATAAAATCTTTACCTTCGAGTTGATCGTTTAAAAAGTCAAAAAAGCGCTCGGCCTCTTTGATATTGTGCTCTCCCCATTCGCGGATGGGTTGCATGCGGTGCTTGAAATAGTCGGTCGTGTGCTGAAAGCCCATGCCAATTGGATAGAACAAGTAAAAATCGACCCAACGCGTCCATTGTTCAATAATGGCTTTGTCGTTGGCATTGTCGCCAAGTAGTTTAGGTGAGTCGGGATATTGGTTTTCGAAATAATGGCAAATTGCCGTGGTTTCGCAGATAAAGCTACCGTCATCGAGCTCAAGTACAGGGACTTTTTGCATGGGGTTTTTGGCTTTGAAAGAATCGCTGAGGTTTTCACCTTTTGACAAGTCAATTTCAATCCGTTCGACTTTATCTAGTAATCCCTTTTCTGCGAGAAACATGCGTACGCGACGCGGGTTAGGCGCCTTCGCCATTTCGTAGAGCTTCATTGATTAGACTCCATGTTGTTGTTTTTAGGTGGTCCAGTTACGCTTTAACTTATCAGCAAACGCAATAAAACGCTCGCGCATTGTTTGGCGTACTTTGATATCAATAGAAGAGAGTACGGAATAGCCGGAAATATGGATGTGCACTTTAGGCGCTTGTATTGGCGCCTCTAGATGATTATCGAGAGAGCTAATAATGTTAGCGACATTGCAGGTCACGCGGGCAAACTCGGGAACAAAAATTTTAATATCACCAACAAGGTCGAGTAGTTGAACATGAATTTCATCGCTCTCGAAGTGCGCATCAGTAAAGTCGATCTTGAGTGAACCCAGCACACTGTAGGCTTTAATTTTAGCCGGTACTTGCCATGCACCTTTCATGCTTTGCGACGACAGTATTGCGACAACCGAATGTTCGCTGCCAGCGAATATTTTGGTGGAGTGTGCGTCAAAACGTGCGGCTTTACTTTGCTCATACTTCGCATCAACTTGCAGGGGTAAGTCTTCTACTAAGTCGGCTAATTGCTGGTGAGCGATCGCATCAAATGCTTGGTCAAGCCGCGCCTCAAAAGCCTCTTGCGATAGTTCACCATGACTGTAATTCATAACCAGCTGGTCTATCACTTCTTCGCGAACTTTATCCAGGGGACGGTCTTCAAATTTTACAGCCATAACGGCTCCAAATGTTATTTAAATGTTTAATTGTTAAATTATGGATCGCTTAAAGCGCTTTTCAAAGCTTATTTTTACAAAATATCTACAATTTTTAACTAATAAATTAGAAAGAGCGGCTTGCGCCGCTCATTGCTTTATTGCAGTGAAGGTAACTTATTAAGTAGCGCAGGCGGCAATTTAGATACCAATGAACTGCGTAACGGATGCCAGAACACCGACACAAGTAGTAAGCCAGCACCCACGATTAAGCCCATCACCGCGCTACCTAAGTCGACCAAGCCAACGCTTGTCAGCACTTGACTGAAAATAAAAATAACGTAGGCCAATGCTGATACCATCAAGGCGCGACGATCGATAATCAGAGATACGACACTCAACACAACATAAACCACCAGTGTGGCGGCTGCTTGAGTAACGCCGATTTCAAAATCACTGCCAAGAATGACGTTAAACAAAGGATGAATCATCAGCGGCGCCGCCAGTAGATGAAGCCAAAATGCGACATCAGAACGGCGACTGGTGCGATCGACGTCCGAAGCATCCCAATACATGGCGATGCCAAAGGTGACTAAACCCCCTGTCATGATCACCAAGTCAATTAAGATACTGTCTAGCAACCAGGTGGTGCTTAGGAAAGACACGATGATACCAACCACCGTAGCGATCCCAGCCGCGAGCGTGATAGGAACACGGAACCGAAACCAATGCGCTGTTGCAACGGCACTGGCAGCAATAAATGCGACACCGCTAGCAAGGTCGGGTCTAACCGCCATGGCAAGTAATTGCATAATCACGCCACCGAAGGTACCGCCCAATGCCGTCACCAATAGCACGATCGATGGCAGCGCCATATGTCGACGGCGAGTGAAGTACTCGGACAACAACCAACTTGCCACAGCTACTAAACCGCCACCGATCAGCGGCGACATGGTATTACCAATCGTCCACAGACCTGCCAAAGCAATCACTGCGGCGATCACGACAAAAATGTCGTTAAAGCCGTGTACCAAAGGAATATACTCTTGGTCTTGATTTAGGACTCCACCGCGCTGTTGTTGAATAAAATCACGAAACGCGTTCGCCGTTTGTTTAGGCATGACACCTGCCTCGACGGCTGCGCGAATATCTTTGTCGCTGTACATTTCAACGCCCTCATTTTGACTTTGATTAAACAATAATCACGGTGGAGACGAAAAGCGAATCTGCTTTGTTACAAACTGTAAGCAGTGAAACAAATCAGGTTCGCGTAAGCTCCTTCACTTTCTGTTTAGAGAACCAAGGGTAGAGCACCGGTAATACTACAAGCGTCAGTAACGTGGCGGAAACCAGTCCACCGACGATGACCGTTGCCAAGGGACGCTGGATCTCAGCGCCTGCACCCGTGGCAAACAGCATGGGTATCAGCCCGAGCGCTGAGGTGATGGCTGTCATCAACACCGGACGTAAGCGAGACCATGCGCCATCAAATACTGCCTCAGTGACCTGATGACCGTCCGCGATGCGCTGGTTAATGCTCTCTACCAGAACCACACCATTTAGAACGGCGACACCAAAGAGTGTGATGAAACCGACCGCACTGGGCACCGAAAGATATTGACCGGAGATAAAGAGTGCAACAATACCGCCAATCACTGCTAACGGCACGTTTACTAAAATCAACATTGCTTGACCCAGGGTGCCGAAGGCAAAGTAGAGCAACAGTGCGATAAGGACAAGCGAAATAGGTACGACAATAGATAGCCGCTTTTGCGCTCGTTGTTGACTCTCAAACTGACCACCAATATCGACTGAATAGCCGGATGGTAAGTCAACGGTGTTGTCGATGGTCTGACGGATATCCGTTACGACACTGCCCATGTCACGACCTTGCACATTGGATTGAATGACGACACGTCGTTGAACATCATCTCGGCGTATTTGGGGTGGACCCGATTCGATCGCGACGTGGGCGACCTCGCCGAGCGTAACCCAAGCACCCGATGGCGTTAATAAACGTAATGAACGAATGGCTTCTGCGGTTGCTCGAAACTGTTTGGCAAGCCGCACATAAATGTCATAGCGCTCATTGCCGTGAATAATTTGGCCCGCTGACGCACCACCCAGTCCATTGTCGACGACATCTAGCACATCAGAGACATTTAATCCGTAACGTGAGAGTTGTTGTCGTTTAGGAGACACCACTAGCTGGGCTTCGCCCTTTATTTGCTCCATTGCTACAGCAACGGCGCCATCGACTTGTTTAACTGCTTCCTCAATCGCCTGACCTTTACGGGCAAGCACATCCAAATCGGGGCCAAATAACTTAATCGCGAGTTGCGATTTAACCCCCGACAGTAGCTCATCGACCCGCGTTGCAATCGGTTGTGAAAAGTTAAACAGTAGACCCGGGTGTGTATCGAGTTTAGCTTCCATTTTTTCCTGCAAGGCGTAACGGTCTGATGCCGTAGTCCATTCTGACTGGGGTTTAACACCGACATAGATCTCAATATTACTGATAGGCTCCGGATCGCCGCCGACCTCTGCGCGACCAATACGGCTCAGCGCATACGTGGTTTCTGGAAATGACATCAGTATTTTTTCGAGCTTAGGAGCAACCTCCAACGCCGTTTCGAGATTAGAAGAGGGGGCCAATGTCACGCGAATATTAATCGTGCCTTCTTCTAGCTCAGGCGCAAACTCGGTGCCCAGTTGCGGAACCAATAGCAGGGCAGCGACAAATAACGCACCGGCGATCGCAACCACCACTTTTTTACTTTTTAAGGTAATGGATAGCAGTCGCTTGTAGCCCCTATCTAGGGGTTTAAGTAACTTATTTTCTCGAGGCTTTATGCCGCGACTAAAGAAGTAACTAGCGAGCGCCGGGACGACCATGATGGCAACAAAAACTGCTGAGATAATTGCCAGAATGATACTGATCGCCATTGGCTCAAATAATTTTGCCTCGACACCCTGAAAGCTAAATAACGGCATGAAAACGACCAAAATGATCATGGCAGCAAAAAAGACGGGTCGTGCGACCTCATTCGCCGCCTCTTTCACTCGGAGTTTGATACCGTGATTATCAAGCTGAGCCGCTTGCGGGTCAGGATCGTGATACTCAGTCCGCTTTGCTGCCTGTTCATGGTGCTCAATATCGGGACGACTCAGATGTTTGAAAATGTTTTCAACCATCACTACCGAACCATCGACCAGCATACCAATAGCGACAGCAATCCCGCCTAATGACATGAGATTCGCAGACATACCGACAGCCGACATAACCATCAAGGCGATGGCGATCGACACTGGTATAGAGAGCAGCACTAAGAAAGTAGCGCGTAAGTTCAGTAAGAATAAGGCCAATACCGCGATGATGAACACAAATGCGATGAGGAGCGAATAGGCGACCGTCGACACGGCTTTTTGTATTAAATCGGCTTGATCATAATACGGCTCAAACGTGACGCCCTCGGGCAGTGCCTGCTGGATAAGCGGAATGCGCTTTTTAATGCCATCGATAGTCGCCTTGGTGTTCGAACCCATACGTTTGAGTACGATACCGGACACCACCTCACCTAACTGGTTGACCTGACCGTCAACTTTGCGCGACATTGATACCGCACCTTGGCGGATTTCACTCCCGACCTCGACAGTGGCTACTTGGCCGAGTGTCACCGAGACCCCGTCAACGGTTTTTAAGGGAATCTGACGGAGCTGTTGCAACCCTTTATCACCGTTCGCGAGCCAGCCCGTGCCACGGATAACTAACTGCTCCTGACCGCGAGGCATATACCAGCCCCCTACGTTACCGTTGTTCTTATTAACCGCATCCATAACGTCCTGTTGGGTCAGTTCATAAGACAATAACTTGGCGGGATTAAGGTTAACCTGATATTGCTTAACCTCGCCGCCAAAGGACAAGACTTCGGTGATCCCTTCAACCGGCATGAGTAGCAGTTTAACCACATAGTCGTTAAGACTGCGTAGCTCCATGCTAGTCACGCCAGAATCAGGGTCGGCGACTAATAAGTACTGGTAGACCTGACCCAGACCGGAGGAGTTAGGACCCATTTCGGGTGTGCCGACACCCTCGGGAATCAACTCTTTTGCCGCTTGCAGTCGCTCAAATACCAGTTGTCGAGCAAAGTAAATATCCACGCTCTCGTCAAACACCACGGTAATACCGGACAAGCCGGTCTTAGAGATGGAGCGGACTTCCTCAACATCGGGAAGGGCATACATGACAGACTCGATCGGATAAGTAATTAATTGCTCAACTTCGGTCGCTGCTAACCCGGGCGCCTCGGTATTCACCGTAACCTGAACATTGGTCACATCGGGAAAGGCGTCCAAATTAAGCTTAGGGATCACAAAAAAGGACGCGATGCTGATGCCGAATAAGGCCAATACCAATAATAGGCGATTGGCGACAGCAAATTGGATAATGCGCTGAAACATACAACCTCCTATTAATGGTTATGCGGGTCAAAGCCGCCCTTAGCAATTTGTGAACGGACGAAAAAAGCCCCCTGACTGACGTATCGTGTGCCTTCCGATACCCCGTCAATAATCTTCCACGGACCTTTTTCATCAATTAGTTCGACTTCTTGGGGTTCGAACTGACCGGGAGCACGTTCAATGAAGATTTGCCAGTCGCCATCTGGAGCACGCATCAGTGCTGAGTCCTGAACCGCTAATACCGGTTGCTCCGACTCAACGGTGAAGTAGACATCAGCAAAAAGTCCAGGATGAAGGCGGTCTTGCTTATTATCGACTGCCAGTCGGATAGTGCGTGTGCGGGTTTTATGGTCGATGGTATGCCCCTCCTGAATGACTTTTGCAGGGTAGTCGACTCCATCGACTGTCACCATCACTTGATCACCAAACTTAACGTTAAGATCGGTGGTACCGGGTAGTCGTGCGTTCACCCACAAACTTGCTTCTTGCAGCACATCAACGAGCTCGGTACCTGCACTCACTTGTTGACCTTGCTTAAAGTTATCGCTAACCACAATGCCGTTAATATCAGACGTCAGTTGATATTCTCCAAGTGGATAATCGGGCTTGGTTAAACGCTCAATTTCGTTAAGTAGCATACCAAACGCTTTGAGTTTAGCGCGCGCTGAGGTAAACGTATTTTGTGCTTCGACGAAGCGTTTTTCACCGACTGTCGATTCACCCAGCGACTGCACCCGTTGCCACTCGTTTAGCGCAACTAAATAACTGCTTTGTGCGTCCGCCATACGCGCACTAAATAGCGTAGCCAGCGGTTCACCTTGTTCGACGTGATCGCCGATACTGACAAAGCGTCTTAAAATGGTGGAATCAATTCGAGGACTGACAACGTAGCTATTGAAATCGTTCGCCACTACCTCGCCGGGCGCATACACGGGGTACTCGATCACGCGAGCGCTGAGTTTGCCAGTGGCAATGTCGGCCATATCACGTTGCTGCTCAGAAAGTGTGATGCCAGCGGGCTCTTGGTGTGTTTCATGGTCTTCTTGATGTTGCTCCTGCGCCTGAGTTGAAACGCTCAGCACCATTGCTATGACTGCATGTAAAGGTTTTACTGACATGATTTATTCTCCAATCGCGTTACTTGTGTGCTGACTGAGCGGGCTTAACTTCAGAGCTTTGCTGAGTTCACCCGAGCGATATAACCATTCGATAGCCGCCAAACGGTATTGCGTTTGTAACGCGATACCTGCGTATTGACTGTCGAGTTGTTGGCGCATTGCGGTGAGGTAATCGGTGGTTGATAAGTCGCCTTCGACCCAGGACTGCTCTATCACTTGGGACGAAGCGCTCTGTCGGTCTTGAAAGCGTTGTTGCCAGCTGTGCCATTGGCTTTTGATAAAGCGATAGTTGTTAAGCGAGGATTTGAGCGCCGCTTGCCACTGATGCTTCAACGCCATGAGTCGCTTCTCTTCCGCCAGTGCTTCGCTACTCGCCGCATGCACTGCGTCGTTGTAGCTGTTACGGATCTGCAAAGGCATACTGAAAGATAAACCAACGACGGTTTCGTGGTCGGTCTCGCCCGCTTCAATACCCAACGTCGGGTTGGCCGTCGTTAGTGAGCGCTTCCAGTCGACATCGGCACGTTTAAGCTGCCATTGCAGATAAGCGGCCTTTAACTGCGGATGCTGTTGCCAGCGAACCGTTAAACTGGGTGTAATATCAAATACGCCATCCTCAATGGTGAGTTGATTGAAATCAGAGGTGGTCAGTAAGGCGTTTAAATCCGCTTCAGCAGACTGCAACGTTTGGTATGTTGCAGCGGTTTGCTGTAATTGACGACTTAACGCCAAAATGGTCAGTTGTTCATCCACGGCCCCAAGTCACCTGCTCGACGACGCTCAGAGACGATGTCGATAGCTTGCTGAACCACGTCCTCCTGCTGTTTCGCCAAGCTGTATCGCCTTTGGGCATCAAACCAGCGCACATAAGCATCGAGTAGCTCTTTAGCGTGCTGGGTCGCCGTTTGACGATAGAGGCTTTGTGCTAACGCTGTCATGGCATCGGCTTGGCTGGCGCGAGCTTCATTACCGGTACTCCAGTCGAGCGTTTGACTCACACCCACCGCGTAGTTATTGACGTCTCCCTCGCGCTCTAAGCGAGAAGACAAGGTTGGATTATATAGCGGTTGATTGAGCTGGCGGCCTTGCTGGATCAGTGCTTGAGCTTGTTGCTCGGCCGCCTGAACACTTGGATGTTGCTGTATTGCTTGTTGCCATAGGTCAGGCAATTGCTGTGCGCTGGCGAAGCTTGAACTCAACGCCATACTAATTGCAGCAAACAAGCGTTTGCTGCGTTTCGAAAACGAACGCATAGGTAGACTCCTCAGTCATGTTACTGCGTAAAACAAATTAAGTGCTGCGAAAGCAGCGTGTTAAGCAGTTATGAGGAGATGGGAGGCCGGAATAATGGCGCTGAAGAGGGATTTGTATAAGCCTGGGCATAGCCCGGACGGATCGTCGCGACACGCGGCAAAGTCAATGTCCGCTCCGCTTTTATGGCATAGAGGTGAAATGAGCCATGACAATGGCAACAGTGGTGACAATCAAAACTAATTTGACCACTACTCGGGAGATTGCTTTTATCGATATGGGATTCGTCGTGTTCGAAATTGAGGTGTTGCTCGAACGCAGATTGATGGGTTTGATGCACGTCAGCGACCGCCTGACTGATTTGAGTCAGAACGGCAAACAGTACAAAAATTAAAAATCCCAGTCTACGCATTACTTCTCGCGGTTGATACGAACCCTGTAAAGCTACATTAAACGCTAATTCGCTTCAAGTTTGGCTGTAGCATTTGAAATTCTCATATAAAGAATGTATTTTTAAATAAATTCCTGTATTGAGAATATAATGAATATTGAATCGTTGAAAATCTTTTGCTGTGTGGCTGATGAGTTAAGTATCACTCGCGCTGCAGAGAGACTGGGTCGAGCGCCTTCAAATGTTACTACTCGAATTCAGCAGATTGAGTCTGAGGTCGCCACTGACCTGTTTGTACGTATTAATAAGCGGTTATCGTTGTCTCATGCCGGCGAGCAATTTTTAGAATATGCGAAACGCCTTATCGCGCTAGAAGAGGAGGCTAAACAGGTCGTTTTGGGGGAACAAAGCGGTGGTAGTGTGCGAATGGGAAGTATGGAAAGTACAGCTGCAAGTCGTTTACCACAGCTGCTAGCGGACTTTACTAAGAGATTCTCGCAGGTTCATGTAAGTTTAAAGACAGCCCCCTCAAGCAGGCTTATTGATGAGGTGCAAAAAGGGTTAATTGACTGTGCTTTTGTGGCTTTGCATGCAGAGCAAATAGCGCACGATGAGCTCGATGATCGGACACTCAATTCGCTACCTGTTTGGCAAGAAGACTTAGTTCTTCTACTACCACCCAACGAAGCGGGTGTGAAAGATATAACTCAATTAGAAACTCGCACTCTTGCCGCTTTTGCTTCGGGATGTACTTATCGCAAGATAGCTGAGACGGTTTTGGATATTGATGCGAGTTCCGAGTGGTGTGTCCAGGAGTTAAATTCTTATCACGCCATGATTGCATGCGTTGCAGCGGGGCACTGTGTCACTTTGTTACCTAGAAGCGTCTTAGAGTTGAGTCCTGCTGCTAAGACGTTAGCCTCGTTAAATTGTCAAACCATTGATACTTATCTCGTATGGCGACAAGGCCACCTGACTCCCGCACTTTCACGTCTGATCGATGTCGTTAAGGACACGCTGTAATGGAATCGGTGGACCGTAATAATCAAGATCGCGGCATCAGAACGGCGCTAGAAGCGGCGTTAATTCTTACTATTGGAATGGGTTTTGGGCGATTTGCCTACACAGCAATTTTGCCTCACATGGTCGAAGAAGGCGTGTTGAGTGTTTGGGCGGGTAGCTTGGCAGCTACACTCAATTACTGTGGCTATTTGGTCGGGTCACTACTGTCTATATATATTAAACCTCACAACGCTCATCGTATGTGTCTTTGTGCTGTCATCGGCACGGCTGTATTTATGGCATTATTAGCAATGCCACTGCCCGCAGTAGCGATTATTGCGGTGCGCTTTATTGCTGGCGTGTTTAGTGCTTTTTCTATGGTGGCAGCCTCGCTTTGGCTACTTGAACACCGCGGCCACTCGCACCATGCACCTTTATTATTTGCGGGGGTGGGTTTTGGCATCGTCGTCTCTGCAGAACTGATCGTGTTAGCGGATTGGTTGCTGTTAACCAGTTTTGAAATGTGGCTAGCACTGGCATTATTGACCGTAGCTCTCGGTATCATGGTGCTCAGAGGACTATTTGATAGCAATCCCAAAGCAAGCCCAAACTACCAAACGGAAAGTAAAAGGCAAGCGCCCAATATCGGTACCGGTGCACTTATTTTTTGCTACGGACTGGCTGGCTTAGGATACATAATCACCGCAACCTATTTACCGTTTTTAGTCCATCAAGTGTTACCCGAGGTTGATTCGTCACATATCTGGGCGGTATTCGGATTAGGTGCCATGCCCTCGTGCTTTATTTGGCACAAAATTCATCAACGTCTAGGTTCCCAGCTTGCCTTACAAACTAACCTAGGCGTACAGGCGTTAGGTGTAGTGCTACCGACGATGGGTTCGTCCTCTAGCTTTTATCTTTTAAGTGCCATTTTGGTCGGCTCCACCTTCATGGGAACCGTAACAATTGCAATGTCAGCCGCACAAAAAATAAAGTACAGAGTAAAGTTTAATATGCTGGCAGTCATGACGCTTTCTTATGGAGTGGGGCAAATTATAGGTCCTCTCTTGGCAGAGGCGCTTAGAGCTTATAGTGAAACATTCAACAGCTCTTTGATAGCTGCCGCCATTGGCTTGGTACTAGCGGGAGCGATAACTGCTAAACCCTCTAAACAATTGACAAACTGAGGTTTTAAGAGATCGACAGCCCTTCTAGAATTCGGCTCCATGGTACGAATAATTGTTGGTAGTCGGTCTGTAGAAATAAAAAAGCCCCGCACAAAGTGCAGGGCCTTCAGAATGTCACCGAACAACTTCGAGCGTGAATATTTTAGGCAGGTAGAAGTGTAAATATCCCATTTATAACACAGTCATCTGATAGAATATTTATGCCGCAGTTCGGTAATCAAACGGTGTCATATCATTGAGTGAGTCGTGCGGTCTTTCGTGGTTTATGGTGCAAGGGAATACGGGCTACAGGCACTTTCAAATCAAAGCGAACAGCCAGCGTACGTGGATGTTCCTCAATCGCTCTTGTCATTGTGTCATGTAGATCAAATAAGAGTTCCTGAATATAAGGCAAATGCTGAGGCCAAAGCGGAAGCCCTCTGTACGAACTGTCGGAGTAGAGTGTTTGGTTGTGGTTCATTGGATTACGTATTGGCAAATTCATAATTAGAGCCATGATCGTTGACTACTAATAACTGATCTGATTCCGTAATCGTTAACCATGAGTCAGACGTTAAGCTGTCGGGCTCACCAATCCGTTGGTTGACTGAAAAGCAAGATAAACGCGACCACCAAAAAGATATTGGTAAGTTAAGACGGTTAGACGTTTACTTTAGAGGTCTCTATCTAGACCAAATCAATCGAAGTCTGATTGACGAGGTAAAGTTTGATATTCGGAGTGAAGCGTCTGCCTCAACGGCTAACCGTTACCATGTTATGCACATTTGGCTACCGAGCACTTGAAACGAGTGGCTTGTAACGTTGATGGCTCGATTGGTACAAATCTGGTACACCATCAGAAACTAAAAAGCCCCGCACAAAGTGCAGGGCCTTTAGAATAGTGGTGCCGGAGGCGGAATCGATAAGATCTAATAACTTATTGTTTTATAGTGGATAAAAAATATTAAGATTCAAGCGTGTTACTTACCTTGTTACTAAAACTTCAGCTTTAGTTTTTTGATTGAAAGCTTTTTCACAAATGAATCTTTTAACTTTTTGGCTATGCCCAATACTCGCTTAACACGTTGAACATAGCTATAGTGGTCTGCAACTTGTGAACGTGTAGTGGCAAATAAATTCGGGTAAGCGGATTAAATGGTTGATCTTACCTTTGCATGAGAGTGAGACAGACCGG
>ERZ1673960.39-NODE-39-length-53213-cov-28.175590_pt1 | contig 53213 bp, 45 predicted proteins | sample MGYA00580190_ERZ1673960 | MGnify/ENA primary metagenome ERZ1673960 (study PRJEB41334, sample SAMN05608106) | rock metagenome | biome: terrestrial subsurface; feature: shale formation; material: shale | place: USA: Pennsylvania ...
CTCGCCAGACGCACGTCGCCCTTGCACCGCGTACGTCGCGCATCTTGCGCGACAACCCACACCGCGCCGTGCGCCCAAGGCGCACGCTACGAACGCATGATGTTACCACCGCGTCACGTACGTCGCGCATTGTGCGCGACAACCCATATCGCCCCGTGCGCAGAATGCGCACGCTACGACCGCACCACGTACGTCGCGCATCCTGCGCGACAATCCACACCGCGCCGTGCGCAGAATGCGCACGCTACCACCGCATGATGTTACCACCGCGTCACGTACGTCGCGCATTGTGCGCGACAATCCACACCGAGCCGTGCGCCCAAGGCGCACGATACAAATAAATCGAACGTTATCTCCTAAAATGGCTGCTTTTATTTCTATATATCCATACTATTATTCAGGTGTCATGCAATAACATATCAGCGAAATAGCGAGGAAATATGAGAGAAGTAGGGGTAAAAGGTTATGATGCCCTCATGATCATCATTCACTGGAGCAGTGCTCTGCTTGTATTCGGGCTGTTTGTGCTGGGTTGGTGGATGGTCGATCTTACCTACTACTCTAATTGGTACACAACAGCGCCTTGGTGGCATAAGTCCCTAGGTTTGTTGGTACTCTTCATCACCCTTTTTAGAGTTGTTTGGCGGCTTGTAAAAGGCACCCCGACAATTGATGGTTCTGCATTCGAGAAAAAAGCTGCAAAACTCGGTCACGTACTACTCTATATCAGTCTACTCGCGGTTGTTTTTAGCGGTTATTTAATCTCAACGGGTGAAGGCAAACCTATTAGCTTTTTCGATTGGTTTGACGTCCCTGCGTTGCCTTTTCAGGTAGATCAACAAGCCACATTAGCAGGCGCCATCCACGAATATGCCGCTTATGTCTTAGTGATCCTAGCGCTAGGCCATGGCGTTATGGCATTAAAGCATCACTTTATTGATAAACGTTCAACACTTATTCGAATGATAAAACCTTAAGAGGAAACTAAGTTATGAAAACACAACTTTTAGCATTATCCGCCATCGTAGGTAGCGTATTAGCAGCTCCCGCGGTTGCAGACGATTACGTCATTGATACTGAAGGTCAACACGCCTTTATTCAGTTCAAGATTAAACACTTAGGTTATAGCTGGTTGCTAGGGCGCTTCAATGACTTTGAAGGCAAATTTAGTTACGACGAGGCGAATCCGGGCAATGCCTCAGTTGAAGTGACAATTGATACCGCGAGCGTTGATACCAACCATGCGGAACGCGATAAACATCTCCGTAGCGACGACTTTTTAAACACGGGAGAATACCCTGAGGCAAGCTTTGTCAGTACACGTTACGTCCCAGATAGTGATGATGAAAATGAGGGTACGCTGTACGGCAACTTTACTCTGAATGGTGTAACCAAAGAAATTGCTATCGAAGTAGAACAGGTCGGTGCAGGCGAAGATCCATGGGGTGGCTTCCGCCGTGGTTTTGAAGGTGAAGTCGACCTGACATTGGCCGACTACAACATTGATTACAACTTAGGCCCTGAGGCCAAAGAAGTTGAGCTATACCTTTCCATCGAAGGTGTCCGCCAGTAATTAGCGCGCTTTAGCGGTTAGTGCTTGCTTATAAGCATTAGCCGCTAAGCGGTTATCGCCCAGCGCAGCGTATGCGTCACCCATCCTAATATAATCGTCCTTATTGCACGCATTTAAATCGCTAAGTTTCTTTAACGCTCGCTGAGCCAACGAATAGTCTTTGTTCCCCAAAGCTAACACAGCAAGTGCGCGGATATACTGACTATCGTTAGGTTTGCGCTTCAAGTGAGATTGTACCCAATCAATGATGTTGGGGTCGGTACCGACTAACACGTGTTCATTAACACAATCATTCAAATTAAGCTCACCGCGCTCCAAGCCCTTTTTGACGACTTTAGTGCACGCAGCGTGTTGTCCGTAGTAGTTAAGTGCCTTTGCGTACGCGAGTCGAATAGACGGTGTGCTACGCTGTGTGCGGCTTAGACTCTTCCAGTCCTTAAATAGTGCTTTGGCATCGTTATGGGCGATACGAATAAAGTGCTGCAGGTAAACGGATAATACGAGTTGGTCATAATCCTGTTGGCTGAGCTTTGCTTGTTCTTGGATTTGATTCAAATGAGGTTGCAAGTCATCTAAGCGCTTTTCGGTTTTATATAACTCAATGGTCTGAGCCCATTGACTAGGAGGAAGCTCACCCCGATCGAGCTGACTCTCCACGTGGCGTATTGAAAGCTGCTGATGATCGCCATTATTCTGAGTTTCACTTTGCATAGAAATAAAACCCACCGCCGACTTGAAGTCTGAACCCGCAGTATCGAGCCAATATTTTGCTTTGCCAGGCTCCCCTGCTCTATCTGCGGTGAACGCTAATAGCGCAGCCAAATTCTCAGAACGTTGCTGTTTATAGAGAAGCTCGAAATCGACTAATGCGGACGTGTAGTCGTGCTTCAGCATAGCAAGTATAGCTCGCCTTTCTCGCTGTTTAAGTTTCTTAGCTTTTCGCCGCGAGAACCACTGACTTCCTGCACGCGTCTTACCTAATAAAGCTCTAATGGCAGCAATAACTATGCTGAACGCTAATATCGCGATTACTAGAAATACAACCAAGCCAATAACGGTGCTTTCTATCGTATAGCCCGCAAAATTAATTAACAGATAACCTGCGTTGCCAGCAGAGATCGGACCTAAAATAGCCCCCGCAATTAAAACAACTAGGACGTACACCCACCATTTCATTGTAAACGTCCTCCTAGCTGACTTGCTGCTACGGAAAGAGACGACACTTCGGGCAGCTCAGCGGCTTGTTTAATGCCATCCTCCAATTGCGCTAGCTTCTTCAGTACGCGTTGTTGTGCCGGACTATCCGCTTTTATCTCACTAATTAATGCACTCGCTTCTTTCAGTTTGGTTTTGGCTAGCTCAACTTGACCTTTTAATGCGGCATTTTCTGCAACGCTAAGCGTCAAATCGAGCTGTTGCTGTTTAAGGGTGATGGCTTCGTTTGATATAACGGGCTCTATAGAGTCAGTCGACTTTTGAATACGGAAAAAATTATCCATAAAGGCACGCCAATTATAAGCAAGATGTTCGCGCCAATTGGTCGGTTCTTTGGTTTGTCTATTTTCACTTGCGAAATCATGGGTCGGTGTTTTATTTGCTAGCGAGAGGGCTTGGCGTTTCGCTGCCGCAAGTTCAACGACCCATTGCGTTGCATCGCTCTGTTGGTACTCTAATAAGGCTTGCTTGTCCTCTTCGATTGCCTGGCGAATTTGCAAGGCTCCTGATGATTCAATACCTGCTAATTGCTGACTTGCAATATCAAGAAGTTGAAGTGCGGTTTGTGCGTCGGCATTAAAAATCGCTGAACGAGCCGCTGCCGCTAAGGTTTGCTTGACTTCAAACAAACGCCACTCACGTATACGCTCGGCCTGTTGTTGAGGTAGCTGATCAGCTAATTGTTGCAACGTTTGTTGTTGCCGGTTGAGTTCCTGTTCTATCTGGTTCAGGCGTCGATTGAGCTGAGTTTGTTCACGGTTGTCTGAGTTTTGTTCAATCTGACGCTTCGCCTGTTGCAGTTCGGTCTGCAGCTGTTCAAGTTGCTTCTGAGTGCGGGCGACGGTTGCCTGACGCGCATATTCTATGACGGGCTCTTTTACTTGAGTCTGTGTTTCAGATTCCGGCCAAAATGGTAATTGTTTGTATGGCTGCTTTAAATAAATCCAAACAGCCAGACCTATTACTGAAATAAGCAACAGCCAATAAATAGCACTTTTAAGTCGCGAGCGTGATCGTTTAGGCGACTTGTGTGGGTCTGATGAAGTGGCCTGATTAGACTCTGTTGCTAAATCGGCCGCCGTTTCTGGGGTTTCGTTCTTATCGTTATCCATGTTTTATTATCGCCTCAATCATCTTGCTCTCAGTTGCACTGCCAGTCACGGTGATAGTGTCTGCTGCAACAAAGGGAATTAGGTCTCTCAAGCGTTCACTCGGAACAATCCAATCGCAACGGGATAGCCATCCACCAGCTTCTCGAGGCAGGCTGGATAAAAAATAGCCTAACTGCTCTGCGCTTGTCACTACAATTAGATTAACTGTATTCATCCACTGCGTCACTTGCGTTTCGTCATTTAATGGCCGTTTTACTCGCCGATAGACATCAATGCTACTGACAGTAGCGCCTCGTGCTCGCAACGTATCGAATAGTAAATCCCGACCCTTCTCGCCTTTGATAATAAGCCATTTTTGATTATCGACATTAACTATTTCTGGCAGAGCTAGTAATGACTCACTATCATGTTTATATGTCGGACAGTATGCGGAAATGCCGAACGTATTGGCAGCCAGTCGAGCCGTTGTTGGTCCCACTGCAAACATTGACGTTTGGGGCAGAAAACGAAAGCCGGCGTCTGCCGCAAACTTGACAGCATTTTTGCTTATCCAAATCACACCATCGTAGTCCGGGTTTACAAGCGGCTTTACGCTAATAGGCTCGATATCAATAAAACTGTGTTGTGTGAATTGAATTGCTGACTCCGACAACGCACCGATAATACGCTGTCTAGAGTCATCGGGTTGTAATATCAGCGCCTTAGTCGTGCTGGTCATACACCGCCTTCAAAATTTCTCCTGCACCCCGTGCGAGTAGCTTCTCCGCGAGTTCGATACCCAGCGCCTCGGCTTGTTCGACAGGACCTTGGATTTCTTCTCGGATGACCTCGACACCGTCTGGATCGCCGACCAAGCCTCGTAAACTGAGGCGATCACCATCCACCACTGCAAACGCACCAATAGGTACTTGGCAGCCGCCTTGAAGTCGACGATTCATCGCACGCTCGGCTAATACGCGATAACGTGTCGTAGAGCACTGCAGTGGTTCGAGCAGCGCTTTTATCTCGTCATCATCGCTACGTACTTCAATACCTAATACGCCTTGGCCATTAGCTGGCAATGAATCTTCAACGGGGATAAATGATGTAATACGTTCACCGAGCTCTAATCGGATAAGACCTGAAGCAGCTAGAATAATCGCATCAAACTGACCTTCATCCAGTTTGCGTAAGCGCGTTTGAACATTGCCGCGTAGATCGTTGATTATTAAATGTGGAAAACGCTCTTTAACCTGGCAACGACGGCGCAGACTGCAGGTTCCAACAACAGCGCCTTCTGGCAATTCATTCAATGATTGGTAGTGGTTAGAGACAAAGGCATCGCGAGGGTCTTCGCTCTCGCAGATAGTGTGCAGCTCTAGTCCAGGAGGGAACTCAACTGGAAGATCTTTCATAGAATGTACCGCGAGGTCGGCTCTGCCTTCTAACATCGCTGCTTCAAGTTCCTTTACGAATAAGCCCTTACCGCCGATTTTAGCTAAAGGTGTATCAAGGATAATATCGCCGCGCGTCGACATGGGTACAAGCTCAATTGTGAGCTCTGGATAGAGCGACGCTAAACGAGCTTGTATATGTTCCGCCTGCCACATGGCGAGTTTACTTTTGCGCGTAGCAATTCTTACCGTCTTTGACATGTCTACCCCTTACTACTTAATGACATTTCGCTTTGGTGGTGCGATGATAGGCGCCACGAGCATATTCAATATAAAGATATAGTTTAGCGATGTTTAAGCGAAATGTAACCAAGCCATTGATTCAACTGTGTATCGTTTTCTCCAGTGTATGCGCCCTAGCCGCTTGTGGTCAAAAAGGACCTCTGCAACCAGCGCCAATGCCTGAAAAAAACCAACAGCAACCACAACCACAACAACCAAGTAACGCCGATGAGTCAGTTAAGTTATAAAGCGGGACAGCTTCATATAGAGTCTAACAACCTTTCAGCGTTAGCTGAGCAATTTGGTACGCCACTTTATGTTTACTCAAAAAGCCAAATTTTAGCGAATTGGCAAAAGTTTCGTGCGTTTTGGCCGAGTCAGCATAAGTTGTGCTATGCGGTTAAGGCGAACAGCAACTTGGCTATATTGCAACTACTTGCTCAACAGGGTGCATGGTTTGATATTGTTTCAGGAGGCGAGCTCAAGCGTGTGTTAGCAGCCGGTGGATCCGCTAATCAGGTGGTATTTTCGGGCGTCGCCAAGTCAGAAGCAGAGATTCGTTTCGCACTCGAAAAAGGCATTGCATGTTTTAACGTTGAGTCTGCAGCAGAGCTAGAGCGGATTGAGCAAGTTGCTCGGGCGCTAAAAACACGTGCTCCCGTGTCTCTGCGCGTCAATCCCGATGTTGACGCTAAAACACACCCTTATATCTCGACAGGTTTAAAAGCTAATAAGTTTGGGATAGCCATAAATGATGCTATGGCAGTTTTTCGCAGAGCTCATACGCTTAACCATATCGAGCTGTTAGGTGCAGACTGCCATATTGGTTCACAAATTATGTCTGATGCGCCTTTTTTAGATGCAGCAAAGCGTATGTTTAAGCTCTTAGAAAGACTGCAAGAAGAGGCAATTGAGCTTTCACACCTTGATTTAGGGGGAGGTTTCGGTGTCGATTATGAAGGCCACGCAACCCTCGATTTAGAAAATTATCTTCAAGGTGTTATTGATCTAGCTCACGACTATCCTAAGCTCACGTTAATGTTGGAACCAGGACGTGCAATCGTTGGGGACGCTGGCGTGTTGATTAGTAAAGTTGAATACATAAAGCGCTCAGCTGACAAACAGTTTGTGTTAGTCGATGCGGGAATGAACGACCTGATGCGTCCTTCGCTTTATCAAGCATGGCACGATATTGTGCCTGTACGTGAGTTGACCGGGGTTGCGGATGGCATCGTAGATGTTGTGGGTCCTGTTTGTGAAACAGGTTGCTTTTTGGGCCATGCGCGCCATCTCAATGTAAACGCCGATGACCTTATTGCTATAAAGCACGCGGGGGCTTATGGGTTTACTATGGCGTCAAATTACAATACGCGTGTACGACCTGCTGAAGTCTTGGTTGAAAACGACCGAGCATGGTTAATACGTGAGCGTGAAACATTCGATGATCTGATCCGCGGTGAGCGGCTTATCGCTGAGGAGTAGAATGATGTTACTGCAGTTCTCAAAAATGCACGGATTAGGTAATGACTTTGTTGTCATCGATAATGTCACACAGAACTTTTATGTGAATCCTGAGCAAATCAAGCAGTGGGCAGACAGGCACCGTGGTATCGGGTTCGATCAACTGCTATTGGTCGAGCCGCCATATGACCCTGATCTCGATTTTCACTATCGCATTTTTAATGCTGATGGAAGCGAGGTCGCACAATGCGGTAATGGGGCGCGATGCTTTGCTAAATTTGTTAAAGCGAAAGGTTTATCAAATAAAAATCACCTAAAAGTGAGTACCAAAGCCGGCACGATGGTTTTGCATATAGAAAAGGATGGCCAAGTAACGGTCGAAATGGGTGAGCCCATGTTTGAGCCAGCCAGTGTCCCTTTTAAAGCTCAGAAACCCGAGCATACCTATGTATTGAGAGTCGCCGATGAGACCGTGTTGTGTGGTGTAATGGGGCTTGGAAATCCACACTGCGTTATCGAAACTGACGATGTAAATACCGCTCCGGTCGCGTCATTAGGTGAAAAAATTGCTCAGCATGAGCGCTTCCCTGAAAGCGTCAATGTGGGCTTTATGCAGATTGTCTCGCGTCAGCAGATAAAGCTACGTGTGTTTGAACGTGGTGTCGGTGAGACTCAAGCTTGTGGTAGCGGAGCTTGTGCCGCCGCGGTCATTGGAATGCAGCAAGACAAACTGGAGCGCCAAGTTAAAGTTGCGCTGCCCGGTGGCGAGTTGACTATTCGTTGGCAGGCGGGTCAGTCGGTAAAAATGACAGGACCTGCAACACTTATTTTTGATGGACAAATGGTGATATGAACGATAACAAACAAGCGCTTGATACACCTGTCATTGATGACACCCTTATTCGAGCCTATTTGGAACAAAATCCCGACTTTTTCGAACGACATGATGATTTACTCAGTCGTCTGTCAGTTTCTCACGAACGTAAAGGCTCGGTATCGTTAGTCGAACGTCAACAACAGAAGCTACGTGAGCGCGTTAATCAGTTGGAAGAAGAAATAACCGAATTAATGATTAATGCAAGGCGAAACGAGGCCATTTTTAAAGCCTATAGTAAATTATATGTTCAATTACTAAATTGCCGAACTCTACAGCAGGCGCTCGATGCTTTAAGTGACACATTTGAAGATGATTTAGGTTTATCGGCCCTAACGTTGAAAGTATTCGATAGCCCCATCGAAGTCAGCGATCAATTAGTGTTTGCGGCAGATACTCACCGTCAGTTATTGAGTAAGCGCTTTGAGGAGAGTCCCATCTATCTTGGACGCTTAACTGAACAAGAACGCAAGCTGTTGTTTCAAGATGAAGCGGTTCATTCAGTCGCGCTGATGTCACTCGGTGATCAAGGTGAAGTCGGCATGTTTGCGGTCGGCAGTAGCCAAGCGGACCACTTTGAGCCAGCAATGGATCCTTTGTTAATTAATCAATTACAAGCCTTGTTAAGCGCCTTATTGCCTCGCTTGCTCGTTGATCATGAAGCTGCATGAGATTCAGCATCGTTGGTTGCAACAACTTGAAGGCGAGCGTGGGTTAGCTCAGCTGACGATTAAAAACTATCAACGCCTGACGGGGATCGATATTGAGCAGCTCGACCGACAAGGTGTCGAGCATGCCCATCAATTGACTCGCTCTATTTTTGAACGACTACTTGTGGGGTGGCGCCGAGATGGTCTCGGCGAACGTTCAATTGCGCTTAAACTATCTGCATGGCGAACCTTTGTGCAGTACATGCTTGACTATCAACATTTAAATGATGATCCCCTCAGTGGCCTAAAGGCACCTAAGATCCCTAAAAGGCTACCTAAAAACCTTGATGTCGATAGTATTTCACATTTATTGGAACTTCCCCTCGATGATGAATTAGCGATCCGAGATTCCGCGATGATGGAATTGCTTTACTCGAGCGGCTTACGTTTAGCTGAGTTAGTGAGCTTAGATATGGATAGTATCGACCTTCGCTATGGACAGCTGCGCGTTGTCGGTAAAGGAAGCAAAACACGAATTGTCCCTGTGGGTAAGATCGCTATAAAAGCGATACAGCGTTGGCTGAAAGTACGGGCCAATTGGTTGGCTATGCGTCCCGAGGTCGCGCTATTTATTAGTCAGCGTAACCAACGTATTAGTCAGCGAACCGTGCAGCAACGGCTCAATTTTTGGGGAAAACAGCAAGGCGTGGTGGGTAATTTACATCCACACAAATTGCGCCACTCTTTTGCTTCACACATGTTGGAATCCAGTGGCGACCTAAGAGCCGTACAAGAGTTACTCGGGCACGCGAACCTGTCGACTACGCAAGTCTATACTCACTTGGACTTTAAGCGATTGGCAGAAGTTTACGATTCGGCTCATCCTCGTGCAACTAAAGGTAAGAAGTCCTCATGATACGTTTCCATCGACGCTTTCATCCGCCTAAAGTCATTAGTTTTGATTTAGACGATACTTTATACGACAACGTTCCGATTATTAAACGGACTGAGGAGCGTACCCATTCGCTCATCACTGAACGTGTGCCTAAGACGCGAGAGTGGGATATTGAGCACTGGCGGCAGCGTCGGTTGGACTTAATGCGACGCGATGATGCCCTAGCAGACAATATGACTGCGCTGCGTCGTGCCACTTTGCTACAAGGCTTTCGTGAACTTGAGATCGATGATGCGGACACGGTAACCGATGAGATTATGGATGCATTCCTCGCCTTTCGCAGCGACTTTAGTGTCAGTGAACAAGTGCATGACTTGCTCGATCAATTAGCATCTCGGTATAGCTTAGTGGCTGTAAGTAATGGCAATGCCGATGTTAAGCGCGTGGGCATCGGGCATTACTTTAAACTTGCTTTACAACCGACCCATGACTTCCGTGGCAAACCCAATACTGACATGTTCGAGTACGTAAAGCAGGCAATGAATTGCGCACCCGAGGCTATTTTGCACGTTGGTGACTCGCCGCAGTCGGATGTTTTCGGTGCTCAACGTGCTGGAATGCAAAGTGTTTGGTTAACCAGTGGCTTAGGACGCTCACACCAGTTGCGCGTATTGCCAACGGTGACCATTGATGACTTACAGGAACTTAGCGCATTACTCCTTTAAGATAACTGGTTGCTTATACAGTATTGGATCATTACACTGAGCCTCATTCAGTTAGCCAAGGAGTCATGCATGAGCACGCACCCGTTAATTTCCGGTTTAAATGAGAAGCAAGCCACGGCGGTAAGCGCTGATGATCGGCCTATGCTGGTATTGGCTGGCGCCGGTAGTGGTAAAACTCGGGTATTAGTGCACCGAATTGCTTGGCTGATTCAAGAACGTCGTTATTCTCCTTACAGTATTTTAGCCGTGACCTTTACTAACAAGGCTGCCTCGGAAATGCGAGGTCGTGTTGAGCAACTCCTCGGTTCATCGGTCAGAAATATGTGGATAGGTACGTTCCATGGTCTCGCTCATCGTCTGTTGCGAGCGCACTATATGGATGTAGGCTTACCGCAAAATTTCCAAATATTGGATAGTGACGATCAACAACGTTTGGTTAAGCGCTTAATTAAGTCAATGAATTTGGATGAAAAGCGCTGGCCAGCAAAACAAGCCCAATGGTATATCAATGGTAAAAAAGACGAAGGTTTAAGAGCACAGCATATTGAAACCTTTGATCCTACCGAACAAACCTTAAAACAGATTTACGAGGCATACCAAGAGAGTTGTGACCGTGCCGGTCTAGTTGATTTTGCCGAGCTGCTTTTGCGTGCGCATGAGCTACTGCGTGATAACAAAACCGTGCGGGAACATTACCAAAAACGCTTCCGCCATATCCTCGTAGACGAGTTTCAGGATACTAACTCGATTCAGTATGCTTGGATTCGTTTGCTTTCTGGGCAAGATAATATCGTCACCATTGTCGGCGATGATGACCAGTCAATTTATGGTTGGCGCGGTGCTCGGGTTGAGAATATTCAGCAGTTTTTAGACGATTACCCTGCAGCGATGACTATTCGTCTTGAGCAAAATTATCGTTCGACCGGAAATATATTGCGTGCCGCGAACTCAGTGATCGCAAATAATTCAGACAGACTTGGCAAAGATCTTTGGACAGAAGGCAATGAGGGCGAGCCTATTAGCCTCTATGCTGCGTTTAATGAAATGGACGAGGCACGCTATATTGTGGGTCGCATTGAGGAATGGCGCGATCAAGGTGGTGCCTTACAGGACGTAGCGCTGTTGTATCGCAGCAATGCGCAGTCACGTGTACTTGAAGAAGCGCTACTGCATGCGCGTCTTCCCTACCGAATTTATGGTGGCTTGCGATTCTTCGAACGGCAAGAAATAAAAGATGCACTCGCTTATTTACGTTTAGTTAGTAATCGTGATGATGATGCGGCGATTGAGCGTGTCATTAATACACCGACGCGCGGGATTGGTAATCGCACTTTAGACATCATCCGGCAGACCGCTCGAGAACAGAAGAAGTCTCTCTGGCAGGCGGCGACCCAGCTTGTAGATGAAAAGCAACTGGCGGGTCGAGCGCGCAATGCCGTGGCGAGCTTTATCGAACTTATCAATACCACTGACGATGAAACGGAAGATTTTACTCTGGGTCGTTTAAGCAATGAAGTGATATCACGCTCTGGTTTGCTGGCGATGTACGAGGCCGAAAAAGGTGAGAAAGCGGAAACACGAGTTGAGAACTTGAAAGAGTTAGTTAGTGCCTGCGAAAACTTTACTCAAGACGAGACTGAAGAAGACCTTACACCGCTTAATGCCTTTTTAGCGCACGCGGCGTTGGAAGCGGGTGAAGAGCAAGCCGATGAATACCAAGATGCGGTTCAGCTGATGACGTTACACAGTGCAAAAGGGCTCGAATTTCCGATGGTCTTTATGACTGGCGTCGAGGAAGGCGTATTTCCTTCGCAACAGTCGATGGATGAACCGGGGCGCTTAGAGGAAGAGCGTCGGTTGTGCTATGTCGGTATGACACGAGCGATGCAAAAGTTAGTTATCACATACGCCGAACAGCGGCGTATTTATGGACAAGACTTTTTCCACAAAGTGAGTCGCTTTATTAGCGAGATGCCAGCAGATGCTCTGCATGAAGTGCGCTTGCAAACTCAGGTACAAAAGCCGACAAGTTATGGACGCTTCAATACCGGTGCAAGTCATGAGGCCTTTGAGCAAACTGGATTTTCGTTGGGACAGCGCGTGCGTCATGCGAAGTTCGGTGATGGAACCGTGCTCAATTATGAAGGCACAGGTCCGCAAAGCCGTATCCAAATAAATTTTGATCAAGTAGGGACTAAGTGGCTTGTGGTTGCTTATGCCAAACTTGAACCATCTATCAGTTAGTTGATCGACATTCGCGTTATGCGCGTAAGCCATAATACACTCTCATTAATGAGGAAGTTATTATGAAACGCAGTGCAAATGCAGTTTGGAAAGGAAGTATCAAAGAAGGTTCAGGTGTTGTATCAACTCAAAGTGGCATCTTGGATGAAACACAGTATTCGTTCAAAAGCCGCTTTGAATCAGGCAAAGGTACTAACCCTGAAGAGTTGATCGGCGCTGCTCATTCAGGCTGTTATGCGATGGCTTTTTCGCTGATGCTAGGCGAGGCCGGCTATGAGCCTAACTCGATTGATGCAAAAGCTGAAGTGAGCTTAGTTGAAGCTGACGGTGGTTTCAAAGTGGATAAGATTCACTTAACAGTGCAGGCCGATATTGAAGGTATTGAGCAGGACGAGTTCGAGAAGCTTGCTGAAGAAGCCAAGAAAGGCTGTCCTATCAGCAAACTTCTCAATGCAGAAATCACGATGGAAGCAACGCTTAACTAATCGGCTCCTGTACCGCTGACTTTTTTAGACGGCGGTTTCGCTGGCGCTGTATCACCGAGTCAAAGGTGTATAGCGCCAACGCACTCCAAATAATCACAAAAGTAATGAGCTTACTCTCTGCTAACGGTTCGTCATACAAGTTCACGGCAAGAATAAACATCAGACTCGGTGCGATATATTGGAAAAAACCGAGTGTTGCGTAGCGAATGCGTTGCGCAGCCGCCGTAAAGCAAAGGAGCGGTATCGTCGTAACTAATCCTGCGGCCATCAGCAACACGTTAAGTTGCCATGAGTTTGCTGTCATATCAGCACTGGGTGAATCTGCGAAAAACAATAAATATCCCAACATGACCGGCACAAGCAATGTCGTCTCTAACCATAGGCCCGAAATCGAATCGACAGGCAAACGCTTTCTTATCGCACCATAAATCGCAAAGCTGCTCGCTAAAGCGAGCGCCACCCAAGGCACTGAGCCAAATGTAACGACTTGTATTCCCACACCAACAATGGCTAACCCAATAGCAAATAGTTGTAACCGTCTCATCTTCTCTTGGAAAAAAGCCATGCCAATGGCGACATTGAGCAGTGGGTTAATGTAGTAACCCAAGCTTGCATCTAACATGTGGTTGGCATTAACCGCCCATATAAATAGAAACCAGTTACCTCCTAATAGACAGGTAGCGACGGTAAGACGAAACATCATTTTTGGTGAACGGATAATCGGCTTTAAACGATTCAGTCGTTTTAAGCCTACGATGAGGATAAAAACTAATATAAACGCCCAAATAATTCGATGTGCCAGGATTTCGAACGCCGGCACTTGTTGGACTGATTTAAAATAGATGGGTGCGAAACCCCAAAATGAATAGGCGGCCAGCGCGAAGAAAACGCCCTGACGCGCTCGAACAGCATCTTCGGTCATGATGTTACCTAGTGATTATCCGACGAGATAAGTGCCTGTACCAAAGGCGATATGCGTACCGTCTTCATTATGAAGTTCCATTCGCGCCACGGCAACCTTGTTGCCTGAACGGATTATCGATGCATTTGCAATAAATTCTTTACCCCGACCGGGACGCAGGTAGTCGACGCGAAGATCAATTGTGCCACACCGACTCAACCGTTCCATCAGGTAATGCTCTGAAGGCTCCTGTAAACGTTCAATCATACCAGCGATAGCGACCAATCCACCGGCAGTATCAAGGGCGGTTGCGGTTACACCGCCGTGTAACATGCGTTGTGGAACATTACCCATGAGTGGATCTTGCCAACGAAACTTCACTTGGCCGCGCTCGGGTGTGAACTCGGTAATTTCAAAGCCAAGTAACTTTTGAAAAGGTACTTGTTCGTTCATAAAAGCAGATACGCGTGTGAGAATTTCTTGGGTATTCATTATTTATCATGGTGCAAAGAGGCTAGGACGCTTACAATAGAGTGATGCGAATCATTAAGTCAATAACAGCTAGCCGATTTTATTATGACGTTAAGTGAAGCTCAGCCGACAACATCTAGCTTGCAGCAGACGCTAGCCAACGTTTTTGGGTATACCCAATTTAGAGCGGGTCAAGAAGCTGTCATCCAGCAACTGCTTGAAGGGCGAGACACACTTGTGTTGATGCCAACAGGCGGTGGAAAGTCACTTTGCTATCAGTTACCCGCAATTCATCAACCTGGGCTGACGGTCGTTATTTCACCGTTGTTGTCATTGATGCAAGATCAGGTCGAGGCATTACAGGCAATGGGTGTTGCGGCTGAGGCGTTGCACTCGGGTCTATCTTCTGAACAAGCCTTAAACGTATTAAGACGCTTACAAAATGGCGACGTATCTTTACTCTACGTAAGTCCGGAGAGAGCGTTGCAAGCTGCGTTTATTGAGCGTTTGCAAACATACCAACCTCAGTTTATTGCGATCGACGAAGCGCATTGTATCAGTCAGTGGGGGCATGACTTTCGACCCGAGTACGGTCAACTAGGTCAGCTACGTCACGTATTACCTAATGTTCCTTTTATGGCTTTGACTGCTACGGCGGATGCGGCAACGCAACAAGATATCATCGAACGGTTGGGACTAAGACAACCCTATTGTCACCGTAGCTCCTTTGACCGACCGAATATTCGCTATGTCGTGCAAGATAAGTATAAGCCTTTTAAGCAGGTCAAAGACTACGTACGCAAGCAGAAAGGCGCAGCAGGTATCATTTATTGTGGTAGTCGAAAAAAGACCGAAGACATTGCCGAGAGCCTACAAGATGCAGGCGTTCGAGCAGCACCTTATCACGCAGGTCTCGCGAGTGAACTGAAAGAGACAACATTAAGACAGTTTTTACGCGACGACTTGGATGTGGTGGTCGCGACAGTCGCCTTTGGTATGGGTATCAACAAACCAAACATCCGTTATGTCATTCACTTTGATATTCCGCGTAGCATTGAGTCCTATTATCAGGAAACCGGCCGAGCTGGCCGTGATGGTTTGCCAGCGGAAGCACTATTATTATACGACCCAAGTGATGCGCAATGGATACGGCGCATTCTAGATGAGCATGATAATGAGCATCGGGGGATCGTAGAACGTCAAAAGTTTTCTGCAATGCAAGCGATGGCAGAAGCCCAAACTTGTCGGCGTTTAGTACTGCTCAATTATTTTAATGAGTTTTCTGAAAAAGAATGTGGTAACTGTGACTTGTGTCTCGATCCGCCAACGCGTTTTGACGCGCTTGAAGATGCACAAAAAGCATTAAGTTGCGTTTATCGGGTTGGTCAGCAGTTTGGTATTTCTCATGTAGTCGAAGTGTTGCGCGGCTCAAAAAACCAAAAGGTACTTGAACACCAACACCACGAGCTCAGTACTTATGGGTTGGGTCGTGATCAGGCACATGAATACTGGTATTCGATACTCCGTCAGTTGATTCACCGTGGCTTTTTGGTACAAGATATCCGCCGACATGCAGCCCTGCAGTTAACAGCAGAAGCGCGTCCCATACTGCGCGGCGAAAATACGCTTGAACTGGCTAAGCCTCGTCTTAATTTGACGTCGGGTCAAAGCAAAATCACTGACCGAGGTGACTACAATAAAGTGCTGTTTAGACGTTTAAGGAAATTGCGTAAAGACATCGCCGATCGGGAGGGCGTTCCGCCGTTTGTTGTATTTAATGATAATAGTTTGGTAGAAATGTGTCAGAAATATCCAACTTCAGCTCCAGAAATGTTGGTGATTAGTGGTGTTGGTCAGGTCAAATTGGAGCGTTATGGCGAGGCGTTCATTGATGAGATAGAGTCATTTCTTACACTCAGTTCGGAAAAGGATGTATTGGATGGATGAGACCGTCACACTACCGAGGCTTCCGAAAGATGATACCGACCAGGAAATTAATGCGTGGTTAACCTTGGTAACTCAACGTATAAATGCAACTATTAAGGAACGAGAATGCAGTGCAGACTTATGGAGCTGGCGTCTTGCGATTGACGGCAAACATTGGTTATTGCATTACTCGTCATTGTGCGATGCTGCGTGGTTAGTGCCACTTGAGGGAACAGAGCAATGGATCGAAGCACAAGTCAGGAAATTGTAATATCATGAAATTCGCTAGGCAGAGCGGCTTTTTATTGGTGATATGGGCTCTGATGTTAATAGGTAGCCACGCTTCAGCGAGCGATATCGTTACTGTTTCGGCGCAAACCGACCGTCTGCTTCTTTCGCAGCACATGACATTTCGCGTGTTGCCAGCGAATACGTCTCTACAGCAGCTCGATATTAATCGTGCCCGATACTGGCAGTCTTTCGAAGCGCTAAAACAAAGCGCGCAAGCCAACAACGACACAACGGTATGGGGGTTGGCAACGCTCTACAATCGCAGTGCTATCAATCAGGCTTTTGTCGTTGATCTCGGCGGTTCTTACGTCAAATACGCACAAGTATTTGTGATAAATCGGAATGAAGAAGTTATTGATTCGGCTGATGTTCGCTTTAAAGATGGCCTGATTCAGCGTCCGTACCTTGCACAACAAATGATGTTACCCATAGAAGTGCCGGCTCGCACTACAGTACGTTTGCTCGTCTCTGTCGAAACCCCTCCCGAATATGTCAATCCAATACAGCTTTGGAATCCCGGCTCATTACAGCTCCATCTGCAACAAAAACAAACTGCATTGGGTATTAATGTGGGATTGATGGTATTGATTGCTGTTGCAGCATTTAGTATGACTCGAGGCAATCGGAGACGTCTTCAGCTGAGTATTGCGTGTGTTTGCGTCACTCTCATACTCGTCGTGTTATTGCACAGTGGTCTTTGGATCACCTATTTCTCGCCGTTAAAGCCCAGTATTGCACAACTATTAATGCCCTACTCGCAACAATGGTTATTGGTTGTTCTGGGGTGGGCATGTGTTGAGTTATTTAGTCGGCTAGCGCGTCAATCGCAAATTGTACGCGGCTTAAAGTTGATTACCTTAGTGTTCATCGTTAGTGCGGTATTGCAGCCATGGGCTCCTATGCTAAGGAGCGCTTGGTGGCTGGCGGCGCAAAATTCAGCGTTGATGCTTACCGCCTTATTAGCGATGTTCTTTATTACATCGAGCCGCGCGCGCAACCGCGTCTTTTGGGAAGCCTCCCTACTCACTGTGCTAACCGTTCTCAGCTTACTGATAACATGGCCGCGAATGTCTTCAACCTGGGTTGGTCAGAATACCATTGTCGTATATTGTGCGATGACAGCAACACTCTTGGCGTTATTGATTGCCAACTTCGAGCGTATATCCGAGCAACTTGCCCACAAAGTTCATCGTTTAAAAGCGGCGAATCTAACTATTCGCAGACGTATGCGACTGTTTCAGCAGCGTAGCTCAGAGGGTTGGTTTGAGCTTGATAGAAAGATGCAGTGGATCCGTGCCAACAAGCCTTTTCTTTCTATGCTGGGATGTTCAAATAAAAGCATGTTGGTGCAACATTGGCCCAGTGCTGAAGATCTTTTCGGTGAAGCTGCTTTAAGCTGGCGCGAGCCAGGTCGCAGTGAGCACTGGCAACAGTTGGTGAATATCACGTTAATTAGTGGTCAACGGCGTTGGTTTTCGGTATCCATCTATCCAGATGGTTTGGGCCACGTGATGGATGTATCCAAGCAAATCGATGCAGAAATGCAACTCAACTATTTGGCCAAACATGACTCGTTAACAGGCTTGCTTAATTTCGAAGAGTTTAAGCGAATTTTCCAGGCGAAGCTCGACAAGCAAAAGCCATGTACGGTGATGTTGATCGATATTAAAGGTTTCGACGTGCTCTGTGATCAGGTTGGAGGACAACATCGAGATCAGGCATTATTACAACTTATTCTGCAAATGAAGAAGAAAACTCCGCAAACAATGCGGCTTGCGCGTTACCCAGTGAATGGTATTGCTATTCTTGGACCGGATGACGAGCAAGCGGTCTTCGCGCTTTGCTATCAGCTTGTGCAAATTGTACGGGAGTTTAGGTATAGCACCGAGGGTCGCGTTTTTCAGTTCACTGCAAACGCGGGCATGGCCGTTGCTAAAGATGCGAACTTGAGTATAGCAGAACGGCTCATCCGACAGGCGCACGATGCAGAAAAAATTGCTCAGCAGTTGGGTGATTTTAAAGTGTACAGTGCTACAGCGGATGATCATCGCCGGCTGCAGACAAGTGAAGAGCGGCGTTGGGAAGATCGGCTTCGTAGTGCATTAGTCAACCAAGACTGGCAAGTATTTCGGCAGCCCATATTAAGCGCATCACTTGAGCAGGATAAACACTGTTATGAAATCTTGTTGCGATTACCCAATGACGATGCACTCGAGCCCGATGAAGCAATTGCTCCGCAGCAGTTTCTAAACGCCGCGGTACAAGCGGGGATTATGGGAAAGGCGGATCGTTGGCTGTTTCGAGAGCTTATAGAACGTTTCGAAGAACAACCCTTTGAAGCAACACGTACTTGGCGTTGTCATGTGAATTTATCACAGCAGAGCTTAGAGGATGCAGACTTTATAAACTTCATTGAGTCGATGGTAGCGCACTCGAATATTCAACCCAAGCAGTTGATGTTTGAAGTTGCGGAACCTATCGCAAACGATCGATTTGAGGAAACGTATCGCCTATTCAAGGAGTTAAATCACTTAGGTTTTGGTACGGCTATCGATCAGTTTGGTACTGGCTTCAATAGCTTTCGTTTGCTCAAGTATTTACCTCTGACTCAGATAAAAGTGAATCGATTTTGGGTTCAAAATATGTTGCTAGACCCGACTGATGCTGAGTTGGTAAACAGCTGCATCCGTTTAGCGCAAATTAATAAAATTGAAGTGACCGCAGTCGGAGTAGAAAATGATGAAACGCGAGCGTTGTTAACGAAAGCTCAGGTTGACTACTTACAAGGCTTTGCCTGCGGTAAGCCGACGTGCTGGTAATGATGCAAAGAAAAAGGGCAGCCTTATGCTGCCCTCTGTTCAACTTGTACTATTTTGCCCAGGGAAAACAAAATAGACTAGCTTTCGCTTTTAACTCGATTCTCGAGTAGTTCTTTTGGCGAACTACCAATATCGATACGCTTAGGTTTCATCGCTTCAGGAATGCGTTTTACTAACCCAATAGTTAACAACCCATTCTTAAGTGCTGCACCCGTTACTTCGACGTGTTCTGCAAGGCTGAATTTACGCTCGAATGCTCGGTTTGCGATACCTCGATGCAGATACTCACGTTGTTCGTTTTCTTCTGCTTTCTTGCCAGTAACACGTAGTACACCGTTCTCGACTTCGATTTCTAAATCGTCATCTTCGAAGCCCGCGACTGCGATAGTGATCGCATATTGATTATCTGCCACACGCTCAATGTTGTATGGAGGGTAACCGCTCGCACTGGTGTCAGAACGAAGTGCTGCGTCGAGTAGTGATGCCATACGATCAAAACCTACGCTGCTGCGATACAGAGGACTTAAATCTATAGTAGCCATAGTCATTCTCCTTAGAAGCAATAACATTTTAATTTTCAATAAAAAGGCACAAATCGTTGTCGCCTTTGCTGAGGGTGACTCTCTTTGAGACCTCACCCTTAATTTCTAAATAGGGACAGGCGTAAGCCAATTCAAGTAGAGAAAGAAAAAAATTGCATCTTGGCAACCAACCCTTTTAAATGAAACTAAGATGAACTAACGAGTACAGCTGTGGACAAAAACCTTTGGCGATGGATTGAACTCAACGAATACGAAACGCCCAGTGTGCCGACAACGATGTTGGCAAAGCGTTGGTGGCAGAAGATGCTACAAACACTCAGACCGAGCCGTGTCGAAGTATCCACCGCAAATTCGGCAGAGGAGGAACCGAAAGGCGTCGAATTTAAGTTTGATGAGCAACCTTTACTGGATTCGCTAAACACGCTATTGGACCAGCAAAACCAAGATGATCCACGTGTCACTTGGCTAGTACTCGCACCGGCATCTCCAGCTTGGAGTGTGATACGAAAATGGGCTAATCAAAACGGCTGGCAACCCGTATCAATGCCTCAGCGTGACTCATTACTGACTTCAAGTTCGGTTGATGAGTTAAATATACCGTCTGAACCCTGGGTGGTGGACGATTTATCGCACGGTTTTGTTCGGCATCCTCTTGGTATACGTTGGTTGCAAAACTTTTTGAGAAAAACGCTTCAGACGCCTCAATCACCGGGGCTTGTCATTTGTGGCAGCTGGTTATATTACTACTTAGAGAAGACTCATGGCGGGCTCAATCGCCAGGCGTTAACGTTACGACCTTTCGATACTGAGTCTATGGTGACCAGTCGCATCGCTGTGAGTCGAGCGCATGCTAAACGTCTGGTTGCGGTGAGTGAGGGTCACCCGGGCATTGCGGCGGCTTATCGTAACGCTTTTGCTGTCGCGGCTGAACAAACTGAAATTGTACTTGAAATGCCTCAGGTGCCAACCGCTCATGGTGAAACATCAACGTTTGTCATTTATGCACTACTTTTACACGGTGGGCTTAGCACGTTTTTATTAGGAGAAGTGCTTAACAGTATTGCGCCCAACCTTATTGAGCACAGTCTAAACTTATTGCGTAGTCACGGAATTGTGAGGTATCAGGATGATCAGTGGTCGGTCACTGAACTCGGTTACCCAGCCGCTAAGCAGTTTTTAGCGCAACGCGACTTTAATTGGACATCGTGTTAGGGGTAGGATTTTATGGACACACAAAAAATTTCCGACTTGTTTAAGACGGTTGATTCAAACGCAGCTCTGCAAGTTGTTGCGATCATCCTAATCGCGTGGCTTATTGTATTTTTGAGTCAGCGATTACTGCCTCGTCTAGCCAACTTACTTCATAGTAAACAACGCTTGTACACGTTGGCGCTGATTCCTTTGATTCGCTTAGTTGTCGTAATCGTCGCGTTAGTTATGCTTGTGCCAATTTTTATCGAGCCGACGCTAAAAAATATGGTCGCAGCCTTGGGAGCGCTTGGGTTAGCTATTGGCTTTGCGATTAAAGATTATGTGTCGAGCTTGATAGCGGGAGTCGTTGCGATTCACGAAATGCCTTATCGCCCCGGTGACTGGGTGACCATTGACGGCGTTTATGGTGAGGTGACCCACATAGGATTGCGTACCGTCGAGTTGGTCACGCCCGATGATACGGTCGTTGCGATGCCACACGAGAAAATTTGGCAACATGCGGTGCTCAATGCCAATAACGGCGGTCCATCGTTGATGTGTGTGGCAGAGTTTTTTTTGACGCCAGAATCTGATGGTTTGGTGGTAAAAGAGGCATTGGAGCAAATAGCATTGACAAGTCCCTACCTACAAATTCACAAGCCTGTTGTGGTTACTGTAAACGATGAGCCGTGGGGCACACGATATCGCTTGAAAGCATACCCTGTTGATCCGCGACAGCAATTTAAGTTCATCACTGACTTAAGTCTTCGTGGTAAACAACGTTTGCTCGACTTGAAGATAGAGTTTGCCAAAGTTGAAACCGCAAAAGTGAACTAATTTTTTAAGGGTTTAATCCGTTTTTGAGTGATTAATGTAAAACTAAAGACTCAATTAGTTAGCAGGGCGCACATCGATAAAGCTGCGGAACCTCAATTATGAACTCAAACTACCAGCATGTATTAATTCTTGAGGACGATGCGGTTACCGCGGAACACCTTTCGAGCATTTTAGTTAAACAAGGTATTACATCGGTCACGCGATTTGAAAGCGGGTTTGAGGTGTTGCATGAAGTTGAACACAGTAAACACCCGGACCTAATTTTATGTGACCTCCGTTTGTCGGATATGGATGGTCTTCAATTTGTACGGTTTTTAACAGAAACCCATTATGAAGGCGATATTGGATTTATCAGCGGCAACGATAGTCGAGTGCTAGATGTTGTTCAGCAATTGGCTCGCTCACTTGGCTACTCAGTTCTAGGGGGATTAACCAAGCCCGTTACGCCCAATCAGGTGGTCCGCATGCTGATGGCGCGACCGATTAATGAACCTGCACCACAGCCTCACTCTATATATTCGTTATCAGCAAATCAGATTATCAAAGGCATTCGAAGTGGTGCGTTGGTCCCTTATTATCAACCTAAGGTTGATGTGAAGGATAATCGGGTGGTTGGCTTTGAATCTTTGGCGCGCTGGCGCGATAAAAAAACTGATCAGGTTTTATCGCCAGCTACGTTTATTCCTGTTGCTGAGCGGTTTGGTATTATCAGTGAGCTGAGTTTGACCTTTTTGAAGACTGTCTTGAGCGACTTTAAACAGTTTCACGCCTTTGATGAGCAGGTCAGCGTTTCGGTCAACTTCAGTATCGAGAGCCTTAGCGATCGTCACCTGCCGGACATGCTGATTGACCTGCTGCGTGAATATAATGTCTCTCCGTCTCGTATCGTGATTGAAGTAACAGAGTCTCGCTTAGCTCATGATCGGATTAATGTTTTAGAGGTTTTAGCACGTTTACATCTAGCGGGTTTCCGTCTCTCCATTGATGATTTTGGAACAGGGTACTCATCGCTTTATCGGTTGAAGCACACACCGTTTGAAGAGCTTAAGCTCGATCGTTCCTTTGTTCAGGACGCCGTCAAAGATAACTCTGCGCAAGCGGTTATTCGCTCTTCTATGCAGCTTGCTAAAGAGCTTAATATGGAAGTGGTTGCTGAAGGTGTAGAGACCGTAGAAGAAGAACAGTTAATAACTCAGATGGGCTGCGGTGTCATGCAAGGCTTCCGCTTTGCAAAACCGCAACCCATTGAGAGCGCTTTTAATATTGAGTGGCCTCTTCATCAAGTGTCTCAGGTAGAAACCCTCCGGACTGGTGACGCCAGAGTTTAGCGTAAAGACCGTCCTGCCCCAGGAGCTGTTCGTGACTGCCTTGTTCAATGATCTGACCTTGGTCCATTACGATCAGTTTATCCATCGCGGCGATAGTGGATAAACGATGCGCAATAGCAATGACGGTCTTACCTTGCATCAGTTGATACAAGTTATCTTGAATAGCATTTTCAACCTCAGAGTCGAGCGCTGATGTTGCTTCATCTAAAATAAGTAACGGCGCGTCTTTGAGCATTACCCGCGCTATGGCAATACGTTGACGCTGTCCACCCGAGAGCTTAACGCCGCGTTCACCAACGTGAGCGTCGAGTCCCCGTCGTCCTTTTGAGTCCTCGAGTTGCTCGATAAACTCATTACAATGCGCGCGTTTTACCGCGAGTAACAGCTCTTCTTCGGTGGCGTCGGGGCGGCCGTAGAGGATATTGTCGCGCACGGAGCGATGCAGCAATGAAGTGTCTTGCGTGACCATGCCAATATTAGCGCGCAGAGTGTCTTGCTGTACTTGGCTAATATCTTGACCATCAATAGTAATGGCGCCTTTTTCTACATCGTAAAAACGCAGTAATAAGTTAACCAACGTCGATTTTCCGGCACCCGAGCGACCGACAACGCCAATTTTTTCACCCGGTTTAATGTCTAGATTGAAATCTTCCATTACACCGGAGCCTTTCCCATAGTGAAAGCTGACATGATTAAACCGAATGTTACCGTGCGGTACGTTTAACGGCTTGGCATCGGGCTTATCAACAATACGTTGGGGAACGGCGAGTGAACCAATCCCATCTTGTACGGTGCCGATGCTCTCGAACAGCGTTGATAGTTGCCACATGACCATTTGTGACATACCGAACAAGCGCAGTACTAAACCAATGACAACCGCCACGGCACCTAAGGTGACCCAGTCGCCTCGCCATAGGACGATGGCGGTCGCAGCGGATCCGAATAATAGTCCACAATTGATAAAATATAGAAAGCCATAGAGTTGCGTGACCAAGCGCATTTGCGCGTGGACGGTGGTTAAAAACTCGCTCATACCCTCTTTAGCGAACCGCGCTTCACGTTGTGCATGGGAGAACAATTTGACGGTTTGGATATTGGTGTAGGAATCGACAATACGTCCCGTCATAACCGAGCGTGCATCTGCTTGTAAAGCGGAAACCTGTCCCAGTTTCGGAACATAGTAGCGCAATAAGATCCCGTAGAGCACAAGCCAAATAGCGAGTGGCAACATGAGGCGCCAATCGGCGGAACCAATAATAAAGAACATGCCAATAAAATAGACCACGACATAGTTAATGATCTCAATAAACGACATGATACATTGCCTGACAGCTAACGAGGTTTGCATCAGTTTGGTTGCGACCCGACCAGCAAACTCATCCTGATAATAGCTCATCGATTGTTTCATTAAGTAACGATGCCCCTGCCAACGAATGCGCATAGGAAAGTTACCGAGCAGTGTTTGGTGAGTCAGCATGGAGTGCACCCAAACCAACAGCGGTAGTCCGATAAGTACGAGTGCGCTCATCCACATTAAAGGTATGAACTGATCTTGAAAAATTGTTTCGCGATCTTGCTGTGACAGCCAATCGACAATTTGCCCTAAAAAACCGAAAAGCCAAACTTCTGCGATGGCTATTCCAGCCATAAAGAGCGCAGTCATCAGCAAATAGGGTGTTGAACCTTTAGTAAAATGCCAACAAAACGCAAAGAAGCCTTTCGGCGGCTGCGTTGGCTCTTCCTCGGGAAACGGGTTGATACGATTTTCAAACCATTTAAACAACATCGATTGAACTCCAGAAAAATTATTGACCGAGGTAGCGGCTGCGTTCTTGGCGCCATGCTTCAGTTTGGATGATAGCTAAGAGCTCGCGGTTGATAGACTCGCGGAGCGGACTGCCTTGTGGTAGTACAAAGCCATAGTCTTGCGAAATTACGCGTTCGGGTAATACTCGGACATTATTATACGACTGCGTACGAATTAGGTAGCGAATGATAGGTTCATCATAAACCACAGCATCGAGTTGACCATTGTCGAGTTTCGCTAAGGCTGTGTTGAGATCGGTTACAGATTCAAAGCCGATATTCTTATCTTCTAACCAGCGCGCTGTCGCTGAAGAGCCAATGGTCGCTACACGTGCATTACCTAAATCTGCAACACTGGATACTTTTGACTGAAACTTAGAAACGGTCAACGACGAAGCGATACTTGCGGTGAAGCTCGAAATAATGATGACGCAGGTAAACATCCAGATCAGACTGACTGCTCGTCCCCCCAAGCTGCGGGGGGATTTATCACCGTAACCCACGGTGGTCATGGTCACGGCGGCCCACCAAAAGCCTGATCCCAGGCCTTTTAGTGGCTGGTCAGAGAACTCTTCAGTATTTTCTTTGCGCTCGAAATACCAAACTAATGCACCGGCAACAAAGAGCACCAACGATAGAATCATAATGATGTATAGAAAATCAAAGGACACAAAGCGTTTAGTCATTGCCCACCAAGTTGACTCGTTATTGACGGGTACAGCAATAGCCAGACCGCCATTGATAAACGGTTGACTAAAGTCTAGTCGTGCTTCGCGTTCAGAGGTGATGGTGAGTGCACCGAGGCCGAGATCATAGTCGCCACGCTCCACACCATTGATAACCTCGTCTAAGGGCAGTGGATACAGTTCATAATTGACGTTTAACCGATCTGCGATATCTTGCCATAGTTGAATTGCCAAACCTTGATATTGCTGGTTACTTTGTTCAATGACAAATGGCGCATTCACGCGTACTGCAATTTTTAATGGCTCTTCAGGCTGCGGTGTCGCCTGCTGCTGTGCAAACGCAGATGAGGATATGAGTACGGCGATAAACGCGAAAACAAAATGACGCATGTGAACGTACCTTATTAATTAATACAAATTAAAGATTAGCAGTTATGATTACATAAAATAGTGTCATACCGATTGATTATTTGAATACTTTGGAAAAATAGTAAGAGGAATGTTCTATGCGAAAACTGGTTTACACTTTGGTAGCGTGTAGTGTGCTAATGACTGCCGGCGCGCTAGCGCAACAACAAAGCTATCAGCATTTTAAGCCGAAGCCTTCTGAAAATTTAGCGCAAGCGCTCGCCAATATTGATGAGTATAACGCGAAGCTGAAATCTTTAACCGAAGGCGAGATGACCGCTCAGGATTTAGCCAAAGTGCATGAAATTACCTACACATTAGAAGTTGCGCTGGCGCGCCTGAGTAAAGAGCTGGATGTTGCGGCGAATTCATTGGAGCAGGTCCACTTAGGTTCAGAGGCCATGAACCAAGCGCGCGTGAAAGGCTTTGCGAAAGACTACCTACGCACGCTCGACACAATCACCTCGGCTAAGAAAAACTAGCCTTCATGAGAAACAAGCAGATAGATGTTTAACCCAGAACTCGGGCGCTTGCTCAAGTGCCCGATCGCCAATTGAAACCTCGCAAATAGCCTTGTCATCATGCTCGGCTCGTGGCAAAGGTAATACGATGACTCCCTGTTGTTGAGCATAATCAACAAGTTTTTCAGCCGCTATTGTCGCGTTATACGGGAGACGAATATGAAACATAGCCGCTTTGGGCTGTGGAGGAATGATTTCGAAGCCAGCAGAGCTTAGCAAGTCCGTCAGGGTTTTAGTGAATTCAACGAAATCAGGCATCTTCGGCAGATAACTCTCTAGTCCTTTGCGAGCCGAAAGCGCCTCGGGGTAAAGTGTGATGGGATTTCCACCCGCGCGACGTGACCAGACACGTGCAGGTTTTATTAATTCATCGGTACCAATCAGGGCAGCCCCAAATATCCCACCTAAATCCTTATAAAAGCTAACGTAAATACTGTCGAACAATTCGGCAATTTGAGCCAGTGAGCGTTGGTAATATTCGGTCGCTTGCCAAATACGGGCACCATCTAAGTGCATACGTACGTTGTGCTGGCTACACCATGCGCGCATCGTGAGCAGATCATCCCAAGACGGCATTGCGCCACCTATTTCACGCATCGGCGTCTCGACAATAATCGCAGTCACGTGTTCAGGGTTAAGCGTGGTGATATCGACCGCTGTGAGCGCGCGCTGCGCTTCACCCATAGAGTGTACGGACAGCCCCCACAAGTGCTGTATCGCATCATGCTCATGGAGTCGTAAATGGGACGTCGGATGCAAACCAACGCCGTTTTTGCCACTGGCTTCGCTGTAACACTTCATCGCAACACACTGGGCGAGTGTGCCGGTTGGTAAGAAGAGCGCTGAAGGTTTGTCAAAGAGTTCGCAGATTTGCTCTTCAAACTCGCTGACAATACCGCCCTTTCCATAGCTATCGCGCGAGTCGCGTTCTTGCGCATACTCGCTTAATTGCACCAACTCGTTTTTTAGAGTCGGTTGTGGATGGCGATGAATGACCGCCGAGGCGGTGTCTAATTGTGAGTGAAACTCAGATTTTAAAGCGTCAGGGATGTGCATCTCTTATTTCATATGGACTTTGCCGCCAATCATTTTATACGCTGGAGTGCCTCGAATCATCGTTTCCCGTGCGAACTCTTGCCCACAACCCGGGCAGTGGCATGGGGTTTGTGTGTGATCCTCGACTATCCGTTCGATAAAACATTTTACCAGTGCACCTTTACCACCTTTGCGATATTTAAATAAAGTGGTTTTACATTGCAAACAAGAAATCTGAACGGTGCGAACGGGTCCTTTTTTGTTTGGCTTAGCCATATCTCCGAATAGGTTGCGTAGATTTTATCTAATACTAACAACTGTGGAGGTCGGTTGGCTAACGCAAGTCTATAAAACACCTAAATCAATCGCTTTGAGTACCGCGCGCGTGCGGTCATGAACGCCTAGCTTGGCCATAATCGACGAGACTTGGTTTTTTATAGTACCAGTCGACTTAAACAAGCTATCGGCGATTTCTTGATTACTGAGCCCTGCCGCCATCAGTCTCAGTACAGCGAGTTCTTTATCGGTTAACGGCTCTATCAAGACGGGAGCGGTCTTGTTGGTATCGTGTGTTAGGCTGTTAACGATGCGCTCAGTAATAGCAGGCTGGAGCCAAGTGCCGCCGTCGACGAGCGCGCGAATTGCATCAACCAGCGTTTCTAAAGAGACATCTTTAAGTAGATAGCCTTTCGCACCTGCTGCAATGGCCTTAATAATTAACTCGTGATCATCAAAGGTCGTTAAAATTAATATCGGTAGCTGAGGATGTGTCTGGCGCAGGTGTCTTGTCGCTTCAATACCATCCATACGTGGCATACGAATATCCATCAGCACGACATCCGGTTGTACTGAGTCGATCACGTTAATGGCTTCCTCACCATCGCTCGCCTGCCCACAAATGGTGAGCGCATCGCTCATGGTCAAAAGACTCTCTAACCCTTGTCGAATAAGCGTTTGATCATCGACCAGTAGTACTCTGATCATAACGCTAGCTCCTTTGGTAATATCGCCGTGATGGTTAACGTTGGCTGGTCATGAATGCGTAACTGGCCTTTAAGTTCTGTGACGCGTTCAACCATGCCTCGCAGGCCATTACCGGGCCGCAATGATTGCTTTATTGTGCCCGAATCAGCAATTCGCATTTCGATATCCTCGTTACTCGATAGCTCAATAGTCAGCGTGTTGCCGTTGGAGTGCCGGAAAAAGTTAGTAATGGCCTCTTTTGCAATGAGTAATAGCGTCTCGGCCGTAGCAACGTCAGTCACGGTAAGGTCGTCCGAAATATTAAAAACGACCTGCTTGTCTTGGCTGCTTAGTTGCAAGGCGAGCAAAGCGCTTTTAACATCGATTGCAGCCGTGCTGCGTATATCGTTCACCGCTTCGCGGACATCGGCAAGCAATAGTTTGGCCACCTGCTGACTGCGTTCAATAAGCGTTTTTACCTCACCCTCGGACTTTCGTTCGGCTACTTGCAACTGAATAGTGAGAGCTGTTAGATGATGCCCGACTAAGTCATGGATATTGCGAGCAATACGGGTACGTTCAGATTGTTTACTCGCTTCAGTAAGTAGTGCCTGTGTTGCGCGAAGCTCACGGTTAATTGCCTCCTCTCGCTCACGGGCTTGTTGCTCTTTTAGCTGGGTCATCATCATTACGATGGAAAAAATTTCAAACGTCCAAAACAAAACGGCGCTGAGCCATGCGCCTGACTGTTGCCAATGAACGTGATAAATGACACCAAAAATAGCGGATAACACAGCCATGAGTATGACTGCACCTAGCAGCGACATAAAATAGGTCAATTGTGCGGCCCAGATTACCAACAGAATCGCGACATAATTATGCGGGATAAAAAAGAAGGTGAAGTAAATACACGCTAATTGCAGAAAAATAAGGCCGTAACGAGTATGGGGTTCATGTTTGAATGGCTTTTGTCGTGTGGCGAGACTAAAGCAAACAATAAACCCAATCAATGCGAGGCAAGTTACGTAAGTTGTTATATCACTCCACGGTAGCAAACCTTGTCGATGAGTAAAGTAAACCGAGGTCGCGGAGACGACTAGCCAAGTGAGTAGGCCCGCCCAACGGTCAGCGCCCATTTGCGCGATATGTGAAATATATTTGGCAATGTTCATGTTAGCAGTATGCCGTGAATGTCTCCCTTTAGAAATAGGCCGAAAGTCACCTTTTAAGTCATGACCTTTGTCACTCACAAAGAGGGCTTAAGTTGCTTAAGCTTTCAATCAGTGAACTGACGGAGAACATCCATGTTGCAATTACATTCCTTTCTTTTATACACGCACATTCTGGCAGGTGCGCTGGCTATGGCCTTATTTGTCATCCCTATGGTGGCTCGCAAAGGCAGTCTCAATCATCGTAAGTATGGACGTTTTTACACTTACACGATGTATGTACTGGCCATCTCAGCCTTAGTGATGTCGGTGATGGTACTCGTAGCTCCGACTTACTTTAAGGGGCAATTGATTAATCAATCTACCTCGCCAGAAGATACCTTAGCGACGGTACGCATGTTTTGGACGTTGCTTCTTTTCTTGTCATTACTAACCTTTACATCTATTCATCATGCGAACCGTGTGTTGCAAACGAAGGGCAATAGAGCACCGCTAAGAAAATGGCACTATGTCGCAATGCCGGTGTTATTAATGGTGGTTGCCAGTGTGCTTTTTGTGCAGGGGATATTGATGGCACAACATGCATTGGTAAGTCCTTACTTACACTTTATTTTTGCTGTGCTGGGCATCGTCAACGGCTATCAAATGCTGTCTTACATATTTTCCCAAAATGTCGCGCGCAATCGTTGGTTAATTGAACACTTAAGTTCAATGTGTGGTTCCGGTATCGCGGTCTACACAGCCTTCTTTGCTTTTGGTGCGCGGCATGCGCTAGCACACATCGGACAATGGCAGTTGCTGTTTTGGGTTATGCCTGGTGTGTTGGGTGGTGTTGCGATTTATTTTTACAGCAAAAAGTATGAAGCCTTAAATGTGCGCAAAGGAGTCTAATATGAAAAAAATAATACTCATGATAGTGCTCCTTTGGAGCTGCTGCTCAAACGCACAAAGGAGCGACATCGAGAAACTGCTGAACATGGAGCAATATGACCAAGCTGAGATAATCTCTCAGCAATGGATTCGGGACAAGCCGACGGATGCTAATGCCTGGTTCTGGCATGGACGCGTAATGGCAGTACAGGCAAGTAACAGTTTTTTTAGTGCTTTCAGTTACGCGAATGAATCACTTGAAGCTTTCAAAAAGGCAGTCGAACTGGAACCCAACAACCCGATGATGGTTATGGGGCTGGTCGGTTATTACCGTAATGCGCCCAGTATCGTTGGAGGTGGCGAAGCGCATGCAAGCGCGCTCATCAAGCAAAGTTACACCGGTTACCCAGAACGCTATGAATTTCAGCTTCATTACGGGCTTGTCCTGCAAGAAGAAAAAAGCTGGGCAGATGCGTTTCAGGTTTTTGAAAGGATGATGTCTGCTGAAAGGCTAAATGAGCGATTGATGGGTTATTATCAATTTGCTCGGACGAGTATCTTTTCGGAGTCACGAACTGCTGATGGTGTGACTGCGCTAAATAGGTACCTTAAAGAGATCACAACGCTGCACAAACCTGATACATCTTTACCAAGTGCTGATTGGGCACGCTATCGCTTAGCGCAGTTATATGCTCACCAGGATGCACAGCAGCAATTTAATGAGTTAGTGAAAGCCCGTGATAAACATGAGGAAGAAACATTGAACGAGGCGTGGCAGTCACTGCTGTCAAAGCGTTAATAAAAGCGAATACAGTTGCGACCAGCGAGCTTGGCGCGATATAGAGCCGTATCTGCATTTTTAATCAAACGTTTGCTCGTTTTAACAAGTTCAGAATCTGCAATCGGTGGCTCATAATAGCCACCAATGCTGACAGTCAGTATGTCTGCGCACTGTGATTTTGGATGTGTAATCGCAAGTCGACTGATTTGTTCACTGATGTTATTTGCCATCTTTAATACACTACTGGCATTGGCAGAAGACATCAGAATGGCAAACTCTTCACCGCCATAACGAGCAACGAAGTCGGTACCTCGCTTTACCAGTTGAGCTAAGCTTTGACTAACGGCTTTGAGCGCATCATCACCCGCTAAGTGACCAAAATGATCGTTATAGGCTTTGAAGTCGTCGATATCTAACAGCAACATCGCAATCCCCGTTTGTTGCCTTTTAGCACGTCTAATTTCCGTGGCTAAACGCTCATCGAGCGCGCGACGGTTAGCAACACCGGTTAAGCCGTCGATATTGGCTTGCTGAGTTAATTGTTGGTTGGCTAACTCAAGCGCTCGTTTGGTCTCGAGCAACGCGGCGTGTGTACGTTCACGCTCAATGGTGTTCGCTATCATGTCAGCAATTAAACTCAGGTGTTGAATATCTTCCTCAGTCCAATGGTATTGCCTGCGCACCTTGTCGCACCCGACAAACCCTAATATGCGTCCTTTTGCCACTAGACCAATGCATAACACCGATTTGATCTGTTCACGTTCAAACTCGTCGCGCTCTGCCTTAGCAGAGTCAGGGAGGCGCGATACATCCGGGCATACGAATCGAAAGTCATTTCGCATCGTGGCGAAAAAATAGGGTAGATCGTCGTGTCCGACGTTCTGAAGATCGTCAATATGCCGTGTGAAACCCTCGCGTACCCATTCGAACGTATTCGACATGCTTGTGAGGTCTTCATTAAATTCAAAAATGTAGCATCTGTCCGCTTGGCAATAATCACCATAGGCAGTAATGACCTCAGAAACGCATTGGGATGTTTCTGAACCCTGAGAATTAATTAAGCGAGTTGATAGCTTCGAGAGCAATTGATCAAATGATGACATTTATTTTTGAATTTTTGTATTTCTATAACACTGCCTTAAGATTACAAAAGTTGCACGAAAAATCATCATTTTTTCCACTAAATCAGTGAAGGTCGTGATAAAGCGCTATCGATAAGGCATTAAGTGCCCTAGGATAGGCATAGCGTTGTCTTTAGTGAAAGGGTAAAAGGAGTTGAGTTTGGCTAATCAAGCGCCAGGGTTCATTGTTGCACATAGTCATCGATTGGAAGACTTAACGGATATCGCAGTTAATTTTATTGAGCGGTTTCCTCTTGCACCACTTGAGCAAGAAACCGTATTGGTGCAAAGCAACGGTATTGCACAGTGGTTAAAAATCAACCTTGCACAACATGCCGGCATTGCTTCAATGATTGATGTGACGTTGCCTGCGCGATTTCAGTGGCAAGCTTATCGGGCCGTTTTAGGTGACGATATACCTCGTACCTCGCCTTTTGATAAAGCACGTTTGAGTTGGCGACTATTGCGCTTACTACCCGATGTTCTCGAACAGGACGCGCGTTTTACGCCGTTAAAAAACTATATTGCTAACGATCTCGATAATCGCAAGCTGTATCAATTAAGTGAACGCTTAGCGGACTTATTTGATCAATATGCCATCTACCGTGCCGATTGGCTAGATAACTGGTTGAACGAACGCGATGTACTCGATAACGGCGAACCTGTCTCTAATGAGCACGCTTGGCAACCAGAGTTATGGCGTCGCGTGGCTAGCGACATTGGCGCAGAAAACCTATGGAACAACCGTGCCACCTTACATCAGCAGTTTATTAAATCGGCACGCGCTTTAAACCAACGCCCCGCCGCGATTCCGCCTCGCATTATGGTATTTGGGATATCGTCGTTACCGCAACAAATGCTCGAAGTGCTCGATGCCTTAAAACATCTCAGCCAGATCGTGCTGTGTGTGCATAATCCGTCAAAGTTCTACTGGGCCGATATTGTTGATGGTAAAGAGCAGTTAAAGCAGGTGGTCAAAGCAAAGTCGCGATTAGCTAACAAACCGGGTATGCCGCTGGAGTGGAAAGACGAGGAATTACATCAACTCGCTCACCCTCTACTGGCATCGTGGGGTAAACAGGGTCGCGACTACATTCGCCTGCTCGATTTATATGATGAGTCAATTCAAAAGCAGGCCGAATTGGGTCATATGACACTTGAGCTGTTTGAGCCTCATACAGTTGATCATGTGCTCGGACAGTTGCAAGACGATATTCTAAACCTGAGACCGCTGCATGAAACTCAGCAACATTGGTCACCGCTATCAGCGCAGGATCAATCGATGCAGTTCCATATCTGCCATAGTCCTCAGCGAGAAGTTGAGGTGTTACATGATCGTTTACTCGCGGCATTTGCAGAGGATCCCACGTTGAAGCCGCGAGACGTAATGGTGATGTTGCCTGATGTCGATACCTATGCGCCTTATATTGATGCCGTGTTTGGACGGTATGCGCGAGATGATAACGGACAAGATACGCGCGCTATTCCGTATACGATTGCTGATCAGACGTCGCGTCATCGAGCACCATTGTTGATTGCCTTAGAGCTCCTGCTTTCGAGTGATCAGCTTCGGTTTACCCAAACCGATCTGCTGACGTTATTAGGTACACCTGCGATTCAGCGTCAATTTAATATTGACGATGATGATGTCGAGCAACTTCGAACTTGGATGACGAATGCGGGTGGACGATGGGGATTGAGTGCTGAGCACCGGAAGCTGTTTTTCATGCCCGATGACGATGAAACCAATAGTTGGTGGTTTGCGATCAAACGAATGATGGCAGGCTATAGCATTGGTTACGCAGAAGTAGAGTGTGACTGGCAAGACATCGCTGCGTATACGGATATTGGCGGCCTAGGTGCCGACTTAGTTGGACGCTTCGGTTATTTTATCGAGCAGTTGGAGCGCTGGTGGGATGACTCGCGAGAGGCGCGTACTTATAGCGATTGGCTACCCATAGCGGAGTGGCTCATCGACACCTTTTTTGAGTCGGAAGAGGCGAGTGATGCGCTACTGAAAAACCAAATTGTCGACCAGCTATATCAAGTTGCCGAGCATGTGGATGAGGCCGATAATAAAACGGAACTGAATATTGCATTATTCCGCGAGTCTTGGCTATCCCGAGTTGATGAGCAGAATTTAAATCAACGATTTTTGGCCGGTGCAGTAAACTTTGCAACGCTGATGCCGATGCGCGCTATTCCATTTAAGTTTGTTGCCATATTAGGCATGAACGAGAGTGATTATCCACGAAACACCAGTCAGATTGACTTTGATCTGATGGCATCACGTTATCGACCTGGTGACCGCTCACGTCGAGATGACGACCGCTATCTATTTCTCGAGGCGTTACTCTCTGCTCGTGACGTTTTTTACGTAAGCTGGGTGGGCTTTAGCGCACGAGATAACAGCGCACGCACGCCTTCGGTATTGGTTGCGCAACTACGCGAACATTTACAGCAAGGATGGCACAGCGATCTGAGTGAGCACACGTTAGCGCATAAGTTACAGCCATTTAATCGAGCTTACTTTGATGACAGCTCGCGCGTATTCTCATACGCGAGCGAGTGGGCTCAGGCGCATGATTCCGTCTCTCATCAGTCGTCTTCAAGTTCGGTTGCGCTCACTGATGACCTAGCGGATGAACGGACGGTAAACCTCAACGATATTAAACGTTTTGTTCAAGAGCCAGCGCGTTTGTTTTTTAACAGTCGGTTGGAAACTTATTTTTCGGTTGACGCGGATGAAACGATTGATCGTGAGGCATTTCAACTGGATGCGTTAACAGAGTGGAAACTGTTACAGCGGGTGGTGGATAAAACGCGCGAAGCAGTAAGGAAAGAACTCGAGCCTGAGCAACAGATGCACGAAGAACTGGCGCGTATACGTCGAGAAGGTGCGATTGGTACGTCGATGATAGCGGAGCGTCATCAACAACACATCCAACAGCAAGCTGAAGATATTCTAGAGACCTACGGTGTCGTGGCGCAAGGGTACACGCGTCAAAATATAACGCCTTATTGGGTTGATGTACGACATAATGACGTCACTATTGAGGAGGGTATCGAAGGTTTGCACTGGGATGATAATGGACAGTGTGCTTGGATTATTACTACGGCGAGCCAGGTCGCCGCGAAAAAAGCTGATAATATTACCGATAGTGGATGGAAGCATTTCGTACCTTATTACGTAGGACACTTACTGTTAAATAGTCGACAACCAACAGTGACACATATCGTGTCTCGCGGTGGCTGCCATTTTAAGTTGCCGGCAGTTGCAACTGATGTAGTTAACTTCCAGCTTGATGCGATGACAAAGTTAATTTCACTGGCGTACCGCGAGCCTATAGCAATGCATCTTGATTTAGCCCGTATCTATTTAAAAACGATGAGTAAAGAAGATGATGAAACAGCCGCTGAAGCCGCGTTGCGTGAGTACTATGAGGTTGGCACATCACAACGTAAACCGCTGGTACAGACAGCGCAGTATTGTGCTCGTACAGCAGGTACCTTTAGTGACATACGCGGTCAGCGTCACTTTAAACTTTTCATAAACTCCTTGTACCGCCCCATGTTCGAGTTCGTCGAACAACAGGGAGGGAAAAAGTCATGAGTCAGGTATTACAAAATCCTTTGGACTTCCCTTTAGCGGGTAGTCGGCTGATAGAGGCGAGTGCGGGGACGGGTAAAACTTATACTATCGCAGCGCTGTATGTTCGGCTCGTTATTGGCATGCGGGCTGACAGTGATAGCAACGCTGCATTAGAGACCCCCCTCTTGCCACGTAATATTCTGGTGATGACGTTTACCAAAGCGGCGACTGAAGAGTTAAGCGACCGTATTCGTGCACGTCTCGCTGAGGCAGCGCGTTATTTTCGTGATGTTGATAATATGGCTGCCGATCCGTTTTTAACGCAGTTACGTGCCACGTCTGAAGCACAAGGCGAATCACTCAATTACCTGGCGCGACTGCTTGAGCTTGCGTCCGAGTCCATGGATGAAGCGGCTGTAAAAACAATCCACGGCTGGTGTCAGTCGATGCTTAAAGAACACGCATTCGCCAGTGGAAGCCTGTTTACACAAAATGTTGAAACCGATGACGAAGAGTTGCGTCGGCAAGCGGCCGAGGACTACTTCCGTCGCTTTATTTATCAAAGTGATAGAGCTACGCAAACTGCTCTGCTAGCGGTGTTCGATACTCCCGACAAGATTTTGGCACAGCTGTCGAGCGTGGAGGACAGCGGGTCTTTACAGGTTGACGATGATATCGCGGAGCGATTACAACGCGAAGCTCAGCGCTATCAAAGCGAGCTGAACTCGCTTAAGCAAGATAGCGGTTCTGCATTTGAGCGCGTGTTAGCCGACCTTGAAGGTGTTAAAGGTGTGGCGCAGAAAACCAAGCAGATACAAAAATTTGTTGACTGGTGTGCGAGTGACGCACAAACCGATGTGAAGTTCACAGATGCTAACTGGCGAACGATCAGTGAAACTGATTTAACAAAACTGCATGAGAAGAAATTAGCGGGTGCTGAGTTACCACCTTACTGGCTTCAAGTGGCCCAGTTCAAAGCTAAATTTGAAGGGGTACATCAAATTAAGCGCGGTTTTGACGAGCTAATTAATCGTCATGCAACTCAATGGGTTAAAGCGCGTTTCACCGAGCTGCAAAATCAACGTGCTGAAATGAATCATGACGATATGCTGACAAGACTGCGCGATGCGCTTCGAGGACCGGATGGCGAGCAGTTAGCGACGACAATCAGACAACAGTACCCGATCGCATTGGTTGATGAGTTCCAAGATACCGATCCCGTTCAATATGAGATTTTTAATCGTATTTATCGCCTAAAAGAACCGTTGCCAGACACGGGTATATTTTTAATCGGCGATCCCAAGCAAGCCATCTATAGCTTCCGTAATGCGGATATTTTTACCTATCTAAAAGCGCGTCGTGATACAGAAGGACGGCACTATAGTTTGGCAACTAATTTTCGTTCGTCAACACAGATGGTTGAAGCCGTGAACTATCTTTTTCAGCGTGCCGAGCAGTATGAACGCGGGGCTTTCTTGTTTAAGCAAGAAGAAAAAAATGAGTTACCCTTTGAACCCGTATCCGCGAACGGCGTAAAAACAACATTTAGACATCGGTTGCGAAGTCAACAGCTTGAGCCGGCGCCTGCGCTCTACTGGAGCGTAAGTTCAGAACAAAAGCGAAAAAAGAGTGACGCGTTTAGTCATCTGGCGAATCATCACGCGCAGTTGATCGTGAACTTACTCAATGATCCGCAAGCGGGCTACTATGATGACAACAATGCTTTGCAGCAACGTGTCTGTGCCAAGGATATCGCTATCTTGGTTAATAACTTCGCCGAAGCGGATGCTATTCGTACGGCGCTTTCAGCGAGGGGTGTTAAAAGTGTTTATTTATCCGAGCGAGAATCGGTTTATGCTCAACCCGTTGCGCGGGATTTACTCTATATTTTAAAAGCCTGTGCTGCGCCCCGAAATGCCAGCGCACTGAAAACTGCGGTTGCGGCACCCTTGCTGAACTTATCTTTGTCTGAATTAATTCGGTTACAGGAAGATGAGAACACCTGGGAAAGAACGGTCGATACCTTCATTGATTTTCATGAAGTATGGCGCAGCCAAGGTGTCTTAGCCATGCTACATCGTTTAATGCATCACTTTCAGGTGCCGGCAACTTTGTTACAGGATAAAATCAACGGCGAACGTAAATTGGCGGATGCGCTACATATTGCGGAGCTGCTGCAACAGAACAGCATGGCGTTAGAGGGCATGGCCGCGTTGGTTAATGACTTTGCCGAGAAAGTTTATGAGCGGCAGAGCTTTGGTGCAAGTAGCCGCACGCAGCGCGATGAACAACAACTCAGACTCGAGAGTGATGACGATCTTGTTAAAGTTATTACTATTCATAAATCAAAGGGTTTGCAATACCCGCTGGTGTTTTTGCCCTTTATAACTTACACGCCTCAAGAGCAATATCGTATTAAGCCACCGATGACTTATCATGACGAACAAGGTGACGTCCAAGTGCTCTGGTCAAAGGACGACTCTGCTAAATCGCGTGTGTTAGATGAGTTGTTGGCTGAGGATTTACGCAAGCTTTATGTCGCCGTAACGCGTGCACAACACGCCACTTTTATTACAGTCGAGAATGTCGGGCAATTTGAGCATAACCCGCTTGCTTATTTGCTTGGTGACGACGCACTAACTGACGATCTGTATAAAGCTGCGAGCGAAGCCTGGGGACAGTCAGATGTGAGTGTGGTTTCCAAATTAGAAGACGACGAGCGATTTGAAGCGTTGCAAGAGCAAGTTGCCGAATATACGGCTTTGAAGGCGCGTGAGATGCCCAGAACCCAACTGCTTGAGCGCTGGTGGGTGTCGAGTTATAGCGCATTGCGTTATCGAGCAGCCAATGACTACACACAGTCAGGTCCGCAAACGGCAGTCGAAATGAACCTATTAGAGGAGGCAAACACCGCCACAGGCGAGGGTAATGTTGAGGCAAATGATTTGACTTATTTACCGAGTCATTTACATCAGTTTCCGAAGGGTGCGACTCCAGGAACGCTTTTACACAACGTTCTCGAACACTGCGCGATAGAAGGGTTCTCGACCGTGCTCTCAGATCCACAACGGCTCAGTGATGTTATCGCGCAAGAACTGCGAGGCGAAGTTTGGGATGAGTACCGGGATAATTTGGCACATTGGCTTATGCAGTATTTAGCACTTCCGATGGTATTCAGTGACACTATGCAACCAACGGCACTGAGTGACCTTACAAGCTATAAAGCCGAGCCTGAATTCTGGTTACCTGTAATTGAGCTTGAAGCAGAACAGTTGGATGCGTTAATACAGCGACATCTTCACCCAGGGCAAAGTCGACCTCGTTTAGAGAGCATCGAGTTAAACGGCATGCTCAAGGGGTTTATCGATTTGGTGTTTGAGCATCAAGGTCAGTATTTCGTCGTTGACTATAAATCAAACTGGCTGGGCGACTCGGACGATGATTACAGTGAAGTAGCCATGACCGATAAGATATTAGCGAGTCGCTACGATGTGCAGTATGTACTCTATACCTTAGCTCTGCATCGGCAGTTAAAACAGCGTTTAGGCGATGAGTACGATTACGATACGCACGTTGGTGGTATTGCCTATTTATTTTTAAGGGGTAATCACGCGGAAACGGGTGGTGTTTATCGAGCAAAACCTCCCTATGAACTCATTGCCGAGCTCGATGCTCTGTTTAAAGGAAGGGAGAACCATGATGTCGCATGACCGACTGAGCTATTTGCGTGCTATTGCTGATGAGTGGTTTGAGCACGAATGGATACGTGCGCTGGATCGTGCCATGGTCGACTTTCTATTCCGCAGCGGAGAAACAAATGTCGCTATGCTGGCGCTCGCTATGCTGACGTCTCACCAGGCTGGACGAGGGTTAACCTCATTAAAGCTTGAGGACCTTAAAGCGTCGCCCGAGCGCTGTTTGGCGTTGCCGCCGTCGGGGCGAAGTCATGACGTCACGTTGCCTAGCAAACTACTCAATGAGTTGAGTGTGTTTGAGGGCGATTGGCAAACATCTGTTTCACTCAATAGTGACAGTAGTCCATTGGTTCTGAATAAAAGTAGCGATGGTGAGCGCTTATATTTGCGGCGCTATTGGTATTGTGAACACTACAACAGCCAAAACCTCGAGATGCGGATGGATAATACGCTTGAGGTAAACGATGACCAGCTCAATATGACCTTGGACGCCTTGTTTGGTGATACCAGCAAACAATTAGACTGGCAACGAATGGCCTGTGCTAACGCGGCGAGAAGCGCCTTTAGTGTGATTACTGGCGGGCCTGGAACCGGCAAGACATACACTGTTGTAAGGTTGCTCGTAGTACTGCAGCAACAATTTCAACAAGCCCATGGAAGACCACTGCGTATTAAACTTGCGGCACCTACGGGCAAAGCGGCAGCGCGCTTAAGTGAATCGATCAACGAGGCGTTGTCAGAGCTACAAACAAAGTTACCGGAGACGCTTCAACCGTTGCTGGCGACTATTCAAATAGAAGCTTCCACTGTACATAAATTGTTAGGAGTTATCGCTAACTCTCGCCGTTATCGTCACCATGAAAAGAATCCTGTTCGAGCCGACCTTATAGTGATTGATGAAGCATCAATGTTAGACATCGAAATGATGACAGCACTCCTTCAGGCGACTCCGACACAGGCCCAATTGGTACTGCTAGGTGATAAGGATCAACTGGCTTCGGTAGAGGCGGGTGCTGTTTTAGGTAACTTGTGTGAAGGGGCCGAGAAAGGGGGGTATTGGTCATCGACGATTAACAGTTTGGCCAGTACCGATGCACAACAGGATGCGCTAATCCAGTATCAGGATGAGGCCGGGCCCAAGCGCTTACAGCACGTGGTGATGCTGCGTCAAACACGACGTTTTGAGCAGGCTATTGCGGACGTTGCGAATTCAATTAACGACCAGAATACGCGGGCGATCGAGCGCTTCTTTAGCGCGCCAGTGTCGGAGTATGACTCGAATATTGTCACGTGGTTGATGTTGGAACACGACCGTCAGGATAGTTTTGACCTGTTGATAAAACAGGGTTTTTCGCACTACTTAAGAGCGCTCGAACAATGGCGCGAAGTCCCCGCTGAACAACGCGATACAGCGGCAGTGCTGGATGCATACGCAACATTTCAGCTATTAACAGGTTTACGCAATGGACCCTGGGGCGCTCATGCACTGAATCGATATGTTGCCGATGTTTTGGGCGTTGAAGCCGACCGGTGGTATGAAGGTCGTCCGGTTATGGTCACTAAAAATGATTACGGGCTGAGGTTGAACAATGGAGATATCGGTGTCACGTTTCGGATGCCCGAGACCGGTCGCTTGAGAGTGGCGTTTTTTGACAGTCACGGAAAAGTAAAATGGGTATTACCGAGTCGCCTAAATCATGTTGAAACCGTTTATGTGATGACAGTGCATAAGTCTCAAGGGTCAGAATTTGCGCATACCGTATTAGTAACACCTCAGCATGACTCACCTGTACTAACTAAAGAACTCCTTTATACAGGGGTCACTCGAGCGAAGAAAAAACTGACCTTAGTTGTGAGTAAAAAGTCGGTATTCTTAAACGCGGTTTCAAAACGAATTAATCGCTGACAGCGTTTCGAGCGTAAATGTAAAGATAGTAATGTAAAGACGCCTATCTTTAACTATATTTAGAGAACCATGACAAAAGGATCTCTGTCGCGAATGCCATATTCAACACGAAAGCTCGATGACCGCGTTTTATTTGATTGTATTGAACGGGACAATCAGCGCTCAGTTTGGTTAAAGCGTGTTGAGGCAGGGGCTGAGTCTTTAGCAGGCGAGCGATTAAAAAACGATAACCGTTGGCATCAGATTGTTAATCCTAACTACTTCCTCGATAACGGCGATCAGCATGGGCTTGTTTTGCCTCAAGGAGGCTGGCTCGACGAACTGCGTTGGGATAACTTACTTGAAGCGATTGGTGTTGCCGAGCGTATTGTGGGTGCGGTAAAGCACATTCATCAGACGGGGTTAATTCATCGTGCTTTGAACCCCTCGATTTTCTACGTAACCGACCAACATGCCATAGTGATTGATTTAGCGACCGTCACGCAGATTCGATTTATTCACACACCCTGGCTCCCTCTTCCACAGAACGTATCCTCTTTGAGGTGCGTCGCACCGGAGTTAACCGGTCGTTCACAAGCGATAGGTGACGCTCGCTGTGATCTTTATAGTCTTGGAGTGATTTTATATTATTGGTTTGCTGGAGCCTATCCATTTACCGCTGACTCAAGTGCGCGAATCGTCCACCAGCATCTAGTAGTAACACCCAAACGTTTGAATCACATTAATCCTCAGTTACCTGAGGTTCTGGCAGAGGTCGTCGCGCGATTGTTGGCTAAGCAGCCGTATCAACGCTACCGTGACGTAGATGCATTACTGAACGATCTCGTGACAGTACGCCAAGTGGTATTAGGACAGCGTAAGGATGATATCAGCATCATTTCGCGATTGGGATTCACGAGCGAGATAGAGCGGGTCGGTTCGCTCTATGGACGCGATAACCAACTTCGACAGCTTGAAAAAAAATACAGCATGAGTCGCGAGGGTGGAACGCAAGGCGTATTCATTAATGGTCGCTCAGGTTTAGGAAAAACATCGTTAGTGCGTAATTTGTATCCACAAATGACCGCTGACAATGCTTTTTTTATCTCGGGTAAGTATGAGCACTCGACTAGCGGTGTTCCATACATTGGTTGGCTGTCAGCAATTGAGTCGCTGGCGGGCTATTTTAAGCAGATGTCGAGTGAGCAGCTTACTCAATGGCGAGCTTGGCTCGCTGAAGCAATGTCTGACTACCTGGCTACCTTTTTGAGTTGGGTACCTGATATTAAAAGCAGCCTTGGATTTTCCGACTCGACAATAGCAACGCGACAGACTAATTTGCCCTCGTCGGAGGCAAAGCAACGACTTAATGAAACCGTTCGCCGATTGCTTTCCGTATTTGAGTATGCTGAACGTCCTTTGGTGATCTTTCTAGATGATTTGCAATGGGCGGATCAAGCGTCCGTGGAACTGTTGGAATGGATACTGACTCAACCGAGTCGAGCGCCTGTTTTGTTGATTGGTTCAGTGCGAGAAGATGAGGTGAATAGTGGACATCCGCTCAGTATCGCGGTTCAGGAAATTGAACGTGCTAATGTGATTCCGTTTAAGCATATTCAACTTGACGAGTTATCTGTCGACGATATTTCTTTGTTACTCGCCGAAAAGGTTCAACACGAAACGCGTCAATTTAAACAGTTAGCTGATTGGTTGCATCAACATAGCCACGGCAACCCGTTTATGGTTTGGCAACTATTAAAAGCTCTCAGTCAGAAAGGATTACTTCAGTATCAACTGGAGACTGGCTGGCGGTGGCGAATGGATGCAATTAATGAGTTGGACCAAGTTGACGATATTTTCTCAGTCATACAGTTGCGGTTTCAACTTTTGCAAACTGACGTGCAGTACCTACTCGCTAAAGCCGCGTGCATTGGTGTGCGCTTCGATATGGCGTCTTTAGTTAGACTGACGGGACAGACACCTGAAACGATTTTGGAGCAACTGTTACCTGCAATTAACGACGAGTTTGTTGTCGTAGAGGCTAATATTAAGTCGCCGATATTGGATGAATCCAACATGAGATTTCGTTTCATCCATGATCGAGTACAGGAGGTCGCCCATCGCACGCTTGATACGAGCAGTCGTGCCAAAGTGCATTATCAGTTGGGTACACATTTATTGCAGCAAGCCACGGCTCATCCAGAAGTTTACTCAATCAGAATCGTTAATCACTTGTACCGTGGTAAGCAGTTTATTGACACTCGAGTCGAACAAAGAGAATTTCTTAGGCTAGTTATCAATGCTGCTAAGAAAGCGGCTTCGGCAGGCGCCTTTGCCGAGGCTTTAACGATCGTGCATCAGGGAATGCATGAAAATCCATGCCTTGATGATTTATGGTCGGTAGATCCAGAACTTGCTTACCAAGTGTATTCTGAGCGTGGTGAACTTGAGTACCTCAACTCAAATCTTGAGCGCGCCGAGTATTTTGTACGCCAAGCGATAGGCAATACTGATTCGTTACTTGATAAGGCCAGCTTATATACCCAGTGGGTGCAGCAAGCCACCTTAAATGCTGACTATCAGAAAGCGGTCAATGTAGCGCGTGAAGGGCTTGCATTGTTCGATGTGAGCCTGCCTGAGGAAGCACAACTCAGCACGGCAGCGTTGCGTTGCAACTTATCGGATTCTTTAGACAGCCTCTCTTTTAATGACTTAGCGCATTTGCCAGAGCTCACCGATAAAACACAACAGGCCATTCTCGCCTTATTGATAGCGATGGGGCCGCCGTGTTATCGAGCATTTCCACGTCTATGGTCGAGTGTTGTCATCGCGCAGTTCAAGTTAATCAGCGCTTATGGTGCGAACGGTGCTACCGGTTATACGCTACCAGCGATCGGTGGGCTGATGGTTAATCACCAGTTGGCTGATAGTCAACAAATTAAATTGCTTTACGATGCCACCGAACGGTTAACTCGAAAACGTGGCGATACGAGTGCGCAAAGTATGGGTTTTCTGATGATGGGGAGTTCCTTAAATCATTGGTTTAGAGCCCAACGTCTCGCGAGTGATGATTACATGGCGGCATACCGATGTGGTCAACAGTCGGGAAATTTACAGTATGCAGTATATGGCTTTGGTCATGATACTTACTGTCGGTTTTTTTCCGGGGAAGCGCTTTCCGAGCTCGTTCCGCGTGTAGAGCACTACCTAGAGTACGCCATGCAGCGCGGTAATACTTGGGGCATTGATTTAATGACAGGGGCGTTAGGGGTCATGTACCGGTTGAGTGGCATAGGTCACTTTCGAGGTAGCTTTGAGCAACATGTAGCTCAAGCCGAAGCCAACCATAATCACCAAGTGCTCGCCATCCTCAGTTGCATGCGTTTGATTGAAGGGTTAGTCGGTAACGATAGAATTATTGTGCAAAAGTCGCTCGAACGGTGCGAGCGCTACATTGAACATATATCGGTACAAGGCTTACTGCCGATGGCGCACTGGCCTGGCCTTCGTGCGCTGGCATTGAGCCAGCTTGAACAGTTAGATACAGATTCATTAAACGTAGCAATCACGCGCTATCAAACCTGGGCAGAATGGCAGCCTGATAACTTTAGCCATTGGTTGACGTTAATGCGTGCTGAGCAAGCACGTCGACAAGGTGATATGCCGCAAACATTGGAAGATTATGACGCTGCCTTGCGCCAAGCGCAGAAGCAAGGGCAGTGGCACACAGCAGCTATGATAGCGACGCGCGCGCAGCATTACTGGCAAAGTAAAGGGCACCCTGGATTTGCATCGGAGTATTCCTCCCAACGGCATCATGCGATGGAGCGTTGGGATGCGATCGAATTGATACATGACAGCGAGCGTAAGACCCGGTCGACGGGGTACGCGATGAGTATGGATGTTGTGATTGAAATTGCGCAAGCGCTGTCCGCGTTTACTGAGCATGAGCAACTTGTTTCTGAAGTTTCTCGTATACTGGTTCGACAAACAGGCGCCCAGCGATTGGCACTTTTGCAGTGTGAAGATGACGAGCTAAAGCTAGTAATGGACGTAGAACATCACTTGGAAAAGTATTTTGAGCCAAGCGTTAGGTTGGAGCATGTAAATAATTTACCGAAGGCAATGATTCGACATGTCGCCAGCGTAAAAAAGCTGCAACACATTAATGAAAATACGCTGACCAACCGAAGTTGGCACAACCGTGCCGAAGATATTAAGAGTAACCAATTAGGTGAATTTTCCGGTTCGGCAGTGACTGTACCGTTGGTTTATTTGGGTGACTTGGTCGGTGTGTTGTATTTGGAGCATAGCCGCAACCGATATGCTTTTAACGACAGGCAGATGCCCATTGTGGAATTTATTGCTGCACAGGCGGCAATTTCCATCCGTAATTTAGATCTGATGCGTGCGCTGGCGCGAGAGGGCGAGGCAAGAGCGGAAGCAGAAATGCGCATGCGATTCGCGGATGCTGAGATGGCTTCCCATGACAAAGTAACAAAACAGTTACAGCATCTTGCTAATACCGACGCGTTAACGCAATTACCCAACCGTCGCTTTTTTATGAGTGAACTGCAGCAAAGCCATGATTTATTCAAACGAAAGGGTCATCAAGCCGCTGTCGTTATGATGGATATCGATTCTTTTAAGGTCATCAATGACCGCTACGGCCATAGTGCGGGGGACGAGGTGCTAAAGGCGTTAGCAAAACAGTTTAATCACGCTGTACGCATGAACGATATTGCAGCCCGCATTGGTGGCGAAGAATTCGCTTTGTTAATCCGCGATGCAGATATGCCACAGGTGTTGGCAATTGCAGAACGATTAAGACAAGCGATAGAGCTCGACTCTATTGTGCACAGCGGCGAGGAAGTGGATTATACAGTGAGTATTGGGATTTCATTATTCGAGACTCAAGACGATGAATTTGAATCGATTCTGAATCGTGCTGATAGAGCACTTTACCGTGCCAAGTCTTTAGGTAAGAACAGAGTGTGCCATGGCGCACTCTAGAAATGTGAGCCGTACGGTGCTTCGCGCCTGTAATTCGAATCACCGTACGACAACTGCTCACACAGCTAACTAACGTGAAGTGCAATTTAATTATATGCGATCTATTCTCATTTTCAATACTAAATGAAAAAAATTCTCATTTAGATTTTCGTATGTTAAACTGTTCGAGATTTAAACAGTGATTTAGGAGTCGCTATGCGCAGTACCATTGCAGAAAAAGTCACTCAAGTACGTCATTGGAACGATACCCTCTTTAGTTTTAAAACCACACGACAACGTTCGTTCACATTCGAAAACGGACAATTCGTGATGATTGGCTTAGAGGTCGACGATAAACCTCTGCTGCGCGCTTACAGTATTGCAAGCGCAAACTATGAAGAAGAGCTCGAGTTTTTCAGTATTAAAGTACCGGATGGCGCTCTGACCTCGCGTCTTCAACATATCGAAGTAGGCGATGAAGTGATCATGTCAACACGGCCAACAGGTACCTTGGTACCAGGACACCTCCTACCTGGTAAGCGCTTGTATTTGCTTTCGACGGGGACTGGTCTAGCGCCGTTTATGAGTGTTATTAAAGATCCCGATATCTACGAGCAGTACGAACAAGTAGTGTTGGTGCATGGTGTCCGTTATGTGTCTGAGCTTGCCTATCAAAAAGAAATCGGCGAGGACTTACCAAATAATGAATTTTTCGGTGATTGGGTCAAGGAAAAGCTACGCTACTACCCAACAGTGACGCGTGAGCCCTTCCGTGATGAAGATCATCAGAAACGTATCACCGAGTTGCTCGAGTCGAACACCCTCACGCGTAAGCTGAATTTACCTGATATCGACCCTGAGCACGATCGTTTCATGTTATGTGGCAATGATGCCATGCTACAAGATTTAATGGTTATCTTGAACGAACGCGGCTTTAGTAAAGCGACCTCGCGTAAACAAGGCAGTTACGTTATCGAGCAAGCGTTCATCGAAAAGTAAACCGATTGAATTGAGCGAGTAAGTTTGCCACGCTATTTAAGCGTCTTATATTAAGGAGCTTGTAATGAGCGCGTGGCAAACCACTGTACAACATGTACGTAATTGCTCTCTATGTGAGCCCAAATTACCTTTAGGGGCTCGCCCTGTTATTCAATTTCATCCGCACGCCAGGATACTCATAGCGGGCCAAGCGCCAGGTATTCGCGTACATCGTTCGGGCAAACCGTTTGATGATCCGAGCGGTGAGCGCTTGAGAGCGTGGCTTGGTGTCGATAAGTCAGATTTTTACGACGCACGGCAGTTTGCCATCCTACCGATGGGCTTTTGCTACCCGGGTACTACGAGCTCTGGAGATGCGCCCCCACGACCTGAATGCGCCGACGCTTGGCGCGAGCAATTACTTGAACAACTACCCCACTTACAACTTACGCTCGCAATCGGACAATATGCTCAGCAATGGCATGCTCAGCAACTTACCGGTATCAAGCTCCAGCGAACACTCACAGAGCGCGTAAAGAATTGGCAGGCGTGGTTAGAACAGGGCATACTGCCATTACCCCATCCGAGCCCTCGCAATAACCGCTGGCTTGCTAAAAATCCATGGTTCGAAGATGAGGTGTTACCCGAGTTGAAAGCGCAGATCGCGCGATGGCGAGGCTCTCAAAAATGAAAAGATTAGCAGCGTATGGACGCTTAATATGTTTTTTTGTGGCGGCTATGATAGGTGTTCAAATACCGCAATTTGTCGACCAATACGGTGATGCCGTCTACGCACATCTTAACGAGGCGAAAGCGAGCGTAGCGGAGTTTCAACAGGAAGCCGACCGCTATTTTGATGGCTCTATTGAGCGTCTTATTGACTATTACCGCGCTTCAGATGATCCGGTATTCATTGATGGCGGAGATAGCATCGAGACCATTTATCAGCGCTACCAGATGCTTCAGTCCGCTTGGAACCAATACCAACAGGGCTATTGGCAACGTTACCAAACGACATTTTTGTCTCCGATTACTGATATCCGTAGAGAAGCTTGGACGCGTTATGACTATGCGGTACGCCTGACACCTGAGGCTCTGGTTATGGCTGTCGTAGTTGGCTTATTTATTAGTTTGCTAGCCGATCTGTCGTTGAGCTTGTTATTATGGCCGCTCAGAAAACGCAGGACAGTCGCTAACTAGGAGTATGCAATGGCGTATGATTGGGTTGTATTTGATGCCGATGAAACACTATTTAGGTTCGATGCTAAGCGCGGTCTAACCCAGCTATTACAGTCTTACGACGTTGATTTTACCGAAACGCACTTTAAACGGTTTAAAGAAGTGAATGCCCCCTTATGGGAGGCGTTCCAACGTGGCGAAATTTCTGCCGCAGATATTAAAGCGCGACGCTTTGTGGATTGGGAAGATCGTTTGGGGGTTTCATCTACAGAGCTCAACCGTCAATTTATGGCGCAGATGGGTACTATTTCCTCAACGCTTGATGGGGCAGGGTCAATGCTCACTGCACTCGACGATAAAGTTCGCATGGGCATTATCACCAATGGCTTCGTCGAGCTTCAGCAGGAGCGACTCGCAACGCATCAGTTTGAACAGTTTTTTCAGTTTGTGGTGGTTTCTGAAGCGCTTGGTGTGGCAAAACCACACCCTGAGATTTTCCAGCATACGCATCGTCAGCATATCTCGGAGGAGGTTCCGACCAGTCGCATCTTAATGGTCGGGGATAATCCGTATTCGGATATATTGGGGGGACAACGTGCAGGCTGGCATACTTGCTGGTTGAATGAACACCAAGCCACTTGTCCCGAAGAAGTTAAACCGAATCATACTATCCGTCATTTAAGCGAACTGGTGGAGCTAGTGGTTTAATCACCACCAGCGTCCCACGCGTTTTTTATAGTCACGGTAGGTATCACCAAAGTAGCTTTCGAGCTGGCGCTCTTCTGGTTTGATTTGAAATAGGTTCATGTAGAACATATAGAGGGGTAAGCCCAACAAGGCTGCCATGTTGTGTAGTGATAAACCCCAAGCAAAAAGAATAATTAGAAAGCCTAGATACATTGGGTTACGTGTCCAGCGGTAAATACCGCGCGTCACCAATGTGCTCGACTTATCGGGTATGCGGGGATCAACGGTGGTGTTTGCTTTACGAAACTCAATCCATCCCAATAGAGGTAATAGAATACCCAGTGCTAATAAAATAATGCGTATCCACACCGGCACCCACCCGAAGCGAACAGAAGGGAACAGGACCGCGCAACCATACATAAGTAGGGCGATTAAAAAAATGAGTAATAGCGGTGGAACTTTGAGTTCAAGTGCTTTCATAATTTAGGATGATTAACGATGAGCCAGCAAACCATTATTGACCAAACCCAACGCTGGGTACAAGAGGTTGTGGTTAAGTTCAACTTTTGCCCATTTGCACGACCGGAGGTCGACGCTAAGCGTATCCGGTACTGCGTTGTAGCTGAGCAAGACCGACAGACTCAGCTCGAAGCGCTGAATCATGAGTTGTTAAACTTGCAACAGAACGACGCTATTGCGACTACACTTCTTATTGTTCCTAGAGGCGTGGAGGGGTTTTACGATTTCTTGGATTTGGTAGACCAAGCCAATGAACTCATAGTGATGCAAGGCTTTGATGGCGAATTTCAACTGGCACACTTTCATCCCGACTACTGTTTTGCGGATGCCAAGCAAAGTGACCCAGAGAACTATACCAATCGCTCTCCTTATCCGGTACTGCACCTACTTCGAGAGGCTATGATGGAAGAGGCATTAGAGCAATTCGAGCACCCCGAGAAGATTCCCGAGCGTAATATAGAATATTGCCGCCGCCGAGGTGCTGAGTATTTTGCTCAACAGCTGGCGACGATTACGGCCGGTAAGCGTTAGAGAACATTATTGAGCGCGATCCCCACACCAAAACGTGTTTGTTTGTGGTTGTAGTCAATTAAGCTCTCGCCGTACCCAGTAAACAAACTGGTATAGCCAATGAATTTGCCCCAAAGTGGGAAAGTGAAGTTGAATTCCGCTGAGCCTCGACCTGTTTCGATGGCATGTCGCAAGTTTAATGTATATTCAAAGTCATCGATATTAGCAGCGATGGTGAATTCATAGTCGCCAACGTAGTCGGTAATATCAGGGTTGTCGTCGCCTGAAGACTGCATCGGATCGGACTTTTCATCCTCTTGGAAGCGAATCCATGGTTTTAGGCTGAACACAAAGGGCCCCTTTTCTGCGACTAACTGCACGTAAGCACGGTTCCAGCTGCGCGAAAGTTCTTGGCTACGTCCGTTTGACAAGTGCTCAACACCAACAGCTAAGCCCGTATTAGTACCAAATGGATGCCAGCCTGTCGGTGTTGTATAAAATACCTCAGGTTGGTAATTGGTCTCTCTAAACGGCTTTGAGATATTACTCGCGTATACTTGCCACCAAGACTGCATTGTAAAGCCGAAGAAAAGCTTGTCGCCTTCAACGAGCAAGCTCTCTTTATTGACAGGCACTTTAAAGCTTAGCTGAAGCTTTGCTTCGTACTCTTCAAGATTGTCCTCATAGCCTTGGAAGTTTTGGTAGGGCGCCGTGTTAATGTCGGTTGTTCCCCAAACGGGTAAGATGTAATTACGGCGGTGAGGCGTGAGCACGTATGGATCAAACTCGGTTACTTTTTCGCTTTGTAAGCGTTTGGTCAATGCGCCAGGATCTTCGACTTTATCAATCTTAACCACGTCTTCTGACTCTTCTTGACGTAGCTTCTCCATGCATTGCTGACGCACTTCTGCAATCGTTAACGAGGCCTTTTCCTTATTCATTGCATCAAGGAGGCACTCTTGCATTGCTGATAACTCCTGCGCTTTAAGTGAAGGCATAGCAACAAAGAATAAGCAGAATAAAGGGAGTAAGGTACGATGCGGCATGATAAAAAATTCCATATAATTGAATGTAATAAATCATGACTAATACGTATCTAAATGTCTACTCAGATCCCTCTAGTTCATGAACTCTTAACGATAATTTTTCGTAAGTGAAATATACATAGACAATTTATTAAAATCTGGAGGCGTTATGAAAGTTGCCGTGATTGGTGCAAACGGGAAGATAGGTACGCATGTGGTCGAGCAGTTGCAACATGCAAAGACTCACCCGGTTGTTGCGATGGTGCGGAAGCAAGTGCAAGTCGATGGCTGGAAAGATCAAGGTGTCGACGCGCGTTTGTTAGATCTTGAAGGTCCTGTAAGCGATATTGAGAAAGCGTTTGAAGACATCGATGCGGTGATTTTTACGGCCGGCTCTGGAGGAGCGACAGGTGATGATAAAACGCTCATGGTTGATCTAGACGGAGCCGTTAAAACGATGGAAGCAGCGCATGCGGTAGCTGCGGATCGTTTTATCTTGGTCAGTGCGTTGCAGGCACATAACCGCGAGCATTGGAACGAAGATTTACTGCCCTACTATGTCGCAAAACATTACGCCGACAAAGAGTTAATGCGTAGCGAGCTTGACTGGACTATTGTACGTCCTGGCGGTCTAACAGACGAGCCAGGTACAGAGAAGGTGGAGCTTGCCGAGAACTTAGGGCGTGGCACTATTGCAAGAGAAGATGTGGCACGTATTCTAATCCGTTGTCTTGATGCAGATAATACGATTGGCAAGCACTTCGATGTGCTGACAGGCGATCAAGGTGTAGAGGCTGCTGTTAAGGCGATCTAGACCAATTGCATGGCGTGCGTCCGGCTAAGGCGCACGCAACTATGGGTTCTTGGATTCTTCCGCTGGCACGTATATCGCCACACCTTCGGCGGTTTTATCGGTTAAACCAAACATGCGTCCAAGTTGGACACTCAAGCCTAAATTACCCGAATAGCTGCCCAACCCGGTGCCAACATAGACCGAGCTATCGCGTTTTTCGCCCGTCGCTTGTAACAGAACACCATTGGCGCCTAACTTTGCCGCTTGTTCCTTAAGTCGTTGGACAACAGCATCCATTTGGGCTTGATCACCGAAGCTCCAACTACCGTCACTTGAAACAGATAAGAGCGCGACCGTTTCATATTGCGTGGGTTCTTTTAGGTAGAGTTTGACAGCGTTGACGTTGATTGCAGGACGTGCCTCGCCAACCATAACGGTAGAGGGTTTCGAGGAACAAGCCACCGACCCTAACAGTATAACAGTTGTTGTCAGCAAGGCCGAAATTCGAGAAAAAGTGTTACGCATAATACACTCCAAACAAGTCCCTATTGATTGAGTATACGTAATTTATCGGCTTTTAGTGCGTCCTTTACATGAAAATGATAAAGAGTTGTGACTTCTATAGCATCAGGATTTATCAATGCCCACTTTCGAGCTTTTGTTTTGTTCGATCATTTCAGGGAGTTTGAGTACTTCTCTCGGAAATCCAAAAGCGTCTATTAAAAAATTTGAGCCATTAGTTTCAATAAGGGTTCTACCCAGATTTTACGGACACATCCATAAAGAGGCATAATGTGCCCATA
>ERZ1673960.40-NODE-40-length-51260-cov-804.344810_pt1 | contig 51260 bp, 49 predicted proteins | sample MGYA00580190_ERZ1673960 | MGnify/ENA primary metagenome ERZ1673960 (study PRJEB41334, sample SAMN05608106) | rock metagenome | biome: terrestrial subsurface; feature: shale formation; material: shale | place: USA: Pennsylvania ...
CGTATGGTATTCGCATTGCCGAGCGCATGCCCCTGCATGTGGGGCGCAATCCCCATAATGAAAGCTATCTCAATACCAAGCAGAGCAAGCTGGGGCACTGGCTGGAGACTCACCAGGACGACGACCCGTTTTAAGTCGCTTCCCTCAAAGGCCAGCCAGTCGATCCACAATCGCCTGCCCGATACCCTCGGCGTCCAGCCCGCACTCACTGAGCAGTTCACCGTGCTTGCCATGATCGACAAACCGGTCCGGTAGCCCAAGCTGGAGCACTGGCACCGTAAGCTGGTTGGCGTTCAGGTATTCGCACACGGCGCTGCCCGCGCCGCCGGCAATGGCGTTTTCTTCCAGGGTCACCAGCAGGTCATGTTCCTCGGCCAGTTCCCGCACCAGCGCTTCATCCAGGGGTTTTACAAACCGCATGTCCGCCACGGTGGCGTTCAGGCCGTCGGCTGCTTCCAGGGCGGAATGCAGCAGGGTGCCGAAGTTCAGGATAGCCACCTGTTTGCCGTCGCGGACCCGGCGCCCCTTACCCAACGGCAGAGCCGTCAGTTCCTGCTGGATTTCCGTGCCCGGGCCGGTGCCTCGCGGATAGCGAACGGCCGCCGGTCCCTGATGATGCAGGCCGGTGTGCAGCAACTGACGGGTTTCGTTTTCATCTGACGGGGTCATGACCACCATGCCGGGGATGCAGCGCAGGTAGCTGATGTCGAACGCGCCGGCGTGGGTGGGGCCGTCTTCGCCCACTAGGCCCGCCCGGTCAATGGCAAACAGTACGTCCAGATCCTGAATGGCCACGTCGTGAATCAGCTGGTCATAAGCCCGCTGCAGGAAGGTGGAGTAGATCGCCACTACCGGCTTGGCGCCATCGCAGGCAAGGCCGGCGGCCAGGGTGACGGCGTGCTGCTCGGCAATGGCCACATCAAAGTAGCGGTCCGGGAAGCGTTTCGAGAAGGCCACCAAGTCCGAGCCCTCGCACATGGCCGGGGTGATGCCCACCACCCGGGCATCCTGCTCAGCGGCATCGCACAGCCATTGCCCGAACACGTTGGCGTATTTTGGCCCGGGGCTGGACGGTTTGGCCGGCTCGGATTTGTTGGCCGGCACCGGTTCTATCTTGTTAATGGCATGATAGCCCACCGGATCTGCCTCGGCCGGTGCAAAGCCCTTGCCCTTGGTGGTGACCACATGCAGGAACTGCGGGCCCTCTAGCTCGCGCAGGTTTTCAAGGGTTTCCACCAGCAACGGCAGGTCATGGCCATCGATGGGGCCGATGTAGTTGAAGCCCAGTTCTTCGAACAGGGTGCCGGGGGCAATCATGCCCTTGAAATGTTCTTCGGTCTTCTTCGCCAGTTGCATCAGCGGAGGCGCGGCTTTCAGCACCTTCTTGCTGCTGTTGCGCATGTGGTTGTAGGTGCGGCTGGCCAGTAGTTTGGCAAAGTAGTTTGAAAGCCCGCCCACGTTCTGGGAGATCGACATGTCGTTGTCGTTCAGGATCACCAGCATGTCAGCGTGCAGGTGCCCGGCGTGGTTGAGTGCCTCGAAGGCCATACCGGCAGTCATGGCGCCATCACCGATCACAGCAATGCTTTTGCGCCCGGATTTCTGCAGTCGGGCGGCAATGGACATGCCCAGGGCGGCACTGATGGACGTGCTGGAATGCCCCACGCCGAAGGTGTCGTATTCGCTTTCGGCCCGTTTCGGGAATCCGGCCAGGCCGCCCTTGCGCCGGATGCTGTCCATCCGGTCCCGGCGCCCGGTCAGGATCTTGTGGGGATAGGCCTGGTGGCCGACATCCCATAGCAGGCGGTCAAAGGGCGTGTTGAATACATAGTGCAGGGCCACGGTAAGCTCGAGCACGCCAAGGCCGGCGCCAAAATGCCCGCCGGTCTGGCCCACGGACCACAACAGGAAGGCCCGCAGTTCACGGGCAAGGCGCGGCAGGTCTTCTGCCGGAAGCTCGCGGAGTTGGGCCGGAAGCTCAATCCGGTCCAGCAGCGGGGTGTTGGGCCGCTGTGACGGGATTTCTTTGAATGTGTAAATGTCCTGCATCTGCTCGGGTCTTATGGGCTATCCGGTGATTGTATAGTCGGTTACGACAAGTGTGCGCTTTTGGCTCGGGGTGGTTCAATGGCTGCGCGCGACCACGTAATCTGCCATCGTTCGCAGTGGATCGGCTTCGGGGCCAAAGTCCGCCAGGCTGTCCTGGGCCGTGGCCAGTAGTTTGTGCAAGTGTTCCCTGGCGCCTTCGATGCCCAGCAGGGACGGGTAGGTTGGCTTCTCCCGGGCCATATCGGAGCCCTGGGGTTTGCCGATTACCTCGGTGCTGCCTTCGATATCCAGCAGGTCATCCTGTACCTGAAAGGCCAGGCCCAGGGCGCTGGCGTAGGTGGTCAATGCCTCAAGCCGGTCTGCATCGGGTTTCGGGCTGCACAGAGCGCCCATGCGGACACTGGCTTCAATCAGGGCGCCGGTCTTGTGGCGATGCATGTTCTCCAGCTCGTGGAGGGTCAGTGCTTTGCCAACCGATTCCAGGTCGATGGCCTGGCCTCCCACCATGCCCTTGTGGCCAGCGGCATGGGCGAGTTCCCGGACCATGGCCAGGCGCGCTTCGCCGGTCCGGTCATGGTCATTGGCCAGCAGGTCGAACGCCAGTGCCTGCAGGGCGTCTCCCGCCAGGATGGCGGATGCTTCGTCAAAGGCAATGTGGGTGGTCGGCCGGCCACGGCGCAGGTTGTCGTCGTCCATGGCAGGCAGGTCGTCGTGGATCAGGGAGTAGGCATGCACCAGCTCCAGCGCACAGGCCGGGGCCAGTGCTGCTTCCAGAGCGACATCCATGGCCCGGGCTGCGGCCAGGCATAGTGCCGGGCGAATGCGCTTTCCACCGCCAAGGACACTGTAACGCATGGCCGCCTGCAGACGCTCCGAGGCGCCGTCCTGCTCAATGCAGCGGTCCAGTTCGGTATCCACCAGCTCACGGCAGGTATTGAGGAATTCCATTGCTGCCTGGTTCTGTTCGGTCATTAGCTGGCATCATCCGGTGAGAATGGGCGTGTTTCCAGACTGCCATCGCCGGTCTGCACCAGTTGCTCCACCCGTTGTTCGGCGCTTTTCAGTGCCTGCTGGCATTCGCGGGTAAGCTTGACACCCCGTTCAAAGGCGCTCAGCGATTGCTCCAGCGATAATTCGCCCTGCTCAAGGTTGCGTACGAGCTGTTCCAGCTCATCCAGGGACTTTTCGAAGTCGGCTATGGAGGTAGTTTTATTGTCACCGGCCATCGGGCCCTCCGGTCGGGTGGCAGAATTTTCGGGGATTATATCAGAGCCCGAGGGCTATCGCTGCCAGCCAAATTGCCGACATTCAGCTTTTTCTGCCATGGGCCCCCAGCTTTGCTCGGTCACCCGAATCTGTCCCTCGGCGCTGATGGTGAAGACAGTGGTGGCGCGGGTACCATAGTGCTCGCCAGTAATGAACGGCGATGACAGCAGGCGCTCGGTATTCAGGCCCACACCTGTATCCGGCAACAGGTGGTCGGGCGCCGGTGTCGGGTCCTGCAACAGCTCGATCAGCTCCCGATGCAGCTTTTCGGCATTGTTGTCGGCTGTGGTTACTGTTCTGGCCAGGGCCTGGCGCAGGCGCAGCAACTTGGGCCAGGGGGTCTCGAGCAGATGATTGCTAAGCCCAAAAGCGCCCTGGTAGATGCTGCGGCCAGGGTGTGCGTCCCGGTTGCTATAATACCAACCACTTTCTGCGTTCAGTTGAATCAGGTTGAAGCCGGCGTATTGGCTGGCGTGGTTGTTCAGGCTCTGGAACAGTTGGTGCCTGGGTTCGATCAGGGCGCGCAGGGGTAATTCGCCCCGCGAGCGTTCTGCGGTATCGGTCATGCCTTCGCGGACGTTGGTCACGGCGCTGATGCGGCCATCTTCGGTAATCGCCAGCCAGGTGCCATTGGAGCGCAGGTCCTTGCCGGCAAGAATCCGGGTGCCGTCGTCTGTCCGCCACCAGTCCATGGCTCGGGTTGGGCGATTAAAGACTTCGTCCCGATTGGCGGCGAGCACGAGCGGGAAGTGTGGGTTCTGACCAAGAGTGAAGGCAATCAGGCACATAAATCATTCGGGCGCTGGTTTTGAGAAACGGCAACGGTGAAGTGAAGTCGCCGCATGCGATGTGTATCATACCAGCCCTGACTCAGGCGGGTGTGGACACTTATGGATTTGTTAGCGGTATTTGCAGGTTACCTGGGACTGGGCGCTCTGGCTGGTGTGATGGCCGGGCTGTTTGGTATCGGTGGCGGCCTGGTGATTGTCCCGGCGCTCATTTTCAGTTTCGAGCTTCAGGGCATCAGTGAGGAGGTCAGCGCCCACCTGGCCGTCGGCACCTCACTGGCCACCATTGTGTTCACGTCCCTCTCCTCCATCCGGCAGCATAATAAACACCAGTCCGTTCGCTGGGATCTGTTTCGTCCGATGACAGTGGGCATTGTTGGTGGCGCCATTCTCGGTGCCTGGACCGTCGCCTTCATGAGCGGCGACCTGCTGCAGATGGTCATCGGCATCTTTGCCATCTCAGTGGGGCTGAAAATGTTGGTCATGGTTAACCCCAAGCCTGGACGTGATGTGCCTGGGAGCGTGGGTCTGGGCGTTGCTGGTAGCGGTATCGGCTGGGCTTCGGCCATTTTTGGCATCGGCGGCGGCACGCTGACCGTCCCGTACCTGAGCTGGTGTAATGTGCGCATGCAGCAGGCCGTGGGCACGTCGTCTGCCTGTGGTTTGCCCATCGCCCTGGCGGGTGCCGCCGGCAATATGTGGACGGGCTGGTCACACCCGCACCTGCCGGATTACAGCTTGGGGTATGTATATCTGCCTGCCCTGTTTGGCGTTATCCTGACCAGCGTGTTTTTTGCCAGGGTAGGTGCCAACCTCGCACACCGGCTGGACGCCAAACTACTCAAGCGCATCTTCGCTATTGTGCTCCTGGTTGTGGGGCTTCGTTTTATTCTGAGCTAAGAGGTTATTGATGCTTCAGCATCCACAGTTTGACCCCGTGGCGATTGCCCTGGGGCCGGTGCAGATTCACTGGTACGGCCTGACCTACCTCGTTGGTTTCCTGGCCGGGTGGCTGTTGGGGCGCATGAGAAGCCATAAACCCTGGTCACCGCTTAATGAGCAGCAGGTGGGCGATCTGCTGTTTTACCTGGCGCTGGGTGTGATTCTCGGGGGGCGCTTCGGTTATGTGATTTTCTATAATTTTGATGCCTTCCTGGCCGACCCGCTTTGGTTGTTGAGGGTTTGGGAAGGTGGCATGTCCTTCCACGGTGGCTTGTTGGGTGTGATGCTGGCCATGTGGTGGTATGGGCGCAAGACCGATGCTGGCTTCTGGCGCATCGCTGATTTTGTAGCACCCCTGGTGCCCATCGGATTGGGTGCCGGACGTATTGGCAACTTTATTAACGGCGAGCTCTGGGGCAAACCCACGGACGTGCCCTGGGGAATGGTGTTTCCGCAGGCGCCCGACAGTTTGGCGCGCCATCCCTCCCAGCTTTACCAGTTCGCCCTCGAAGGCGTGGCTCTGTTTGTGATCCTGTGGTGGTTTTCGTCGAAGCCTCGCCCGAAAATGGCCGTCTCTGGTCTGTTCCTGATCGGTTATGGGGTGTTCCGTTTCCTGGTGGAATTCGTTCGCCAGCCGGACCCGCAGTTGGGTTACCTTGCCTTTGGCTGGCTGACCATGGGACAGGTGCTTTCCCTGCCCATGATCCTGGCCGGTGCCGTGCTTATGTTTATTGCTTATCGGAGAAACGCCTGATGAAAGCCTACCTCGACCTGATGCAAGACGTCGTCGACAACGGAATTGACAAGGGGGACCGCACCGGCGTGGGTACCCGTTCGGTGTTCGGGCGTCAGCTGCGTTTTGACCTGAATGAAGGCTTTCCCCTGGTGACCACGAAGAAAGTGCACCTGCGCAGCATCATTTACGAACTGCTTTGGTTTCTTCAGGGTTCCACCGACAACAACTGGCTGAAAGAGCGCAAGGTGTCCATCTGGAACGAGTGGGCTCTGGAAAACGGCGACCTTGGCCCGATCTATGGCAAACAGTGGCGCAGTTGGCAGTGCCCGGATGGCAGCACGGTGGACCAGATCAGCGAGGTGATTGAGCAGATCCGCACCAAGCCCAACTCCCGTCGGCTAATCGTCTCCGCCTGGAACCCGGCCGAGCTCCCGGATGAAACCATTGGGCCCCAGGACAACGTCCGCGAAGGCCGCATGGCCCTGGCGCCGTGCCACTGCCTGTTCCAGTTCTACGTGGCCGACGGCAAGCTCTCCTGCCAGCTGTACCAGCGCAGCGCGGACCTGTTCCTGGGTGTGCCGTTCAACATCGCCAGCTATGCGCTGTTGACCCACATGATTGCCCAGCAGTGTGATCTGGACGTCGGTGAGTTCGTTCATACTTTTGGAGACTGCCACCTGTACCAGAATCACCTGACCGATGACATTGTTTTTGAGCAACTGAAGCGGGAGCCCCGGGCCTTGCCGAAACTGGTCATCAAGCGCAAGCCGGACTCCATTTTTGACTATGAACTTGAGGACTTCGAGTTCGAGGGGTATGAGCCATACCCGGTCATTAAAGCGCCGATTGCCATCTGAGCCAAAAAACAGGATTCGAACCAATGAGAAAGGCACTGATCGTGGCCATGGCCCAGAACCGGGTTATCGGCCGGAATAACAAGCTGCCCTGGTACCTGCCGGGCGATCTGAAGTACTTCAAGCAGGCCACCATGGGCAAGCCCATCGTCATGGGCCGGAAAACCTGGGACTCCATTGGCCGACCTCTGCCCGGGCGCATGAACGTGGTGATTTCCCGTAATCCGGAATGGCAGGCGCCGACCGGTACAACACCGGCGGACTCACTGGACGCCGCTCTGGTCAAAGCCGAAGCCCAGGCCACACTCGATGGCAGTGACGAAGTCATGATTATTGGCGGCGGGCAAATCTACGCCGAAGCGTTGCCCATGGTGGATCGCATGTACGTGACTCTGGTGCATGCCGATGTGGACGGCGATGCCTGGTTTCCGGAAGTGAACTGGGACGAGTGGGAAGAAATCGGGCGGGAAGATTTCGAGGCGTCTGACAACAACCCCTATGACTACAGTTTCGTGGTGTACCAACGCCGCCCGTCAGCCTGACCGACGGCGTTGAACAGGCGCGGTGTTAGCCGCGCTTGGGACCTTTCCCTGAGGGTTTGCCGTTGGGCTTGCCCTTGCCACCTTTCGAGAAACCACCGGGCTTGCCGCCCTTGCGGAAGTTCTTGCCCGGGGGGCCTTTACGGAAGTTTTTCTTGCCGCGTGGCGGTCCGTTGCGGTCCCGACGCGGGGCCGTGGAAATCTCCGGCAGGGCTTCGGGCTGCTTCAGTGGCAGCGAATCCGGCTGGGAGGCTTCCATCCAACAGGCCAGGGCGCCGGCGACAGCGGCCATGTCCATATCGTTGCGCTCGGCAATCTCGTCCAGCAGGGCAATGGCTTTCGCGGCTCGCGGATCGTCGGTGAAGCTCAGCAGTTGTTGTTCGAACTGTTCCACCCGCATCTTCTGCAGCGCGTCCGGAGAGGGCAGCTGGTACGGCTCCATGGGCGAGTTGGTGGCCCGCTCCAGGGTGCGCAGCCAGCTACGCTCGCGGGGCGTCACCAGCAGGATTGCCTTGCCCTTGCGTCCCGCACGACCGGTGCGGCCCACGCGGTGGATGTAAGCCTCGGTGTCATAGGGCACATCGTAGTTGATCACGTGGGTGATCCGGGGCACGTCGAGGCCACGGGCAGCCACGTCGGTGGCCACGATGATGTCTTTCTTGCCACTCTTGAGGTCTTCGACCGTCATTTCACGCTGGCGCTGGTTCAGGTCGCCATTGAGCGGTGCCACGGCATGGCCCCGGGCAGAGAGCTTTTCGGCCAGCAGCGTGGTTTCGGCCTTGGTGCGCACGAAGATAATGGAGGCATCGCACGGCTCTACTTCCAGAATGCGGGTCAGCGCGTCCAGCTTGCGCTCGGCGTAGACCGGCAGCACGTACTGGGCGATGCGCTCAACGGTGCGGGTTTCGCTCTCGATCTTCACTTCCGTCGCGTTTTTCAGATAGGTCTGGGCGACCTTCTTGATCTGCGGCGGCATGGTGGCGGAGAACAGCGCCCGTTGGCAGTTGTCCGGGGTTTTCGCCAGAATCGCTTCCACATCGTCAATGAAGCCCATGCGCAGCATTTCGTCGGCTTCATCCAGCACCAGGGCTTTGAGGCTGCCCAGCTTGAGGGTGCCCTTGCGCAGGTGGTCGAGCATACGGCCCGGCGTGCCCACGATCACCTGGGCGCCGCGCTTCAGGCCGCGAATCTGGGGCGAGAAATCCTGGCCACCGTAAATCGGCAGAACGTGAAAGTTGCTGAACTTGCTGGCGTAGGTGGTGAACGCCTCGGCCACCTGAATGGCAAGTTCCCGGGTAGGCGCGAGCACCAGAATCTGTGGTTCCGCGACCGACGCATCAATGCGGCTCAACAGCGGCAGCGCGAACGCGGCGGTTTTGCCGGTGCCGGTCTGGGCGACGCCCAACAGGTGGTTGCCGGCGATCAGTGCCGGGATGGATTGCGCCTGGATGGGCGAGGGTGTTTCATAGCCAACGGCGGAGACGGCTTCCAGTACAGCTGGATCCAGCCCCAGTTCGGCAAAAGACAATTCTGACATGAATGTACTCGGTATTCGGAGGGTACGGCATTGCGGGACAATGCATGATTTCAACGCATTATAGTCGCTTTAGCGCGGCTTTAACACGTTTAATGCGATGGGAAGGATAGGTAATTGCCGGGGAACGCGGTGCCTGCTGCACTCAGCAGGCAATGTCGAAGGAACGTTCGGGGTTGTCGATATGGGCCAGTGCGTCATCGCAGCAGTTCACAGCGCCACAGTCGTCGGCGGAGCAAAGTGCCAACACGCCGCAATCAAAATCCTGCTTGTTTTCACCCTGGTTCCGGAAGATCCGGGCGCGGGACAGGATGGAATGGCAATGGCCGCAAAGTAACGTGGGTACGGCGCTACGTTCTGCAAGAAGGGCCGTGTAGTAGTTGTTGTCTGTCATAATAATCCTCCTTAGCTAACAGTACGGACCAATTGTGACACTTCAAAGTCAGTATCAGCCCGTACACGCGTGTTTTTCCATTCAACACTACGTCTCAGTCGTCCGATCCGACCACCGGTCGCCGATTGGAACGTTTGTCTTCCCAGTCTAGCTCATCCGGGTCATACCAGCCGATGGCATCAAGAACCTGTTGGCGGGTATGGCCGGACAGCGTTGGCCACAGCGCCTCGAACGCTTCCAGCCCCAGTTCTCTCTGGCGTTGCTGCTTGCTGTTCAGACGGCGAGTGATGGTCGGTAGCTTCAGAGCTTCGCCCAGTTGTCCCGGCACTTCCACTTCCTGGCCCATCACCTTGCGGCGATGAGTGCGGGCGGCCAGTATTTTTTGCAACTCGGCAGCCGCTTCCAAAGCGGTTTCGACGGTAAAATTCTCCAATAGTTCCAACCTGGCTGGTTAATTGGTGCACAATCAGTCATCTACTATAACCCGAAGTTGGCTACACCGGGCAAGCACCGTGGTAGGCTTGTGGCCAATCGGGTATTTGCCTTACGCCCATTCTCAAACAGGATGCTCTGGAATATGTACGCGAAACTTGAGACACGGACCTTCCTTGCCATGTTGCTTGGCGTCTCCCTGGCCTTCGTGTTGCTGATGAAGCCGTTTTTCGGCCCGATTTTCTGGGCGGTGGCCATGGCGGTGATCTTTCACCCGGTGGAGCGGTTGCTGGAGAGGCGGTTGGGTGATCGGCCCAACCTGAATGCCCTGATTACCCTGGCGATCGGTATTGTTATTGTAGTGATCCCTGTGCTGGGCCTTGGAGCCGCGCTGATCGCCGAGGGGATGGGGGTCTACCAGCAGATACAGGAAGGCGAAATTCGCCCGGGGGAATACATCGACCAGATCAACGAGTCCTTCCCCGCCATACAGGCCTTTCTCGCCCAGTTTGACGTCAACTTCGGTGAGTTGAGGGATCGCGCGGTAAGCGCGTTTCTGGGGGGGAGTCAGTTCTTGGCCAAGCAGGCACTGGGTATTGGCCAGAATACCTTCCAGTTCTTTCTGGCCCTGGCGTTGATGGTGTATCTGACATTTTTCCTGATCCGCGATGGCCAGAAACTGATTGAGCTGCTGATCCGGGCGTTGCCGCTGGGCGACGAACGGGAGCGTCTGCTGTTTGCCAAATTTGCTGAAGTAACCCGGGCCACGGTCAAGGGCAACCTGTTGATTGCCGTGATTCAGGGGGCGCTGGGTGGCCTGATTTTCTGGATTCTTGGGATTACCGGCGCCTTGTTGTGGGGCGTGGTGATGGCGGTGGTTTCTCTGCTGCCGGCCGTCGGGGCGGCGATTGTCTGGGTGCCGGCCGCACTTTACCTGGCCGCTATAGGGGAGACGATTCCGTCCCTGGTGTTGACCGCTTACGGTGTGGTGGTCATTGGGCTGGCGGATAACCTGTTGCGCCCGATCTTTGTGGGGCGGGATACCAAGATGCCGGATTATCTGGTGCTGCTGTCCACATTGGGGGGCATTGTGGTCTTCGGTATTAATGGCTTCGTGATGGGGCCGCTGGTGGCAGCGCTGTTCATGGCCTTCTGGGGAATCTTTATCCGGGAATTTGGTCATGAGGCCCACTTGGCGGCTCAGGCGGAGGCTGCCGATCAGGAAGAGAGTGTGTCCCGGGAGCGTTAGGTTGCCCGGCACCGGCAGCCCGTTCCTTTGGCCACAAAAAAGCCCCCCGGGAGATCCCGGCGGGCTTTTTTTGATGGGGCGGCAATCAGTCCAGCTTGGTCAGATCGCGCACCGCGCCCTTGTCGGCACTGGTGGCCAGCAGGGCATAGGCCTTCAGGGCTGCGGATACCTTGCGGTCCCGTGGCAGCTCTGGCTTCCAGCCTTTGGCATCCTGTGCCTCACGCCGTTTTTGCAGCTCCTCGTTAGTGAGCTTGACGTCGATGCTGCGGTTCGGGATGTCGATCAGGATGGTGTCGCCGGTCTCGATCAGGCCAATGGCTCCGCCCGCGGCTGCTTCTGGCGAGGCGTGGCCGATGGACAGTCCTGAAGTGCCGCCGGAGAAGCGACCGTCGGTCAGCAGGGCGCATTCCTTGCCCAGCCCCTTGGATTTCAGGTAGCTGGTGGGGTAGAGCATTTCCTGCATGCCCGGCCCGCCTTTCGGGCCTTCGTAGCGGATGATGACTACCTCGCCGGATTTCACTTCGTCGTCCAGGATGCCTTTTACCGCCGCATCCTGGCTTTCGAAGACGCGGGCCTTACCTTCAAACACGTAGATACTTTCATCCACGCCGGCGGTTTTCACCACGCAGCCGTCCAGGGCGATGTTGCCGTAGAGCACGGCCAGGCCGCCTTCGGAGGAGTAGGCATTGGTCACGGAGCGGATGCAGCCGTTCTCCCGGTCACCGTCCAGGCTCGGCCAGCGGGTGCTCTGGCTGAAGGCGGTCTGGGTGGGGATGCCCGCCGGGCCGGCCTTGTAGAATTCCACCACTTCCGGGGAGGGCGAGCGCATGATGTCCCAGATTTCCAGGGCTTCCTTCATGGTCTTGCTGTGCACGGTGGGCAGGTCGGTGTTGATCAGTCCGCCACGCTCAAGCTCGCCCAGGATGCCCATGATGCCACCGGCCCGGTGCACGTCTTCCATGTGGTATAGCGGCGAGTTGGGAGCCACTTTGCACAGCTGCGGTACCTGGCGGGAAAGCTTGTCGATGTGGGCCATGGTGAAGTCCACGCCGCCTTCCTGGGCAGCGGCCAGCAGGTGCAGGATGGTGTTGGTGGAACCGCCCATGGCGATGTCCATGATCATGGCGTTCTCGAAGGCCTCGAAGGAGGCAATGCTGCGGGGCAATACGCTGGCATCGTTGTGTTCGTAATAACGCTTGGCGTTTTCGACAATCTGGCGGCCGGCGTTCAGGAACAGCTGTTCCCGGTCGGCGTGAGTAGCCAGCAGGGAGCCGTTGCCCGGCAGCGACAGACCGATGGCTTCGGTCAGGCAGTTCATGGAGTTGGCGGTGAACATGCCGGAACAGGAACCGCAGGTGGGACAGGCACTGCGCTCGTACTCTTCCACCTGCTCATCGGAGGCGGACGGATCGGCGGCGATGACCATGGCATCCACCAGGTCCAGTTTGTGCTCGGAGAGCTTGGTCTTGCCGGCTTCCATGGGGCCGCCGGAGACGAAAATCACCGGAATGTTGAGGCGCATGGCAGCCATGAGCATGCCCGGGGTGATCTTGTCGCAGTTGGAGATGCACACCAGCGCGTCGGCACAGTGGGCGTTGACCATGTATTCCACGGAATCGGCGATGATTTCCCGGGAGGGGAGGGAATAGAGCATGCCGTCGTGGCCCATGGCGATGCCATCGTCCACGGCAATGGTATTGAATTCCTTGGCCACACCGCCGGCCTCTTCAATTTCCCGACACACCAGCTGGCCCAGGTCTTTGAGGTGTACGTGGCCGGGCACAAACTGGGTGAAGGAGTTGGCGACGGCAATGATCGGCTTGCCGAAATCGTCATTCTTCATGCCAGTGGCACGCCAGAGTGCACGGGCGCCGGCCATGTTACGACCGCCGGTGGAGGTGTAGGAACGATACTGAGGCATGGTGTGCGGTTCTCTCTTGCTGTGCGGTGAGTCAAAAAAAGACAGGATACCAGATTCGGCGCAGGTCGCATGGCTGTTTTGGTGGCATGCGCTTACACTGAGTAACAGTTGGGTCGTGAGTTTTAACCAATTTTCGGAGAATAATCTATGGCAGACCGGCAAAGCCTCTCGCTGCGTCGCCTGAAGCAGTTCCAGCCGCTGAATCGCCTGACGGATGACCAATTGGTCTTGCTGGCGCATCGGGCAGAGCGCCGAACCCATAATGTGGGTGAACGGGTTATGGAGCGCGGAGTCCGGGATGGGCTGGAGTATTTTCTGATCACGGGGGCGGTGGAGCTGGAGTCACCGGACGGCCGTCAGTTGACCATCGATGCCGGCACAGACAAGGCTCTTAACCCTATCGCCCGCCTGCAGCCACGTATGTATGACGTGACTGCCGTGGAATACTGCGAGTTTCTGGTGGTGGAGCAGGAAGTGCTCGGCCAGATGCTGCGCTCGGCCCCGGCGCTGCAATCCGAGATGCAGTCCAGTGATGCCGTGGATGATGAGACCGAGGAAAATCATCTGCTAATGGAGTTCTACGCCGAGCTACGGTCCAACCAGGTGCGCTTGCCCAGCGTACCGGATGTGGCCTGGAAGGTGCGCCGGATCGTTGACCGGGAGGACACATCGGCCGGGGATGTCGCCACGGCGATCTCCGCTGACCCGGCCATTGCGGTAAAGCTGGTGCGGGCCTGTAACAGCCCGCTCTACCGGGGCCTTGGCGAAGTACACAATGTTCGCGATGCAGTGATTCGTCTGGGCATGCAGACCACCCGTCAGTTGGTCACGGTCTTCGCCATGCAAGAGGTATTCAAGACACGGCGTGCCTCCCTGCAGGCTCATATGGAGCAGCTCTGGCGGCATTCCCGTGAGGTGGCGGCATTGTCCCGCGTGCTGGCAGAGCATGCCACGCGCATCGACCCGGAGCAGGCCATGCTGGCGGGGCTGCTGCATGATATTGGCGTAGTGCCGATTCTGGTCCAGGCCGAGCACCACCCCAAGCTGTTTGCCGATGAAAAGAACCTGCGGCATGCTGTGGCGGATCTGCGTGCTGACATCGGTTGTGCGGTGCTGGAGAACTGGGCTTTCCCGAAAGCGTTTGTCGATGTGGCCCGGTACGCCGAGGACTGGCATCACGAATGCCCGGAACCCGAACCGCAGCTGGCGGACGTGGTGATCGTGGCCCAGCTGCACTCGATGATCGGCAGTGGCCAGAATGATCAGTTGCCGCCTTTTGAGCAGGTGCCCGCCTGGCAACGGCTGGGCGAGCTGGACCTGAACGCTTCCCGGAGCCTGCAGCTGCTTAGCGAAGCCCGTGAAAGAGTGGACGAAGTGCACAAACTTCTGTCGATACGATAACGCTGCCGGAGCTTGTCGAGCTGTGAATCATGTGATCAAGGAAATTCCGCTGTTCCCCCTGAATTCGGTGATTCTGCCAGGGGGGCGTATTCCCATGCAGTTGTTCGAGCCCCGCTATCTCGACATGCTGACTCGCTGTCTGAAAGAGGACAGGGGCTTTGTGGTGGTCCTGTTGCGTGAAGGCACGGAGGTGTCGCTCAAGACCGACTTCTATGACATTGGCACCTACGTGCGGATCGTGGATTTCCAGCAACTGGATAATGGCCTGCTGGGTATTACGGTGGAAGGCGAGCTGAAGGTCCGGGTGCTGAAAAACGCCCAGCAGGCCGATGGTCTGAACCTGGGGGACGTGGAGCAACTGCCGCCTGAAGAAATCGCGGAGGTGCCAGAGCACTTGTACGAGCTCTCATCCGTGCTCAAGGCATTGGGCCGACACCCCGCCATCCGGGAGCTGGATATGGACGTGGATTACCACGATGCACGTCACGTGGGCTGGCGCCTGACCGAGCTTTTGCCATTGGAAAGCCATCAGAAACAGCATCTGCTGGAGTTGCAGAGCCCGTTGGAGCGACTGGAGCGTCTGCAGGCGTTCCTGGAAAACCTGGAAGGCTCCTGAGGCCGATGGGCGACTAACCCGGCCAGGGGCGATAAGCGGCAATGGCGCTTTGCCAGTGGCTGGTGAAGTACAGGGCAATAAAGCCCAGCCATAACGCCAGGGCGACCCAGGTAAACACATCCCCTTTCAGGGCGACCCGGTCATAGCGGCTGTAGCTGGCCCGGGTGGCCCCGGTAATGGCCAGTCCCAAGAGCAAACCGCCCAGGATATCCGTGAACCAGTGGACCCCCAGATACAGCCGGCTGAGCGCCACGGGGATCAAAGGCAATGACAGCAGCAGGTAAGTTTGCCAGCGCTGGGTTTTACGGCTTTCGGCGGCAAGGAAGCTGGCGGCCAGGGTTACCACCACGGTGGCACCGGTGGTGTGGCCACTGGGAAAGCCCCCGGATTGTGGTGGCTTGGCGACAAGGGCCGGGCGGGGTATGTCGATGCCATTTTTCAGCACCATCACCGAAATCGTTGTGAACACGGCTGCGGCCGCAATATGGCTGGCGGCGGCGTAATAGCCCCGGAAGCTCAGGGTAACGACAGCCAGCAGGGCGGCCATCAACAGCACGGGCGGGTCGGCCAGCATGGTGATGGCGACCATGGGCAGATCCAGTACTGGCTGACGCAGCAGTCGAAACCACTCCAGCACCTGTGCATTAACCTCAGCCAGTTCCGGGCTGTGCGATGCCAGCAGCGCCAGAATCGTGAAGAGTGCGGCACTCGCCGCCGCCATGACCAGTGAAGGCAGTGGAAACTCGCCCCGGCGGCTCGGCCGTTCGTTGGTGTAAAGCCGCCAGAATCGATGGGTGGCGTCGTAGCTGACCATGCGCCGCTCGAGCCAGCGATACATCCGGCTGCCTTCTCCCAGGCCCAGTCCCAGCCTCAGGGCGACAACGTAGGTGATTAACAGGGTTGCGGCCGCAACCCCCAGCACCGGATAGAAATGCGGCGGGGGTTGAATCTCGCTGGCGACGGCCTTGCCCAGGGCATATCCGGGCATCACATAGACGATGGCCCAGCCAGCGGCGGACAGCACGTTGAAGGCGACAAACCGGGCCCACGACATATGGAAGGCGCCGGCGATCAGTGGCATCACCGGGCGTATGGGGCCGACAAAGCGCCCAATGATCACGCTTTTACCGCCATGGATCTGGAAAAAATGCTCCCCCCTGTCGACAACCCGTGGGTACCGGCTGAATGGCCAGACTGAATGCAGGCGGCCTTGCAGGAGCCGTCCCAGCGCAAAGCTCAGCGTGTCGCCGACGATCGCGCCAATCCCCGCCCAGAAGAGAATCTCGGGAAGCGCCGCCCCGCCGTTGCCGGCCAGCATGGATAGCGCAAACAGCAGGGCGACCCCGGGCACCAGGATGCCGGCAATGGCCAGCGATTCGATGCAAGCGGTGGCGAAGAGTGCGAAAGTCAGCCAGCCGGGGTGGGCGCTTACCCAGGCTGTTATGTTAGCCAGCCAGTCTCCGGTCATGCCTGCGCCGGTTCTCCGGAAATAAACCAGGCCGTATCTGCCCCTCGTTGCCGTGCCTCAGCCATGGCCTGCAGCGCCCGGGCCTTAAGGGTTTCTGCCTGGGTGTCGTCGCTGCTGCGGGTGGTACAACCCAGGCTGATGGCCACCGGGCCCACCTCAGGCCATTCCTGCTCACTGATGCTGCGCCGGATTCGCTCAGCAATCACCCGGACCCCTTCCTCCGGGGTGAAGGGCAGCACCAGAAAGAACATGGCGTCATCACCGCTGTAGAGTGAGTCACCGGCCCGAATGATGTCGAACAGCTGACGGGTAATGTTGCGCAACAGTGTTTGCAGACCTTGGGTGCCATGCAGGGTGCGGATTTCCTCGGCGTGGTCCAGGTCCAGGGCAATCATCGACAGGGGATGGCCGGTGGCTATGGCCCGGCTGATTTCCTTTTGCAGGGTTTCATCCAGGAAACGGGGATTCTGCGCGCCGGTAACCGGGTCGGTCAGGGCCAGGTCTTTGGCAGACTCTGCCATATGGTCGTAATGCCAGGCATACCAGGCGGTGATGGCCAGCAAGAGCAGTAGGCCTCCGGTGAGGTTCAGTGCAGCTACCAAGGGGCTGGTGAACCAGGACACCAGAAGCATGGGGATCAACAGTGCCGCTGACAGAAGGAGGCCGTGTCGCAGGGGCAGGATCAACAGGTTGAGTACTACCAGCGGCGCGGCCCAGTGGCCAATGCCGGGTGCGTCAAGGGTCACCACGCTCGCCGCCAGACCGGCATTGATGAGCGTCAGAAGGATGGCGTGGCCCGGAGCTGACAGCTGGTGGCGGCGGCAGATGACGGTATAGGCGAGTCCAACCAGTAGAACAGCCGCCATTGCCAGGCCGAGATAAAAAAGGCTGTAGAAGCCGTAGCGCAGGTTCTGTAACGCCAGGATGGCAATAAACACGGCGGCCAGACTGTAGCCACCGGCGTGTGTCCAGGTTCGGAGTCGGGTTTCCGTCATGGTCTGGCTCCCGTGCTGCCATTATCCGGGTGTGCGTCGTGGCTAAGGGGCTGGGATCGGTCACCGTTTTTCTGCTGGGCCCGGCGCAGGGCTTTGACCGCGTTTTGCTGAAGGCTTTCGGCGTCGTCACCGATATTCAGGCCGGCAACGCCGCTACAGGATGTCATGTTCAAGCCTTGGTTTGTCATCAGCTGGTCCAGGCCCGGGCGAAGGGCACTGATGGTTTGTGTGGCTTCGGCGGTGTTCATGCCCGGCAGGATGATCAGAAATTCGAGATTTCCGGTTCGGTAGTAGGTGTCGAAATCCCGCAGTTTCCCGTGCAGGTAGTGACCAATCCGGGGCAGGATCGCGAGAATGTCTTCTTCCGGGACAGCCTCACCTGGCGCGCCGTCCAGACCCAGGATGGCCACGGACAGGTTGCTGCCTTCCCGTTCGCTGCGCTGGATTTCCTTGTGCAGGTCAGCGGAGAGAAATTCCCGGCTGGCGGCCTGGGTCAGCTCATCGGTGCGTCTTAGTGGCAGGAGCTGACGGGATTTGTACTCGCGCATGAACACCAGGATCATGGCAAGAAGTGTGGCCAGGCTCAGGGCGGCCAGCATTTGGTGGCGATCGGGCAGGAGGACATGCCACTGGGTAATGATCACGGCCGCCGGCAGTATGATAGCCAGCAGGCCGGCGGCAATAGCCCCGGGGAAAATGGCGAAGGCGATGAGGGGCAGGGCATACAGCCAGTAGCTGAAGGACCAGAGCCCGAGCCAGAGAGCCGCCAGTACCAGCGGTGTCAGCGCCAGATAGACAATTTGATAAAGTCTGCCGGGCAGCGGTGGTTTAGTGACCGACTGGAGCATGGTGATGGTCCCTTGCTGGCGTATCCATTGAATATCGAAACCCGTGCAGCAATTATAATAGGCCTTTGGGGTGCGGACTTGAAACGCGAAAGGTAAAGTAACGGACCGAAATTGCAAACCGCAGAGATAATGAAGGGTACACCAATGGATGTTGCAGCCTATATGGCAGAGCTGGGTCAACAGGCCCGAGCCGCCGCACGAGAAGTCGCCCGTTCCGCCACCGCTGTGCGCAATCAGGCCCTGCTGGCCACCGCGCGAGCGCTGGACGCGGCTCGGGAAGAACTGGCCCAGGCCAATGCCAAAGACCTGGAGGCCGGTCGTGCCAATGGCCTGGATGCGGCGATGCTGGATCGCCTGGAACTGACGCCGGCGCGCATCGACACCATGATTGAAGGCCTGCGCCAGGTGGCCACCTTACCCGACCCGGTGGGTGAAATCAGCGATATGACCTATCGCCCCTCGGGCATCCAGGTGGGCAAAATGCGTGTGCCCCTGGGGGTCATCGGCATTATTTATGAGTCCCGTCCGAACGTGACGGTGGAGGCCGCAAGCCTCTGCCTGAAGTCCGGCAATGCCACCATCCTGCGCGGGGGCTCTGAAGCCATTAACTCCAATCAGGCGATCGCCCAGTGCCTGATGCGGGGGCTGACGGAAGCCGGCCTGCCGGAAACGGCGGTTCAGGTGGTTAAAACCACGGACCGGGCGGCCGTGGGTGAACTGATCACCATGCCCCAGTACGTGGACGTCATTGTGCCGCGCGGTGGCAAGGGCCTGATCGAGCGCATCAGTCGTGACGCCCGTGTACCGGTGATCAAGCACCTGGATGGCGTCTGCCATGTCTACATCGACAGCCATGCGGATCCGGAGAAGGCCCTGAGGGTGGCGGTGAACTCCAAGACCCAGCGCTACGGCACCTGTAACACCATGGAAACCCTGTTGGTGGACGGTGAAATTGCCGACGACATCCTGCCATTACTGGCCGAACAGTTCGCTGCCAAAGGGGTGGAGTTGCGCGGCTGCGAGCGGACCCGCGCGGTGTTGGATACCATCACCGAGGCCACCGAAGAGGACTGGCACGAAGAATACCTGGCGCCAATCCTGGCGATCCGGGTCGTCGATGGTCTGGATGCGGCGATTGATCATATCAACCGCTACAGCTCCCAGCATACCGACAGCATCATTACCGAGAACTACACTCGGGCGCGCCGGTTCCTGATGGAAGTGGACTCCAGTTCGGTCATGGTTAACGCTTCCACCCGTTTTGCCGATGGCTTTGAGTATGGCCTGGGTGCCGAAATCGGCATTTCCACCGACAAAATCCATGCCCGGGGACCGGTCGGGCTTGAGGGCCTGACGTCCCAGAAATACCTGGTCTTTGGCGACGGCCACATCCGGACCTGATTGCATGCACGTTATCTACGGCGGAACGTTTGATCCGATCCATCATGGTCACCTGCGCCTGGCGCTGGAAGTCTGCGATGCCCTGTCTGTGGCAACGATTGACCTGGTGCCATGCCATATTCCACCGCATCGCGGGGATACCGGTGCGGACTCACAACAGCGCCTGGATCTGTTGCAGTTGGCCATCGCTGGCGAACCGGCCCTGCGGGTGGATGACCGGGAGTTGCGCCGTGCCGGCGCTTCCTATACCGCCGACACCCTGCGCCAGCTCCGTGAAGAGCTGGGGCCGGATGAACCCCTGGCCATGGTGGTGGGCACCGATGCCTTCGCGGCGTTTGACCGCTGGCGGGAATGGCAGGCCATTCCCGAGCTGGCTCACATTGTGGTGGTTCGTCGACCGGGAGCGGACCTGCCGTCCGGCAGCGAAGCGCAGAAACTGGTGAAAAGCCGGCGGGCCGACGATCATCAGGCCTTGCACGAACAACCCTGTGGCCTGGTGCTGGAACTGGACCCGCCGCTGCTCGACATATCGGCCACCGGTATTCGCCAGCGTATCGCCGATGGTCGTTCACCACGGTATCTCACCCCCGATTCGGTCTGGCACTCGATTCGCGCACAAGGGCTGTACGGTGTCTGCACCCGCAGCAAGGTTTAGTGATACAATTGCGCCGAATCTAATAGATCGGGCGGCCATCCTGGCCAGCGCCCGCACGACAGGGTAATTATGCAGGCAGAACAGTTGAAAGATCTGGTGGTCAATGCGCTTGAAGACATCAAGGCGCAGGACGTCAGTGTTGTTGATGTTCGGGACCGCACCAGCGTCACCGATTTCATGGTTATTGCATCGGGTACTTCCAGTCAGCATGTCAGGGCTCTTGCCGATTCCGTGGTGACAGACGCCCGGGAAGAAGGCGTGAAAGCCAGCAATGTGGAAGGTGGCGGCAGCGACTGGATTCTTGTGGACCTTGGTGATGTGGTGGTCCATGTCATGATGCCTGCCACCCGGGAGTTCTACGACCTCGAACGCTTCTGGCGTGATGCCCCCCATGTGGGTGCCGCCGGCAGCGAATAATTATGCGCCTGCGTCTGATCTGTGTCGGGCAGAAAATGCCTGATTGGGTCACCAGGGGATACAATGATTACGCGCGTCGGATGCCGCCGGAATTGTCCCTGGAGTTGACCGAAATCCCCATGGCTCATCGCGGCAAGAACCCGGATATTCCCCGGCTGATGCAGCGAGAGAGCGACGCGATCCTGGCCGCCGTTGGCCAGCGTGATCGCGTGGTTGCCCTGGAAGTGGGAGGGCGCCCATGGTCCACGGAAAAACTGGCCAGCCAATTGGAGAACTGGCAACTGGACGGGCAGGATGTCAGCTTTCTGGTTGGTGGGCCGGACGGACTGGCAGAGGCCTGTCGGCAGAGAGCGGATCAGCAGTGGTCTCTGTCGCCCCTGACACTTCCCCATCCCCTCGTGCGCATCCTGCTCGCTGAGCAGCTTTACCGCGCCTGGTCCATCACCCGCAATCACCCTTACCACCGGGCCTAGGAGCGTTTATGGCGTGGGGTGAGTTCAAGGACACGGCGGGCGAGCGTCGGCTGTTCCAGCGTCGGGCGCTGGTGATGCTGGTCTTGGTGCTGCTGGTGCTTGGCGGCTTGCTGGGCCGCATGTACCAGCTGCAGGTGGTCGAGCATGATGTCTACGCCACGCTTTCAGACAAGAACCGGATTCAGGTGCAATCCGTACCGCCGCCCCGGGGGCTAATCTACGACCGCAATAACGTACTGCTGGCCGAGAACCGACCGGTGTTCAGCATCACCGTTGTGCCTGAACGGGTGGACGACATGGAGGCCACGCTGGCAGGTCTGCAGGACATGGTGACCATTTCCGAGGATGATCTGAAGCGTTTCCGACGCCGCCTGGGAGAATATCGGCGCCCCTACGAGGCTATTCCCCTGCGTTACAACCTGAGCGAGGAAGAGATTGCCAAGGTCTCTGTGCGCCGACATGAATTCCCCGGTGTGGAAGTGGAAGCCGAACTGGTTCGACACTATCCCTACAGTGAGTTGACCGCCCATGTCCTGGGCTATGTCGGGCGCATCAACCGGGAAGAGCTGCAGCGCATTGATTCGGTCAACTACGCGGGCACCAACTACATCGGAAAATCGGGCATCGAGCGTTTTTACGAAGATGTCCTGCACGGCAAGGTGGGTTACCAGCACGTTGAGACGAACGCCCGTGGCCGAATCCTGCGGGTGCTGGAACGGGAAAATCCGGCACCAGGTGAAGATCTCCAGTTGCATCTTGACCTGCGGCTTCAGCGCAAAGCTCATGAGTTGCTCAAAGGGCAGCGGGGCACGATCATTGCCATTGAACCGTCGACTGGCGGCATCCTTGCACTGGCCAGCGTACCCTCGTTCGACGCCAACCAGTTTGTCACCGGGATTGACGCCAAAGCTTATCGTGAGCTCAGTACCAGTATCGACAAGCCGCTGTTTAACCGGGCCTTGCGTGGCCAATACCCGCCAGGCTCAACGATCAAGCCGATGATGGCTGTGGCAGCGCTGGACAGCGGTGCGACCACTCGGGACAGGAAAATCTATGACCCTGGCTATTACCAGCTCAATGATACCGGTCGTCGTTGGCGGGACTGGAAGCGTACCGGTCACGGCTGGGTCGACCTGGTCGAGGCGGTGGCCGAGTCCTGTGACGTCTACTTTTATGAGATGGGGGTGGATATGGGCATCGACACCATGCATCACTATCTGTCGGCGTTCGGTTTTGGTGAAGACGCCACCCTGGATGTGGCTGGCGCACTCGAGGGGATTCTGCCGTCACGGGAATGGAAGCGCGCCCACCGGGACCAGCCCTGGTACCCGGGGGACTCGGTCAACATGAGTATTGGTCAGGGCTTTTTCCTGGCGACGCCGCTTCAGCTAGCCACTGCGACGGCGCTCATTGCCAATCGAGGAGAATGGGTGGAGCCACGGTTGCTTAAGGACATCCCGGGGGACCGCCCGGTTGAGGAGTTTCTTCCCGAACGCACCCACAAGCCGCTTGAGCTGAAGAACCCGGATGACTGGGAGTACGTGGTTGATGCCATGGAAGAGGTGATGCATGGTCGTCGGGGTACAGCGCGTCGCGCCAGTGTCGGGGCCGATTACCGGATGGCGGGTAAAACGGGTACCGCCCAGGTGTTCAGTCTCGAAGGGGCGGAGTATGAGGCTGAAGATGTCCGCGAGCGTTTGCGCGACCACGCCCTCTTTGTGGGATTTGCCCCGGCTACGGATCCCAAGATTGCTGTCGCGGTGATTGTGGAAAATGGCGGTGGCGGCAGCGCCGTAGCAGCGCCAGTCGCCAGGGAGCTGTTTGATGCCTGGCTGGAAGAGCTCCCGGCGGAGGATCGGGCGGCAGCTGAAGCGGCGGATGCCGGGGAGGAGCGTTGATGCTGGGAGTCAAAGAAGGCGGTGAAGACCTGATCCGCAAACGCAGCATCTGGACCATGCTGCACATCGATCCTTTGTTGTTCCTGCTGTTGATAGTGCTGATGGCCGGTGGGCTGTTCATTCTCTATAGCGGCGCGGACCGTAACCTGATGGTGGTGAAGGCCCAGGCCATCCGGTTTGGCATTGGCCTTGGGGTGATGCTTTTCCTGGCGCAGCTTGATCCTGCGGTGTTCCGCCGCTGGGCGCCCTGGTTGTACCTGGCTGGCCTGGCTGGCCTGGTGGCGGTGCTGCTGGTGGGGATTGGCGCCAAGGGGGCCCAGCGCTGGCTATCGCTTCCCGGCCTGCCCCGGTTCCAGCCCTCCGAGGGCATGAAGATGGTCGTGCCCATGGCCACGGCCTGGTACCTTTCCCGTTACTATCTGCCGCCGACCTTCTCCAGGGTTATGCTTGGGCTGGTCATTGTGCTGATGCCGATGGCGTTGATTATTTTGCAGCCGGATCTGGGCACCTCGCTGCTGGTTGGCGCTGCCGGTATTTTTGTGGTGTTTTTTGCCGGCATCAGTTGGAAGTTGATTTCGGCTTTTTTTGCCATCGTGGCGGTTTCAGCACCGTTGATGTGGTTTTTCGTGATGAAGGAGTACCAGAAACAGCGTGTTTTGACGCTGCTGGATCCACAGAGCGATCCGCTGGGCGCTGGCTGGAATATTATCCAGTCCAAGACCGCCATTGGCTCGGGAGGCCTGGATGGCAAGGGGTGGTTGCAGGGCACTCAGTCACACCTGGAGTTTCTGCCCGAGAGTCATACCGATTTCATCGTTGCCGTGATGGCCGAAGAGTTCGGTTTTATTGGCATGCTGATCCTCATCACCCTGTATTTCCTGATTATCCTGCGTTGCCTTTACATCGCCTCCACTGCCCAGGATTCCTTCAGTCGGCTGCTCGGTGGCGCCCTGTCGATGACGTTCTTCATGTACGTGTTCGTCAACATCGGCATGGTCAGTGGTTTGCTGCCCGTGGTTGGCGTACCCTTGCCGCTGATCAGTTATGGCGGCACCTCGGCCATCACGCTGCTGGCGGCCTTTGGCATACTGATGTCGATCCAGACCCATCGTCGCATGATTGCGGCCTGATCATGGCGGGCCGGTAATGGCGAAGTTTGTCGGGAACCCGTTACAATACGACCTGTCAGTATGGGCTGACCAATAGTGAATAGCGGGTTGCGAATGAATAGGTGGTTAATGGCAAAACAATGGGGCGCACTGCTGCTGGCGGTGATGACCCTGGGTGGTTGCGCCAGTTCACCCGAAACCGACCATTCGGCCCGTTACACCCTGAAACAGGACCGGGCCCCGGCCGGGGGCTTTGATGCCAGCGGTCTGGCCGATGCTGTTCCGCGCTATCAGGCGCCGCAGACGGCGGGCAATAAGTCGCCATACACGGTCTGGGGCAAATCTTACCGGGTCCTGGACAGTAACGATGGTTATGTGGCGCGTGGAATCGCCAGTTGGTACGGTGAAAAATTCCATGGCCATAAGACATCGAATGGCGAAGTCTTTGATATGTACGCCATGTCGGCGGCGCACAAATCCCTGCGGATTCCGGGTTACGCGAAAGTAACCAATTTGGATAACGGTCGCTCCGTGATTGTGCGCGTGAATGACCGCGGCCCGTTTCACGACAATCGCTTGATCGATTTGTCTTATGCGGCGGCAAAAAAACTGGGTTACCATGACCACGGAACCGCCCGGGTGGAAGTGGCAGCGATTACCGTTCGCCCGGACGGCACGATGTACCTGGCGGGTGAGCCCTGGGAGCCGGCATCAGAAAGCGCAGTCACCCCGCCACTTAATGCGGGTATGGAAACCGGGGAGGGAGAACAGGTTCAGTCTTCTGACGAAACGCTGTCGGGTGAAGCCCTGTTTGTCCAGTTGGGCGCCTTCAGCAACCGTGATCCTGCCCGGGCCTTGCTGGCGCGGGCGCAGAACGTGGTGGACAGTCCCATGCGTGTGAGGGAAGTAAGCACGGACCGAGGCCGATTCCATCGCGTTCAGGTAGGGCCTTTCCCGAATGAAAGCGAAGCGCGCTACGCTCAGACTCTTCTGGAATCACTGGGGTTTGGTCAGACCATTGTTCTTACCGATTCCCATTAGACAACACCTGAATGCAGGTAGAAGACGCAATTCAACCCGACAACCAATGACACAACCAATGGCTTTCAAGATGATCACTCGCATACTTCTTCTGGCGCTTTCACTGACATTCCTGGCAGCCCAGGCTTCGGCTCAGTCCGTTTTGATCCCGTCGCCTCCTCAGGTCGCCGGCAGCTCGTGGGTGTTGATGGACCCGCTGAGTGATCGCATCATCATGGAAGAGAACAGCGATGAGCGCCTCCCGCCAGCCAGTCTGACCAAGATGATGACTGCTTACATCGTTGAGCGGGAACTCGATGAAGGACGCATTTCCCTGTCAGATATGGTGCCGATCAGTGTCAAGGCCTGGCGTACTGGCGGCTCGCGCATGTTTGTTCAGGAAGGTACCGAAGTGTCGGTGGACAAACTGCTGAAAGGGGTGATCATCCAGTCCGGCAACGATGCTACCGTGGCTCTGGCCGAGTACATTGCCGGCAGTGAAGGCGCATTCGTTGACATCATGAATCAGCAGGCGCAGCTGCTGGGAATGAAAAACACCCATTTTGAAAACGCGACGGGTCTGCCCGCCGAAAACCATTATTCCACCGCCTATGATTTGGCGCTGCTGGCCAAAGCGATTATTCAGGATTACCCGCAGAACTACGATCTTTATGCGGAAAAGCATTTTACCTACAACAACATCCGTCAGCCCAACCGCAACACTCTACTTTGGCGGGATGAGAGCGTGGACGGTCTGAAGACTGGTCATACCGAAGAAGCCGGATACTGCCTGGTGGCCTCCGCCAAGCGCGAAAATACCCGTCTGATCGCCACGGTCATGGGGACCAACAGCGCCGACGCGCGGGCGCAGGAAGTCCAGAAGATGCTGAATTACGGCTTCCGCTATTACCAGAGTGAGCTGCTTTTCCGTGCCGGCCAGGAATTGGTTGATACCCGGGTATGGGGTGGAGAGCAGGACCAGGTGTCTGTTGGGATGGCAGAAGACGTCTACGTGACCATTCCGCGCGGTTCGCGGGATTCTCTGGAATCGGTGGTGGACCTTGATTCTGTCATTAAAGCGCCCATTAATGTGGGAGACGAGCTTGGCCGGGTGTCGGTCACGCTCAATGGTGAAACCCTGGTGGACAAGCCGGCCCTGGCGCTAACTGAAGTGCCTGAAGGTGGCCTGTTCAAGCGTCTGTGGGACGCCATCAAACTGTTCTTTGTACAACTGTTTAATTGAGGTTGTCGGCGCTGTTAGCCGGTGACCGGGAGAAAAATACGGCATGACTGAGCCGAAAGCCCCAAAAATCGAGTTCCCCTGTGATTATGTGATCAAGGTGATTGGCAACGCCGCGCCGGATTTCACCGAGTTTGTTGTGGAAGTGGTAGAGCAACATGCCCCGGGAATCTCTGAAACCGATATCACCGTCAACGACAGCAGCAAGGGCCGGTTCTCTTCGGTCCAGCTGAAGATCGTGGCGACAGGGGAGCGGCAGCTCAAGGCGCTGTTTGAAGACCTCAAGGCCAGTGGCCGCGTGCACATGGTGCTTTGATGCCAGATTTGATCGTCCGGTCCCTGGGGCAGCAACCGTACACCGAAACCTGGGAAGCAATGAAGGCGTTCACCGCCTCCCGCGATGCAGACACGGTGGACGAGTTGTGGTGCCTGGAGCATCCCTCCGTGTTCACCCAGGGGCAGGCCGGCAAGGCTGAACATATCCTGCTACCGGGGGATATTCCGGTGGTGCAGGTGGATCGGGGCGGTCAGGTGACCTATCACGGCCCCGGACAGCTGGTTATTTATCTGTTGATCAACCTGACCCGTCGCAAGCAGGGCGTACGTGCGCTGGTGGATGATATTGAGCAATCTATCGTCGCCACGCTGGCCGGTCTTGGTATTGACGCCGCACCCAGGCCGGACGCGCCAGGGGTCTATGTCGATGGCGCCAAGATTGCTTCGTTGGGGCTGAGGGTGCGTCGTGGCTGCTCCTTCCACGGGCTGGCGCTCAATGTGAATATGGACATGGAGCCGTTCAGTCGCATCAATCCCTGTGGTTATGCCGGCATGCCCATGTGTCAGGTCCGTGACTTTCAGGCTGGCGCCACGGTGGCCGACCTGGAGCGTCGTTTGGTCAAGGAACTGGTGCAGCGCCTGGGGCATGAGCAGGTTATTCACTGCACCGACAGTCCTTCCAGTCTTTAGCCTGCCCCCTCAGGTAGCCATTGCGCCGGCTTTGAGCACCACCCAGATGACGAAGGCATAGCGTAGCCCTTTGCCGATCGCTACCAGAATCACGAAATTCAGCCAGGGCACCCGCATGATGCCACCTACAAGGGTCAGCGCATCGCCACCAATGGGCAGCCAGCCCAGCAATAACGACCACTGACCGTAGCGATTAAACCGGTTCCGGGCCTTGTGCAGTTGGGTCTCGCTGACTGGAAACCAGCGCCGGTCCTTGAAGCGATCCACCTGGCGGCCAATAATGCCGTTAACGACCGAGCCCAGCGTATTGCCTGCCGTTGCCCAGAACCAGAGCCAGAACAGAGAGTAATCCTGGCTGGCGAGAGTGCCGAGCAGTATTTCTGAATAGGCCGGCAGCAGGGTTGCTGCGGCAAAGGCGGTCAGGAAAAGCGTGAGATAGCTCATGCGAGGAATCGTAAAGCACTATCATTGTCATGGTAAGTGCTAATTTCCATTCTCCGTCAGGGCTGGCACTATCTCGGTATTATCTTAAACACTTATCTGTCTCAGGAGCATGTATGGAAACAGTAACCATTTATGGCCGCACGAGCTGTCCGTTTTGTGTGATGGCGAAGAATTTGTGCGAGTCCAGGCACATTCCTTTTACCTGGATCGATATGATTGAGCGGGGCATGAGCAAGCAGGACATTGCTGATGAAATTGGCAAGCCCGTGCATACCGTGCCGCAGATTCTGGTGGGCGATGAATATGTGGGCGGCTTTGACGAGTTTTCCGCGTATGTTCGCCGGCACGAGGCGGAGACCTCTCAGTAAGCGGACGAGGCACGTTTTTGATACGAAAAAGCCCGGCATCATGGCCGGGCTTTTTATTAGGCTGAAAACGGGTGCTTACAGCTCGAAGTCGGTTTTCAGCTTCTTCTCCACCAGCTGGTTTTTCAGCTTGGCCACTTTGGGCAGGCCACCTTCAAATGGTGGGAAGTTCTCACCGGCAATCAGCGGCTTCATGTAATCCCGGCAGTCCTGAGTGATCGCGAAGCCATCATCGGTGATGTAATGGATTGGCATTTTCTTTTCCTGATTTGCCACTTCGCTCAGGTTGGCCTCACCGATGGACCAGCGGTAAGGGCTGGCCTGTTCGCGCACGATGGTCGGCATCAGGGCCTGCTTGCCCGCCAGTGCCATTTCCACGGCGGCTTCACCCACGGCGTAGGCTTGCTCCACGTCGGTGGCGGAGGCAATGTGGCGCGCCGAGCGCTGCAGGTAGTCGGCGACCGCCCAGTGATACTTGTGGCCCAGCGCCTGTTTGACCATGTTTGCCAGGGCAGGAGCAACACCACCCAACTGGGTGTGGCCGAAGGCATCCTTGGCACCGGCATCGGCCACGAAATGGCCGTCTTCGTACTGGGCACCTTCCGAGGCAACCACCACGCAGTAGCCATAATCCTTCACGCACTGGTCAACACGGGCCAGGAATTTCTCCCGGTCAAACGCCACTTCCGGGAACAGGATGATGTGTGGCGGTTGGCCTTCGCCTTCACCGGCCAGACCACCGGAGGCAGCAATCCAGCCGGCGTGGCGACCCATCACTTCGAGGATGAAGACTTTGGTGGAGGTGTCGCACATGGACTTGATGTCCAGGCTGGCTTCCAGGGTGGACGTGGCGATGTACTTGGCCACCGAGCCGAAGCCCGGGCTGCAGTCGGTGAACGGCAGGTCGTTGTCGACGGTTTTGGGCACACCAATACAGGTGATCGGATAACCCATCTTTTCGGCCAGTTGGGAAACCTTGAACGCGGTATCCTGGGAATCGCCGCCACCGTTGTAGAAGAAGTAACCGATGTCGTGGGCACGGAATACTTCAATCAGGCGCTCGTATTCGCGCTGGTTTTCGCTGATGTTCTTCAGCTTGTAGCGGCATGAACCAAACGCGCCGCCGGGCGTATGTATCAGGGCCTGGATGGCGTCGTCGGATTCCAGGCTGGTATCAATGAGCTCCTCTTTCAGGGCGCCGATAATACCGTTACGACCGGCGTACACCTTGCCAATCTGGTCCGGGTGTTTGCGCGCTGTCTGGATAACACCGCAAGCACTGGCGTTAATAACAGCGGTGACACCGCCGGACTGAGCGTAAAATGCGTTTTTGATGGCCATTACGGGGTAAGCCTCCTGCTGGTTCGACAATGGCGCAGATAATACGCCAAACTTCCCGGTTTTTCATGATCAGATCATCGCCCTTGACCCGGTCAATGGGATGATGGAGGCTTTGCAGGTTTTCAATCAGGAGGCGGTACCTCAATGCACATTCATATTCTGGGAATCTGCGGCACCTTTATGGGGAGTCTGGCCGTCATTGCCCGTGAGCTGGGCCACAAGGTCACCGGCTCGGATCAAGGCGTGTATCCGCCCATGAGCACCCAGCTTGAAGCCCAGGGTATTGAGTTGATGGAGGGGTATGGCGCGGAAAACCTCAAGCCAAAGCCGGATCTGGTGTTGATCGGCAATGCCATGTCACGGGGCAACCCGGAAGTCGAGGCGGTGCTGAACCAGCACATTGATTACATGTCCGGTCCCGAATGGCTTTCCCGGGAAGTGCTGCGTCATCGTTGGGTGCTGGCCGTTGCTGGTACTCACGGAAAAACCACCACCACCGCCATGTTGTTGTGGATTCTGGATCAGGCCGGCTTCGAACCGGGTTACCTGGTGGGCGGCGTGCCCCAGGACTTTTCCGTCTCCGCCCGCCTGGGCAAAAGTGATTTCTTTGTCATCGAGGCCGACGAATACGACAGCGCGTTCTTCGACAAGCGCTCCAAGTTTGTCCACTACCGCCCCGATACCCTGATCCTGAATAACCTGGAGTATGACCACGCCGATATTTTCGAGAACGTGGAAGCCATTGAGCGCCAGTTCCACCACCTGGTGCGCACCGTGCCCTCCCAAGGCATGATTGTGCGGCCTGCCCGGGATGTTCACCTCGACAATGCCCTTGGCCTGGGTTGCTGGAGTTCCGTCCAGGACACCGCTATTGGAAGCGAAGTGGGGCACATGGCTGACTGGCGAGCTGAGTTGTTGTCAGAGGATGGCAGCCGGTTCATGGTGATTCACCACGAGCAACCGGTTGCGGCCCTGAGATGGAACCTCACCGGTACCCACAACGTGCGCAACGCGCTCTCCGCGATCGCGGCAGCCCGGCACATTGGCATCACCCCGGACCACGCCGTGGCGGCGTTGTGCCGGTTTGGTGGTGTGAAGCGTCGCATGGAGTTGATCGCCGAGATCGGTGGGGTTCGCGTGTATGACGATTTTGCCCATCATCCCACCGCCATCGCCTCCACCCTGGAAGGCTTGCGCAATCGTGTCGGCGATGAGCCGATCCTGGCCATTGTGGAGCCGCGCTCGAACACCATGAAACAGGGCGTGCACCAGCAGGCGCTGATTCCCAGTACGGATGCGGCCGATCGGGTGCTGTGGGGCAATCTGACGGATATGGCGTGGCTGCCGGTGCTACTCGAAGGCTGGAAAGAAGGGCAGGGAGCTGGTGATCATCATCGAGTAGAGGATTCGGTGGAAGCGCTGATCGGCAGCGCCTTGGAGCAACTCCCGGAAACCTGCCATATTGTGATCATGAGTAACGGTGGCTTTGGTGGCATTCACCAGAAACTCGTGGCGGAACTGGAGAAAGTGCGTGGCTGAATCACCGGCGGTAGTTAATCTGGCATTCACCGGCGCCTCGGGCGCCCAGTACGGCCTGCGGCTGTTGCAGTGTCTGGTGGCGAATCAATGCCGGGTAAATGTCATGGTCAGCAGGGCGGCCCAGGTGGTGATCGCCACGGAAACCGATTTCCGATTGCCGGGTTCGCCGCCGGCCATGAAAGAGGCGTTTACCGAATACACCGGTGCGGCTGATGGCCAGATCCAGGTTTTCGGTCGGGAAGAGTGGTTTTCACCGCCGGCCTCCGGCTCTGGAGAGAAAGCTCCGTTGGTGGTGTGCCCCTGTAGCACGGGTACTTTGTCAGCGCTTGCCACCGGCGCCAGTAACAACCTGATCGAACGGGCCGGGGATGTAGCGCTGAAAGAGCGCCGCCAGTTGATCCTGGTGTTGCGCGAATCGCCATACTCGGAAGTGCACCTGGAAAATATGCTCAAGCTCACCCGGATGGGTGCGGTGATTATGCCGGCCAGCCCGGGGTTCTATCACAAGCCGGAGTCGGTCGATGATCTGGTGGACTTCATGGTGGCAAGGATTCTGGACCATCTGGGTCTGGAGCAGACCATGGTGCCGCGTTGGGGGGAGTCTAAGGGCTCAACGGTGCAAGAGTAAGCGGGTAGGTCTTTCCAAAACACGCTGTAAATACGTCCCTGTAGCGCTCGTCCTCCGCCATCCATGGCTCCGCACGGTTTTGGGAAGACTTGCCCGCTTACTCCCAGAGTACGGGCGTAAACAAACAGACACAAAAATACAGCACAATAGCATCGCGCTGACGTGTGTAATCGTATGGGAGTTTTAATTAACCTGGGGAGTATCAAGGCCACTTCTTAGGGGGAAGAAGTGGTGCCGAGGAGAGGACTTGAACCTCCACGGGGTTGCCCCCACTAGCACCTGAAGCTAGCGCGTCTACCAATTTCGCCACCTCGGCAGATGACTTGTTGAGGTGTGCCCCTCAACCGATGGCGCGTACTTTAAGGATTCCTTCCGGGTCTGTCAAACACTTTTTTCAAAAAAGTTTTCAGAAACTTGCATAGGTAAAAACACGCTCTGGTTAGGCAGGTAAGACATCCCGACGTTATACTGGGGTAAATATGAATTTTGCCGCACTGTTGCGGCCAACCAAGAAGGATCCGAATGGTTTCCCGGAAGAAAGAAAACAAAGACCCGAATGCTGAGCTCGAGGCTCGCAAATACGAAAACCCGGTACAGAGCCGGGAGTATATTATCCAGCACCTGAAAGAGCGGGGGGCGCCAGCCACTCATGAGACGCTCTGCCAGGAGTTCGGGCAGACTGAGCCAGATAGTATTGAAGCCATCCGCCGTCGCTTGATCGCCATGTGCCGCGACGGGCAGTTGATCTGCAACCGTCGGGGTGCATATCTGCCACTGGATGAAGCTGAACTGGTTACAGGCCGCATTGTCGGTCACAAAGATGGTTTCGGTTTCCTGATCCCGGATGACAAAGGCTCCGATCTTTTCCTGACCGCCCGACAGATGCGCCAGGTGTTTCACGGTGACCGTGTTGCCGCCCGGGTGGACCGGGTAGATGACCGTGGCCGTCGCGAGGGCGTGATTGTCGAAGTACTGGAGCACAAGACCGAGCAGATCGTCGGGCGCTTCTTCAAGGAGAGCGGCATTGCCTTTGTGGTGCCGGAAAACGCCCGCATCAACCACGAAATCCTGATTCCCGATGAGCAGGCGGGCGGTGCCGTGCATGGCCAGTATGTGGTGGCCGATATCCTGCGCCAGCCAACCATTCGCACCCAGCCCACTGGCCAGATTGTCGAAATCCTGGGCGAGCACATGGCCCCGGGCATGGAAATCGACGTGGCCATCCGCTCCTACGACATTCCCCACAACTGGCCGACGGAAGTGGGCGAGCAGGCGGCTTCGATCCCTGAAGAAGTGGAAGAAAAGGACAAGCAGAACCGGGTGGATATCCGGAACATGCGTCTGGTCACCATTGATGGCGAAACTGCCCGGGATTTTGACGACGCCATCTATTGCGAGCCGCGCCCGCGCGGCGGTTACCGGCTGGTGGTGGCCATTGCCGATGTGTCCCATTACGTGCGTCCGGGCTCTCCCCTGGATGAAGAAGCGGTTCGCCGTGGTAACTCGGTCTACTTCCCGGACCACGTGGTGCCCATGCTGCCGGAGAAACTCTCCAACGGCCTGTGCTCCCTGAACCCGGGCGTGGATCGCCTGTGCATGGTGGCGGACATGACCATCAGCGCCGCCGGCAACCTCAGTGGCTACACCTTCTACCAGGCGGTGATGCGCAGCCACGCGCGACTGACTTACAACAAGGTCAGTGCCATGCTCGAGCACCCGGATACCGAGGAGGGTTACCGGTTGTGTGAGCATTACGCCGATCTGCTGCCGCATCTGCACAATCTTTACGATCTGTACAAGCAGTTCCGAAAGGCGCGCACCGAGCGCGGTGCCATCGATTTCGAAACCACCGAAACCCAAATAGTCTTCGATGCCAACCGCAAGATTGAAGAAATCGTGCCGGTGCATCGCAACGATGCCCACAAGATTGTGGAAGAGTGCATGTTGTGCGCCAACGTGGCCACGGCCCGCTTCCTGAAAAAGCACGAAGTGCCGGCGCTGTACCGTGTGCATGAAGGGCCGGGTGAGGAAAAGCTTCAGAACCTGCGTCTGTTCCTGGGTGAACTGGGTCTGCAGCTGGGCGGCGGAGACAAGCCGACTTCCGCCGATTACCAGCAATTGCTGGCGGAAGTGGCGGACCGGCCGGATGCCAATGTCATCCAGATGGTCATGCTGCGCTCGCTCAGTCAGGCGGTGTACAGTCCGGAGCAGAGTGGTCACTTTGGCCTGGGCTTCGCCAGCTATACCCACTTCACCTCACCGATTCGGCGCTACCCGGATTTGATTGTGCATCGCGCCATTAAATCCCGGATCCACAAGCCGGAAGTAAAGAAGGATGTGGTGACTCCGAAAGTGACCGATCCGGAGCTGGCGAAATATCCCTATGAGTATGCGGACATGGAGCGGCTCGGTGAGCAGTGCTCGATGACCGAGCGCCGCGCCGACGACGCCACCCGCGATGTGGAGGCCTGGCTCAAGTGTGAGTTTTTGCGGGATCACGTGGGCGACGAATTCGATGGGGTGATCGCGGCCGTGGTGCCCTTTGGGATTTTTGTGTCCCTGTCCGATATCTATATTGAAGGTCTGGTGCATGTGTCGTCCCTGAGTGGCGATTATTTCCACCATGACCCCATCAAGCATCGGTTGATTGGTGAACGAACCGCCGTGAGTTTCCGTCTGGGGGATGAGGTTCGTGTGCAGGTTGCCCGTGTCGGCATGGAAGATCGCAAGATCGACCTGGAGCTGGTCAGCGAGCCGAAACACAGAGAAGGCGATCGGGAAGCGCTGGATATTGCCCGGCGTGATGTCAGTGACAAAGGCTCACGTGGCAAAAAAGGCAGTCGTGGCGGCAAGAAGAAAGCCGGCGGCTCCCCTGGCGGCCGCTCCGGGGCGAAGCCCGGTGGTCAGCCCAATGCCAAAGTGCCACCGTCCAGCGCCCGGGAAAAACTGGTGGCCGAAGCCGCTAAACAAGCCCGGAAACCCGCCAGGCGCGGTGGCCGTAAAGGCAAATCCGGGAAATAACGCAAGATTCAGCAACGCCAGATGCAGGAAAGTTCAGTGTCTCAGGAATACATTTTTGGCTGGCACGCCGTTGATGCCGTGCTCAAGCGCGAGCCGGAGCGGCTTCAGCGGGTGTGGATTCAGACCGGTCGCCAGGACAAGCGGGTCAAGGCGGTCACCGGTGCCCTCGATGGTCTGGGTGTGCAGTGGCGGATTGTCCATCGCAAGGAATTGGACGAACGGGTCTCCGGCGTTCATCAGGGTATTGTCGCGGCGGTGTCCGCCAGCAAGGAGTGGACGGAAGACGATCTACTGGCTCGGCTGGCAAACAGTGACAAGCCGCCGTTCCTGCTGGTGCTGGACGGGGTGACCGATCCCCACAACCTGGGTGCCTGCATGCGTACCGCCGATGCCGCCGGTGTGCAGGCGGTGATTGTGCCCAAGGATAAATCCGCCACGCTCACCCCGGTGGCCCGGAAAGTAGCCTGTGGTGCCGCCGAAACGGTACCGTTTGTGCGGGTGACCAACCTGGCTCGCTTTCTGCGTGAAATCAAGGATCAGGGCGTCTGGCTGATCGGCACCGCCGGCGAGGCGGACGCCACCCTGTATCAGGCGGATTTCAAGGGCTCCGTGGCGCTGGTCATGGGCGCCGAAGGCAAGGGTATGCGCCGCCTGACCCGGGAACATTGCGATCAACTGATCAACATTCCCATGGCCGGGCACGTTGACAGCCTGAACGTGTCCGTGGCCACCGGGGTCTGTCTGTACGAAGCCGTGCGCCAGCGCCAAGGCTGAGGGCTGATTAAGCCTTGCACAACCAGGCCTGGGCGCCTAGAATATGCCACCCCTATTTTTAGGGGTGGTTTTGTTTTGCCTGGCTTACGGCAAACCGAATCCCGCTTTTGATCAAGCCTTTGTAATAAAGCCTTATCGTAAAAGCAGAAATAAAACGGACAGCCTGGCTGTCTACTCCTTGCCTTCATGCTCAGGCAGCGCTGCCGGGGAAGAAGGCTGTATAAACCGTAGGGAGAACTCATGCGTCACTACGAAATCGTATTCATGGTACATCCGGATCAGAGCGAGCAAGTGCCCGCGATGATCGAGCGTTATACCGGCGTCATCACTGAAGATGGCGGCAAGGTACATCGCCTGGAAGATTGGGGCCGTCGTCACCTGGCTTACCCGATCAACAAGATTCACAAGGCTCATTACGTGCTGATGAACGTTGAATGTTCCAAGCCGGCTATGGATGAGCTGACTCACAACTTCCGGTTCAACGATGCCATCATCCGCGAGATGATCCTGCGTCAGGACGAGGCTGTTACCGAGCCTTCCCCGATGAAAGCCGCGGAATCCCGCGAAGATCGTCGTGAAGAGCGTCCTCGTCGTTCTGCCGAGTCCGATTCTGGCCAGAAAGCCAAGAGTCAGGGCGAAGAAGAGTAATTAACCGGAGTTAAGGAGTTATCTAATGGCTCGTTTTTTCAGACGTCGTAAGTTCTGCCGCTTCACGGCAGAAGGTGTCAAGCAGATCGACTACAAGGATCTGGACACCCTGAAAGGCTACATCACTGAAACCGGCAAAATCGTGCCCAGCCGCATCACCGGCACCAAAGCACGTTATCAGCGTCAGCTGGCTACCGCTGTCAAGCGTGCCCGCTACCTGGCACTGCTGCCGTATACGGACAGCCACGACCACTAAGCATTCACAGGACTCGGGACCATGCGTGCACTGGCACAGTATGTAATGCGCGGTCCCCTTCAGGCCGGCGGGGTTGCAGCAGTCACCACTGCGGTACCTCTGTTGTTCTGGATTGGCGCGGCAGTTGTCGGCCTGGTTGTTCTGCGACTGGGCCTGCGTCAGGGGCTGAATATCGGCCTCTGGGCACTGCTTCCGGCATTGGGTTGGGCTCTTTATGGCCAGGACCCGACGGCCCTGGTGGTGGTGTTGCAGACAATGTTGATGGCGCTGATCCTCAGGACCTCAGGGACTTGGGAAAAAGCGCTGTTATCCGGCGCCTTCCTGGCAATACTGACCGGGTTGATGCTGCCTCTGATGTACCCGGCATTACTGAACGATCTGGTTCAGTCGGGTGTTGAGTTTTACAAGCAATACAACGCCGAGATTGCCCAGGAGCTGGGCAGTGACCTGGAGCTGATTATCCGGGACACCATGACCGCCAGTATGGCGGGCACCTACTTCGCCACCGCAGTTGGTATGACCATGTTGGCGAGAGGGTGGCAGGCAGCCCTGTACAACCCGGGCGGATTCCGCAAGGAGTTTCACAGTCTGCGGTTGTCACCGGTCATCGCCGTGCTGTGCGCAGTCACGATGATGATCGGGCCGGTGTTGGGCCTCAACTCATTGTTGTTGGCCTGGGCCGCGGGAACGCCCCTGTTCCTGGCTGGCCTGGCGCTGGTTCACGGTGTGGTTGCTCGTAAGCAGTGGAGCGTGCAGTGGCTGGTCATGTTTTACATTGCCCTGTTGCTGTTGGGTCCGAGTCTGATGATGCTGTTGTTGGTTCTGGCTTTTGTGGATAGCTGGCTGGACATCCGCAGGCGTATCAAGCCTGACGGATCGGCTGAATAAAGCACGAAGAGGTTAACGAGATGGAAGTTATTCTGCTCGAGAAAGTAGCAAACCTTGGCTCACTGGGTGACAAGGTAAAGGTAAAGGCCGGTTACGGTCGTAATTTCCTGCTGCCGTACGGTAAGGCTGTGCCTGCCACGGAAGCGAACATCAAGGCGTTCGAAGAGCGTCGTGCCGAGCTGGAAAAAGCCGCTGCCGAGAAGCTGGCCGCTGCCCAGGCTCGCGCCGAAGCTCTGGAAGGCACTTCTGTAACCATCACCTCCAAGGCTGGTGAAGAAGGCAAGCTGTTCGGTTCCATTGGCGTGCGCGACATCGCAGACGCGATCACCGCCGCTGGCACCGAAGTTGAGAAGAGCGAAGTTCGTCTGCCGGAAGGCCCGATCCGGGTAACTGGCGAGTACGACATCGAGCTGCAGCTGCACACCGACGTGGAAGTAACCATCAAGCTGGCGGTTGTTGCCGGCTAACCGGTTGCTCCGCCTGATGGTGCTTGCATAGCCTGCTGAAACGTCCTGTTTTGGCAGGTATAAACGGGCCCGAACCGGAGACGGTTTCGGGCCCGTTGCTTTCTGGTATTCTTGTACCTTTCAATTTCATTCCGTGCCTTCCCGGCGATACCCTTGCCAGGCTGGCAGCACCTGAAGAAGTGTGTCCATGGCCAATCCAACCCTGAAAGCCGACGCTGTCGATCTCGAGACCAGCCGCATCAAAGTGCCTCCCCATTCGGTTGAAGCCGAACAGGCGGTGCTGGGTGGCCTGATGCTGGACAACCGCCGTTTTGACGAAGTGGCGGAAATGATTTCTGCCTCGGATTTCTATCGACAGGATCACCGGCTGATTTTCGGGGCCGTGGAGCGGCTGGCCAGCGAGAGTGAGCCGCTGGACGTGGTCACCCTGACCGAATTCCTGGAACGGGCCGGGGATATTGAAGACGCCGGCGGGCTTGAGTACCTGGCGCAGCTGGCGGAAAAAACCCCAGGCGCGTCCAACATCAAGGCCTATGCCGAGATCGTCAAGGAGCGCTCGATCCTTCGCCAGTTGTTGGAAGTGTCTGGCAAGATTTCCGATTCCGCCTTCAATCCGTTGGGTCGCAAGAGCAGCGAGATTCTGGACGAAGCCGAGCGTAGCGTGTTCCAGATCGCCGAATCCCGCACCAAGGAGGGCTCCGGGCCGAAGGCGATCAATCCCATTCTGGCCAATGCCCTGACCCGCATTGAAGAGCTGTTCGAATCCGGCGACAAGACCACCGGCCTGACCACCGGCTTCAAGGACCTGGACGAGCAGACCTCGGGCATGCAGCCGGCGGATCTGATCATCGTCGCGGGTCGTCCTTCAATGGGTAAGACCACCTTCGCAATGAACATTGTGGAGAACGCGCTGATCACCACCGGCACGCCGATCCTGGTGTTCAGTATGGAAATGCCCGCCGATGCCCTGGCCATGCGGATGCTGTCGTCGCTCGGGCGCATCGACCAGACCAAGGTCCGTAGCGGTAACCTGGAAGAAGACGACTGGCCGCGCCTGACCTCGGCCGTGAGCCTGTTGAAGGACAAGCCCCTGTACATTGATGACACTCCCGGCCTGAGCCCCACCGAGATGCGCTCCCGTGCGCGCCGTATTGCCCGGGAGAACGACGGCAAGCTGGGCCTGATCATGGTCGACTACCTGCAGCTGATGCGTGTGCCGGGCAACACCGAGGGCCGGACGGCCGAGATCTCCGAAATTTCCCGGTCCTTGAAAGGCCTGGCCAAGGAACTGGCCTGCCCGGTGGTGGCCCTGTCGCAGTTGAACCGGAGCCTGGAGCAACGGCCCAACAAGCGCCCGGTGAACTCGGACCTGCGGGAATCCGGCGCCATCGAGCAGGATGCGGACGTGATCATGTTCGTCTACCGGGACGAGGTCTATAACGAAGACACCCCGGACAAGGGCATTGCCGAGATCATCATTGGTAAGCAGCGGAACGGCCCCATCGGCACCACCCGTCTGGCCTTCATTGGCAAGTTCACCAAGTTTGAAGACCTGGCTCATGGTGACTACGGCGATTACGGTGGGGATTACTGATGGCCCGTCCTACGGTTGCCCGAATCCATCTTGAGGCGATACGTCACAACTACCGACTGGCAAGCCGGATGGCCGGTGACGCCCGGGCCATGGCGGTAGTCAAGGCTGATGGGTATGGCCACGGCATCCAGGCGGTGGCGCATGCCCTGGCTGATGATGCCAGCAAGTATGCCGTAGCTTGCCTTGAAGAGGCCCAGGCGATTCGGGAGGCGGGTCTGACGCACCCCGTGGTACTGCTGCAGGGCGTGCACCAGCAGGCGGATCTGCAAGACTGTGTGCGCGAAGGTTTTGAGCCGGTATTGCACAGCCCGGTCCAACTGGCCTGGCTATCGGCAAACCTGGAGGCGCCCCGATTCTGGCTCAAGGTGAACACCGGCATGAACCGTCTGGGCTTTCGTCCGGAAGAGCTCACCGATGTCTGGTCGGGTCTGAAAGCGGCCGGCCATGACAGTAACCTGCTCGGATTCGTCACCCATTTCGCCTGTGCCGACCAGCCCGGTAACCCGATGACCGCCCAGCAGACTCAATGTTTTGAGCAAGCCACGGCTCCGTGGCCCGACTTGATGCGCAGCGTGGGTAATTCCGCCGCGCATTTCCTGGAAGGGCAGCCGCTGTACCAATGGAGCCGCCCGGGCATCATGCTGTACGGTGGTTCTCCCATGGAGGGCAAGACCGGCCTGGAGCTGGGCCTGAAGCCGGCCATGACCCTCGAGGCACCGTTGATTGCCACCCGTACCGTGCGGGCAGGAGAGTCAGTCGGCTATGGCGCCACCTGGACTGCCGACAAGGACACACGCATGGGGATGGTGGCCATCGGGTATGGCGATGGTTACCCGCGTCATGCGGGAACCGATACGCCTGCGGCGATTGGTGGCCGCCGTATCCGGCTGTTGGGGCGGGTATCCATGGACATGCTGGCGGTGGATCTGTCATCAGCGCCAGACGCCCGGGAAGGCGATACGGTGGAGCTCTGGGGCGACACTGTCAGCGTTGACGAAGTTGCCACTTGTGCCGGTACCATTGGTTATGAGTTGCTGACCGGCGTTACTGCGCGGGTTCCGAGAATTTATCAGTAAGCCGCATTTCACCACTATTCCGGAGGCATTGTTTCGGCGTGCATGTACTAGTTGTTCACGATTATGGCCCACTGGGGAAAGTGCTTCTGGAACGGTTGCGCAAAACCCATTTGCGGGTCAGCCCATTGCTGGTCAGTGACCCGGCCAAGGCCGGCACCGGCGCCCTGGATAACTGGGTGCCGAAAGATGTCGACCTGATCGTGAATGCCTTATGGCTGGATGATCCCGAGCAGGCTGAGCAAAACCGGGAGCAGGCCCATCAGGCCGCGTTCGCGTTGCCGGTGGCGCTGGCGGAATACGCTCGTGAGCATGGCATGGCGCTGCTCCAGTTGTCGTCATGCTATGTGTTTGATGGTCGGAAGCAGGGTGCCTATATCTCATCCAATCCCGGGCAGCCGATCAACGAGCTCGGCCGTTGGCAATGGGAGTGCGAGCAGGCGTTGCGCACGTCTTTACCTCGTCACATCATTCTGCGCACGGGCTGGAGCCTGGCTCGGGTGGTTCGCAAGGTTCACGAGTGTGCGGTTGACTCAGGTGTTCTGGCTTTGCCTGGGCGCTGTCGAGGCCAGCCAGTGGCGGTATCCGACCTGGCTCGGGTGATGGCCGCCATCGTCCTGCAACTGGATTGTGGGGCGGAAGTGTGGGGTACCTATCAGTACGCCGGTGCCGAGGAAATCAATCTTTATGAGCTGGGGCTGGAGGTCGTTGGCATGCCCGGTGTTCCGGAAAGCACTCGGGTTGTGGATGATGTGCCGGAGTGGGGGCACCTGGAGCCGGTGAATACCACCATGGTGTGCAGCAAAATCCGGAACACCTTCGGCATCAAGCAGCTTCCGTGGCGCAACTGGCTAACGGAAGAGGTAAAGATGGTCTGTCAGGGGCAGTAGCCTTACTGCCCCTGACGAGCGAAGTCTCGCGTAACCACTTGCAGCGCATCCACGTCCAGTAATTCCACTTCCCGCCCACGGGCGCGGATGATGCCCTGGTTCTGGAAGCGGGTGAATACCCGGCTGACGGTTTCCACGGCCAGGCCCAGGAAGTTGGCAATGTCATTGCGGGCCATGGGCAGGCTGAAGTTGGTGGCCGACATGCGCCGACGGCGGAAGCGGCTGGACAGGGACAGCAGCAGGGCGGCGATGCGCTCCTCCGCGGTATTCTTGCTCAACAGCATGGCCAGTTGATGGCTGTTCTGGATTTCCTGGCTCATCATCCGGTACATGTGGTGCTGCAGTTCGGGCAGCTTGCCCGTCAGTTCTTCCAGCTTGTCGACCGGAAACTCACACACACTCGTACGCTCCAGCGCGCGGGCAGTGCAGGCATAGGTTTCACTGCTCATGCTGTCCAGCCCAACCAGTTCACCTGGCATGAAAAAGCCGGTGACCTGTTCTTCGCCGCCCTCGGTAATGATCGAAGTCTTGATGGAGCCACTCTTCACCGCAAAGCACGACCGCACTGGCGTACTCTGGTCGAAGATATGCTCGCCCCGGTTGTAGATCTTGCCCTGCTGGACGATGTCTTCAAGCCGGTCGAGATCGTTTTCTTCAATTGCCAGGGGGAGGCAGAGGTTGCTCAAGCTGCATTGATTGCAGGCCGCTTTGAGGGGAGATGCTTGCTGGAGTCGAATTGCCTGGGCCATATTTGATGAACCATCCGCGTTGATCCATATCACACCCGACGATTGGCGGTCAGGTGCGTCCACGTTCCTTGAGAGCCTGAGCTCGGTCATTTCTATCATCCCTGAGAGCTTCCGCTCTGTTTTCTATCATCCCTGTTACCTTGACCGAGATCAAGTATCTTGGGGTTCTTCCAGCTCCCTTTCCACCAGCGAAGGTGTTTCCAGGGAAATGCGTCCGAGAGTGCCGGAACGGAACTCATTGAGCAACACTTCCGATACTTTGTGCAGGTTCGGTACCCCGCCGCGCCCCAGGAAGCGGCGTTTGACGGCGATGGCATCCATCAGCGACAGGCCGTCACGGGGCGTCTCATCGAGACCGTAGCGGTCCACAACCAGTTCCGGGTAATGGGCCACCAGAAAATCGGCCTCGAACAGGGCCACGTCTTCAAAATCGAGCACGGCGCTCCGGATGGCGCCGGTAATGGCCAGCCGATAACCACAGGCCTCTGGTGAGAGCTTGGGCCAGAGAAAGCCCGGGGTATCGTACAGCAGTATGTTGTTGGGCAGTTTGATGGCCTGCTGGGCGCGGGTAACGGCTGGCTCGTTTCCGGTTTTTGCCACCGGCCGTCCGGCGAGGGTATTGATCAGCGTTGATTTCCCGACATTGGGAATGCCCAGAATCATCACTCGCAGAGCGCTTTTCTCGCGGTCATGATCCGGCGTCATTTCCTGGGCCAGGTCCAGAATCGCCAGTGCTTCCCGGCGCTGGTTGTGGGTCAGGGTCAGGGCCCGGACCCCGCGCTCGCGTTCCAGCCATTCCAGCCACTGGCTGGTCACTTCCGGATCGGCCAGGTCCCGTTTGTTCAGTACCTTGATCAACGGCGTGTCGCCGCGCAGGGATGGCACCAGCGGATTTTCGCTGCTGAACGGGATGCGGGCGTCAACGACCTCGATGATCAGATCCATCTGAGGCATGACTTTTTTGATCTCCTTTCGGGCCTTGTGCATGTGCCCGGGAAACCAGTTGATGGCCATGGTGGTGCTCCGCTGCCGGTGAAAAGCGCCATTATGCAGGGGAATGACCAAATTTTCACATTTATTGGAACCCGCCTGTGCTGCGGCCTGAAGCCAACTATCCTGGGAAGGAAGGGGCACGAAGGCCGAGGTTGGGGTGAAATCACGTTCCGTAATGTTTTACGGTGTGTGTCTGACATTAATAAAGCCAATACACGGTGGTGCCTGCCACCCGAGTGAACGGAGACGAATATGAAACTAGTTAAGATCCTTGGTTCGGCCCTGATCGCCCTGAGCCTGTCCACCGGTGCGGTTGCGCAGCAGTCTCAACAGCCGTCAGGCGGCCAGCCGGATCAGGTGTCCCAGCTGGCACAGATGGTGGGTCTGTCCGATGATCAGCAGACCGAGATTCGCGACATCATGAAGGAAATGCAGGGTAAAATTCGCGAGCTGCGCAAGACCGCCCAAACGCTTCAGAAGGAACTGCAAGGCGAGATCAAGCAGGACTACGATGCGGATGCCATTGAGGAAAAAGCCGATGAGCTGGGCGAAGTGACTGGCAAGATTGCGGGCCTGTCCGCGCTGATGCAGGCTCGCGTCGATGCGGTGTTCACTGACGAGCAGCGCGCTGAACTGGACCGTCGCATGCAGCAGATGCGTCAACAGATGCAGCAGCGTCAGCAGATGATGCAGCAACAGCAACAGCAACAGCAACAGCAGCAGGGCCAAGGCATGCAGTAATAGTCTGCGCCTGGCACCAAACCCGCCCGAGCCCCGCTCTGGCGGGTTTTTTTATGCCTGTCCGAACGGTTTGATCAGCACGATCAGTCGCGGCAGCAACGTCAGAGCGCCCAGCAGCGCCATGAACATGGCAAAGCCGGTGAACAGCCCGAAATAAATGGTCGGGATGAAGTTGGATAGCATCAGGATCGAGAATCCGACAATGATGGTCAGGGAAGTAAAGAACATGGCCTGGCCAATACTCCGGTGGCAGCGGTGCATGGTGGCCAGGTAATCGCCGTCTTTGGCGAACTCGGTCTTGAAACGATGGATGTAGTGGATGGTGTCGTCCACCGCGATGCCGACGGTGATGGCCGCCACGGTGATGGTCATCATATCCAGGGGGATGCCCAGCCAGCCCATGAGGCCCAGTACCGAGCCGGCGGCAATCAGGTTGGGCGCCAACCCAATCAGTGCCAGGGTGAGGGAGCGGAACAGGATCAGGAACATCACCAGAATGGCGCCGAACACCACGCCAATGGTCTTGATCTGGGAATCGAACAGGCTTTGCAGCATGTTGTTGTACATGACGGTCATGCCCGACAACAGTACGCGATCCTCGTCATAGCCCAGTTTTTGGGTGAGATGATGACGGATCTTGTCGAGCAGTTCCTGACGCTTGAGATCAGGGTTGGTTTCAAGGATCCGGATGCTGAATCGTGCCTTATCGTGTTCTTCGGAAATGTAGGGCGTCAGCAGAATGTCTTTCAGGTCCTCTGGTACGGCAGCGGGCACGAAGGCCAGCTCCAGTGCGTCCAGCGGCTCGCCCTGGTTAACCTGTGCCAACAGGGCCAGGGTGGTGTCGATTGACAGAACCTTGCCGGTTTCCGGCAGGCTGTCCAGATACTCGTGCACCTCTTCCAACTGCTGCATTTTCTGATAGGTGTACCAGGTATCACGGTACTCTTCACCACTGCCGCAGTCCTGAACAAATGGATCGCAGTCACTGGCAAAGGGGTCTCCACCACCATTTTCCGGGGCCGGTTTGTCGGTGATCACTACATCCAGCGGTGTGGTGCCCCCCAGGTGGTTATCAATGGTGATCATGCCCTGATGGATTTCCGTGGAAGGCTTGAAGTAATCGATAAAACTGTTTTCCACGGTAAGGCGGCTCAGGCCGATCACACAAAGCACTGCCAATATCCCGGAGCCAACGAGCACCGTTCCGCCAAAACGCTCTGTAAAGCGCGCGAAAGCGTCTGTGAAGGGTATGCGGTTGGAGGCCACCCGTTCATCAACAGGTGGCGGCATCAACCGTAGCAGGGCTGGAAAGACCAGGAACGTGATCAGGAAGGCCACAGTCAGGCCCAGGGTCATCATCCAGCCAAAATCAATCACCGGTCGAATGCCGCTGAAGGTCAGGGAACCGAAGGCCACGATGGTGGTGATCGCCATGTAGAAACAGGGCTTGATCATGGCCATCAGGGTGCGGTGCAGGATGTCCCGGGGGGCGGCTTCCGGTTCGTCATGCTGAAACTCCCGATAGCGCACGATCAGGTGGATGGTCAGCGACAGGGTCATGATCAGCAACAGCGAGATGAAGTTGGATGAGATAACCGTGACCGGCCACTGCGCCCAACCCAGGAACCCCACCATCAGCCACACGGTAAAGCCACAGCACAACAACGGCACCAGCACCCAGCGCCACTGGCGGAAGATGATCGCCAGGGTCAGCAGTAAAAACGCCAGCACGCCAACACCAAAGGTGGACAGGTCGTTTTTGATAAAGCGGATCATGTCGGCGACGATCATGGGTACACCGCCCAGGTGGATGGTGGCCTGATCGCGATACTGGTCGAGGATGTCGCGCACCTGGCCGATGGTCTGGTCGCGCTCATTGCCCATCTGTTCGGTGAACTGGATGAACTCGCTACTGATGCGCTCCAGTTCCGCCTGCTCAGCGGCACTGGCATTGCCAGCCTGCACCTTGTCCCGAAGGTCGTTACGCCGGTTCAGCAATTCAAAGTACTGCTTCGGGGTGGGAAGATTGACCTGAATGGCTGTTGTCTCGGCGTTTTCACCAATCAGCAGGTTGGGGTAGAGCGGGTTGTTCAGTAACGCCTGGCGAGCAGTTTCCGGCGGCACATCGTCGGCGTCGATGGTTTTGATTTCGCTGTCGACCGTGTCCAGGGTGAGGTCGGGACTGTGCAGCAGTGGCACGTTGAGAATGCTGTTGGTGGAGCTTACCGCATCCAGTGCGGCCAGCTCGTCCCGCAGGGCTGCCAGGCGCTCCAGGCCCGAGCGGGTAAACAGCTCCTGGTCTGGCGTGTAAGTCACCACCAGAAAGTCGTCGGAGCTGGTAAAGATGCGGTTTACCCGGCGGTATTGCTCCAGTGATCGGTCGTTTTCCAGGACCAGTGACTCGGCGGAGGCGTCAAGCCGGAACTGGCCAAAGCCAAGGGCGGTGCCGGCCAGTAGCAGGCCGAGCAGAATCAGTACGAGCCAGGGATGGGCGAGGATAACACGGTCGTAAAAGGCGCCAAGGCGATCCATGAACAAGGTCTCTGCGGGTGGAACGAGGTGCAGAGTTTGCCACAATCTTTAGTTAACTGTGACCTTTGACGACGCATTATCCAGGGATTCGATCAGCTGTTTCAGGCGCCGGGCCATATCCGCGCTCTCGGACAGCTCGGTGACCATGCTCTGGGTGGTCTCCCGGATACCCTGGATATTGGCCAGGACTTCGTCGGTGCCGGAAGTCTGTTCGGACGACAGGTTGGCGATTTCCTGGTTGGTCCGGTTGATGCGACCGACCACCTCATTGATGGCTTCGAGGGCTTGCCGGCCTTGCTCGGATTCCTCGACACAGCGGTTGGCGTCTTCGGAACTGCCGGTCATTTGATCCACGGCATCGTTCATGGCGGTGAGCAACCGGTCCAGAGTGGTCTGGATCTGGTCGGTGGAATCCTGCACCCGGCGCGCCAGGTTGCGGACTTCGTCTGCGACCACGGCGAAGCCGCGGCCCTGCTCGCCGGCCCGGGCGGCTTCGATGGCGGCATTCAGTGCCAGCAGGTTGGTCTGCTCGGCAATGCCCTGAATTTCGGTGATGGCGTGGCCGATTTCCTGGCTGTTCTCGGCCAGTGATTCCACGCTGCTGGCGGAACTGCGCACCACATCGGCGAGTTTTCGGATGCTGTCCGCACTCTGGCTGACGCGCTCGCCGCCGGAGATAGCGGTTTCCCGGGCTTCATGGGACAGGGTGTTGGCAATGCCGGCCTGTTCGGCGATGCCGACGAAGCTCTGCAGCATGGTTTCAATGACTTCGGCGGATCGGTCCGCGCCCTCCTGCTGTCGGCCCAGGTCGTCACGACGGGCTTCGGCGGCCTCGGTCAGGGCCTGAACCTCCTGGTGCAGCCGCTCGGTGGCCTGCTTCATGCTCTTGACCACCTCTTCAGTGCGATCCTGCATGGCGTTGAAGGCCGTGGCCATCTGGCCGATTTCATCATTGGAGTCGACATGGGCGCGCTGGCTCAGGTTGCCGCTGGCCTGGACTGACACCATGGTGTCTTTGAGCCGGTTGACGTGCCGTTCAATAAAGGAGATCAGGAGTTGTGAGCCGGCCATCTCCAGGCCCATCAGGATGGCGATCACCACCGCGAAACCCGGCAGGGTATCGGCCAAGACCGTCATCCAGGGACGATCCGTGTAATCAGCCATGACATAGGTGGCATAGAGGGCCAGCAGGCAGAGCACCGCCAGGACCACAATATTCAGCAGCCAGAACTTGTACTTCAGCCGGATATTCCGCAGCAGAGACAGCATTAACTCGCCTTATTAGTCTATGGCCTTGACCGGAATCTGCATGGCATTGGAAGACTCAGGGACTTCCGGTACCGCCAGGCCGAGATTGTTTTTATCAAAGACTTTATCAGCCCGGTAACTGGAGCGCACCATGGGGCCGGAGGGCACTTCCATGAAGCCTTTTTCCAGGCCAATGTCACGGAGGCGGTTGAATTCTTCCGGGGTGACGTAACGCTCCACCGGAAGGTGATTGGCAGTGGGCCTCAGGTATTGGCCCAAGGTTAGAATATCCACGCCGATGGCGCGCAGATCATCCATGGTTTGCAGGATTTCTTCCTCGGTTTCACCCAGCCCCAGCATCAGGCTGGTCTTGGTGAGTACGTCCGGCCGGTGCTTCTTGGCGTGGGCCAGCACGTCCAGGGTTTTCTGGTAGCCGGCGCGCGGGTCGCGCACGCGGCGGGTCAGCCGCTCGACAGTTTCCACGTTCTGGGCAAACACATCCAGGCCGGAGTCCACCACCTGTTCGACCAGCGGCATCACGGCATCAAAGTCCGGGGTGAGTGCTTCCACGGCCACTTCAGGAGTGCGCTTTTTGATGGCAGCCACGCAGGCGGCGTAATGGCCAGCGCCGAAGTCTTCCAGATCGTCCCGGTCCACCGAGGTCAGTACGATGTAGCGCAAGCCCATGAGTTCCACGGACTTGGCGGTATTCTCCGGCTCTTCATGATCCAGCCAGCCCTTGGGGTTACCGGTGTCCACCGCGCAGAATTTGCAGGCACGGGTGCACACCGAACCCATCACCATGATGGTGGCGGTGCCGGCGGTCCAGCATTCAGCAATGTTCGGGCAGTGGGATTCCTGGCACACGGTGCTCAGCCGGTGTTCGCTGACGTTTTTCTTGACGGCATCGTAGCGTTCGCCGCCCGGCATGCGCGCCCTCAGCCATTTCGGCTTGCGCTCCAGGGGCTTGTCTTCCGTGCTGCCTTTTTGCTTGACGCCGTCCTTGATGGCGGAGAAGCCGTGCTCGTTACGGAATTTGGAACCACTGGTAATGCGGGGCTTTGCGCTGTCGCTCATTGGCCAGACACTCTCGGGTTAAAGCATGGAGGACTTTAAAGATTAATCGTCGGGCAGGGCAGTTACAAGACAGGTAAGGATAATCACGGGGAAACCGGGCGCGACATTGGTCGCACCCGGTGTTATTTGGTTGTGGGCTCAATCAGGCCTGGGACTTGTCCAGGGCCTGGGTGATGTCGGCAATGATGTCGTCCACATGCTCAATGCCGATGGACAGGCGCACCAGGTCTTCACTCACGCCGGCGCTCTTGAGCTCGTCGGCATCCAGCTGTCGGTGGGTGGTGGTGGCCGGGTGGCAGGCCAGGGATTTGGCATCGCCAATGTTCACCAGGCGCAGGATCATGTCCAGGGCGTCGATGAACTTGGCGCCAGCCTCGCGGCCACCTTTAATGCCGAAGCTCAGAATGCCCGAGGCCTTGCCGCCACAGATCTTCTCGCAAGTCGCCTTGTAGGGGCTGTTGGCGAGGGCGGCGTAATTCACCCATTCCACGGCCGGGTGGTCCTGCAGGAACTGGGCAACCTTCTCGCTGTTCTCGCAGTGACGCTCCATGCGCAGGGCGAGGGTTTCCAGGCCCTGCATGATCAGGAAGGAGTTGAACGGCGACAGGGCAGAACCGGTGTTACGCAGCGGCACCACGCGGCAGCGGCCGATGAAGGCGGCTTCGCCCAGGGCTTCGGTGTAGACCACGCCATGGTAGGAGGGGTCCGGCTCGTTGAGCATCGGGAACTTCTCGGCGCTGGCTTTCCAGTCGAACTTGCCGGAGTCCACCACCACGCCGGCCACGGTGGTGCCGTGACCACCGATGTATTTGGTCAGTGAGTGAATCACGATGTCGGCACCGTGTTCGAACGGGCGGCACAGGAAGGGCGTGGCCACGGTGCTATCGACAATCAGCGGAATGCCGTGTTTGTGGGCGATGTCGGCCCATTTCTGGATGTCGACCACGTTGCCGGCCGGGTTACCGATGGATTCGCAGAACAGGGCGCGGGTCTGGTCGTCGATGGCTTTTTCCACGGCGTCGTAGTCGTCGTGGGTGACCATGCGGCACTCGATGCCCTGGTTGGGCAGGGAGTGGGCGAACAGGTTGTAGGTGCCGCCGTACAACTGGCTGGTGCTGACGATGTTGTTGCCCACTTTGCAGATGGTCTGCAGGGCGTAGGTGATGGCGGCCATGCCGGAGGCCACGGCCAGGGCGCCCACACCACCTTCCAGTGCAGCCATGCGTTCTTCGAGCACGCTGTTGTTGGGGTTCATGATGCGGGTGTAGATGTTGCCCTGGACCTTCAGGTCAAACAGGTCGGCACCATGCTGGGTGTCGTCGAAGGTGTAGGAGGTGGTCTGGTAAATCGGCGTGGTGGCGGCCTTGGTGGTCGGGTCGCTCTTGAAGCCGGCGTGCAGCGCGATAGTTTCCGCTTTCATTTCAACAATCCTTGCTGGTGGTCATTTGGGGCTTTGTAAGTAGAACTACTAAGTATGCCACAGAGAGCGGAAAGCACGCATAGTTTCAGGGGTTATCAGGTTATAAGCAGGCTTGGCAGTTTGTCAGGTGCGAGCAAGCGGGTAGGCCTTTCCAAAACTGTCTGCAGCCAGGGATGGCTGCAGTCAAGCCCTACAGGGATGTACTTGCGGGCGTGTTTTGGAAAGGCCTACCCGCTTGCTCGCTACCTCCCAGCTATACCGCTAGACCAGAGCCCCGTAAGCCAAGGCCCGTAGCTCCTGGCGAATAGGATAAGCCCGGGAGGGAATCAGCTGGGTCATGAAGATCAGCACCATGTCCTCGCTTGGGTCCACCATGAAGTGGGTGCCGGCCAGTCCGCCCCAGCCGTACTCGCCTTCCGAGCCAATGGTGTGGGAGGCCGGCACGTCGGTTTTGACGGAAAAGCCGAGGCCAAAGCCGGTGCCTTCATAGGGTGTTTCGCTGAAGCCACCAATGGACATTGCCGGGAGATCCTGGCCGCCGGGCAGGTGATTTCGGCACATGAATTCAAGGGTTTTGCGGCCGATGATGCGGGCCCCCTGGAACTCACCGCCCTGGCACAGGGCCTGGGCGAAGCGGAAGTAGTCGTCAATGGTGGACACCAGGCCGCCTCCACCGGAATGGAAACGTGGCGGTTTCAGGTAGCGGGACCGTTCCGGATCGTCCTGCAGCTTCATGGTGTCACCTTGCTGGTAGAGGTAACAGGCGGCGAAGCGGTCCTGCTGGTCCGGGCGCACGTGGAAACCGGTTTCGGTCATGCCCAGCGGTTTGAAGATGTGTTCGTCGAAATACTCGTCCAGTGGTTGGCCGGAGAGCTGTTGCACCAGATAGCCCAATACATCGGTGGAGACCGAATAGTTCCAGGCAGTGCCTGGGCTGAATTCCAGCGGCAGCTCAGCCAGCCGCTCCACCAGCTTGTCCAGGGTCAGGATTGGGCTGCCATCCAGTTTCAGTTTGCGGTAGGCGGCATCCACGGGGGTGCGCTCGGTGAAACCGTAGGTCAGGCCCGAGGTGTGGGTGAACAGGTCCCGAATGGTCATGGTGGTGGTCGCCGGTTCGGTCTCGAAATCCGGGTAGTGGCCACTCTTGAACACCCGGAGGTTCTTCCAGCTCGGGATGTATTTATGCACCGGATCATTGAGCAGGAATTTGCCCTGTTCGTACAGTTGCATCATGGCGATGGCAGTCACCGGCTTGGTCATGGAATACACGCGAAAGATGGTGTCGCGTTCCATGGGCCTGCCGCGCTCCACGTCCCGTTGGCCCTGGGCCTGGCACCAGACCACCTGGCCATGGCGGGCCA